>OFFB01000206.1_pt1 | contig 65409 bp, 67 predicted proteins | sample 1521281 | NCBI WGS metagenome assembly OFFB01 (sample SAMEA3504109, study PRJEB24116) | mouse gut metagenome | biome: mouse gut; feature: mouse-associated habitat; material: faeces | place: Denmark | collected 2011
GACCCCCTGCTCCCAAAGCAGGTGCGCTAACCGGACTGCGCTACGCCCCGAAAGTGGAGATAAAAGTGCTCTCCTATGTGTTTCGGGTGCAAAGGTAGTTAGTTTTGGTTAAATACGCAATATTAAAATCAACCTTTTGTATGGATTTTGTTATGATATTGGTAAATAATATGTGTGGGAAGTGTTATTGTTCGGCAAAGCTCAAATAAATTTGGCTTTGCGCTCGTTTATACGTATTTTTGACTTCGTCTAAAATACTGGCGTTCGGCAAAACTCAAATAAATTTGGCTTTGCGCTCGTTTATGCGTATTTTTGACTTCGTCTAAAATACTGGCGTTCGGCAAAGCTCAAATAAATTTGGCTTTGCGCTCACTTATACGTATTTTTGCATAGATGAATAATGTACGGTATGTGCGTTTGATAAGAAAGTGTGTGCCGTGACTAAATAACTTGACTAAATAAAAAGTATCAGTGATGAAATTATTGATTGGATATAGCATAGTTGTCGCTTCGGCTGTGGCATTGGTGGCTTGTGGCGGTAAAAAAGAGAATGGTGCGGTAGAAAACGCAGAAACAATAGACTTAACAGAATATACTCCCGGTCATGCGGTGCAGATGTCGGATAAGATAGACAGCCTGGCACTGAATGCCGATGACCTGTCGCCGGAGGATGCGGTGAATGTGCTTCTGGCGTACGTGGAGATAGAACGGGATGAATCAAATGCCAATAAGACCAAGGTAAAGCGCGAGACAATGCGTAAGTTTGCCGATGTGTATGATATAGTTATGGGGAATTACGGCAATGAATTCCGTGCGGCTATAGATAAGGCACGCAGGACTACGGAGCTGGACCTATCGGCGATCGTGACTGACTATCGTGAGCGTCTTGCCGAATATGATGAAGGTGCCGGAATAGAGACGGCTCCAGTATCGCAAAAGGAGAAGGCGGATAGTGTGATAGCGGATTCCACTAAAAATGCAAATACAGCCGCGCAGGTGGCTTTAGAGGCAGTGTCGCTTGACTGATGCCGTGGCAAATGCCGGAAGATGTGAAATGGCATAGGGACAATGCCGTGGCTATCAGCGTATGGTCTTGTATATGTCGTTGAGTATCAATCCGGCGAGTGTGAATCCGAAAATTGCCGTGATATGGCATAAGGCACCGTTGATGGCTACTTTGCCGAATGTCATGGCTCCGGAGCGGTCGGTATCGTCGCCACGGTTGGCAATCAGTTCGTCGGAGTAGACGCAACGGAATTTCTTGCGGGGCATAATGCCGCTTTTCTTGAATTTGCGCCTGAGAGCCGCAGCCAGCGGGCATCCCTTTACTTTCCAAAATTCGGCTACAGATATGCGTGTGGGGTCCATTTTCAGTGCAGCTCCCATTGAAGAGACCAAACGTGCGGTTGATTTGGTAGCTTCGGTGATGAGCAACGCCTTGTCGGATAACGAGTCGATGGCATCGACAACGTAATCGTAATCAGATAGGCAGAATTGCGATGCGGTATCGGCTGTGTAAAGCATGTTGATGGCTTCAATCTCTGCCTGCGGATTAATGTCGAGCATCCGTTGGCGCAGGACTTCCACTTTGCTTTTTCCAACCGTGGTGGTGAGCGCCGGTAACTGGCGGTTGATATTAGATGTAGCCACACAGTCGGCATCGACGATGGTGATGTGCTGAACGCCTGACCGGACCAAAGATTCCACGGTCCAACTGCCAACACCTCCCACGCCGAATATGATAATACGGCAATGGCGTATATGCTCCATTGTGCCTGTGCCTACCAGACGGTTCACGCGATTGAATATATCGCCGTAGCTAAATGATGTCTCGCTCATGTCAATCAAAAAAATCCGGTATAACGGTGAGGTTGGTCGAGGGGTCCTCGTCAATCTCCATGGTGGATGTTACCGATGGAGCCTGGGAGGTAGTTGCCGGTGCGGTAGCGGTAGCTGAAGCTGAAGCACGAGCCATGGCAGCTTGGGTTGCCGGCGGCGGGGTAGTCTTGGCTATACGTACTGAACCTTTGGGTTGAGTGACACGATGAGCCGCTGCCTGCAATATTTCGGAGGGTTGTTGCGGTTGCTCGATGGTTCGTTGTGATTCTGAAGGGGATTGGCGCTTTCGCTCACGCTGAATCATGGAGTAGTATTGGTTGATCCGTCCAGAAGAGAAATAGTTGGACTTGAAATAGGGGTTGTCGAGATGGGTGATTATCACACCGCTACTTGTGGATGCGTGAATCATCTTGTCGTCACCTATATATATACCCACGTGTCCTACCTTTGAGCCACCCCTGACGGTGAAGAAAACCAAATCGCCGATTTGAAGCTCCCGGCGATGGATGGCGTTGCAATATTCCTGCTGCTTAGCCGAATTGCGCGGCAGCTTAATGTCGAGAGCATTCTTATAGACCTGATGAACGAACCCGGAACAGTCGACCCCCGACCGGTCCATTCCACCATAAGCGTATCGAGTGCCTATCCAAGAGTCGGCCTCGGTCATCAAAGCCTTGACCGAAGGGGGGAGATTTGCCGAAATCCTGATGTGCTCCGTCTTAGCGTTACGATATGGAGTCTTGGCAGAGGATGCCCGCTTAGAGCCACAAGAACTCATGCCTGCGCAAACCACCAGAGCCGCAAGCCACAGATATATAATGTTCCTGTAATAACCACTCATTAGAGATTGATACCTTAATCAGAAGCAAAGATAATGAAAATATCGATGCACGGTATGCGAATAAGCACTATTGGCAGTGCTGATAAACGTATTTATATTATTTTTCACACTTAATGCGCAAAAAAGTATGAAAATAAAGGGGCGCGGTATTAAAACAGCTTAATTTGAAATATTTTAGCATTTGTGGATTGATTATTGCATTATATTTGTGGCGCAATAGAAAAGTTAAATATTAACACTTAAGTAGCTGTTCAAATTAAACCGCTACTATTTATGTTGATAAACTTGAACACTATCTGCTTGTTCTTTTCGGGCCTTTTCCTGACTTGCATCGGTCACGATGCCCGCATCGCTCCCTCTTCAAGTAAGAAAAATGTCTCAAAAATAACTGCGCATATAATATTCATTTAATTTGACCAGCTACTTATAACATTTCAGTTTTAACAATTAGATTATTATGAGAATTTACGGAAAACTCGCTTTATTAGTGGCGGGTGTGGCAATAGGAGCCGCCGCCACAGCATCGGTGATAAAAGGCTCGGCATCGACGTCGGCCGATGAATTCCTCAATATAGTGCAGCACCCTGCGATGAACACCGACTTTACCAAAGCAGCGGAATCGACAATAAACGGAGTGGTGAGTATAAAGAGTTTCGCCACCCCGCGCGGTTACGGCTATAACCGTGGCGGCAACCAGGATATGTTCAATGACCCGTTCTTTGAATTTTTCTTCGGATCGCCTAACGGCAGCCGCCGCAACCAGCCCCAACGCCAGCAGCCCCGTAACGAAGAGGATGCCCAGCAGCAACTCGGTCTGGGTTCGGGTGTGATAATATCGAAAGACGGATACATAGTGACAAACAATCACGTGATAGACGGAGCGGAACGCCTGGAGGTGACACTTAACGACAACCGTACGTTTAACGCCACCGTGATAGGAGCCGACCCGACGACCGACCTCGCCTTGATAAAAATAGACGAGAATGACCTTCCCGTGATACCGATGGGTGACAGCGACGCACTGAAGGTGGGCGAATGGGTGCTTGCCGTGGGCAATCCGTTCGGTCTGACATCGACGGTGACCACCGGTATAGTCAGCGCCAAGGCACGCAGCATATCATCTGCCACTAATGGCCGCAGGATGGGTATAGAATCGTACATCCAGACAGATGCAGCCGTGAACCCCGGTAATTCGGGCGGCGCACTGGTGAACCTTAACGGCGAGCTGGTGGGTATAAATACAGCCATCTACTCACAGACGGGCAACTATGCCGGTTATTCATTCGCGATACCCACATCGATAGTCACCAAGATAGCCACTGACCTCAAGCAGTACGGAACGGTGCAGAGAGCCATATTGGGAATCTCGTTCTATGAACTCGATGCCAAGTTGGCTAAAGAGAAGGGTATAACGAAGGTGAACGACGGCCTGTATGTAGGTGCGGTGTCGGACCGCAGCGCGGCAATGGAAGCCGGAATAAAGGAGGGTGACGTGATAACGGCAATCAATGATGTGCCTACGCATAACTCCTCGCAACTGATGGAGCAGATAAACCGCTTCCGCCCCGGCGATAAGATAACGGTGACATACGTGCGCGACAACAAGGTGTACAAGACCCCCGTGACACTGTACAACAATCAGGGCAGCACCAAGATAACCCAGGCATCGTCGGTGACCGACCTCGGATGCGCATTCAAGAAACTGAGCGATGAGACAAAGCGTCAGCTCAATATCTCGAGCGGCCTGCAGGTAACAGGTCTCAAGGATGGAAAATTCAAGGATGCCGGCATAAAGGACGGATTCATAATCCTGGACATAAACAATGCCCGCGTGACATCGCAGGAGGATGTGGAGAAGATATATAACTCGATAGTGAAATCGGATGATTATGACCATGTGATGTTCATAACCGGTATATATCCCACAGGTAAGAAGGTGTACTATGCGGTAGACCTCTCGGACTGACATAACAAAGGGTAGTGATAACATTCACGCAGCCTGACTTTGCCCCGAGCGAGTTAGGCTGCACTTTTTTTGCCGATACGTAATAATTCATTAATTTTGCACGGGAAACGCCCAGCGTTTCCACATAGCTAAAAAGTAATTACATTTTTGCAAAAAATGAAAGTGTTAAGAACAGTCCGGGAACTTACCGAGGCAATGAATGATGCGCGGAGCAAAGGACTAACCATAGGCTTGGTCCCCACGATGGGGGCTTTGCACCAAGGACATGTGTCGCTAATGAAACGTGCCCGCATTGACAATGATGTGGTGGTGGCGAGCGTGTTTGTAAACCCCACGCAATTCAATAATCCCGAAGACCTGCGCACATATCCGCGTACAGAGGAAGCCGACTGCGAAAAGATGGAAGCCATAGGCGTGGACTATGCGTTCATCCCCTCGGTAGAGGAGGTATATCCGGAGCCTGACACGAGGGTGTTTGACCTCGGTCCGGTGGCAGAGGTGATGGAGGGAGCGATGCGTCCCGGTCATTTCAATGGAGTGGCGCAGGTGGTGAGCAAGCTGTTCAGAATGGTAAATCCGCACCGGGCGTATTTCGGAGAGAAAGATTTCCAACAGATAGCCGTGATACGCCGCATGGTGGAGCTCGAGGGTTTTGACCTTGAGATAGTGCCGTGTCCGATACTGCGTGAAGAGGACGGGCTGGCTATGTCGAGCCGCAATGTGCGTCTTACTCCCGAGCAGCGTGCCATAGCACCCGCCATACACCGTGCGCTATCGGAGAGTGTGGCGATTGCCGGAGAGAAGAGCGTAGAGGAGTTAAAGGATTTCGTGGTGAAAACCATTGACGCCAATCCACAGATGCGCACCGAGTACTACGAGATAGTAGACGGCAAAACGATGCAGCCTATACGGGACTGGAAAGAGAGCGAGTGTCCGGTGGGGTGTGTGACCGTGTACTGCGGCGATGTACGCCTGATAGACAATATAAAGTACTGAGAGTATGCCAACGTAGATTCTTAGTCAAGACCATAAGCATACCCTAAAATCCAATAAAACCAAAAAGCAAACATACTATAGATATGATACAGGTTCAGATGCTCAAGTCCAAGATACACCGTGTGACGGTGACAGAAGCCAACTTGGACTATATAGGCAGTATAACCATAGATGAGGACTTGCTTGACGCAGCCGGAATATTTCCGGGTGAACGTGTATATATAGTGGACAATAACAATGGCGAGCGATTTGACACCTACACTATAGCGGGACCGCGCGGCAGCGGTGTGATATGTCTGAACGGCGCGGCGGCACGTAAGGTGCACCGCGGCGATATAGTGATAATAATGAGCTATGCCACAATGACACCTGATGAAGCCCGCACATTCCGCCCTACGGTGATATTTCCCGATACGGCAACAAATAAACTGGTATAGCGCAAGAGAGCTATACGCCCCCAATAGATTAATAACCGAATACAACTTACTTCACCAATATGTTTGAAAATCTTAGCGAAAGACTTGAACGAAGCCTGAAGCTCCTTAAAGGACAAGGCAAAATCACAGAAATAAACGTAGCCGAAACTTTGAAGGATGTACGTCGCGCACTGCTCGATGCCGACGTGAATTATAAGGTTGCCAAGCAGTTTACGGATACCGTAAAGCAGAAAGCCTTGGGTCAGAACGTGCTCACAGCCGTGAAGCCCGGCGAGATGATGGTGAAGATAGTCCATGACGAACTCGCTTCGCTGATGGGCGGAGAGACGGCACAAATCAATCTGTCGGGCAATCCGTCGGTGATATTGATGTCGGGTCTTCAGGGTTCAGGTAAAACGACATTCTCGGGTAAGATAGCCAAGAAGCTGAAAAGCGAGAAGGCAAAACGTCCGTTGCTCGTAGCCTGCGACGTGTACCGTCCTGCCGCTATAGAGCAGCTCAAGGTGCTCGGCGAGCAGATAGATGTGCCTGTGTACACAGAAGAGGGTAACACGAATCCTGTGGAGATAGCAGAGAACGCAATCAAATATGCGCGCAACAATCACCTGGACCTCGTGATAGTGGATACCGCCGGCCGACTTGCCGTGGATGAGCAGATGATGCAAGAAATCGCTGCCATAAAGAAGGCTATCAAACCGCAGGAAACATTGTTTGTGGTCGATTCCATGACCGGTCAGGATGCCGTGAACACTGCCAAGGAGTTCAATGACAGACTGGATTTCGACGGTGTGGTATTGACGAAGCTCGACGGTGACACCCGTGGCGGTGCCGCGCTGTCGATACGCACGGTGGTTACGAAACCTATCAAATTTGTGGGTACGGGCGAGAAGATGGATGCCCTGGACTTGTTCCATCCGGCGCGTATGGCCGACCGTATATTGGGCATGGGTGACATAGTGTCGCTCGTGGAAAAGGCACAGAACGCGTACGATGAGGAGGAAGCCCGCAAACTCCAGCGCAAGATAGCGAAGAACCAGTTTGATTTCAATGACTACCTGAATCAGATACAGCAGATCAAGAAGATGGGTAACCTGAAGGATCTTGCCGCCATGATACCGGGAGTGGGTAAGGCGATAAAGGATATAGACATTGATGACAACGCGTTCAAGGGTATAGAGGCCATAATACATTCGATGACCAAGGCTGAACGTGCCAATCCCCAGATAATCAACGCGAGCCGCCGCCAACGTATAGCCCGTGGTTCGGGAACAACGATTGTGGAGGTGAACCGTATGCTCAAGCAATTCGAGCAGATGCGCAAGATGATGAAGATGGCCACCTCGATGAAGAATCCCATGAAGATGATGCGCGGAATGCGCCGTCCGCATTAAGGATTGATGCGTGTGCCAGAGATATTAATTCAAAAAATACATCTATAAATATATACCTATGCTCATAGACGGAAAAAAAGTAGCCGATGACATTAAGGCTGAGATAGCACAGACTGTAGCCCAAATGGTTGCCGAGGGTAAGAAACGTCCTCATCTTGCCGCTATATTGGTGGGGCACGACGGTGGCAGTGAAACATACGTTGCCCACAAGGTGAAAGCTTGTGAGCAGTGCGGATTCACCTCGACGCTTATCCGCTATGAGGATGATGTGACCGAGGAGGAACTGCTTGAGGCTATAGCGCGATTGAATGCGGATGCGGATGTGGACGGGTTCATAGTGCAGTTGCCGCTGCCGCGCCACATATCGGAACAACGTATCATAGAAGCGATAGACTACCGCAAGGATGTGGATGGTTTCCATCCTGTGAACGTGGGCAGAATGTCGATAGGATTGCCTACTTTCCTTTCGGCTACTCCTGCCGGTATCATGGAACTGCTTCAGCGGTATGACATACCCACACGTGGCGCACGGTGTGTGGTGCTTGGTCGCAGCAATATCGTGGGTAAACCGGTTGCCACTCTCATGATGCAGAAAAACCAGCCCGGTGATGCCACCGTGACCGTTTGCCACAGCGCGACAGTGGGCATAAAGGAGATATGCCGCGAGGCTGATATAATAATAGCCGCACTCGGCAGCCCGGGATTTGTAACCGCTGACATGGTAAAGGATGGAGCGGTAATAGTGGACGTGGGTACGACTCGTGTGCCTGACGCTTCACGCAAAAGCGGATTCCGCTTGCGCGGTGATGTGGATTTCGAAAATGTGGAATCCAAGTGTTCGTGGATAACTCCGGTGCCGGGCGGTGTGGGACCCATGACCATAGTGTCGCTGATGAAGAATACCCTTCTTGCCGCACGCCACGATATATATCCGGCGTGATAACGGGCGCGTAGCCGGTCATAGACTGTAGTGGTATGAGCATATTACAGATATTTCTTATCTCGCTGTCCTCGCTGCTTCTCGCACCGGACAGGGAGAGTGTGGATATAGTGTTTGCCGGAGATGCCATGCAGCATCAGCGGCAGCTTGACGCCGCACGGCGCGCGGATGGCACGTATGATTACTCACCGTATTACAGGGAGATAAAGCCGTATATAGAGTCGGCTGACTATGCCGTTGTGAATCTGGAGACTCCGCTCGGCGGCGCTCCGTATTCGGGCTATCCGATGTTCTGCGCACCAGATTCGTATCTTACGGCTCTGACCGATGCCGGTTTTGACCTGATATTGACTGCCAACAACCATATGCTTGACCGGCGGGACCGGGGATTGCGCCGCACGGTTGCCACGCTGGAGAGTGCCGGTGTGCCATATGTGGGGGCGTACCGAAACAAGGCACATAGGGATTCGGTGATTCCGGTAATAAAGGATATAGGCGGTTTCAAGGTGGCGTTTCTGAACTATACTTACGGGACCAACGGGATAGCGATACAGGGCGATGTGGTGGCTGACTATATCAACCGTCCGCTGATGAAGGAGGATGTGGAGAAGTCACGCGCCAAGGGTGCGGAGATAGTGGTGGTGTGCGTGCATTGGGGCGAGGAGTATAAGCTGCTGCCCAATGCCGCGCAGCGTTCGCTTGCCGATTATCTGACGGATCTCGGTGTGGATTTGATAATAGGCGGACATCCGCATGTGATACAGCCTATGGAGATACGCCGTAGCGAGAAGCATGACAAGGATGTGTTCCTGTGTTATTCGTTGGGAAATTTCGTGTCGGCGATGCGCACAACGGATACAAGGGGTGGTGCGCTTGCGCGGGTGACCTTAGCCCGTGATTCGATAGGGAGGGCTGTGGTGCGAGATGCGTCGTACCGAATGGTGTTTACAGTACCACCAGGTGGGGGCAACAGGGATTTTTATCTGATTCCGGCTGAAAAGGTGGCTCCCGCGCATATCAATCAAGCCCGCGAAGCATTTGTGCGCAATGCCATGAGGATATTCAATGCACATAATGCGGGGGTGCCGCTGGATACGTTGTCAATATCGGCGTACGACCGTTGAGATGTTGGAATTTAAAGCCCTGACTGGCTGCGGTCGAATTCAGCGAGTACGCTGGCTTCATTCTCGGGGCGTTCGTAGTGGGATATGGCGCAGTACGGGCGAAGCAGCAGTTCCTTATTGCTGAAATCCAACAGGACATCTTGCTTGAATACGTTCAACGGGTTGATGGCGAAGTCTTCCTCGTCGTTGTCGTAATAATATGCCTTGACGCTGCGTTCGCGGTCGCCCATCAGAAGCCATGCGCGTTCATCGACCAATGCGGGGAATTTGCCACGTAAAGATACGATGGTGTCTTCGAGGAGATTGTGCTTGGTGATTTTGCGTTCGGACATGGGGAGCTTGATGTGGGCGCGCTGTATGCCGGTGTCGATGAAGAAGCGGTAGGGTCTGTGCTCGACCTCAAGGTCCATGTAATAGCGGTTGCCCAAGCTGATGAAGTCGATGAGTGAGAGGGGGGATTGGATGTCGCAGCATTTTTCGTAGCCCTCTGGCATGTCTAAATACAGGGCAATCACTCCACGTGCGTATTGATATTCCACTTTGAACCGCTGGAGGAAGTCTATGCCGATTACGGATATACCGGAGCTGGAGGGGATGAAGTCGACATTGCTGAGCATGTTGATGCTTTCGGCTATGGGACGGTAGTATATGGCGCCCAGAGAGTCTTTGGACACGGTGTAATTGTATAATGGTAATGAGACTCTGTAGCGGACGGTCTCAAATACCATATCGCCACGGCCATTGCGTCCGAGCGAGGGGTAGAATGTGGTGTCGATGCGGCATCCGATGGAATCGAGGTAGCGCAAATCTTTGTCGGTAATAGCGCTGATGTCGCTGCCGGTGTCAATCTTCAGCTTCAGACCCGGTGCTACTGTGGCGTAGAGGGGATTTCCGCTTATAGGCATCTCGCCCAATTTGCCCATCTCGCGGTCGGCTGCGATGTCAGCCTGGGAGCTGAGTGAGCTGAGTGCTACAATAGTGATGGCTGCGAGTGTGACGAAGCACGCTGTTATGAGGATGATTTTTTTCTTCATATAGATAAAAAAGTAGACGCATCCGTATTGAGATGCATACAAAATTAATATGAAGAGGGGCTAAAATCAAAGCCGGCACACTGTATTGTAATAGGTTTTACAATCGTGCAACACTGCATCCACACCTTCATTACAAACCAGCCACACGTATGCAACAATGCGGAGTGTAATGATGAATCGTCAGGTGCGGATAGTGGAGTCCGAGCCTGACGATTGCCGGTGGTGTGTGTTTGTCACAGTGCAGAGAGATGTTTCGTGTTATCGTGCGGTTATGTTTCCGGATGAGTCGATGATGACGCCGCATCCGGAATCTTTGTAGATGCAATGATACAGGTCTTTGTCGATGGCACGGACGCTCCAGTATATCGGGTCGGTGACCAATTGTCCGTTTTTGCGGCACAGACCTTCGTAGCCGTCGGACATGCGGTAAAGGGAGAGTGTTGCCGGCTCGGGGATGAATGCTCCGGTGGAGTCACGTCGGGGGCTGTCGTAGTAAAGCGGTTCGATGTCCTGACACAGGAATTGTTGGCGGCGGTTGCCTTCGAAATCAATTACCATCTTCAGGTGGTTGGGGAGTGTGTATATGACGCCGAGGTCGGCTATGATGTCGAGGTCGCGGGTGGCGGTGGAGTCAACGAGTCGGGCATGGCAGTCGTAGGCATACCATAGTCCGGTCTGTGCATCGCCACGTCGCATGCGCCAATAATTGTGCGGAGCGGGGGTGATTTGGTCGTATTGCGGAGGTACGACCCAGTCGCCTTGGCGGTTGATGAGTCCCAGTAGTCCGCAGGTGTCGTTCATGATGCAATAGTCGCCGTGGAAGATGTAGGATAGGCGCGGGTCGCGTGTGAATCGCTTGTCGTTTGCCGGGGAGCCTGAGGTGTTGATGAAATAGATGCTGTCGGCGAGAGCCACTGCGGCGATACCTTGTGAGAATAACCATGCGGCATCGTATTTCGGGGGGATGGATATGTGTCCGGTATGGCGGTTGATGTATCCGCGCTTGTCGTTGCGGGCGAATACTGCCAAGCTGTCGTCGGAAGCGGTGACCCAGTCGACGTTGTCAAGTATGCGCTTGCCGGTGATGCGGTTGGTGAGCCAACCGGGATGGTCGCCGTATTCCTCCTTGGTGAAGCAGATGTATTGGCTGAGCGGCTGGCTTGTGACCCATTGTGACTGACTGCGTATGTGCGAGAAATAGGCATGGCACAGCACAGCGGTGATGATGAGGATACAGATGGTGATGATTGCCCATAGGATGCGCCAAAACGGAGTTTTGTTTTTCCACGAGAATATGGATTTGAAAAAACTGCCGATGTGATGGAATGGAATGGTAATCCAGGTCTTGAAATCAATGTCTTGGTTCATGATGAGTTGGTTTTTTACGAATCTTGATTGTAAAGAGCATAAGAGGGAGCATATTCTAACATCCAATCGAACGGCGTAGGTGAAATATTACGTACTGAGATAGAAATGAGTGGGTTGGTATAGTGAAATTTTGTAATTTTTTTTTATATTTGTGAAAAAATAAACCTTTAATACCTAATTGTTTTGGAAAAGAAGTCTGACAACCGATTGCATGGTGGTTTTAAATGGAACCGAAGATATCAGTACATTGATATTTTGATGTCCGGTGAGTTCAAAAGAGTTTTGAAATATGTTGTGGTCGGTACTGCATCAGTTTTAGGATTGCTAATTATCATAGGGCTTATCTTTGGCTCTGACTTAAAGTCGGGAGAGACTTCTGTTCAAAAAGAAATGACGTGGTTGCCTTGGGATATATTCGTGCAATTGACAAATCCCGGAATAAAAGATAGTGCGAGTTGGTTTGATATAACAATGATGGTATTGACTAATATTGCCGGTATTATCCTTATAAATGGACTGTTGCTTACGTGCTTGGTGAATTGGGTGTTTGAGCGTAGGGAGAGGTTTGCCAAAGGAGAGTCACGATATGATAATATAAGGGATACTAAATTCGCGGTTATTATCGGTGGCCATAGGATTGTAGCGAGTCTTGCGAAAGATTTAATAGGTAAATATGAATACGTATTGATTCAATCACAACGTAATCCGGAAAAGCTACGACAGGAAATTTCGGCAGAGATTGAAGATGAAGCGCAATTGAGGGATGTAATTATATATTCCGGAGATAGAAGTTCTTGGAACAATCTTGCAGACTTAAATATAGAGTATGCCCAGGAAATATATATAATAGGAGAACCTATGCATATTGACGGAACAAGTCACGATGCGATAAATATGTTATGTTGGGATTTGATAAATGAGCACATCGATATTTCAAGATCGCAAAGAATACCGTGCCATATAATGTTTGATTATCAATCGACATTCTCAGCATTTCAATATACAGATTTGAAACTTGAGCATAGCAAAACGTTTAGGTTTATTCCTTTCAGTATGTATGAAAATTGGGCCCAACAGGTATTGATAGGTGGTACTGATGGTAATAACCGATATTGTCCATTGGATGGGCATGTCGGGTTGTCATATTCTTCGTATCAACGAGTTCATTTAATAATTGCGGGTATGTCAAATATGGGTATGGCCTTGGCAATAGAGGCCGCCCACGTGGCCCATTATCCAAATTTTAATAATCCACATACAGGTCGCCCACGCACATTAATAACATTCATAGACCGAAATGCAAAGCGTGAAATGATGTTTTTTATGGGGCGTTTTAAGGAATTATTCCAATTGGCAAGGTGGAGGTTTGTTAAGGCTCCGGATGATGTTGTACATAATTATTCTGATTCAAGTTGGGATATTTATGATACCATCAGTGAAATAGCGGAAGGTTCAAATCAAAATTATCCATGGAATAATCCATTAGAGGATGAGAGGTATGGTTCTCCGTATTTTGGAGGTTATCTTGGAGATGATTTTATAGATATTGATTTTGAATTCATAGAAGGCGATATAGCGTTGCCGTCAATACAGAAGTATATTAAGGATGCGTGTGCCGATAATACAGCAAAAACGGTTGAATATAATTCAATAAATGCAACATCATTACCAGATGCAACGAGTAAGACCACTATCGCAATCTGCTTCCCTATAGCAGTAGAGGCAATGTCAGCTGCCTTATATTTTGATCCTTCCGTTTATGAGAATGTGCAGCAGATTTGGGTTCAGCAATCTGAAACAGGAGCTTTGGTCGATGCAGTAAGAAATGGATTGACCGGCTTGGATAATGCACGGTTCGCGGTTCTTCGTCCGTTTGGAATGATAGATAAGTGTGACTATTTGACTCGAATTAATAATCTATTGCCACAGTTGGTTGCATATGCTTATAGTTGTTTGGATAAAGGAACAACTTTTTCAAAGGAGTATAAGCAAATGGATGAAATGACTTTTTTGAATTCCGTAAGGGAAAATTGGATTGCGATTACGCAAGAGGGTGGTAAAAGTGCTATAGCAAAAAGATGGTCAAATATGTATTGTGCCAATTCATTCGGCACCAAAATACGTGCTTTGGGAGTGGATTTGTCGACAAAGGGTGATATCTTGGATTCTACAATGTTAAGTCATCTTGCAAGGGTGGAACATAACAGATGGGTTATGGAACAATTGCTTTTAGGGATTCGTCCGGTGGATAAATCATTTGTCGGTAAATTGCCTGTAGAGGATAAGGTGTTGCGTACTGCTTTAAAAAGTCGTAACATACATCCTGATTTAGTGTCTAATGAAGTATTGGGTACCACACAAGGATATGATATAGGTATTTGCAAAATAATACCCATAGCCATGAATATCGTTAACCAACAGCTTGAAGATGACGGACAGGGAGATAATTCGGGGGTTGATTGAGCGTGACGGGCGGGTGACGGAGGATTTTTTCTTTGTCAAGTGCCGTCCGTTGCTGACGTCCATAATGCGCCATGTGTTCAGCTATGGTGTGGATTATGATGAGATGGTGAATGAACTGTATGGCTATCTCATGGAGGATGATTGTGCCAAGTTGCGCCAGTTTCAATACCGGAGTACGGTCTATCAATGGATTAAGGTAGTGGCGACACGATTTTTCATCCGACATAGGGATGCGATGATTAAAGATGTCTCGACGGAGAAAGATTATGAACGTTGCCGCGAGATTGAAGCTGACGATACCGCCCGTAGAGTGGCTACGCGAATGGATGTCGCCGGGATGCTTGAAATGATGGATAACCGACGGTATGCCGATGTGATACGGTGTCTGGTGCTTGAGGATGAGTTGCCGGAGCATTATGCCTGTCGCACGGGTGTAACGGTGGATAACTTATATAATATAAAACGACGCGCAATGGCGGCTTTTACCCGCGTTGCATTAAAATACTACAGTTATGGAAGATAATATAAGTCCGATTACCGATGAGCAGCTTGCGGCTTTTCTTGATGGAAATGTCGGGGAGGGCGAGGTTGATAGAATATTGTCGGCACTTGGCGACGATAGTGAAGTCAATGAGATTCTATCTCTGTCGGCCATGATTGATGCCGATGTGGATGCGGTGGGGTTGCGTGTATTGCCCATGGGGGCATTGGCGGCTGCCAATCCGGAGAATATGTGTTCGTTTGATTGCGAGATGTACATATTGGAGCATTTGGATATGGACATAGACCATTGGTCGTTGCTGGAAGAGGCGAAAGCCAACAACTGGATGTGCGAGGGCGGTACGCCGTTGCAGCATGTAGGGAGGTTGCTGGAGCTTAAAGGGCTGTATGTGGAGCGCCGGTATGATTCGACACTTGATGAGCTGGCGTCGGAGCTTGATGTAGGCAAGCAGGTAATAGCGATTGTCGATAAGAATCTGTGCAATGAAACCGATGGTGCCGTGAAAGCTCCATATCATGCCATATATGTGACCGGTGTGAATGAAGAGAATGTGAGATACCTAAATCTCGACAGGTCGTGTGAAGAATCGGTGGCACGCTTTGAGTTTATGCGGGCGTGGAAAAAATCGGGCAATTATATGGTATCGGTGTCGGAACGTACGGATGTGTATAATCCTCAGCCTATCAATGTGGAGGATATTAATCTCGGTGCTGACCTTGAGGAACTGACTGAGGCTATAGCGGAAAACGCGCATGACATTTGGGCGCGGGCGCGTATGGATGAAGGGTGGACTTACGGTCCGGTGCGTAACGATGAACTGAAGCAGCATCCTGACCTTGTGCCATACGCACGGCTTGCGGACAGTGAGAAGGAGTATGACCGTATAATGGCTATGAATACGTTGAGACTCGTGCGGCGTCTGGGTTTCGATATTACAAACAGAAATGAATGAGTAGTATATGGGTGATTTTATAACTGTGTTATGTATGTTATCGTTGTGCGGAATGCTGTACTTGGAGTGGCGTTGGCGCAAGGATACAAAACAGGTAGAGGTTTCGGAACGCATATTGGCTTATCGCCGTAAAGTGCGTTTGATAGAGACGTTTTTCATATTGGTGTTCTGTAGCTCGCTGATGTATGTGGTGGAGTATCAGATAGGTATGGAGATAAGCGGTGTGCAGAGTATGTTTCTTGTAGGAGCTTTGTTTGGATTCAGCCGCACGTTTTTCGAGCCGTACTATGGTGTAGGGGTGATATCCGATATCGAGGGTGAGGTGCTGTATTTGCGTTCGTTTGATGCCGACCGAAAGTCGATATTGAAGAACCGCAATGCCTTTGCGCGCGGCTCGATATTGGTGCCTGAGAAGATAGAGAAGGTGATGTGCCGGGAACTGCGCAACAAAGTAGGCCCGGTATTTTCAATCGGTGACCCTAATTGCGCTTCACCAACCACACAGGAGGCTCTCAGCATATACGTGGAGGATGGCGCCTGGAAACAAGCAGTAGCCGAGTTGGCAAAGAAATCACGATTGATACTTCTGCGTGTGGGTGATACGGATGGATGCCGCTGGGAGATGGCACACTGTTTTGAAGAGGAATATCTGTCCAAGACATTGTTTGTGGTGGATAGCGTTGAGGGTCTACGGATGTTGGCGTCGCATTCGGAGGTGCGTCTGCCCGAGGATATATGCGGTGCTGATCTGGAGAAATCGTCGATAGGGCTGTTTGTGGATAACGAGGGAAACTGGAGGTATCGGCAGTTGCCGTCGTTGACTGCGGTTAAAAGTTTCATTGCTGAATATCTCCGATGCTATCCCGATATGGTGAATGATGGTCCGAGCCGGAAGGAGATATGGTGTGCACGCGCCAAATCACCATGGTGGGAGCGGTTGAGTCTGCTTCAGAATCCGGTGGCTTACGCTCTGTACAATGGTTGGCGACCTTGGGCTTCCATAACTATGATAGCCTATATGTTTATTGTAATAATCGCTGTGTGTACGTTGTGTTTAGTAGCCGCTGAAGATGAGGAAGAATATTTTGTTTCGGTGATATTGTTAGGGTTGCCGTTGATGTTTATCTCAGCTATTCCATGGCTATGGTTTGCCCCGAAATATACGGCGGCTCTAAACCGTTGGGGTTCGCCTTCGTTGGCTGCCAATGCCAATAGGACACTGGCCGTGTGGCTGTTTGTGTTCTGTGTGATAACAGTATTGTTGGGATTGCTATATTACTGATGTTTGTTTTTATAGATGAATTGCAATGGTGAGATATGATGTGTTTGTGAGCTATCGACGTGATGGCGGTTATGATACTGCGAAGCATCTCTATGATTATCATGATTTGGTGCTCGGCAATAACAGTGTGTATAAATGGGATGGTAAGAAATATGTGTGCGGCGATGATTCAATAGCTGTACCGGAGCAAGTGAGATGATTATGGAGATTTGGTTAAAGATACTGGCGGCATTATCGCCGGCATTGGTATTGGCGATAGTGCTTGTGCGTAAGGATTTGCGTCCCGAGCCATTGCGGTGGCTGTTGGCAGCGGCGGGATTTGGGGTGTTGGCAGGATTTGGCGTTTTGCTGTTGGGGTTCACGGTATTGCCCAATGTGTCAACCGATACATATTTCGGTGCGATGGTGTCATCATTTATCGATGCGGCAATCCCGGAGGAGCTGTTGAAATTCTGCGCGTTGTATCTTGTGGCAAGAAAATGCAGGCATTTCGACGAGGCGTTTGACGGTGTGGTCTATGCCGTGTGCATAGGGATGGGATTTGCCGGTCTTGAGAATGTGCTGTATCTGTTCGGCGCCGATGACGAATGGGTTATGGTGGGAGTGTCGCGTGCATTGCTTGCCGTGCCGGCCCATTATTTCTTTGCCGTGATAATGGGGTCGCTGTTCTCGCTCGGATGGTTTGATACGCGGCATCGTACGCGTTATATGACACTGGCTTTGATAGCGCCGATCGCGGTTCATGGAGTGTATGATACCTTATGCTTCTCCATGGCTATTGACGAAGCTTTGAGCGGTATTATACTCTTAGCTTTTATACTCGGATTTAATTTTATCCGCAAATGTTCCCGACAATTGATACAACTGATGTTAAAAATAGATAGATATGTGCTTGCAGAAAAAGAAATATGATGTGTTTGTGAGCTACCGGCGTGACGGCGGTTATGAGACGGCGTTGCCGATAGTGGAGAAGTTGCGCTCGGCAGGTTACAGAGTGTTTTTTGACCTTGAGTCGCTTAATTCGGGGAAGTTCAACGAGCAGCTTCTTGGGGTGATTAATGATTGTAAGGATTTTGTGCTTGTACTTCCTGCCAACGGACTTGACCGTTGCGTAGATAAAAATGACTGGGTGCGGCGTGAGGTGACGTGTGCCCTCGCGGGTAACAAAAACATAATACCGGTGATGCTGAAAGGGTTTGAATGGCCTGCGACATTGCCGGAGGATATGAAAGATTTGCCGAACTACCAGGGCATATCGGCAACGTCGCCCGAATATTTCGACCTTGCGGTAGAGCGTCTAAAGGGATATCTGAAGAGCGAGCGACAGCGCCCATATATTCGGGTACTGCTGTGGGTAATCAGTATTATATGTCTGATTGCGGTTGCCGCGTTAAGTTTTATATATTATCCTGTTGACACTCATGATTGCCCAATATCGGAATATGATGATGATATTTTAGTTTCCTTACCGGATATTTTTAAACAAAACATAACTGATGATGTCGATGATTTATTAGTCCCCGAGGTATTATTTGCATACGTGGATTCATCTAATGTGGAAATATCCACATTGCTGTTTTTAGAGGATTTGGAAGATTATAGTCCGGAGGATTTAGGCATTACAGATTCAGAACAATTGGATGCTGTGATTGAAAATATTAAAACTGCATCGGATAAGGAATTCGATGAAATATATGTAAGGGGTTTCGCCATACAGGCTCCATCATTTAAACAAACGGGTGATATTCGCCGTGTTTTAAACAGTGGTTTTAATTGGTCGATATATCATTTTGAAAATGAGACTTTGGAACAATATAGTGCAGTATGTAGAATAACTCCTATACAGAATATGATATTTACCATGAAAATGGAAAAAGGATGCTGGTTACAGCAAAAGAGAAACAGTCGTGTTTTTGACAGCATTTTATTGAAACTGTCACCTAAGGTATTTCAATATTTGAAAGATAATATGTAAGTGATTTTGAGATGAAGAAGTTATTGAAGAGTACGGCATTTGTGTTGATAATGGCTATCGTGGCGGGTGTATTGGTGGGGTATGGCGTGAAGTTGCTCCCTGCGGATGCCATAACGGTGGCGCGTGAGACTTTGATGGCAGTAAAGAAGGCTACGGGGCAGGTGATATTCTTCATGGTGCCGTTGCTGATATTCGCGTGTGTGACGCCGTCGATAACGCGGCTCAGTTCCAATGTGACATCGCTGTTGGTGTTCACTATGGTGGTGGCGTATCTGTCGTCGGTAGGGGCTGCATTTTTCTCGCTCGGTGTGAGCCAGTATTTTGTGCCGATGTTCAGCTTCGGTGCGCAGGCTGAGGTGATACAATTGCCCAAAGAGCCGTTGGTGAATCTATGTTTCCCGACCATGGACACGATGTCGGCGCTGCTGCTCGCCGTGCTGGTGGGACTTGGTGTGGTGTGGACCAAATATACTGCTGCCGCCAATGTGCTGGAGAAGTTCCAGTCGATGATTCTGCTGCTGGTGCGCAAGATACTGTTGCCGTTGCTTCCGGTGTTTGTAGGGTGCAACTTCGCACTGCTCGCCTATACCGGTCAGATAAATAATATGGGTGTGTTCCTGCCTGTGATTGTGATGGTGGTGGTGTGCCAACTGGTATGGATAGCGGTGATGTACATGGTGGCATCGGTATATACCGGCCGCAATGGCTGGGAGGTGCTGCGCTATTATCCCAAGGCATATTTCACGGCATTGGGGTCGATGTCGTCGGCTGCGACACTGCCTTTCGCCATGGAGTGTATAGCCCAGAGTCCGATAGTGAAAAAAGAGACGTATGATTTCACTCTGCCGCTATTCTCCAACATACATCTGTGCGGTTCGGTGATAGCCGAGATAGCACTCGTGACCACCACTTACTATGTGCTTTACGGCGTGATGCCCTCGACATTGAGCTTAGTGATATTCTCGATAGTGGCGTGTGTCATAGCCATCGGTTCGCCCGGAGTGCCCGGGGGCTTGAATGTGGCGTGCTCGTCGATAGTGGGCAGCATAGTGCTCGGTGGTCAGGATCCCGGCACGTTCATAGGCATAATGACTGCCATCTACACCGTGCAGGATGGTTTCGGCACCGCATGTAACGTGACCACCGACGGAGCCTTGACCTTGATAACCGACAAAAAAGTATCGCAAATCGAAGCCGCCGCATCGGAACAGTGATAGATTCGTGCGGGTGAATTGTTCAATATGATACAATTTAAAGAAACTGAGATTATGACAATGAAAGGAAAAGGATATGTGCCGGAGCCGGTGGACACGCGGGGCGTGGAGTTGCCGGTGGAGTTGATGCCGCTTATTGAGGAGATGGCCAGGAATGTACATGAGGTATGGGCCCGCAACCGCATGAGCGAAGGGTGGGCGTATGGTCCGGAGCGGGATGATGTGGCGAAGAAGCATCCGTGTCTTGTGGCTTACGAGGATCTGCCGGACAGTGAGAAGGAGTATGACCGCGCCACATCGCAGGAAACATTGAAACTCATATTGAAATCAGGCTTTTGTATTTCAAAAAAATGATGTAGATTTGTAGAAAACCAATCCTGATCTTAGAGTATGTTTACTTTAACTTTATGAAATCTTTATAAGCCCTTCCGGCCTGTTTTTAGCTTTCATTCAGTTATTATGGAACCCCATAATTCCTTCATTCAATCAAAAAACATACTCAAAAGTTCAATATAAATATTAAATAAGCCAAAAGTAAACATACTCTTAATGAAACCGTCTGATTTCATCCATCCTGAAGATGCGGCGGCGTTGCGCCAGTTGGAGAGCATACCCGGTTTTCCCGCATTGGTGAAGAAGTTCTATGCCCTGGGCTATGAGAAACTATTGTACGGGACCAATATGGCGAAGGCGATACGGCTTTCCGAGCGCCAGTTGCCCCGTCTGTACCATCACCTGCCACCGATATGCCGGAAACTCGGCATAGATGAACCGGAGTTTTACTTGGAGATGAATCCTATGCCCAACGCATATACGTTTGGCGACACCAAGATATTCATAACCATGACATCGGGGCTTGTGGAGCTGCTCAACGATGAGGAGCTTGATGCGGTGCTGGCACATGAGTGCGGTCATATATTGTGCCGCCACGTGCTGTACCATAACATGGCAAATATGCTCATAAACGGCGCCGATGCCTTGGGTGTGCTCGGGTTGCTCACCGCGCCTATAAAACTGGCGTTGCTTTACTGGCAACGTAAGAGCGAGCTGTCGTGTGACCGCGCCGGCGCCATAGTTACGTCGCCCGAAACGGTGTCGCGTGTCATGGTGCGTCTTGCCGGCGGTCCGAAATCGATAACCGAGGAGGTGAATATCGAGGAGTGGGCTAAGCAAGCCGATATGTATGAGACTATACGTACCGACGGTATGTGGAACAAGACGTTGCAGACCTATGCCGTGATGTCGACCGACCATCCATTTGCGGCTGTGCGCGTGCGGGAGATTCTTAAGTGGGCGCAGTCGGCAGAATATGCGGCACTGATGAAAAACCTGCCATCGGGCAGTAGCGTGGGAGTGTGCCCGCAATGCCACCGGAAGGTGGAGGAGGATTGGAAATTCTGCCGTTATTGCGGAACCCAACTCGGATAACGGACTATTTACACGATAATAAACCAACGATATATGCAGACACTTTTTGACGAAAACGGGATGCTCAATATAGCTGACATAGTGGGCAATCATCCGTCGTACCGCGCCATTATGGAGGACGGAGTGGTAACCGACCGGGAGTTGAGCGACCAAGCCGAAGCCACGATAGCGTCGCTGCGCCGATTGCAGGAGATATGCACTCCAGAGCAGCAAGCCGCCATACTCGAAGCCATATCGGAGATGAGCGTGCTTATGGCAGTCTATCACCGGCATGAACTGCAATCGTTAAATCAATAACACACTACATATTTGCCATGGGAGCATTCAATACCAAAACCGAACTGCAAGGCAATCCGGCGCTCATACCCGCTATTGCCGACCGTATATGCCGTGATTTCGCAGCCGACGGCTATGAAGTGACACGTGAAGATCTGATAAGCGGGGGTGTGGACATATCCGTGACCAAGGGGGGCATGTTCAAGGCTGTACTCGGTATGCGCACCGCACTGAAAGTGACGCTTATACCGCAGAGTCAATCCATATCATTTGAAGCCGGGGTGGGTATCTTCGGGCAGCAGGTAGTGCCCACGCTCATCATGCTATTTATCACCTGGCCGGTGCTGCTCACTCAGATATGGGGATTGGTGCAGCAGTCGAAACTCGACGACCGAGCCTTAGCCGCCGCCCGGTCGGTGATAGCTGAAAACCAGTCATCGGGTGCGGTTGCCGAACTTATGCAGCCGGATACGGATGGATGCCACTTCTGTACATCATGCGGGAGCCGCCTTCCGTCGGGTGCGCGTTTTTGCAGTCATTGCGGTGCGCAGGTAGGTTGAACGTGATAATCCGGGATTTTGCTATGTGGAGATTGGTGATGATGCTTGCTGTATATTTGCCGGTGGCGGCTAATGCACAGGCGTTGCAAAACGGTATTGTTCAGGAATATAACGAGCGTGCAAAGAAAACGCCGCTTGCCGGTGTGGAGCTGAATATACGTTCTGCCGGCAGTACGGTGTCGGATGCGGATGGTAAATTTGCGCTTCAGTTCCTGACATTGAAGCCGGGCGACAGAGTGAATGTGCGCCGGATTGAGAAGCTCGGTTACGAGATATTCAACAAGGAGGCGGTGGAGCAGTGGAATCTAAATCCCTCGGAACCGTTTGTGGTGGTGATGTGCCGCTCCGACAGGTTCAAGAAGATTCGTGACAACTACCAGCGTGTAGCATCGGAGAGCTACGCCCGTCAGCTCAAGAAGGATGAAGCCGCACTGGCACGATTGAAATCCGAAGGTAAAATCAAGGAACAGGAGTATCACAAGCAACTGTATGAGCTGCGTGAATCATACGAGAAGCAGCTCGATAATCTTGACAGCTATGTAGACCGCTTCTCGCGCATAGACCTCTCCGAACTGTCGGCAACCGAGCAGGAGATAATCCTGTTGGTGCAGGAGGGAAAGATAGAGGAGGCGATAGTGCGCTATGAGGAGCAAAACTATCTTGACAAATACTTGCAAGAGGTGTCAGACATCCGTGAAGTTTCTTCTGCCATGGAGCAATTGTCGGAGCTGAAGAAATCGAAAGAGCAGTCACGCGACAGTCTGCTCGCCGCCATAGACCGTCAGGTAGAGACACTTAAGCTTGACGGTGTCAATAAAAACAAGCAAAAAATATTGCAGTTGTTGCAATCAGTGGCAGATGCTGATACTACGAATGTTGAGTGGTTGCTGAGGACAGGGTTATTCTTGATGGACTATATCGCTGATTATGATAGTGCGTTGAGTTATTTTAATGCTGCGTTGTCGAGTGCAATAGCATTATATGGCGAGGAGCATTTGTATGTCGCTACGTCCTGCAATAACATTGGAAGTGTTTATTCGTTTCAAGGAGATTATCCCAAGGCTTTAGAGTATCATATTCGCTCGATGACAATAAAGGAGAAAGTCCTAGGATTGGATCATCCTGATTTAGCAACGTCTTGTAATAATATCGGCTTGGTTTATAGTTTACAAGAGGATTATTACAATGCGATGGAATATTATAACCGTGCATTGTCGATACAAGGGAAAGTGCTAGGCTTTAAGCATCCCGCTATAGCCACGTCTTACAACAATATTAGTCTGGTGTATCAATCGCAAGGAGAGTATGCCAAGGCCTTAGAATACAGTTATCGTGCTCTATCAATACAGGAGAAAGTCTTAGGTTCGGAGCACCTTGATGTAGCCGTATCTTGCAATAATATTGGTAGTGTTTATCAATTGCAAGGGGATTATTCAAAGGCTTTGGAATATCATAACCGTGCATTGTCGATACAGGAAAAAGTGTTAGGCATGGAGCATCCCGCTATTGCCGTGTCCTGCAATAATATTGGTATAGTGTATAGTTCTCAAGGGTATTATTCCAAAGCATTAGAGTGTTTCCATCGCGCTTTGCCAATCTGGGAGAAAGTGTTAGGTGTGGATCATCCAGATGTGGCCAGCTTATTTAATAATATCGGCATGGTGTATTATTCGCAAGGCCATTATCCCAATGCGATGGAATATTATAATAGGGCGGTGTCAATACAAGAGAAAATTTTAGGCTATGATCATATCAATGTAGCAAAATATTACAACAATATTGGTGTGTTATATAGTACTCAATGTGATTACCCTAAAGCATTAGAGTATTTCCATCGCGCTCTGCCAATACAGGAGAAAATCTTAGGCCCGAATCATCCTGATGTGGCCATGTCCTGTAATAATATTGGTTTGGTACATCAATCACAAGGAAACTATGCTGTGGCATTGGAATATCTTAGTCGCGCACTATCAATACGGGAGAAAGTGTTAGGCAGTGAGCATCCCGATGTAGCTATGTCTTGCAACAATATCGGCGTTTTGTATAGCTACCAAGAGGATTATTCCAAAGCATTAGAGTATTTCCATCGCGCTCTGCCAATACAGGAGAAAGTATTAGGCCCGAATCATCCCGATGTGGCCATGGGCTACAACAATATTGGCTGTGTCTATGATTCGCAAAAAGACTATGTCAATGCTTTGGAATACCATACCCATGCGCTGTCAATACGGGAGAAGGTGTTAGGTCGGGAGCATAATGATGTAGCCATATCTTGCAACAATATCGGCATGATTTATAAATCTCAAGGAGATTATACAAAGGCTTTGGAGTACCATAGCCGTGCATTGTCTATTCGTAAGACGGTTTTGGGTACGATGCATCCGGATGTAGTATCGTCGCTTATTAATATTGGTTTGACGTATTATTTTAGTGGAGATAATGCTATGGCATTGGAAAATATTGTCCAAGCATTGTCAATTCAGGAGAAGATGTTCGGTCCAGAACATCCATTGACTTGTGAGCTCAAGAATTCTATTGATAATATACGTGAGGAGATGAAATCAAATTAATAATATGGGAAGATATGCAAATATAGCGTTTATAAGCTATTGCCATGCCGATATGGGGGTGGCGGAGTGGTTGCAGCGGAGGTTGGAAGCGTTCAGGTTGCCTACCGATATCCATAATGAAGTGGATGCACAGGAGAGGTATCTCAGGCCGGTGTTCCGCGATAAGTCGGATTTGAATACCGGGGTTCTGCCGGTTGAGCTGCGCAGGAATATTGAGGAGAGCAAGTATCTGATTCTGATATGCTCGAAGAATTCGGCGAGGTCGCAGTGGGTCAGCGATGAGACCAAGGCGTTTGTGGAGTTGGGGCGTGTGGAGCGAATCATTCCGGTGATGATTACGGATGGCGAGACTCCGCCTAATGAGTTGTTACCGGCATATTTGCGTGAATATTTTGCCGAATATCCCGAGTCGGAGCTGCTTGGCGTGGATATTAATGCCGATGGCAGGGAGAAGGCTTTGATGCGTGTGGTATCGCGCATGATTGATGTGGAGTTTGACACGCTTTGGCAGCGGCATAAGCGTCAGCGTCGTGTCAAGATTGCCGCGACGGCTGCGGCTGCGTGTGTGGCTGCGGGATTGGCTTACCTGTTTGCCTTACCTGTATGGGTGTCGGTTACGGTAGTGCCTGAAGTGTCGAAATTGCCTGCTGGTGATGATATAGCCGTGACAATAAACGGTGGGGAGCATACGGTGCCATTGACCGATGCTCCGGACGCTGTGGAGGTGCGTTTGCCCGGCTACAGCCGTTTTAATAAAATGAGGGTGCAAGTGGCTTCGAAATTCTTCGAAACGGTAGACACTGTGTTGCCAACCGGTTATGGTTTGCAGAGGAATGTGGAGATTCCAATAAGGCGTGATGACAGTTTCGCGGTATTTTCAGGCAGGGTCTATGATGATGCCATGGCACCTATTGAAGGGGTGTCGGTGACTGTGGGCGGAGATTCGGCGGTGACGGATTCCGCCGGTAGATTTGAGATAACTTTGCCGCTTGCCGAGCAACTTCCCGAACAGATGATAGTGCTGAAGAAGAGTGGATATACGGGCGTGTGCCGTCTGGATGAGACTCCGGGACGCGACCTGAGATTCATAATGCACGCGAAGTGATTTGAATCATGAGCGGGGGCATCAGGGTTGGTGTCCCTACTTGTTGTCGGGGAGGGGTGTGATGCGATAGCTCACGTGTGTGTATAAACTAAAACCACAGCGGTGTATGGTGCATCGCTGTGGTTTTGGTATTGGGAATCCTTAAGTTAGGATGGGGAAATTATTTGAGGTTGAGTTTGGAGAGGATGGCTTGGGGGATGGCTTCCTTGTTGACTACGATGTCCATGGTCTTGGCGAGGAAGTAGGGTTCGGATACGTAGAAGTAGCCGTCGTAAATCTGATTGGTGTCCCAAGAGTTCTTGACCTTGTAGTATTTGTTGCCTTTTTGGTCAACTGCCTTGCCTACGATAACCATGCCGTGGTCGTCGGTGGTTTCCTGACGGTCGAACATCTCCTGACGTGATTCCTGGGTTACGGTGATTTCCTCAACCGGGCCTTTTGCGTTGTACTTCTCTTTCTCGCGGTCCTTGTCGGATAGCTTCACCCAACGGGATAGCTCGGTACCATCCATGTCGGCTTCGGATTTGCCTTTAGGCATTATGGCATAGCCTTCGGTCCATTTGAAGCCGCCTTCGCTCACGTCGGCAGCCCAGTTGACGGAGTAACCGTTCTCGATAGCGTTGTCCACAATCTCCTTCATCTCCTCGAGGGGTACATTGTAGTATTGGCCGAAGAGCCAGTTGTCGGACACTTCCATCACGAACGGTTTGTAGAACGGATGGTGCGAGAATGATGTGATGGGCACATAGTCATCCATCTTCAGGGGGAGTGATGCGGCAAATGATTTCGGGGTGTAAGTCTGACCTTCGTAGGTGAAAGTGTCGGGGAGTTCGCCGAGATATGCGTCGAGGATGCCGTTGAATCCCTTACGCCATGCGGTGGATACGCGTTTGTTGGGTTTGCGCACTATGGTTTTGACATATCCGGTGAGGAGGTCTGCCATCTCGTAGTGGGAGTGCTTGTCCTCGCCGTAGTTGAGACCACGGTAAACCTCTTCGGGCACTATGCCGTAGTTTTCCCATACGTAGGGTACGTCGAGACCGCTGCCGCCCTGGGCGAAGTTGAGCGCGCCGTACATGCGCACGTATTTGTCGGCTTTGTCATCGTAGCAGTGGCGTACGACGAACATCTCCGACAGGTCCATCTCCTTGCCTGTCTTGCGCAGAATCTCGTCCTCAAAGAATGACAGACCGGAGAAGCACCAGCATGTTCCCGATTTGTTCTGGTCCTTGACAGGGGTGGTTTTCACTACTTTCACGTCGGTGAATTTGAAACCTTCATCCTCGGTTTTCGGCGCTTTCTTGGCAGCCGTGGCACCTAATGCTACGGTCATTGCCATCACGCCGCAAATGAATTTGTTCATGATATGTGGGTATGAAATGAATAATAATGATTGATTATGGCAAAATTAGTAAAAATCCTGTGAATTTTGTGTAATTTTGTCATATTAACCGCTGATTTGTTACATGCGATGAATAAGATTATAGAGAAAGAATATTTTTCGGAAAAAGTGGTGAAGTTTGTGGTGGAAGCCCCCATGATAGCGCATTCGCGCCGTCCCGGTCATTTTGTGATGGTGCGTGTAGGCGAGGGTGGCGAACGCATACCTCTCACCATAGCCGATGCCGATACGCAGCGCGGCACCATAACGCTGGTAGTGCAGGAGGTGGGTGTGTCTACCCGCAAGATTTGTGCCTTGGAACCGGGCGATACGTTTACCGATGTGGTAGGTCCGCTCGGTAAGGCAACGCATGTGGAGAAGGTAGGTACGGTGGTGTGCTGTGGCGGCGGTGTCGGTGTGGCTCCGCTGTTGCCCATCATCAAGGCCATGAAGCATGCCGGCAACCGTGTGATTACCGTGCTCGCCGCCCGCACCAAGGAGTTGATAATACTCGAGGAGCAGGTGCGCCCGTGGAGTGATGAGGTGGTGGTGATGACCGACGATGGCTCGTACGGTCGCCAAGGACTGGTCACCGCCGGAGTGGAAGAGGTGATAAACCGCGAGCAGGTGAATCTGGTGGTGACCATAGGTCCTGCCGTGATGATGAAATTCGTGTCGCTCCTCACTGCTAAATATAATGTGCCCACGATGTGCTCGCTCAATACTATAATGGTGGACGGGACCGGTATGTGCGGTGCCTGCCGTGTGACGGTGGGCGGCAAAACACGGTTTGTGTGTATAGACGGTCCGGAATTTGATGCCCATGAGGTGGACTTCGATGAGATGATAATGCGACTGCGTTCGTATAACTGATAACCCCACTGACATTACTACAATGAACAACGATACTTCAGCTCCGCGCCAAGCCGAGTGGCGCGAGGAATTGCGCAAGGCGCACACTGCCAAACAGCGCGCGGAGATACCGCGTGTGAAAATGCATGAACTCGATGCCGCTTACCGCGTGACATGCAACGAGGAGGTCAATTGCGGAATATCGGCGGAACAGGCTGTGATAGAGTCCACCCGTTGCATGGACTGCCCCGATCCGCAGTGTGTGCAGGGATGTCCGGTGAATATCAATATCCCCGGATTTATAAAGAACATAGAGCGTGGCGATTTTGCTGCCGCCGCCACTGTGCTGCGCGAAACCAGCGCGTTGCCTGCCGTATGCGGCCGCGTGTGTCCGCAGGAGAAGCAGTGCGAGAGCCGGTGCATATATAATAAGATGAAAAAGCCGGCTGTTGCCATAGGGTATCTCGAACGCTTTGCTGCTGACGAGGATATGCGTACGCGCAAGGCTGATGGTGCTGTCAGGAATAGTGATGGCGCTGTGAAAGTAGCTGTTGCCGGTAGCGGTCCTGCCGGATTGTCGTTTGCCGGGGAGATGGCTCGTCTCGGCTTCGATGTCACCGTCTACGAGGCGCTGCATGAGATAGGCGGCGTGCTTAAGTATGGCATACCTCAGTTCAGGTTGCCCAATTCGATAGTCGATGCCGAGATTGCGGCATTGGAATCGCTCGGGGTCAAGTTTGTGAAGGATTGCATAATCGGTAAGACGCTAAGTTTCGACGATTTGCAGTCGATGGGTTTCAAGGGATTGTTTGTCGCTTCCGGTGCTGGATTGCCACGGTTCATGGGCATACCGGGTGAAAATCTGATAGGGGTGATGTCGAGCAACGAATATCTGACCCGTGTCAATCTTATGGGAGCGGGTACTCCGGGGCATGATACTCCGGTGCTACCGGGTGCCAGTGTGGCTATCATAGGTGGCGGCAATACGGCTATGGACTCCGTGCGCACGGCGCGTCGCATGGGTGCGTCGCGGGTTATGCTCGTGTATCGCCGGAGCGAGGAGGAGATGCCTGCTCGTGCCGAGGAAATCAAGCATGCCAAGGAGGAGGGTGTGGAATTTCTCACTCTTCATAATCCGGTGGAATATCTTGCTGATGAAACGGGGCGTGTGCGTGCCATGCGTGTGCAGCGTATGGAACTTGGTGAACCTGATGAGTCAGGCCGTCGGTCGCCGGTGGCTATTCCCGGTGCTATCGATGAGATACCGGTGGATATGGTGATAGTGAGTGTGGGTGTTTCGCCCAACCCGCTGATACCGTCGGCTATAGAAGGGCTTGATGTGTCGCGTCGCGGCACTATAGTGGTGGATGAATCCACCATGCAATCATCTATCCCGACTCTTTATGCCGGTGGGGATATAGTGCGTGGTGGTGCCACCGTGATACTTGCCATGGGCGACGGACGCCGTGCGGCTCAATCCATGGCAAAGCAGTTGCAGGGTTAAAATAAATCGTAGAAAATAATAGATAGTGGACTCTCGGCTCTATAATATGGGGCTGAGCAGTCGCACTATCGACTCTTTTGCCTTCTGTGACATGGGGCGTTTGCGCCATTCCGAAGCGTTTACGCGGTCACTATCCTTGAGGTCGAGCATAAATTGGTGCCGTAGATTGGCATTGGCTTCTGCCGAGTATATGAACATGGTGGCTTCGAAGTTGTGCTCGAAACTGCGGAAATCGATGTTTGCCGAGCCTATTGAACAGAAATGGTCGTCAATCATCATGGTTTTGCTATGCAGCATTCCACCGTTGTACAGATATATCTTTATTCCGGCTCTGAGACATTCGTAAATGTAACTGTAGGATGCGTATGTGAGTATGAGCGAGTCGCTTCTGCGCGGTATCATCACTCTGACGTCGACGCGTGATAGTGCGGCGGCCTGCAGTGAGCGTAGCAAGCTTTCGGTGGGCAGGAAATAGGGGGTCTGTATGTACACGCGTTTCCGTGCGTTGCCTATGGCTTTGAGCATGAGCATTGCCACATTGCTCCATTCACTCGTGGGACCGCTCGTAATCAGTTGCATGCCGGCAGCCCGGTATGTGTCAGCGGCAGGTGTGGTGTCGATGGATTCCTCGATGAGCGGTTGTCCCATGAATGACCAGTCGATGGCAAATGAATATTGCAGTGCGGCTACAGCGGGACCTGTGATGCGCATGTGTGTGTCGCGCCAACGTGCAAATTTTCCGCCATCGATGTAACGGTCGGCGATATTCATGCCACCTACATAGCCTATGGCTCCGTCGATGATGGCGAGCTTGCGGTGGTTGCGCCAGTTGATCCTGGTGGCGAATGGCGGGAATGCGACCCTGAAGAATGGGTAACATTCGATACCTGCCGCGTGCATCTCCTTGAAAAACTTTGATTTTACACCGATAGAGCCTATGTGGTCGTAGATTATACGGACTTTCACTCCCTTGGCGGCGCGCTCCATAAGAGCTGAACGGACGCGTTTGCCTATCTCGTCGTCCTCGAATATGTAATATTGGAGGTGTATGTAGTTTTGTGCCTGTGCAATGTCGTTGAGAAGCGCTTCGAATTTCGTAGCTCCGTCGTGATATATGCTCATGTCGTTTGCCGGATACAGCGGAGCATCGTTGAGCGAGCGTCCGAGTTCCATCTGCTGGCGCAGTTCAGGGGCGTACTCGGCAGGGTGCGGCATGATGATTTCCGGATGGTTCTGCCGTAGCTTGCGTTTGTTGCGTCGAGAAATCATGCGCTTGTTTTTGATGCTCCTGCCAAAAAATATGTACAGGACTATTCCTCCTATGGGGAACATAAGCAGTACCGTGACCCAAGCCAATGATTTCAAGGGGTTGCGATTTTCGGACAGCACCACACCTATGATGCTGAGGATAGTGATGGCGTATGCTATCACCAATCCCCAGTACAGCCATGTAAGATGAAATTCAGAAGAGAAGTAGCCCATCGGTGAGGAAATAGTGTTTGTACACGACTAAATTACTAAAGATTTTTTTCCTGTCGGGAAACTTTGCACAAAAAAAATGAATCTATGCAAAAATGCAGAAAGCGGCGCGCCTATTCAGCGCACCGCCTTCAGTTAGGTTGTCTCAATGACCGAAATTATTCGGCAACCACTTCAAAGGGTATTTCTACAGTTACGTCCTTGTGGAGTTTGATAGTGGCATTGTATTTGCCCACTTCTTTTATAGAATCCTTGAGGGTGATGAGTTTGCGGTCGATGTTGTGGCCGAGCTTTTCGAGGGCTTCAGCAATCTGGATAGCGTTGACAGAGCCGAAGATAGTGCCGGTAGAGCTGGTCTTGGCACCGATAGTAAGGCTTACGCCTTCGAGAGAAGCTGCGAGAGCTTCAGCATCGGCTTTAATCTTAGCGAGCTTGTGAGCGCGCTGACGCTGGTTTTCGGCGAGCACTTTAAGCGCCGAGGGAGTTGCGATAACGGCTTTGCCGGTGGGGATAAGGTAGTTGCGGCCATAGCCTGACTTTACTTCCACCACGTCGTCCTTGTATCCGAGGTTGGAGATATCTTCCTTAAGTATAATCTTCATAATTCCTAAGCGTTTAAAGTGATTTATTTCATCAAGTCAGTTACATAGGGCAGCAAAGCCAAGTGGCGGGCACGCTTAACGGCCTGAGCCACGCGACGCTGGAACTTGAGCGAAGTGCCGGTGATGCGGCGGGGGAGAATCTTGCCCTGTTCGTTGAGGAATTTCTTGAGGAATTCGGGATCCTTGTAGTCGATGTACTTGATACCGCTTCTTTTGAAACGACAGTATTTTTTCTTTTTGACGTCAACCGACATGGGAGTCAAATAGCGGATTTCAGATTGTGCTTGTGCCATGATGTTAGCCCTCCTTTACTTCTGATTCAACTTCTACTTTAGCAGTCTCGGTTTTGCCAGCCTTAAGGCTACGACGCTTGGCGGCGTATTCGGCTGCATACTTGTCAAGACGGAATGTCAAGAAACGGAGCACGCGTTCGTCGCGACGGAAAGCTGTTTCTAACTTCTTGATGATAGTGGGTTCGCCATCGAATTCCACGAGGGTGTAAAAGCCGGTGGATTTCTTTTGGATAGGATATGCGAGCTTGCGCAGACCCCAATTCTCTTCGTTCACGATGGTGGCGCCATTGCTGGTGAGCACGGTGGTGAACTTTTCTACCGCTTCCTTCATCTGGGCGTCAGATAAAACGGGAGTTAAAATGAAAACGGTTTCGTACTTCATGTTGGTTAATGATTGAAATTAATGATTAAATGTGCCTTTTTACGAAAGGCGGTGCAAAGATAGCACTTTATAATTTAATATGCAAGTCTTTGTGGTGTGTTTGGTTGTTTATGGGACTGACATGGTTTGGAGATATACGGCATGTGTTGCCGGCGTTTTTCAAGTCCGGATGATTTAAACACATATTTTTATGATGTCAGTTGGCGATTATGCCGGCGATGGAGGGATTGATTGGCGCGGATGAATAGCAACGGGCGAATTGCTTGAGGAAAGCGAGTGTCCTCTTTTTAGGCGTTGCCGCATGATTGCCGGATGTAGTCGATTGTGATTCAGGGGTAGAGGTTTTATGCATAGGCATTGAAATATGATGGTGATGAATGATTTAAAATGTTTTAAAATAATGGTGTCTGTTTTGTAGATAAACGTGCTGCCGTGTGATTTATTATACTGATTATGTGATTTTTAGCGACATACTGTGCAACGATGATAATTGAAATTATTGTGCTCGAAATGTTAAAAAAGCATGGGAGGTGATAATAAGTAATTGCGCATTCAATAAAAAATGGTATTTTTGCATCTCCAAACTAATAAACAACTAATCAACCAATACGTTAAAGCCTATCGAATCACTGCTACTCTAATTTAATTTTTTTACGAATAGTGATGCAAGACAAAAACAAGCTTACCGATGATAAGTTGGTGGCTGCGTATGCTCAAGGCGACAATCAGGCATTCGATATATTATTGAAACGTCATCAGGCGCGTGTGTTTTCCTATATTTATTCTATAGTGAAAAACCGCGATGTAGCTGACGATCTTTTCCAGGAGACCTTTGTAAAGGCTATCATGACCATAAAGCAGGGGCGTTATGCCGAATCGGGTAAATTTTCGGCATGGATTACGCGGATAGCCCACAACCTGATTATAGATTATTATCGACAGGAGAGAAGCGAGAATGTGGTTTCTGCCGATGATGATGCCGTGGATGTATTGAACCGCAAGGATCTCAGCGATAAGAATATCGAAGATTTCATGGTCAATGAGCAGATACATGCCGATGTACGCAAGATAATCGATGCGTTGCCTGACAATCAACGTGAGGTGCTGCTGATGCGTTATTACCGCGATATGTCGTTCAAGGAGATTGCTGAAGCGACCAAGGTGAGTATCAATACCGCGTTGGGGCGTATGCGCTATGCCATCATAAACATGCGTCGCATTGCCGACGAGAATAATATTGTGCTGACTCTCTGATAGAGAGGGTTTCTGAATACAGGAATCGGGTCCGTGTGTTTTATACCGGACCCGATTCTTCGTATAAGGGGAATGTCGAGTTTATTCTGTCTCGGGGCTAAACCAAGGAGATATGAGCATGTATATGAGCGAGCAGCAGAGGGTGAACAGTACACCGTAGGTAAATAGGTCGCCCACGGTGATTACACCGGTTTGCAAGGTCATGGTTACAAACCGCGCGGTATATAAGCCGGTAACCACAATGCCTATTAGGTAAATGGCGTATTCAATCAATGATGCCACGCGCACCTTCCGGTCGGGCAATCTGTTCAGAACTTTTCGTGTGAACCATGGCGAGGGGGGAGCTTCAAGCAGATTATGCTTTAGCAGTTGCGACAGTTTGCGGTCGTCCATTATGTCTGAATCTGTTTTATGTTTCATGAGTCAAGAGTATTATATTCTGTTATTGCTTTTGCCATTTTTGATTTGGCTCTCGAAAGATAGGATTTTACGGTGCCCTCAGGAAGCGACGTAATCTGTACTATTTCTTTAATCGGGCGATCCTCAAGATAGAACAGAAGCATAAGTGTACGTTCGGTATCGGTGAGGGCGCGCATGCCCACTTCTATGTCATGCCGCATGTCGGTGAGCCGTTGCTGGGATGTGTCTGAGTCGCCGAGTGCCGGTGCGTATCCGTCGGGGAGTCTTTCCTCGCGTTTGGCGCGCATCAATGTGACATATTCATTATAGGCTATCCTGTAGAGCCATGTTTTGAATCGCGATATGCCCTTGAATTGGCGAAGTTGCGTATAGGCTTTCAGGAAAGCTTCCTGGGATATGTCGTCAGTGATGGCGGCATTGCCCATGGTGAGATTGAATATGAAACGCCTCAGCCCGGGGGAATACTCCTCGACCAACCGTTCGAATGCGCGGCGGTCGTCAACCGCCACGCATCGGGTAATCAGCGCTATTTCTTCAATCTTGCTGAGCATCTTCCTCGGTGTACTTGGCTTTCAGGTTTTTACGGTCGTCGATAAAGTATGTTATGATACGTGCTATGCCTACGAACAGGGGTATGATTCCTATTGCCACGGTGTCGTTATCGCTATCGGCAAGCCCCCATACTATTAATGCCACGCCTACGCCAAGCCATACGATGCCCGATTGCAGACGGTTCTTGCGGGGTCGTTCGCTCAGATAGAAACTGTCGGGGAGCGGTTGGCCGTTGCGGATAGAGTATTCTATCAATTTGTATTTGTCGCGCTGGCGCGAACGGCGGTAATGAAGTACCACCCAAAATAGTCCGATGACTGCGGCAAAGGGTATTACTATTCCGCATATAGGAATGAGCAGAGCCGGATTGAAGACTTTCGATGATGATTGTTCGTTGACCACAGTCGGCTGTATGTATATCACGCGGTCGGATAGGCTGTCGGTGTTTACTTTGCTTATCTCGGCGGCGATTTCCGAGCGTATCTGCTCTATTACTTCGTTGGTCATCTGGTTGCGTGATGACTCGCGGTTACATCCGGAAATCAGCAGGGCTGATACTGCGACGGTAAGAACCAGGATTGTCGTATGTAATATTTTCATATCTATAAATGTTTTTTGTTGGTTAAATAGGTTTTCTGATTCTTTGACGTATGAGCTATGGCAAAAGGTTGCATACGTTGTCAAAAAAATAAACCGGATATTGGAGACCGGTATAAAATCCAGTATTGTGCAAAGTTACATAATTTGGTGTGTGATATAAAATTTCGCTAAATTTGCATACGAGTAATAATGCTGATTATCGCCCCTATGCGACAACGTATGAAACGATTTATATATGCGGTGGCCGGAGTTTTATGCTGTCATCTTGCCGGATGCAGTCCGGATGGTGACAAGCCGTCGGATTTCGGTGTTGTTATCAGTACCGATGTACCTGTTGAGATGTGGGTGGATGTTCTTGCAGACTCACTTACCCCCGAACAAGCAGCCGAGTCTACTGTGGCGTGGATGTGTACAACCAATCGGACATATCGCGGTTACGCACGTGAGTTGGTCGCCGGAATGGTGGGTAGATACGGGGGGGATGCTGATTCCAGTCGGGTCATGCGTTATACGCGTGCGTTAGATTCGGTGGCGCTTACGTTGCCGGATACATTGCTGGCGCGTGTGCTCACGGTTGCCGCCACACCGCGTGCGCTTGCCGCAAAAGTGAAGGCCGATGCCGATTCGGCGTGTTTGGCAGATTTGATTAAGGAGGAATACCGCTCGGATTCTTCAGCACTCGAAGATTTTATATTGGCTTTGGATTAAAAAACAGAAACTATGCATACCATCGATGAATACCTCGGCATGGTCGAATGCCGCATTAAAGAACTTCGTTATCCGGCATCGCCAAAAGGATTGTACGAACCGATAAAATATACTCTTGACGGCGGAGGCAAGAGACTGCGCCCTGTGCTCACGCTTGCCGTATGCGAAGCTATGGGGGCTGATCCGGCGAATGCCTTGAATCAGGCTATGGGGGTGGAGATGTTCCATAACTTCACATTGCTGCATGATGATGTGATGGACCATGCCGACATGCGTCGCGGACGTCCCACGGTACATCGCCGCTGGGATGAGCGCACCGCCATATTATCCGGCGATGCCATGCTGACAATGGCATCGGTGCTGGTAGGGGAGAATTGTCCTACCGATAAATACCGCAAGGTCAACGAGCTGTTCTCACGCACATCCATGGAGGTGTATGAGGGTCAACAGTATGATATGGATTTCGAGGAGCGTGCCGACGTGACTGTTGAGGAATATATGGAGATGATACGCCTGAAGACGTCGGTGCTTCTCGGCTGCGCTTGTGGTATGGGTGCGATTATGGGCGATGCTGACGAGACATGTGCGTTGGCAATGTATGCCTATGGTGAAAAACTCGGATTGGCATTCCAGCTTCAGGATGATTATCTTGATACTTATGGCGACCCTATAATATTCGGAAAGGAGATAGGCGGCGATATTCTGAATGATAAAAAGACGTGGCTGCTCATCACCGCTTTGTCAGAGGATGAATCCGGTGTGTTGATGCGTGAGATAAAGACACCGTCGGAGCCTTCCGATAAGATTGATGCCGTGCGTGGCGTGTATGACCGTCTGAATCTTCCGGCTCGTTGTCATGAGCTGATAGACCGCTATGTACGTGAGGCCATCGCTGAACTTGAGAAGGCATCACTGCCGCCTGCCGCACGCGATTTCTTCGTGGCTCTTGCCGAAAATTCGCGCACGCGCACACATTGATGGTCAGTAACTTATTTACATCAATAACTTATTCAATTCCAATTGATATCAAGATATAGTATATGTTGATAGATACGCATACACACCTTTACCTGCCCGAGTTTGATGCCGATGGCGGCTATAATGCCGTGGAGCGTGCCATTGATGCCGGGGTGAGCCGCATGATTTTCCCAAATGTGGATCTTGGAACAGTGCAACCGATGAGAGAGCTTCATGCCCGGTATCCACAAAACACATATATAGCCATGGGGTTGCACCCTACTGAAATAGGTGAGGATTGGACGGATGCGCTTGCCGCAATTAAGTCGGAATTTGATACCAATATAGCTGATTATGTAGCCGTAGGTGAGGTGGGTATTGACCTGTATTGGGATAAGAGATATTGTGAACAGCAGATGTGTGCGTTGGAGCAACAGGTCCGATGGGCAGCCGATGCAGAAATGCCGGTGATAATACATTGCCGCGAGGGGCTTGACCAAACGCTTGAGGTGTTGCAGGCTTTCCCGTCTGTTCGGGGTGTCATGCACAGTTTCGGCGGAACGCCTAAGGATGTGGAGCGTGTGCGTAAAGTGGTGGATTTCTATTTTGGGATTAACGGCATAGTCACATTTAAGAATTGCAATGTAAGGGAATCATTGCCGGCAATAAGACTGGACCGTCTGCTGCTTGAGACCGATTCCCCGTATCTTGCGCCTGTACCGCATCGAGGCAAGCGTAACGAAAGTGCATATCTTGTACACACGGCGGCACACATTGCCGATTGTCTCGGGCTTACAAAAGAAGCGGTAGCTTCCGCCACCGCTTCCAATGCTGAAATCCTTTTCAGGATATGATTTAAGTTTCTTTTGAAATTTATCCTCCGAAGTTGTCGTAGTGTATGTCTTCTGGATTTACACCGAGACTGTCGAGCATCTTGTTCACGGCATTGCTCATCGGGCCGGGACCGCACATGTAATACTCTATATCCTCGGGGTTGTCGTGATTTTTCAGGTATGTGTCATAAATTACCTGATGAACGAATCCGGGTGTGTATTTCACACCGGCTGCATCGGCGGCAGGGTCGGGACGGTCGAGTGCGAGATGGAAATGGAAGTTGGGGAACTCCTTTTCAAGCTGTAGGAAATCATTGAGATAGAACACCTCGTTGAGTGCGCGTGCGCCATAGAAGTAGTGCATTTCGCGGTCGCGCGTGTTGAGGGTCTTGGTCATGTGCATGATTTGTGCGCGCAGGGGAGCCATACCGGCACCTCCGCCAATCCACATCATCTCCTTGCCGGAGTCGAATATCGGGTGGAAATCGCCGTAAGGACCGCTCATGAGCACTTTGTCGCCCGGTTTGAGTGTGAATATGTAACTTGATGCTATACCGGGCATCACGTCCATGAATCCTACCTGCGGTTTCGGTTTGAAAGGAGGAGTGGCGATACGTACGGTAAGCATTATGCGGTCGCCCTCTGCCGGATAGTTTGCCATGGAATAAGCGCGTACCGTCGTTTCCTCATTGCGGCATTTAAGGGAAAATAATCCGAATTTTTCCCAAGCCGGAAGATATTCCGCACCGATTGATTCTTTGTCGATGTCCTTGTCGTAGTCCATGGAGTAGGGCGGAATCTTAATCTGTGCGTATGAGCCGGGTATGAAGTCCATGTGCTCGCCGGGAGGAAGAGCCACGATGAATTCCTTGATGAATGTTGATACATTTTTGTTGGATATCACTTCGCATTCCCACTCCTTGATGTCAAGCACCGATGCAGGTACGGAGAGTTTCATGTCCTCTTTGACCTTTACTTGACATGCCAGACGCCAATGGTCTTTAATCTGCTTACGTGAGAAGTGAACCGTTTCGGTAGGCAGGATGTCGCCGCCACCTTCGAGTACCTGCACCTTACACTGACCGCAGCTTCCCTTTCCGCCACATGCCGATGGGAGGAACACATTGTTGTCTGCCATGGTCGATAACAGCGCCTTCCCGGAATCAGCGGTTATGTCGGTGTCGTTATTGATATTGATGCGCACTTTACCTGTATGAACCAAAAATTTCTTGGCGGTCAGAAGCACAGCTACAAGAATCAATGTAATCAACAGGAATATGCCTACGCCCGCAAGGACTGTGAGCGTGGCTACCGATTCTTCTAAAAATATACTTGAGATAATCATCGTATTGATGCGTTATTAGATTTTAATGCCTAAGAAGCTCATGAATGCTATACCCATCAGGGCAGTGAGGATGAATGTGATACCTATGCCGCGAAGAGGTTTGGGGATGTTGGAATATGTGGCGAGACGTTCGCGTATGGCGGCTATGGCAACGATGGCGAGCAACCAGCCCAATCCCCAGCCACCACCGGCACATACGGCGGTGAATACGCTGCCGAAACCTCGCTGTTGCATGAAGAGCGAGCCACCGAGTATGGCGCAGTTCACGGCTATCAGCGGCAGAAATATGCCGAGCGATGAATAGAGCGATGGTGAGTATTTCTCCACAGCCATCTCCACGAGCTGTGTCATGGATGCTATTACGGCAATGAACATGATGAGCGATAGGAAGCTGAGGTCCACATCGGCATATTCCGGACCGAGCCATTGGAGGGCACCGGCGCGTAGCACGTAGGTTTCAAGCAGATAGTTGATGGGCAGTGTGATCACGAGCATGAATGTGACAGCCACACCAAGCCCGAATGCCGTCTTTACGTTTTTCGACACTGCCAGGAACGAGCACATTCCGAGGAAGTATGCGAATATCATGTTGTCGACGAATATCGAGCGTATGAATAGGTTTAGATTTTCCATTTTATTGATGAAAGATATATTGTTCTGAATTTGTTCGTTATCTCAGGTCAATCTTCCTGAAGGTCCTTATTGACCAAACGGTGAATCCATATTATACATGCCACCACTATCAGTGCCATGGGTGGGAGTATCATCAGTCCGTTGTTGACATAGCCGTGCTCATAGCACCATTGCGGCACTACCTGATATCCGAGCAATGAGCCGCTTCCGAGCAGTTCGCGGAAGAAGCCCACGATTATCAATATCAAGGCGTAGCCGGCACCGTTGCCTATACCGTCGAGAAACGATGGCCATGGTTTGTTTGCCATAGCGAATGCCTCGAGACGTCCCATCAATATACAGTTGGTGATGATAAGTCCTATGAACACCGAAAGTTGCTTGCTGACATCGTATGTGTATGCTTTGAGCAATTGGTCGACTATGACCACCAGCCCGGCAACTACCACGAGCTGCACTATTATTCGGATGTTGGTGGGTATTGTGGAGCGTATGAGCGATATGATTACATTGGAGAACGCAAGTACGGCGATTACCGATATGCCCATGACTATTGCCGGCTCAAGTTTTGCTGTTACGGCAAGTACAGAGCAGATACCAAGTACCTGGACTATGACAGGGTTGTTTTTCGAAAACGGGTTGAGCAGTACGCTTTTGTTGCTTATCTTTTCTGCCATGGTTATTTTCTGCTAATGTTTTTCAAATAAGATTCATAGGGTTTCAGGCTGTTGCTTAACATGTCGCTTACGCCCTTGCTTGTGATGGTGCCACCTGACACGCCGTCCACGTAGTCTTCATTGCCAGCCGGACGTTGACCTGCTTTTACTACGGCAACCGGTAGAAATTCGCCGTCTTTGAACAGGTGCTTGCCGTTGAACTTATCGCTGAATGCCGGTTTTTCAATCTCGGCTCCGAGTCCGGGAGTCTCGCCCTGGTGTGCGAAATATGCGCCATATATGGTAGAACCGTCGGAATCCAATGCCACATATCCCCAGATTGGTCCCCAAAGACCGGCACCATAAGCGGGGAGTATGTACTTTATGTCACTGTCGGCAAGGCGGCATATATAAACAGGCAGCGAACGTTCGCTATCGGCGAGTTTCACTTGTGCGGCAACGTCAATAGTGAAGGCGTCGCCCGGTATAGTGTCGCCTGCCGCATTGACCACTTTCTGAGCCACTATGTATTTGTTGAAGTCGGCTATCACGTCCGAAGCGTCGGGGGTGATATGCACTGCGGCAAGAATCTGCCGCATCTTATCGGCGTCAATATTGGCTTGCTGACGCGAGCGCAGCGACAATGATGTTACTGCAAGGGCAGTGCCGACTATAAGCACCAATACTATTATATATATGGTGGTGTAAATGTTACTTTGCTTGTTCATAATCATTCAGATGATATGCTTGAAAGATGATGTTTGCGTGAGGTCTTATGCCTTTGCTTTCAAACGGCGCATGCGACGGTTGATATTGGCTTGTACCACACAGTAGTCTATCAGCGGTGCGAAAGCGTTCATGAGCAGCACTGCCAGCATGGCTCCTTCGGGATAACCGTTGTTGTACACGCGTATGAGTATGGCAATCACGCCTACCAGGAATCCATAGATGTATTTGCCTAAACCTGTGCGCGCGGCGGTTACCGGGTCGGTAGCCATGAAAACGGCAGCGAAGGCAAATCCACCATATACCAATTGGTCAATTGGAGAAAGTGACGATGCCGGATACAGAGGTGTTTGGAATGTATTGGCAATCCATCCCATTACCAAACCTCCTACAAATACTGAAAGCATAATGCGCCAGCTTGCTATGCCGGTGATAAGGAGCAGTGCGGCTCCGATAAGGATGCAGAGGGTCGATGTCTCGCCGAAAGAGCCGGGGATGAGACCTAAAAATGCGTTCCATGTGCTTCCTGCCTGATTTATGAAGTCGGTAGTGCCGTTGGCAATCAATCCGAGTGGTGTGGCTCCGGAGAATCCGTCGGATATGTATCCGCCCAGTCCGCAAATAGGTTCGGATGCTATGAATGCTTTATCGCCGCTCATTTGGGCCGGATAGGCGAAGAAGAGGAATGCTCGGGTTACAAGTGCTACGTTGAATACGTTGTAGCCGGTGCCGCCGAAAACCTCTTTTACGAATATCACGGAGAATGCCGTGGCTACGGCGAGCATCCATATCGGAGTCTCAATGGGGCATATCATGGGGACGAGGATGCCGGTGACGAGGAACCCCTCTTGAATCTCCTCGCCACGCCATTGGGCTACGATGAATTCAATGCCGAGACCTACGGCATAGGTCACTATGATTCGCGGTAATATGGCGAGGAATCCGTAGGCAAGCGCTTGCCACATGGTGTAGTCGGAAATGCCCGAAGCTATGAAATTCTGATAACCGGTATTGTACATACCGAAAATCAGGCTCGGTATAAGTGCCAATACCACTATAATCATGACGCGCTTGGAATCGATGCTGTCGTGGATATGCACGCCCGACGATGATGTGGAGCGCGGCGTGTACAGGAATGTTTCCATGCCGTCGAATACCGAATGGAACGCATGTAGCTTTCCTCCCGGTTCAAAATTAGGCTTTATCTTATCGAGATATTTGCGAAGCATTGTTGCTATGGTTTATATTTTTATGGTTAGATATCGTGTGTAGGGGCTCAGTCGAGTTCCTTGCGCAGGTAGTCAAGACCTTGCCGTACTATTTTTTGCAATTCGAGTTTCGAAGGGTCTACATATTCGCACAATGCAAAGTCCTCAGGAGCCACTTCGTAGATGCCCAACGCCTCCATCTTGTCGATATCGCGTGATATGATTGCCTTAATCAGATATTCCGGAAGGATGTCCATAGGCAGGACCTTGTCGTATTCGCCTGACATAATCATGGCGCGGCGGCCTCCGAGCAATCGGGCATCGGGTGAGAATTTGCGTTTTGGCAGCAAACGGGAGGGGAATGAGCGGTTGACGCTCATCTTTGACGGACTAAGAGATGCCCAGCCCATGAATTCGTCGACATCGTCTCCTTCGGGTATCACCGTAATCTGGCGATAGGGATAGCGGAGAAATCCGTCGTTGCCTACGGTGTGTCCTGTAAGTACATTGCCTGAGATTATACGTATATGTTTATCGGTATTCTTGATGTTGTCAGTCAGCAAGTCGGCTACTGATGCTCCCGCCGTGGTCTTAACGAGACACGGCTCCTTTATTTCAGAACCGGTAACTGCTACTGTCGCGCTCCAATCCACCTTGCCATTGATGAGCAGAGAACCTATGCGTGCCAATGTGACTACGTCGAGAGTCCATATTGTCTCACCTTTGTTGACCGGAGCGATTGCTGCTGCCTGAACACCGGCGTTTCCTGCCGGGTGAGGTCCGTTGACCACTACTTTTTTTGCTCCATCGGGAACGGTGATGTTTGAGTCGGCTCGTACCGACATATATATATTGCCGTTTGTGAGCTGTAGCAATGCCTTTATCGCGGCCGCTATTTCCGCGTTTTTACCCTCTACCTCATTGTCGAGGTCAGGGGCAAGGGGCGAACTGTCGAAGCAAGTTATGAAGATATCTCGCGGTGCGGTATCTGCGTCGGGTATTATGTCATACGGACGTTGGCGCATCAATGCCCACAATCCGTGACGCATCAAAGCAAGCTTCAGTTCCTGCGCACCGGAATATTTCAAAGGAGAGCCCTCTGCCGCAGGCTTTGTCACGGCATCCGATTCAATCACTACACGTAATATCTTGCGGCGTTCACCGCGCACTACGTGTTTTACCACACCCGAAATGGGCGACACCAGGCAGATGTCGGGGGTGTTTTTGTCTTGCATCACTGCGTTGCCGGCTTGGATGCTGTCGCCCTCTTTTACGGTTAACCGGGGGATGAATCCAGGAAAATCGTCGGGTATTATGGCGACTTTATTTGCGGCAACGGATTTAATGACCGTACCCGGGGCTATGGAGCCTTGCAGGTTCAGGTCTAATCCACGTCGGAAATTGATGGTTTGGTTCATTTACGAATGGAAATCTAAAGTCTTATAGAAATATAGGTGCAAAGTTATTTATAAAATTTGAGAATTGTTAAGATAACGTGTGTAAAAATAAAATACGGTTAAGAGATTTTAATCTTTAGGCGAAAGTTATAACACATGATGAAGATTTTTGGCGGTAAAAAGTTTGGTAGTTGTAAATATTATCAATAATTTTGCGTGAAATCTTTCCGCTTAGCCATGCGTAAACGTGCGGCAAACCGGTGAAATCAATACCCTTCCGATATCGGACACAGAAAAACTAACTTAATAAATAACCAAATTAAATCATTAAATTTAGTAATTATCAATTATGGAAGCTCAAAAGCCCACTACTAAGCCCCAGGCTAAGAAAGAAGGTAGCAATGTAGGCGGTATCAAGAATGCATTCTTGGTTATCATCGCTTGCTTCATCGTTGCCGTTTGTTTGTTTATCTTCTGGTTCGGACACGAATCTCACTTTGAAGAAGGTCATCCTATCGACTTGTGGGGTACCATCTATAAAGGCGGTTTCATCGTGCCTATCCTCCAAACTTTGTTCCTCACCGTTATCGTTCTCTCTGTTGAACGTTACATCGCTATGAAGTCAGCCAAGGGCAAAGGCAACATCACTAAGTTCGTTGCCGGTGTTAAGAGCTGTCTTGCCAAGAACGACATCGCCGGTGCTCAGGCTCTCTGCACTAAGCAGAAAGGTTCTGTAGCTGCTGTTGTTGCCGCTGCTTTGGTACGTTACGAAGAAATGGATAAGAATACTGTCCTTTCAAAAGAACAGAAAATCGCTACTCTCCAGAAGGAAGTTGAAGAAGCTACTGCATTGGAAATGCCCGCCCTCCAGCAGAACCTCCCCATCGTGGCTACCATGACCACTCTTGGTACTCTCGTTGGTCTTCTCGGTACTGTAATGGGTATGATCAAATCATTCCAGGCTCTTGCTCAATCAGGTGCTCCTGACTCAACCGAACTTTCTACCGGTATCTCTGAGGCACTTATCAACACCGCCTTCGGTATCGCAACCGGTGCATTCGCTGTTATTTCTTACAACTACTACACCAACAAGATCGATAACCTTACTTACGCTATCGACGAAATCGGTTTCTCGATTGTACAAACTTTCGCAGCTACTCACTAATCCCGATATTACACAATAATTAATTATTATAAATAGAGTAATATGGGAAAAGTAAAAATTAAAAGAAAGAGTACCCTCATCGACATGACGGCGATGAGTGACGTGACCGTTCTTTTGCTTACTTTCTTCATGTTGACTTCAACCTTCCTTCAGAAGGAACCCGTCACGGTGGAAACTCCATCGTCGGTGCAGGAGCAGAAAGTTTCGACATCCAATGTCGTTAACGTTCTGGTCAGCCCCCAAGGCGAAGTGTTCCTGAATGTTGCCGGCGAAGTGGATCCGGATGCATCTGTGGCTTATGCCAAGGAGCAGAATCCAGATCTTACAGCAGCTGAGGCACGCAAGGAAAAAGGAAAATGGGCATCGGACAGCGTACGTCGCGAGGTGATCATACAGGCTATCAGTGACTATAATGGTATGCATACCAGCGCGCCTGTACAACTCACTCCGGATGAGGTGATGCAGCTTGCCAAGCTCGGTACTATCGGCATGCCGATCGCCGACTTGAAAAAGTTCCTCGCTCTTTCTCAGGCTGAACAGGACCAGGTCTACACCAAGTTCTACAAACTTTCGGATGAAGAAAAGGAACAGTACAACCGCCAGAAAGACGTTATCCATGTTGGTATTCCAATTGATCTCAACCACGATAAAACCAACGAGTTCCAGCTTTGGATGCGCGCTATCAAGAAAGTAGCACAAAGAAGCTATCCTAACCTCAACGATGCAATGACAAAAGGCGAGGGTATCGCAGTCAAGTCTGACCGCCGCACTCCCTTCTCAAAAATGCATGTTGTGTTGGATAACCTCCAGACACTGAAAATGACCCGCTTCACTCTGATGACTGCACTTAAATCTCAAGATCAGTAACATTATGGCACAGATAGAACAATCCGATAAGGGTAAAAAGAAAAAGGGCGCTCAGAAAAAAATGCCGATTCACGTCGACTTTACGCCGATGGTGGATATGAACATGCTTCTGATCACGTTTTTCATGCTCTGTACCACGATGTTGAAATCGCAGACATTGAAAATAGCGCTCCCCTCCAACGAAAAAGTTCAGAACGAACAGCAAAAGAGCCAGGCTGCCGAGTCTCAGGCAATCACCCTTCTGCTTGACACCGAACGTGACGAAAAAGGTCAACCCAAGTTCGATGCCGACGGCAAGATGAAAAACGTAATCTACTATTACGAAGGTGCTCCCAAACTCGATGCCAATGGCGAACCCCTGAAAGACCAGCTGCAGACCGAGGCATTCCTCGGCAACGAGAACAACGTTCAGCGTGGTATCCGTAAAATCCTTTCCGAACGTAACAAGACGGTGATCAAAAAGATCAATGAACTCAAAGAGAAATGGCGTAACAAGGGATTCGATCCAAATAATGAGGATGAAAACCAGCGCCTTTATGAGGAAGAAGCCGCAAAGGTCCGCAACGACAAGGAACTCAAAGCTCCTATCGTTATGATCAAGGCAACTGACGAAGCCTCTTGGGAAAGCGTGATTGGAGCCCTTGATGAAATGAGCATTAGCGAAATCTCAGTATACCAGCTTGAGAATCTCAACGACCTCGATCGCAAGATGCTTGGTCTGCCAGTAGAGACTCCTGCAGCTGCTCCTGCTCAGTAATTGATGAATGATATATATTAATCCAAAAACAGAAAGAAAATGGCAAAAGATGTAGATCTTTCATCAGATGAATGGCGCGACCTTGTGTTTGAGGGTAAAAACAAAGAGTTCGGTGCATACGAACTCCGCGGCAAATCTCCCAAACGTCATAACTTCGCCATGATAGCGGTTGTTGTCTTTATTCTCGCTCTTTTCGGTGTCTCCTGGGGTGTCAGCAAAGTGCTGGAAGTAACAGAAGCTCCGAAAGAAACAAATAAAGAGAACATTGTAGCCGATTTTATTCCAGATGAAATCGACGAGGAAATCGAAGATGAACAGCAGATGATCGAGCTTCCCCCGGAAGAGACTCTTCCCCCGGAAGAGGTGCTCAATACGGAGAAAGCGACTGAAATCGTGATTCTCCCTGACGATCAGGTGACAGAACCGCCGAGATCTCAGGATGAACTTCAGAACTCCACAACGGCTGTCGGCGTTGTCGACCAGTCGGGCGGTACTGACGATATCATCGACGCAAAGGCTCACGAGGATGTTGTTGTGGTTGAAACCACACCTCCCCCACCACCTGTTGACGACAACAAGGTATGGGAATCCGTAGAACAGGATCCTCAGTTCCCCGGTGGTCAGGAAGCACTCTTGAAATGGGTAGCTGACCATCTCCGTTACCCGAGCGTTGCTCAGGAGAACGGTATCCAGGGACGTGTCGTTGTTCAGTTCGTTGTAACCAAGACCGGTGCCGTAGGCCAGGTTAAGGTTGTCCGTGGCAAGGACCCCGACCTCGACAAAGAAGCTGTACGCGTTGTCAAGGCTCTGCCTAAGTTCACTCCCGGTAAGATGAATGGACACCCCGTGAATGTATGGTACACACTGCCTATCACATTCAAACTCCAGGGACTCTAATCGTCAGAACCGATTAACCTGATAAATGATTATGGAGATCCGCGTTCGCCTTGTGCGACGGGTCTCCATAATCTGTTATTTATTTATATTGCGGTTGCTTCTCGGGTAGCCGTTTAAGAACAGTTTATGATTGTTGATTCAGAAAATCCGGTTGTTGTAGATTTGTCAAATGGCTTGCGGTTGCTTTATGTTGGCAGACGGAATGATGCTGTAGAGTTTTTCGGCGTTGCTATTGATGCCGGTAGCCGTGACGATCCGGATGATGGATATGGGCTTGCCCATTTCGTGGAACATACTATTTTCAAGGGTACCGGACGTAGGAAATCCTGGCATATTATAAATAGGATGGAATCGTGTGGCGGTGAACTAAATGCCTACACTACAAAGGAGACCACTACGGTGTATTCTGTTTTTCCATCCGGGAATCTGGGTCGCGCTGTGGATCTCATAGGTGATCTGGTTACCAATTCCCGGTTTCCTGACCGAGAACTGGACAAGGAGAGAGACGTGGTTGCTGATGAAATCAGTTCATATCTCGACATACCGGCGGAGGCGGTTTATGATGATTTTGAGGATCTTCTTTTTGCCGGTTCAGCGTTAGGACACAATATTCTCGGCAGTGAGGCAGCCTTGGCTCATTTTGATTCGTCCGAATGCCGTAAGTTTGTCGGGCGACTGTACACGTTGCGAAATATGGTTGCATTTTATAGTGGTCCGGCATCGGTTTCAAAAGTAGTGAAATTGGTTGAGCGATCGTTCAGCGGTTTGGCTGAGGGGGAGGCTTGCAACAGCAGAGCTGTTCCGCCGATTCTTCCGGCGTTTTGCGAAACGAGGCAGCTTTCAATTCATCAGTCCCACACGATAGTTGGGTCAAGGGTATGTGATATGTTTTCCGACAACCGTCTGCCGCTTGCGTTGCTCGTTAATCTGCTCGGCGGTCCCGGCATGAATTCCCTATTGAATGTGGAGATGCGCGAGAAGCGCGGACTTGTTTATTCTGTTGATGCCTCAGCAACATTGATGTCGGATTGCGGTGTCTTTGCAATATATTACGGGTGTGATGCTGAAGATGCTTCCCGATGCCGACGCATAGTTGACGATGTGATAGGGCGGCTTGTGGAAACACCTCTCACTGACCGTCGGTTTTCGGCGATTCAACGCCAATATATCGGTCAGATGATTGTCAGTGCGGAGAATAGGGAAAACACATTGCTGGCCATGTCGCGTGCGGTGCTGTATGGGCGTAAGGTAGAGCCATTGGACAGGATTGTGGAGCGAATAGAGGCATTGTCACCGGAAGATCTGCGTCAGGCGGCCGGGATGATTGCTCCGGACCGACTCTCAACACTTACTTTTTGTTGACTGATGCCAAATAGTAGAAAGATATAAAAGTCAGATCTTTGTGTTCAAATTAAAATGTAAAACCAATTTGAATTCATCTTATGTGGGGACTAAAAATGACGTACCATGACCGAAGAAAGTGTGTTTCAGGGTATTAGATGGTATTGATGCAATATTGCGGAAACTTTGTCAAGGAGTGGCCTTTCTTGACTATTTTATATTTTGCTATTGTTGCATCAAAAATGGCTGTCCGCACTTGTCTGTGTATCAAAATCCGGTCGAGGGGTTCACTTTGCAAGGGTGTTTTCGGAGGGCGAGTGTCCGACAAAAACATCTTGCAGGGACTATCGAACACCGACTTTGCCATTATCGGATTTAATCACGCTGAAAATTAGGCTAATACGCTGATGTGTCCGATTTTTGATGTATCTTTGCATTTGAAATCAAACGCTTATCCCCAAATGGCAAAAATCATAGTTCAAAATACTCCAGTTACCGTAATCGGAGTTGACGGCGATGATTATATTTCGCTTACAGATATGGCTAAAAGCCAACTGCAAGAGCATATAATATTTCGTTGGCTCAGTCTCAAAGGTACGATTGAATACCTCGGCGAATGGGAGATGCTATATAATCCGGATTTTAATTGTACCGAATTCGGTGCAATTAAAAATGCCGCCGGAAGTAATAATTTTGTCCTTTCCACAAAGGCATTGAAGCTATTGCTAAGGCTGAGGCCGAACGTATCCGTCTTGAAGGTGAAGCACAGGCGAGTATCGTATATGCCAATGAAGCAGATGTGTTGAACGTGGCTATGTTCGGCATGACCGCAAAGCAATGGCGTGAGGCTTACCCCGATTTGAAAGGAAATATCAGAGACTATGCTTCGGTTAACGAACTTATCTGCCTATCCAACATGGAAAGCCTCAATGCCGTATTCATAGAACAGGGACTGCCACAGTCAGAGCGACTTATTAAACTCAATCAAATTGCCATCCATCAGATGAGTGTGTTGGAGAGTGGTGATAATGACCGTAAACTTTTGAAATAAAACTGCCACATAATATTTTTATGACATCGAAAGAATTTGATAAGTTTGATGATACCACCCGTAAGGAGATTGGTAAAAAATATGGATTTAGACGAAGTGGTTATCTGAGTTACAAAATTGTTGATGACTATTTCTTTGCTTTGTATCATCTTGTAACTTCGGAAGTATACTTGGAGGTCAAACCAATGTATGCAGATGATTTGTGGTGGGATATTTTTAATTGTCCTGAGAATAAGAAAGCCCCAAAAAGTTTACGTGGAACTGGAGCATTTGCGGTTAGTGCAACTCAAATTGCATCTTATCCGGCATTTACCGGATCCTGGAAACAATATACAGAAGAAATGATTGAATCAAGATGGAAGGAGATTTTTATTTTGGTCGAAAATGACATCCAGGCTTTCATTACCGCTAATCCCAATCCAGATAAATACTTTCCTGAGCCAGTCTATGGAAATGGATGCCCTAATTTATTGTATATTCTCGCGTTATTACATAATAATGCTATTGAAGAAGCTACTGCTATAGTAAATAACGAATTGATTAAAGGGGAGAGTTTAGGAATGTCAACTTCAGATGGGACAAAAACAACCGATGGATATGAGTATCTTATTGATTGGATTAATAAATCTGAGAAATAATCTAAATCTCGTGAGGTTATCCAATTGTCATAATTCATAATTGGATAGTAATGGTTATGTGACGCATCATCTAACCGTTGTTTCCGAAAACTCAGATGGATTCTTTGTGGCACATGATAAAGAGACCGGTATTGTATATTCTCAGAATGCCTGGTGGATAGAAAACGGACATTTGTATCTGAATCTAAAATGGCTTAGATATACAGTGGAAAGCAACAACGACAGGTAGTCGTAAGTTTTATTGCTGATAATTTGTAGGCGGATCACATAAGGAATGATCTGCCTACATTGTTGTTCCCGTTTTAAAATAGGTCTTAGAGTCTTAGATAAAAATAAATGTAAAATTAATCTGTTATTAAGGTTATTGAGAACAAACCGTAAAAAATTGAGGTATTTTTAGTAACTTAGCGATCTGAATAGCAGCAATCGTTATGAAAATAGGAGAAATAGATCTTGGTGAGCGTCCGGTGATGCTTGCTCCGATGGAGGATGTCACAGACCGCTCTTTCCGTTTGATATGCAAGGAACAGGGTGCGGATATGGTCTACACGGAGTTCGTGTCGGCAGATGCCTTGATCCGTAACATAGCAGCCACTACGCGTAAGTTGCATATCGATCCACTGGAACGACCTACTGCGATCCAGATCTACGGACGCGAGGTGGAGCCAATGGTGGAGGCTGCCAAGATTGTAGAGGCGGCTGCTCCAGATGTTCTCGACATCAATTTCGGCTGTCCGGTAAAGAAAGTGGCAGGAAAGGGTGCCGGAGCCGGAATGCTCCGTGATATTCCTAAAATGCTTGAGATCACTCGTGCGGTTGTCAATGCCGTGAAGCTGCCTGTGACTGTCAAGACTCGTCTTGGATGGGATCACGACAGCCGTATCATAGTGGATCTTGCAGAGCAATTGCAGGATTGCGGAATTAAGGCTCTGACGGTTCATGGCCGCACGAGATCACAGATGTATACCGGAAGTGCCGACTGGGAGATGATAGCCAGAGTAAAGGAAAATCCGCGTCTGACGATTCCTCTGATCGGCAATGGCGATATCACTACGCCTGAGCAGGTCAATGAGGCATTCTCACGTTATGGTGTGGACGGGGTGATGGTAGGCCGGGCTTCTATCGGCGCACCATGGATATTCCGTGGGATGAAAGCCGCAGCATCGGGTAATTATATTCCGGAACCATCGACTGCCGAGAAATTTGCATTAATCCGCCGTCAGATATCAGAGAGCATAGACCGGATAGATGAATATCGGGGTATCCTGCATATCCGTAGACATCTTGCCGCCTCGCCGCTCTTCAAGGGTATCCCGAATTTCAGGGAGACACGTATAGCCATGTTGCGTGCGGAAACAGCATCGGAGCTTGAGGCTATCTTGCAACGCGTGGAAACGGAAATACTGCCTGCGATCGAAAACGAAAATAAGAACAAGAACTGATATGAAGAGATTGATAATTCTGCTTAGTGTCATGATGATTTCATCGGCGTGGCTTTATGCGCAGACCGATGTCAGCCATTATCAGATGAAATTCGACAATTTCAATGAACTGAAGGTTGTCGACGGAGTTAATGTGGACTATGTCTGCGATCCTTCGCGAGCAGGCATCGTTGAGTTTGACGCACCGCGGGATCTGGTGTCGGCATTTATTTTTGAACCCACTAAGACCAAGCTTACAATAAAACTTACTGCAAGTGAGACTCCGTATAAGGATCTTCCCACGCTGAGAGTCTATTCATCCTATCTGACCAATGTGACAAATGATGGCGACTCGCTTGTGAGAGTGCTGTCGGTAGCGGAGGGGCCTAAATTCAATTGCCGGGTCACGGGCAATGGCTCCATATCGGTCCGTAATGTCAAAGCCAATGATGTCAGTGCCACAATCCTTGCCGGGAAAGGCGTTATAGCGATCTACGGTGAGTGCAGCACGGCTAATCTGAAAGTGGCCGGAGCCGGTCAGATTCAGGCTGATGAGCTGAAAGCATCCGTTGTCAGCTGTTCCTCCACCGGCGTAGGCTCGATCCATTGCTATGCAGTGGAGCAGCTGAGCTATGGCGGTCTGTCCGGGAAGATATATTATCGCGGAACGCCGGAGCTCAAGAAGCGTTTTCTCGCTCATGTCACCCTGGTTGCGATAGATGATTAAACACCCTATAAAAATCCGTATCTTTGTGTTATGTCAGTGAATAAAGTCATATTGATCGGGAATGTAGGCCGGGATCCGGCCATCCGCTATGTGGGCGAACGTCAGGTAGCTGAGTTCCCTCTTGCCACCTCGGATCGCGCCTATGTCAACTCCACCGGGGCACAGGTGCCGGAGCGCACGGAATGGCATCGCATTGTGATGTGGGATGCCAATGCCGCAACGGCAGAGAAATATATCCGGAAGGGCTCAAGACTTTATGTCGAGGGTAAGCTGCGCACAAGGATGTGGGAGGACCGCAACACCATCAAGCATTCCGTTACGGAGATTTACGTTGACACCGTTGAGATTCTCTCCCGACCTGTCAGCCAATGATTATCAGCGAAAAAATAAATAATTAACATAGTAAATACCAATCGTTTCAATGAAAAAAGCAACCAAAGCTCAAGAACAGGAGCTTCTTCACGATGCCGATCCTCTGCAGATGCCGGAAAACGCATTCCGCGAGTTGGGCGAGGACGAGGAGTATCGTCCGGTGATGCATCCTGCGCGTGAATATCCCGAGGTGACACCCTATTCGGTCACGATGGGTCTGATCCTTGCCGTGATTTTCAGTGCCGCAGCCGCTTATCTGGGTCTGCGTGTAGGTCAGGTATTCGAGGCGGCAATTCCAATCTCAATTATTGCCGTAGGACTGTCGAGTGCGCGTAACAAGAAAAATGCTCTCGGTCAGAATGTGATCATACAGTCGATCGGAGCCTGTTCCGGTGTGATCGTGGCCGGTGCCATATTCACGCTTCCGGCTCTCTACATTCTGAAAGAGAATCATCCGGAGATCACAGTCAATTTCCTTGAAGTGTTCCTTAGCTCGCTGCTTGGCGGTGTTCTCGGCATTCTGTTTTTCATTCCGTTCAGAAAATATTTTGTCAAGGACATGCACGGCAAATATCCTTTCCCTGAGGCTACAGCCACCACACAGGTGCTTATCAGCGGACAGGGCGATTCCGCCTCCACAGGTAGCCAGGCCAAGACATTGGTGCTGTCGGCGCTGATCGGCGGTATCTATGATTATGTCGTGGCAACGTTCGGCTGCTGGGCCGAGACTGTCAGTACGGCGGTGACCGGCTGGGGTGCGGCGATAGCCGAGAAGGCCAAGGTTGTTGTGAGCTGTAACACCGGTGCTGCTCTGCTTGGTCTCGGATATATTGTGGGATTACGCTATGCATTCATCATCTTTGCCGGTTCGGCACTGGTGTGGTGGGTTCTTATCCCTCTGCTCGGCACCTACGGCAACTCAATGATCCAGCTTTCGGGTCCGGATTTCATCTTCAGTGAGTATGCCCGAAAGATCGGTATCGGCGGTATCGCCCTGGCCGGAGGCCTCGGGATCATCAAATCATGGCGCAGGCCGCCGGTCTGGCAGTCCGTGAGTTCAAGGGCGGCCAGGAGAAGCGCAAACCTGTGCGCTGGCAGATGGATATCACGATGAAACATGTGGTATTCTTCATGGTCATAGCTCTTATCGCCGTGTTCGGTTTCTTCTGGATCGGTGTGCTGCATAATCTATGGCAGGCCATCGTGGCATGGATAGTGGTCACCGTGATCGCATTCCTGTTCACAACAGTTGCGGCCAATGCCATAGCCATAGTGGGAACGAACCCTGTATCGGGCATGACATTGATGACCCTGATCGTGGCTTCTGCAATATTCGTTGCAGTCGGCATCAGCGGCACTTCCGGTATAGTCGCCTCAATGATTATCGGAGGCGTTGTCTGCACAGCGTTGTCGATGGCCGGAGGTTTCGTGACCGATCTTAAGATTGGCTACTGGCTCGGATCCACTCCGCGCAAACAGGAACAATGGAAATTTGCCGGTACGCTGGTTTCGGCTGCGACCGTTGGCGGTGTGCTGCTTCTTCTGAATGAGGTCTACGGATTCTCCGGGGAGAATGCACTTGTGGCTCCTCAGGCTAATGCTATGGCCAATGTGATAGAACCGATCATGATGGGTGGCAACACACCCTGGATGCTCTATGGTACGGGTGTAGTGCTTGCTCTTCTGCTCAATTGGCTCGGGGTTCCTGCACTTGCGTTCTGTCTCGGAATGTTTATACCGATGTCGCTCAATGCTCCGCTTCTTGTCGGTGGTATCATAGCATGGTTTGTCTCCACCCGTTCGAAAGATAAGGCAGTCAATGATGCCCGTCGCGACCGCGGTACGTTGATCTCATCGGGTCTGATTGCCGGTGGTGCGCTATTCGGTGTATTCTCTGCACTGACACGATTTATCGGCGGCGATATGACCATGACGATGGATACGGCTCTCAACCAGGGTCTGGGTCTGCTGATGTATGTTGTGATCATCGCTTATCTGCTTTGGGACAGCATGCGCGCCAAGAAGGCTTGATTGACGATAGCTAAATTTTTGTGATATGGCGATCAACACCCGTCAACTGCGCATGATTGCGGCACTCTCGTTGCCGGCTGTCATCACCAATATCACTACTCCAATACTGGCACTGACCGATGTGGCTATAGTTGGCCACATGGGCAGTGCCATTTTTATTGCTGCGATCGCCGTGGGCGGTACAATGTTCAACACCATGTTCTGGCTATTCGGTTTCCTGAGAATGGGATCGAGCGGACTGACAGCGCAGGCCTATGGAGCCGGAGACCGACGTGGAGCGCAGACTGTTCTGGCTCGCTCGTTGCTGCTTGCTCTGCTTATCGGTATCGCCATGATTGCAGCGCGAGAGCCTGTCTGCTCGTTGCTTTTCGATCTGCTCGATGTGGACGGGTCTACGGCATCTGTGGCACGCAGTTATTTTATGATAGTGGTCTGGAGCGCTCCGGCTGTTTTAGGCCTGTACTCGCTGACCGGCTGGTTTGTCGGCATGCAGGACTCGCGCACTCCAATGTGGGTTTCGCTGTTTGTCGATGTGTTCAACATAGGCGCCAGCCTGATGTTCGTATTCTTGATACGGATGAAAATTGAAGGAGTGGCCACCGGAACGCTCGTGGCTCAATGGGCAGGATTCCTGTTGGCTCTGTTTCTTGCCGTCAGGAAATATGGATGGCACAAGGTTGGGTTCCGTAATCTCATAGATGGATTGCCACGTTTTTTCAGAATCAACAGCGATATATTTCTTCGGACGGTCTGTCTGGTGGCGGTGACGCTATGGTTCACGCGGACGGGGGCAATGCAGGGGCCGGTGATGCTTGCCGTCAATGCCCTGCTGATGCAGCTATTCACGCTTTATTCGTTTTTTATGGACGGATTGGCCTTTGCGTCGGAAGCATTATGCGGCCGTTATCTTGGAGCCGGCGACAGGCCTATGCTATCTCTTTCTGTCCGGTCTCTGATGGGTGTGGGGATTATACTCGCATTGGTGTTTACTGCCGTGTATGTGGGCTGTGGTGAGTGGGTGATGGAGCTGCTGAGTTCCGATCGTCCGGTTGTGGAGCTTGCCCGTCACTATTCAGTTTGGGCCATGATGGTGCCGTTGGTGGGCTTTGGCGCATTCCTGTGGGACGGAGTGTTCATAGGCCTTACGCGTACGCGTATGATGCTCATAAGCATGGCGACGGCTATGCTTACATTCTTTGCGTTATATTACCTTTTGTTCCCAATGTTGGGCAATCATGGCCTATGGATCGCCTTTTTGGGCTATCTGCTGATGCGCGGCGTGGTTCTCACAATTGCCGGACGCGAATATTTGCGATCTGTCTGATCAACGGTTGTCGCCACCGTATTCCTCAAGGTAGGCATGGCATGCCTCGGCGAGCTCATCGTACCACTCTTGACCGAACCGCTCAATCAAAGGTTCACGCATGAATTCAAATAGGCGGACACCTTTTGCCCTTCCGAGCACCGTGGCACATTTGCATATTTTCCATCGGTGGTAGTTGACGGCAGTGAATGTGGGGTATTCCGTGAGCCGCAAGGGATACAGGTAGCAGGAGATCGGTTTGCGCCAGGAGCAACGTCCCTCGCGGTAGGCTTTGTCGATCGCACAGAAGCATTTTCCTCCGGGGCCATAGGTGGTGAACACGCAATTGCGTCCGTCAACGATCTGAGTTACCAGATCGCCTTCCTCGTCTACGTATCCCACACCTTTCTCCTTGATGCGCTCCTGCGCAGCCGGAAGCAGGTCGTCCCAGACAATAGGCAGGATCTCTTTCAGCCGAGTGTATTCATCTTTCGTGATCGGAGCGCCGGCATCGCCTTCAATGCAGCATTCCCCGAGACATTTGTCGAGGTCGCATACAAAAAATTCTTCGGCAAGGTCGAGCGATACTAATGCGTTTTTTATCTGGAGCATGATTTCTTCTGTGGTTTCTTCTGTTGGGTCTGACATTGGGATTATATTCCTGAGAGTGTTGAGGTGACGCCGATCAGGCGGTCGTAGCGTTCGCCCGGGCGTCGGTGGTAGACGAGGATGAGGTATTCGTTTGTTGTCTGATAGCGGTCGCCTTCAATGAGGGATGTGTGTCCGAGAGTGGATCCATTGCGGTCCACGGCGAGATATTGATAGTTGTAGGCTCCCTGCTTTAGGAGCATAGAATGTTCGTAGAGCCCGGTTGCGCGGTTGAAAACCATGCGGCTCTCAGGAGAGAAGCGTCGTTGAGTCATGTCGCCGTCAATGAAAATGTCGATGCCGGGATGTTCAGGGACAGCGAGCGAGAAATGGGTCACGATATAGTCAGCTTCCGTGTCGGAGTCGTCGGCATTGTATTCGCGTATGCGGAATCGGCCATGCTGGGTGCTGTCGAAAGTGTAGGGGAGCTCATCGCGCGGCTGGTCGGTGTAGAGTGTCGCATGATAATATGGATCTGCATATCCGAGGCTTTCCACCCCCATCCCGGGATAGGTTGTCGAGACAATCTCCATTCGGCGGTATTCGTTGCCGGCAGGAAATATCAGGGATGGATTGTGTTCGTAATAGACCGTTTTTCCGGCTATCCGGGAGGGGTTGCCGATTGTCACGGAGTTGTCGATGCGGCCGTTCTGGCTTACGGTGATAGCCATGTCGGAAAATACGTTGGCTATGTCGGCACCGTCAGTATCAACGGCTATGGTCAGCTGCTGGTGTGATTCGTTGTGGTCTATGTCGGTGCGTGAGCTTGCCGAGGCAGAGACATGGGCCAGTGCTTCCACGATATTGAAGCGCACTTGCAGCAGCGTCTTGTCGGGCGATGATTCGTCGTAGACTCTCAGCAGATAGTTGCCAGAGAGGCGTGGGCGCATATCCTCGTTGGGAATTTCAATTTCATAGTGGACATAGTGGGCGGCTGTGGCTTGCGAATAGTTGTAATCCTCAACCTGTGCTTCGTTGAATCCGTCGAGGTATTCAGGAGCGACAAGTCCGTCGGGACGCCACCGCATGTCGCAGTGGATGAGTTCATAGCGCATGTAGCGTCGGTCTTCGGCCAATTCGTCGAATGCTATCGTCAGGCGGTCGTCGGATCCGAGCATGATCACGGCCGGAAGCTGTTCGCTGCCGTTGACTTTCGTCTGCAATGTGTGGAATGCCGGATGCTCGATGCGCGTCGATGTGTCGGTGATGTCGGCGGAGTGTGCGACCGGACTCCCCAACAGCAGGGCTATTGTGGCGACAAAGAGTGAATATGTGTGTCGGATCACCATTCGATGGGTGTCTTTCCTTGTTTGATCAGATAGTCGTTGGTTCTCGTGAAATGGTGGTTGCCGAAGAATCCGCGGGATGCGCTGAGTGGCGACGGATGAGCCGACGACAATACTAGATGGCGCGATTGGTCAATCAGCTCACGCTTGCGCCCGGCGTATGCTCCCCAGAGGATGAAAACGAGTCCGGAACGTTGGCGGCTCAGTTCCCGGATGGCCGCATCTGTGAGCTGTTCCCAGCCTTTGCCTTGGTGCGATCCGGCTTCATGGGCGCGGACGGTAAGTGTGGCGTTGAGCAGCAGGACTCCCTGACGAGCCCAGCGTGTCAGATCGCCGTCAGCCGGGATCGGGGCGCCGGTGTCGTCGTGGATCTCCTTGAAGATATTGACAAGCGACCGCGGTATGGCTACCTCTTTCTCAACCGAGAAACAGAGGCCGTTGGCCTGACCGGGGCCATGGTAGGGATCTTGCCCCAGAATAACCACTTTCACATCATTGAACGGACAGGCATCGAAAGCGGCAAAGATTTTTCGAGCAGGAGGGTAAATGGTGTGTGTGCGGTACTGTTCGTGGACAAACCGGGCTAAATCGCTGAAATATGGTGATTCCCATTCCGAGGCCAGGGCCTGATGCCACGATGGTTCGATCTTTACGTTCATAGGGCGGACGATTATTTTTTGCAAAACTACAAAAAAAACGCTACATTTGCACCATATATCACGGAAAGCGCCCGTAGTTCAATGGATAGAATATCGGATTCCGGTTCCGACGATTGGGGTTCGACTCCCCACGGGCGTACAACGATAATGAAGTTCAAGGCGATGTGTCATCAACTGATTCATCGCCTTGTTGCATCTATTGCAAACTTCATTCCGGGCGGAGCATGGACTGGTCTTGCCAATACTCTGTTAGCTCATGGTGCTTTTAAAATCACAGTGTATTGTGATTTTGGCTTGATTCGGTGGAGAAAGGGATGGTGCCTGTTGAAAAATCACAGTGTATTGTGATTTTCTTGAGGTGGGTCAGAATCTGATCTGGATGGCGGCAAGGATGTTGCGTGGACGGATCTGATATGTGTATTCGGTGCGCGACAATGTGCCATAGCTCACATATTGATAGTGGCGGTGGTTGAGCAGGTTGGAGGCTGTTATTGATAACCGGATCTTATTGTTGACGCGCCATGTGGCTGATGCGTCGAGCAGGATAAGGTTCTCGGTGTTGCCTTCGGGAAAATGGGTCAGGAAATGTTCGGCACCGGCTGTGAACTGGAGCAAATCGGACGGGATGAATGTAGCGTAGAGGTTGTGGTTGAAGGAGTGGTAGGAATTGGCAGCGCCGTCAATTTTCAGTTGCGAGAATCCATAGGCGGCCTCATAGTTCATGGAGAGCCACCGGAGGATGGAGCCCTTGAAATATGGTTTTGCCGAGACTGTGGTCTGCCGGTATGGATTCACTATATCGTCGCGCATCGTGGAGGCCGACGATGTTGACGCGTTGAAATCGCAACCCACCACCATCCTGCTGTGACCTAATCCTTTGCTCAGACCTCCGTTGATCTGCCACATGTCGCTGCCTGAAAGCTGTTCGGCATAGGTGGAGACTATGATATCGTCAATGAATAGCTGGTCGGACATCATAGTGGATCGTTGGTGATTGTAGGTTGCCGAGAGGTTGAAGAAAAAAGCGTTCAAAGGGTTGCGGTAGCGGTATGAGAGGCTTGCGGAGACGCTGTGTGAGGATCGGCTGTCGCTTTGGCCTATGAATAGGTTGCGGTAGTCGGCGAGGATGGGAGACGCTATGCTGAGATAGGCTTGTGGTGAACTGAGCCTGTAGGCAACAGACCCGGAGAATTCCGACTTTGACGATGTTTTCTTCCGTATATATATGGTTGGAGTCATGTTCAGGTAGTCGTGTTGTCCGTTTACAGATTGGTGGAGCCACTTTGTTGTCACAGACATGGACAGCCGCCAGTTGTTGCGGTCATAGTCTATACGGGGTGCGGCGTAGATATTTGTCAGGAATGCGGTGTGGCATCCGTTGTTGTCGAAGTGGCCCATGCCCGAGAGGATTGCGTCCATGCTGTGGTAGTTGAGGTCGGCACCTCCCCGGATATAGAATTTCCAGAAGCGGCTTAGCCAGCCGTATTGTGATTCGGTGGTGGATCTGAAATCGGTGATCCCGAGATTCTGTGACACATCGTTCTGTCCTGATATGTAAAGATGGTTCGGCGAATGGAGAAATGAGTTACGGGATACGAGTTCGAACATTTTCTCGTCGTTGCGCTTTACGAGTTTAAGATCGTTGGTGGCGGATATTTTCCGGCGATTCACATTCTGGTCAAGATCCATGGATCCGTTTATGCCGGATACGGCGTTATCCCACACGGCATTGACCGTCAGCTTGTCTTTGAGATAATATCCGCGTTTGTTGATCTCGGAGTTAAATTGTGCTGAGAGGTCGTGGGTCTGTGTCCGCAGTTTGTCGCGCTGTATGAAATCCGGGATCGACGGACTGAAATAATTGGTTACAACGCCGGAATTATAGTCGAGACGGTCGCCGACATAATTGAGTTTAAGGCGCATTGCGTTATCGCCGCGTTTCCATGCTGATATAGCGTTGGCTATCCAAGATAGATTGTCGCGCGTCCGTTTCTCTGTCAGCGGCGGCGAGGCGATATCTGCCGAGATATATTCCGGCCAGAGCGATTCGGAGTAACCGGAGAAGAACATGTCGTCGTAGTCATGCTCCATTATCTGTGATGCCGGGTTCCATCCTGTGTTTCCGCCCCGGAGAGTGACTATATTCTGCATTTTCGGGGCTATGCGCATGGCATATACAGATCCGTCGTAGAGCAATGGTTCGGCTCCGGATGCGGCTTTGGCAACACCGACCCATCGGCTCCGTGCATCATCTTTCAGCTTCAGATTTATGCCGGCTTCCTCCGGAAATTCGATCCCTTCAAGGGCTTTGACCGGTTGATGGTTTTCCATCACTTCGACCGATTTGACATCTTCGTGGGATATGTTCTCTGTCGCCAGACCATATTGGCCGCCGATGAAGTCGTTTCCGTCGATGTATAATTTGTTGATGGGCTTTCCCTGATACTTGATCTCTCCATTTTCCTCAACCTTTATGCCGGGGAGTCGTTTGATCACGTCGATTATGGCGTTGTCCTTGGCGTTGGCATATTTTGCCACGTTGAACACAAGGGTGTCTCCCTTGGCATAGATGTCCGGTGCGTGGACTACGACATCTTTCAGACGGGTGGTTTTCGGCGACATTCCGACACCGTTGCTGAAATCGAAGTTGACCGGCAGTTTGCGCGGTTCATAGCCCATGGCGCGGAATGAGACCGAATCGACAACCTGGGTTATCTTCAACGTGAATGTTCCGGAGGCCGAAGATGATGCGAAAGCGACTGGTTTTCCATTCCGGTTTAGAGCCTGAACTATCACGCCGGGGATTAGCTCTCCTGTCTCTGAATCAGTCACGGTCCCATGCAGTTCCTCAGGGATTGCCGCCGCTGACGGCAGCAATCCGAGAAGAAACCATAGTATAAAAAAGCTGTATCTGTTCATTTTCTCCAGTCGCGTTCAATGTAGTCGTAAGGCAGTTCGATAGGGTCATAGGCATCGAGAGCGGGATTTCCCGACTCGTCATTCACAGTGACGTGGCCACCCGTAGTGGCTTCGTAATAGGCATAAGGATTCACGTCCCAGCGGTGTTTGGTGTCGTAGAATTTCGCTCGGGTGGTTTTGTTGTAGGGCACTTTGTAGATGGTGATGGGGCGGTCGGCTCTCGATTTGATCCCTATGCACTCAAAGGTGTAGTGTCCGTCGCTATCTGTCGCTTTCATGATCAGACCCGGCAGACCGCTGAGTTTCCACGGGCCATCCATCACCGGGATATCCTCGCAATAGAATGCGGTCCACTGACGTCCACGGAAATGGCACACCGCTTCGTGGCACTCGTAACCGAGGATCTCGATAACGCTGTCGGTCAGTTGCCAGTCGAGTTGCGGCATATCCTCGTCGTAGCGCAGCCAGTCTGAGCATATTTTCTCGGTGTGGGTCAGTTTTCCCTCCGGATAGTTTTTGTAGATTGTCATGAACTCGCCTGTCGATAGTTTGTCCTCCAACGCTAAGTTGGCAATCTGTTCCTGGGTGCTTTTCATCAACAGGGAGTCAACGGTCAGATTCTTGAAGCTGGAAAACTTCGACAAGCCGTCCTGTGCGATCTGCAGAAGCATCTGATCGCTGTCGAAATTCTGATCAAGACGTCCGGCGGTGTCGACACACCATTTGTAGTCATAGACAAATTCCATGGTCTCCGGAGCTATCGTTTCGGTTTCCGGCACGCTGGAGGGTAGGATTGTCAGCTGACGGCGTATTATTTTGCCTGATGCGGTCATTGCCATTATTGAGATGGCCAGGATTGTGATTGATGTTCTTTTCATTTCTCAGTCAGTTTAGGTTGGATGCTGCAAAGTTACCTGATGAGCTACCCATTGGTCGAAAATAATCCTTACTCAAACATTATGGAATTATTACTAAATCATTACGCCCGGTAAATTATTCGCTGGATCAGGCTTTTATAATCCGGATTATACGTAAATTCGCATCATGGAAAAGAAAATCAAGACGCTCTATATTCTTTCTATCATTGCCATAGTCGCATTTCTCGGAATGCAGGTCTATTGGCTATATGCCCGGTATGAATATAGCATAAGGGATTATGAGGACAGGACAGAGACCGCCGTTGCGGATGCTTTGGTGGAATATGACAAGGCGCGTACTGCCGGATCGGCAACGAAAAGCAGTGTGGCAAGAATTCAGTCGACCTACAATATGAACCATGATGTGGACTCAGTCGGTCGTGCTACACGGAAGGTATCGGTAACCACAAAGATTATCGAAGGGCGTGAACTTTTGGGAATCAAGGAAGACCGCAAGCTCACGCCGGAAGAGATGCAGCAGCTTGAGAAGATAGTCCTGGACAGCCTCGGCAACGTTGAAGAGAAGAGAGCTACGCTTGATGTCACAAATGCGCCCTCCGATGGTGCGGCGTGGACTGCTATGAAAAACTTCGAGCTTGAGGTGCAGTCTCCGTTTACGGTTGAGGGGATAGATTCCATATTGGTGAAGGACAATATTGATGCGGACGTTTCTCTAATCGTGACCGACAGCCTGACATGGAAACCCACTCTGATCCGGCATTCCTCTGTTATTTCTCCACGGTTTAAAATCATCAGCCATTATTCTGAGCTTGAATACAAGGCAGTGGTGATCGATTGCCGGATTCCTGCGTCGGAAGTGCTGCTGGAAATGGGGCGCACTCTGATTCTGGCATTTGTCATATCATTGTTCTTGATCATCTGCCTCGTGTGGCAGATCAAGACAATAGCCAAGCTGACGCGTCTCGACAGAATGCGCAGCATGTTTGTAACAACGATGATCCATGAGCTGAAACGCCCCATCTCGACGTTGAAGATGTGTGTCTCCGGAATTGAGAATGAGAAGATGCTCGCTGATAAGGAGACCAAGGGTGAACTGATGTCGGCCACCCGTACGGCTCTCGATAACTTGTCGGCCTATTTCTCTAAGCTGCGCGACATAACGTTCAACAAGGTTGAGCAGATCCCTTTGAATATCACTAAATTCAATCTTTCGCGGCTCGTGGATGATGTCATTGCAGGAGCTGCTGTTCCGAGTTTCAAGTCTGTCAGGATTGATAATCGGGTAGGGGAAGATGTGGAGGTGTCGGCCGACCGTACCCATCTGTTCAATATGATCAATAACCTTGTTGAGAACGCGGTAAAGTATTCCGGCGAGAACGTGGAGATAGGTATCGCATGCCGGATTGTTGATGGCGCAATCTCAATATCCGTGACCGATAATGGCCATGGTATCGCTGCTTCCGATATGAAACACATTTTCAAACGTTTTTACCGTGGACGGGCCACATCTGCCGATATTCCCGGCATGGGACTCGGACTCGCCTATGTCAAGCTTCTTGTTGATGCCCACGGCGGAAGCGTGATTGTCAGCTCCAACCCCGGTCAGGGATCTTGTTTCACCATCAATCTATTGCAATGATGCGACGCCGGAAGATACTGCTTGTCGATGATGATACGAAGAACTCCCTGTTGCTGAAACGCTTCATAGAGGTAGAGGGATATGATGTTGTCTATGCTCCCAACGGACGTGTCGGGCTTGAGCTATACAAGGATTGTCGCCCGGATCTGATACTTCTCGATATTAACATGCCGGAGATGAATGGCTTTGAAATGGCAAAGATCATACGCTCGTCCGACAAGCGCGTCATTATCTTCTTTCTAACCGACCGCACTGATAAAGTGGATCGTCTGTATGGCTTCTCGCTCAAGGGCAATGACTATATCCCCAAACCATTCTATCCCGAAGAGCTGATGGCCAAGATCAATGAACGCTTTGAGAGCGACATAACGAGTCAGGAGGTGGAGTATCAGTTAGGCAACACCACGTTCCGTCCCAATCTGTCGTCATTGTCCTACAGCGGCGAGACCCATTCTCTTTCCGTGCGCCAGTCGGAGATCCTCTCTATCCTTGCTCAGAATATCGGACGGCTTGTGGAGCGCGATACTATTCTCAATGCCGTGTGGGGCGATGCCAGTTATTCCAACTCCATGGCTCTTAATGTCCAGATAACCTATATCCGCCGCCTGATTACCGATCCATCCATTGCCATCACCTCCCTCAAAAAGAAAGGCTATATACTGACAATCAATCAATAGCCGATATGTTCATTCCTCGGTGCTGCAATGCCGGGGTGGGGGAATCTCCGGGACGCCAACCGAACCACACCTGTATCAACATGGCTTATGT
>OFFB01000207.1_pt1 | contig 65271 bp, 60 predicted proteins | sample 1521281 | NCBI WGS metagenome assembly OFFB01 (sample SAMEA3504109, study PRJEB24116) | mouse gut metagenome | biome: mouse gut; feature: mouse-associated habitat; material: faeces | place: Denmark | collected 2011
CCTGCTGCTGTAAGCAGCAGGGCTTTTTTTAACAGTTCCGTTTAACTCGAGGAATTTCTCTCACAAAGAAAAAATTTTTGAAAAAGCTTTCCTTTCATCCCTCTTTCAAAACGTTTTAACCTTTATAATCAAACGAAGCACCTTATTTTAAATGTATTTCAATTCTGACATTAAATTCATGTTCAAGCTCGCTCAGGCGGTCACGCTTTTTATTCAAAAGATAAAAAGCAATTTCCTGTTCAACATGATGCACATAGGTGCTTGGAACATTTTTTCCCGCTAATTTGCTCCGAATATCCCGCAGAACGCCTTGAGCCTGCCATTCCAGATTTCTTCTAAAACCCGTGCCGCGGCAATAGGGACACGGTTCGGAACTTATGGAAATAACACTGGAGCCTGTTCTTTGGCGTACCAGCTCCAATAAACCAAAATTGCTCAATTTACCGATATCGTGTCTTGCTCTGTCACGCTTCATGGCTGCATGCAAAGCATTTTCCACATCTTTGCAGTGGGCTTTATCACGCATTTCAATAAAATCAATCACAACTTGCCCGCCAATATCACGAAGCCGCAAATGCCGTGCAATAGCTTCCACAGCTTCCATATTGGTACGGTACACCATTGCTTCAAAATTATTTTTTCCCTGACTTTTTCCGGAGTTGATATCTATTGCCATAAGCGCTTCCGTCTGGTCAAAAACCAAACGCCCGCCGGAGGGAAGGTTCACTTCTCTTTTGGTTACCTCATCCAATTGACGGGTAATATTAAAATGTTCCCATAGGCTTTGTTTTTTATCGTCATGAAGATGGAGCATTTCTTTGTTTTTCGGATACAAAACTTTAATAAGCTCGCTCACACTCTTTTGCACGTCTTTTGAATCAACCCAAACTTCGTCAATATCTTCATTCAAATAGTCGCGGACAGCCCGCGTTGCAAGGTCTGCTTCCTGATAGACCAAGCTGGGAGCAGGAGATTTAACAACCTGTTTTTGGATATTTTTCCATGTTCGTTTCAAAAGCTGCAAATCTTTATGAATATGGGTTTTGCTGGCTCCTTCGCTGGCTGTACGGATAATGATACCCATATTTTCATCTGGCTTTATGCCTGTAAGCAGAGAACGCAAACGCTGACGTTCTTCATTATCTTCCACCTTGCGGGAAACACCTATTTGTTCCTGTCCCGGGGTAAGGACAAGAAAACGTCCGGCTAAAGAAAGCCATGTCGTCAAAAATGCCCCTTTAGAACCATTTGGCTCCTTGACAACTTGAACTAAAACTTCCTGACCCGCCTTTAAAACTTTTTGAATGGGAGGATATTTTGCTGATTTATCATCATGGGGAACAAGATAATATTCAGGATGAACCTCATCTATCTGCAAAAAACCATTTTTTCCGCACCCAAAATTCACAAAAGCCGCCTGCAAATTGGTATCGACATTATTGATAATGCCTTTATAAATATTACCGCGGATTTTGCTTTGATGTGCCATTTCAACAAAATACTCCGATACAACCCCATTTTCAGTGATAACAACTTCCACCTGCTCATCGGGCACCGTACTGACATAAAGCACACGGCGGATATGCTCTTTTGCTTCTGCTTTAGCCGTTTTTTTATTTTTCTTCGCTTTACGTAAATTTTCTTCCGCTTCAATACGGGCTATTTCACCGTCTTCAACAATAGGCGAAAATTCCTGCATTTCCGGCGCTGCTGCGGATTCTTTGACAGTTTTTTTCTTGCGTCCGCGTTTTCTTGGACGTTTTAGCGCCGCTTCCGTTTCGCTGTCACTGACAAGCGGTAAAATCGCATCGGCAAACGGGGATTCTTCTATGACGCCCAAGACGCCAAGTCCTGCCTGTTCCCCAAAAGAACTAAGACTTTCCGCTCCGTTATATTCTGCTATGCCATTAACGCCTGCAACAAAATCGACGGATTCCTTTATTTTTTTCCTGCGTCCACGTCCTGCTGTCTTCTTTTCTTCACTGAGGGGCTGAGCAGATTTTGCCGTGTCTGTTTTTTCAGCTGTCCGGATTCCTTTTTTTCTGCCGCGTTTTTTTTGTGTTGTGCTGTCTTCTTTTGGAACAACAGGAACAATTTGTCCCTGTTCATAAAGTGCAACATCCTTTGCGCCTGTGAGTGCAAGTTCTTTTGTGCCTATAACAGCAATTTCTTTTCCATGAGAAACAGCAACTTCTTTTGTGCCCGCAACAGCTATCTCTTTTACTCCGGACTGTGCCGGAAGATTTCGGGCAGGATCGGCATACGGTAATTCCTTTGTTTTTGCTGATGCAAGAGCTTTTCGTTCGTTTGCATTTATTGCAAGTGTTTTTTTCTTTTCTGCTGTACTTTTCTTGCGTCCGCGTGGTTTTGCCGTACTCTTTTCTTCGCTTTTTTCTTGCTGATCTTGTGTTTCATTCAATTCATCAACTGCGGAACTCTTTGCCGTATTCGCTGATTTTTTTTGTAACACACTTGCAGTATTCTGGTCGTCAGCTTTTAATTTACGCGGGCGACCGCGGCGCCGTTTCTGCGGTTCTTCTGTTTCAAGCAATTGTTCCTCATTTTTTGCAGCGTGCTGCGAAGTTTCACTGATACCTTGTTTTTGCTTTCCGGGGCGCCCTTTTCTCTTTTTTTCTGTTTCTTCCATAAAAATTCCTAATTATAATGTACATAATTCCATTTCAGGTTCAGGAGAGCAAATCAATCTTCCGTAATACCCTGATGCAAAATCACCAAGATTATAAACCCGTGTTTTTCCTATTGTATCTTTTGCACGGCTTTCATGAATATGACCGCAAATACAAAAATCAGGCTGATAATCCTGTATAAACTCTAAAACTGCCTTGCTTCCTGCATGTTTTCCATTTTTTAATACATCACACTGCGTCGCATACGGAGGATTATGACTAATAAAAATTGTCCAAAAATTCCGAGGAAGCGGCAAAAAATTTTTCAGGTGCTCACGATAAAAATCTTCTGAAAATTCGCTTTTTGTGGCAAAAGGAGTCGGCACAGAACCACCCATTCCAAATAATGCCAGTTTATTTATTTTCAGTATATTTTTATGTAAATTTATATTTCTGTCTGACAAATATGTATCTGCCTGCAATGAATCCATATTTCCTATTTGTGCATAAATTCCGGTATGGTATGCTTCAAATTCTTGCAATACTTTCCGGGTATCGTTTATTGTGCCATTTTTTCCAATATCACCTGTTATCACAATACCTTGAGCTTTTTGAATATCTTTTATTTTATGAATATTCTGTATTTCGCCGTGTATATCACCTAAAAAAATCCAAAAAGGAAAATCCGCAATACACATCTTCGAAACCTGCATCATAAAACAATATTTACAAAAATAACATTACAGTATACGTATTTGTTTGATACACATTAACCAAATTTTATTTTTTTTACAAGAAAAAAATAAATAGCTGATAATTTTTTAGGAAATTTTATGGATAAAAAAAATTTAAGAAAAATATTAACAGAAAAGAGAAAGATACTATACGCTGGCAGTGAATTTGCAACTTATTGTTTTAACATACAAAATAATATCATTTCACATACTCTTTTTCAGTCTGCAAAAATAATTTGCACCTATGCGCCAACGAGGACTGAAATAGATGTCAATTTCATTGCCCAAACAGCATGGAACCAGCAAAAAACCGTACTCTATCCACGCTGCTCGCAAAACGAAAAAGGACAAATGGATTTTTACAAGTGCAATGATTTTTCTGACTTGGAACAAGGAGCATACAATATTTTGGAGCCCAAAAATACCTGCATGCTTTATCCTGAAAATGTCCTTAACTCCCCTGATACCCTCGTGCTTGTGCCTGCCCTTGCCTACTCCCGGCAAGGCTATCGCCTTGGCTACGGACAAGGTTTTTATGACAGATTTTTAGCGAAAATTCCCCTTGCCGTAAGCGTGGGAATAACGTTTTCAGCTCTTATTTCTCACGATATCTGCATTGAACCATGGGACAGGGCTGTGCAGTATCTTGCTACAGAAAACGACATTCAAAAACTATAAAAAATCCCTGTTATTTTTTATCTGCTAACAGGGATTTTTCATATTTTTTATTCCAGTTTCATTTTTCTGCATAAATCTTCATAGACTTTATCAATATGCTTGCCAAGCAAAAATGTTGCCTGTTTTGCATCACCGTTTTGCATGGCATAATAAATATCCTGATGATCGGACAAAACCATATTTTCCTGCACATCTTCACAGCTTTGGTAAGAATTATAATATCTTGTATAAATATTGCAGCGCAGGAAAATTCGTTTCCATGCTTCAAGCAAATAGGTATTATACGCCATTTTTACGATAAATAGGTGAAAAGCCTCATCAATTTCAACAAATTTTTTAATATTGTCATAGCGCAATGCCATAACAGAATCTTCCAGCATTCTATTGATAACAGAAAGAACATAATAATCATTCCGCTCAGTTACAATACGAAGCGCCTCAACTTCCAATAATTTGCGGATACTAAAAACATTATACGCATCATCGTGTTCAAGCAGCGGAATATAGCTTCCTTTTTTAGGAACTTTTTTCAAAATTCCCTCAGAAACAAGACGGTTCAGTGCGATACTGATAGGCGTTCTGCTCATGCCAAAATCAACAGCAAGCGTACTTTCTAAAATAAAATCGCCGGGCTTATAGGATTGTTTTATAGTTTCTGTCAATAATCGATATGCTCTTTCTTCTGCGTTTAATTTTTCTTTCACATTTCCCATGAACGCATACTTCCCATATTCATAAACATTTTTAAGAAGAGAGTACATTTTCATTTAATTCTTGTCAATCAAACAAATTGCCATTTTTTTACTTTGTACTATTTACTTTTTGCTTTTTTTTAGTATAATTAACAAAAAATTTCAGGATTCGTATGAAAATTTTACATACCTCAGACTGGCACATCGGCAGTACCTTTTACGGGAAAAAACGCTATCGGGAATATAATAATTTTTTTGCATGGCTGCATAATTTTATTCAAGAAAATCAAATTGATATCTTACTTATTTCCGGTGACATTTTTGATACTGCCCTGCCCGGCAATACCGCACAGGAGCAATATTATTCTTTTTTAATTGGTCTGCAGAAAACTTCCTGCAAGCATGTTATTATTACAGCAGGAAACCATGATTCTCCAAGCTTTCTGACTGCGCCTAAAAACCTTTTAAAATCGCTCAATATCCATGTTATCGGAACAATATCACAGCCTGCTGACGAGCAAAGCTACGACGAAATCATTGGCATAAATGAAAATAATGAGGAAATTATTATTCTTGCCGTTCCTTTTTTGCGTGAGCGGGATTTGCAGACTATTTCCATTACAGATGATTACGACACAAGAGCTGAAAAAATTGTTCAGGCAATAAAAAATTATTATGCAAAACTTACGCAAACTGCACTTGCAATGAAAAAAGAAAAAAGCCTGCTTCTTGCCATGGGGCACCTTGCCATTGCCGGTTCTGTCCTTGAGGAAGAAGGAGAAAGAGAACTTTATATCGGCTCTCTGGCACAAATTTCAGCTGCCATTTTTCCAAAGGAGATTGACTATGTTGCCTTGGGACATATTCATTCCGCACAAAAAATCGCAAACTGTGAGCATATCCGCTATGCAGGTTCTCCCCTTGCCATGAGTTTTTCAGAAAAAAGTTCTGCCAAAAAAATGATTTTGCTTGAAACAGGAAACGAGCTCAAAATACAGGAAATACAAATTCCGGAATTTCAAAAAACACTGAAAATCAGCGGTGATTTAGCAATTATCCGAAAGAAAATCGAGGAACTTAAAACATTGGATACCTCTGTTTGGCTTGAAGTTGAATATAAGGGCGAAGAAGAGTTTAATCTCAAAGATATCCTCTATGAGTGCATTAAAAACAGTAAAATTGAAATTCTCAAATTCAAAAACCAGAACCTGCTGAATAAATACGCTTATCAGGAAAGCACAGAAAAAAATCTTGAAGATCTTACACCCGATACAATTTTTGAAAATATCCTTATAAACTCTCCCTATGCCGAGAAGAATAAACAGGCACTATTGGCTTGTTATCATGAAATCTTGAGCCAATTACAAGAAGAGGACAGCAACGAGTAACATATGAAAATACTGCGTTTACAATTTAAAAATCTTAATTCGCTTTATGGTGAATGGGAAATTGATTTTACCAATAACACGTTTCAAAATGACGGCTTATTTGTCCTCTCCGGTCCAACGGGAGCCGGTAAATCAACGATTTTGGATGCAATTTGCCTTGCTCTTTATGGACAAACTCCGCGCTTGGGAAAAATTACCCAGAGCAGTAATGAAATCATGTCAAAACATACTGCCGACTGCTATGCCCTTTTACATTTTGAAACAAAGGGCACACACTATTATGTCCGCTTTGACCAGAAAAAAGCAAGAAATAATCCCAATGGCAAATTACAGGACGTAGAAAGAAGCATAGCCAAAGAAACACCTACCAATATTCTTTGCCGAAAAAAAACTGAAATTAATGATGAAATAACACGCATTACAGGCATGGATTTCCCCCGTTTTACCCGTTCCATTCTTTTAGCACAAGGGGCTTTTGACAGTTTTCTCAAAGCAAAAGAAGAAGAAAAATCCATGCTTTTAGAGCAAATTACAGGAACAGAGATTTATTCGGAAATCTCAAAAGCAGTTTTTGAACGGGCAAAACGTGAAAAAGAAAAAACCCAGCAATTAACCCTGCTGACTGAAAATACACCTGTTTTATCAGAGGAGGAAAGAGAAAACTTAGAGACTGCCAAAATTCATCATGAAAAAACGCTTGTTGCTGTACAGAATGAATTAAAACAAATACAAAACTTCCTTATTTGGCTCAATCAAATTGAGGAACTGGAAATAAAAATTTCTGAAGAGCAAAAAAAATATTCGGAACTTCTTGAACAGCAAAAGAATTCCCAAGAGCGGAAAATCTGTTTATTACATGCTGAAAAGGCAGAGAAACTTAATCCGGAATATACACTTATCAGTCAACTGGAAAAAGAGCTTCTTGAACTGACAGAACGTCATACAGAAAAAAACAACATATTCCCGAAACAGGAAGATACACTTCTTCAGCTTACGCAAAAACTTGAACAAATCCGAAAAGATTATCAGGAACAAAATCAAGCATACGACGAAAATATCCCTCTTTTTAATGAAATAAAAAAAATGGATACCATTCTTGAAACAAAAAACCAATCCATTCAAAAGCTGCAGCTGCAAATTGCAGACGATGAAAAAGAACACTGCACAACTCTTGCCCGGCAAATGCAATTAACCGCAGAAAAAAATGCCATTGCCGAAACGCTTGCAAACCTGAACGCATGGTTAATCCATAATCGGCATATTGAATCCCTCAACCCGGAATTAAGTGCCATTAAACAAAAATTTGAACAATTAAAGAGCATAGTCATACACGGCAAACAAATAAAAAACGAAATCCTCACACATGAAAAAACAGTATTAACCCAAAAAGAAAATTTAAAAGCACAGGAAAGAAAGCAAAAACAGATTATTGCAGAATCAGAAACCAATAAAAAACAATATGGTGAACAATCAAATAAAATAAATACATTATTAAATAACTCAAAACTGGAGGATTTACAAAAACAGTTATCCCTGCTGCAGGAAAATAAAACGCTTTTCGATAAAATTGCTTCACTGGAAGAACACAGAAAGCATTTGCAGGACGGTATGCCCTGCCCTCTTTGCGGAGCAAAGGAACACCCATTTGCTGCCGGACAGCTTCCAAGCCAAAGCAACCTTGACAGGGAAATCAATCAATTGGAAAAACGCATTAAAGAAGTTGAACAATTACAGCATAAGCAAGAAACCATATCCCTTCTTATTGCAAAAAATGAAGAACAGCTTTCCACACTCAGCCAAAGTCTTACGGAATTTTTAAACCAAATTGACGAAAAAGAAAAAAATATTGATAAACTCCAAAAGGATAAAACTGCTTTACTTGAAGAATATGAAAAGCTAAGACAAGAAGTGGAGCAGCAGCTTGTCAAATTTAGCATACCTCAATTTGCCCCTGAACAAGCAGATAAAATCTATGAACAATTGCAGGAAAACTGTGCAGCATGGGACAGAAAAAACAAAGAAAAACAATTAGTTGAAAAATGTTTGCAGGAAAAAGAAATAGAATTGGCACAGCATACGGAAAAACAAAAGCTTTGTTTGAAAAATCTTGAAATAAAAAATCAACAATTGAAAACAGAGCAAGAAGAATTTATAACCGAAAAAAAGAACAGAGAAACACGTTTTGGACAAAAAAATCCTTTTGAAGAAGAAAACAGATTTCAGAAAATGATAAAAGAGCTTGAAAAGGAACAAGAAAAGACCAGACAGCAAAAGGAAATCCAAAGTCAGGAAATAATAAAAACAAAAGAGCAAATTAATCAACTAACGATACAAATTAATAATAAGAAAAAACAACTTGCTGACAAGAATGAAGAGTTTTTAGGAAAAATAGCAGAACAAGGATTTTCTTCCGTAGAAGAATTTTTAAATGCACAAACAGATCATGCCGAGCTTCTTCATTTAAAGGAATTTTTCAAAAAATTAGAACAAGATACAGAAGTTGTAAAAAAACAGCTTTTGGAAAATACGGAACGACTGGAACAAGAAAAAAGCAAACAATTAACCCAAAAATCCAGACAGGAAACAGAAGAGCAAAATAAAATTTTCACTGAAAAACAAAATGCACTTTTTCTTGAACTGGGGCAAATAAAAGAAAAATTCGAACAAGACCAAAAACTTTTGATTTCTCAAAAAGAAAACTGTGCAAAACTGGAAAAACAAAAAATAATACAAGCAAAATGGGATAGTTTAAATACTCTGATAGGCTCTGCTGACGGTAAAAAATTCCGAACAATTGCCCAAGCAATAACCTTTGAACATGTTATTCATTATGCCAACAGCAAATTGCAGTTATTACAAAAACGCTATTTATTAATCCGTGACGAGCAAAATCCTCTTCATTTAAATGTCTTGGATAATTATCAAGGGGGAGAAATTCGGGCAGTACAAAATTTATCCGGCGGGGAAAGTTTTATTATCAGCCTTAGTCTGGCTCTCGGGCTTGCCCAAATGGCAAGCCAAAATGTGCAGGTGGACTCTTTGTTTCTGGATGAAGGCTTTGGCACATTAGACGAAGAAAATCTTGATACTGCCCTTTCAACTCTTGCATCAATCCAGCAGGAAGGAAAACTTATCGGCGTTATTTCCCATATTCCGCTGTTAAAAGAAAGAATAAGCACCCAAATTGATATTATCCCCGAACAAGGGGGCAGGAGTATTTTAAAAGGAATTGGCTGTACAAGAATTTCATAACAAAATTCTTGTGTTTATTTTTCGCTCTGCGATGGAAAACGGTTGACAGATAAGCTTTATTCCTTCGTCTGCAGCGTATAACTTCTTGTTATTATGAAAGAAAAACAAGCGATACTGGGGTATGGGGAGCGACAGCCGCTTGCGAGGGAACGAGCTCTGCCGACAGCGGCAGCAGAGCCCATTCTTTCCCCATAAAAAGATTAACAGTAAATTTTTGTAATTAAACTTACTATGATAAAATCAACCCTATACTATGACAAAGTGCAAAAATCCTCTATAAGAGAGAGAAAAGCAATTTTTTCAATCCATTAATTATGAACGAAGTCCCAACTTTACAGCCCATTCAATAAAAATATTTTCAATTTTAATCAGCTTGTTATTGGAGAGCGCAAGAACTCCGATTAAATCCTGTAATTGATCTTTTGTCAGTCCCAATGCCAAAAGTTTTTGGGTAATTTCCTGTAAAGTTTCGCTTGTTTTTTCTGCTCTCAATATTGCCTGCTGCTCACATTGGGAAAGTGTATTAAACATGGCTGCAAAAAGCATTTCACATGCCATTTCTCTTGGCAAAGGCATATTGTATCTTCCAAGATACACCACATTGAAGGCAAAAACTTCTTCCAAGATTTCCGGTTTATTCTTATTATACGCAAACTCCGGGACAGTTTTTAAAAGAACAGTAAACCGCTTTAATTTTCTGATTAATTCTGCTTTTGAATCCCCTGAGCGTCCGTAAAATACCTGATCTTTCTTGCGAAGGGCAATGATTGCCAGAACAAGAGCCAGACAGAAGATTTCCTGTTCTGAAAATTCACGTAACCTCGCATGATTAAAGATATTAACCGTGCTGAAAAATTCCGTACTGCGCAATTCTGACAAGGAAGACGCATAGACAGCAGACTGCAAACAAGGATTTTTTGCAAAATATCCAAGAACCATGGCATTGATGCACAAAGAAATTTTATACATGGGCAGCATTTCTTTTTCATTGTATTTTGCTTCAACAGCTTGCTTTATCCCTTCAAATGTATAACTCTGCGGCTGAACACGAAGTTCCAGAGCAAAACGAATATAATCTTCTTCCGTATATGCTGCACAAGCCTTTTCCATAATTTCCCAAACGAGAGCATGTTCTGCTGCAGAAAGATTTTGTCCCGTAAGAGCAAATTTTTTCAAAACCGAACAAAGCAATTCCTCATAGGAAGCAAAGCCAGTTTGCATTAAACATTCTTTAGCAAGCAGTTCAGCGTATTGATGATGATCAGGTGCATAACACTGATAATCACGTTCTAAACGCAAAGCACACTCTTTTTCTTCACCTTTTTTTGCTTTTGTGAGCAGTGCTGCCAAAATATCAAAGTCGGCACTGGGAACATGAGAAAAAAATTCCAGCATATGATTTCTCTCTATTTTTTTAATTCTATATTTCTTTCATAGGTTGCCATGATGGCGTCTATAAGAGCACCTCGTACAGCATTTTTATCAAGGCTGTTCATACCTACAATAGTTGTTCCTTTGGGGGAACAAACATTTAAACGAAGTTTTGCGTGAGGAATATCGGGATTTTCCTGTGCAAGTTTGATTGAACCGAGAAAGAGCTGTTCAAGAATTTGTTTAGCTTCATCATATTTAAAACCTAAACGGATTGCCCCTTCAAGCATAGCTTCAAGCATATAAAAAACAAAAGCCGGTCCACTGCCGATTAATGTCGAAAATTCTGCAAATTTATCCTCAGGCAAGATAACACTTGTTCCCACACAATCAAAAATTTTCTTGATAGTTACTTTCTGCTCATCAGAAAGGCTGTCATCATCAAAGCACAGCGCAGTGCACCCCTCACACGCCATAGCCGGCGTATTCGGCATAACCACGGCAACAGGACAGGAAACATATTCTTTTATCTTGGCAATGGAAATACCTGCCGCAATGGAAATCACTGCTTTATCTCTTGTAAAGCCAGACTGAAGACGCTTTAACAATGCTTCAACGGCATAAGGCTTTACGGCAATGACAATATAATCAGCTGTGCGTATAAGCTGTTCTTCATTTTCACAAATAAGAAGCCCGCAATCTTTTTCAAGTTTCTGCAATTTATCCAAATGGTGATCATAGCCGGCAACGCGGAACAACTTTGTTCGGCTAATTCCATAAATAATGGCTGACCCCATATTTCCACAGCCAATAAAGCCTACTGTTTGCATACCAACCTCAATTATTTTCTTTTATCGTATTATATACTCTTAACGATAAAACTTGCAACGCTCAAATAATTTCTATAACATATTGAAATAATATTAAATTTATAAAACTCCCAGCAAAGCTGTGAATTTTTCTTCTTCTCTTTTTTATAAAAAATGCAGGCATTCTATGAACAGCAACACTAAAGTATCTTTGCCAGACATCAAAAATGAAATTTCTTCAAGGAGAAAATTGTGAAAATTTTTTTTCTTTGCAGCTCGTTCAAAACTTTTTGGAGCATTTCCAATAAATCTTGCAACTTTTCTATGCAGGGGAAAAACTTTTATCTCTGCTGTCTTTATCTGTAAAGCTCACAAGTTCGCTAACAGCTAAAGCGAAAAAGTTTCTTCCCCTGCACCCCTTTACAAAACTTTTTAAACTTTTTTATAAAATTTGTTGCAACTATTTCCGGAGATGCTCCAGCGGCATAAAAATGCAATAAATGGTATACGGTCATATTCCGATTTACCATAAAAAAATAATCTGACTGTGCTATAAAATTCTCTTGCGTAACATGCTCTCACTTGCTCTTTTAAAAGACCATAAAAAAGCCCCACACTGTGAGGCTTTTCAAACTATAAAAACAGGTTACTGCTTATTCTTCATCATTTTTGGCAGCTTCAAATGCGGCAGCCATTGTTCCAAGATTGCTATCACCAACAGAAGAATATTCTTTTGGTTTACGGCGTTCTTCGTCTTCTTTCAATTGTTTTACAGAAAGACCCAAACGGCGTTCTTCTGCACTCACGTGAATAATTTTTGCTTGGACTTGATCGCCTTCTTTGTATGCTTCAGCAGGATTTTTGATTTTCTTTCCAAGTTCTGTGACATGGATAAGACCTTCAATGCCTTCTTCAACTTCAACAAAAAGACCAAAATCTGTTACATTGGTAATAGTACCTGTTACAACATTGCCTACAGGATAACGGCTGGGAACTGATGCCCACGGATCTTCGGTAAGCTGTTTCATGCCAAGAGTGAATTTTTCATTTTCCTGATCAACAGTCAAAACCTTTGCTTGTACAACATCACCGACTTTAAACATTTCACTTGGGTGACGGAGTTTCTTTGTCCAAGAAATATCAGAAACATGGATAAGTCCGTCAATACCGTCTTCAATACCAATAAACATACCAAATTCAGTAATATTTTTAATGGTACCTTCTAAAACAGTACCTTCAGGGAAACGTTCGCCGACAAGTTCCCATGGATTTGGTTTAATTTGCTTCATACCAAGGGAAATACGTTTTTTGTCGCTGTCAACACCCAAGATAACAACTTCAACTTCATCGCCTTGCTTTACAATTTGGCTTGGATGACGGAGTTTGCGTGTCCAAGACATTTCAGAAATATGGACAAGACCTTCAACACCGCTTTCAAGCTCAACAAATACGCCATAATCAACAAGGTTGGTAACTTTGCCCGTATGACGGGAGCCTACGGGGAAACGTTCAGTAATATCTTGCCATGGATCTTGGATAAGCTGTTTCAAACCGAGGGAAACTTTATGGGTATCTTTGTCAAAAGAGAGGACTTTAAGTTCCAATTCCTGACCCATGCTTACCATTTCACGCGGATGACGGATACGTTTCCAGCTCATATCGGTAATATGCAAAAGACCGTCTAAACCGCCAAGGTCAACAAATACGCCGTATTCAGTAATATTTTTTACACGACCTTTGACGATTTGACCTTCATCAAGGGTAGTAAGCAGTGCGCTGCGCTTGCTGTCGCGGTCTTCTTCAAGAAGAACACGGCGTGAAACAATCACATTGCTGCGGCGGCGGTTAATTTTTAATACACGAAACTCATAGGTTTGATTAACAAGCGCATCCATATCGGGAACAGGACGCAAATCAACATGGGATCCGGGCAAGAATGCTTCGATGCCACCTAAATCTACGGTATAACCGCCTTTAATACGGCGAGTAATCATACCTGAAATAATGCCGCCTTTTTCCAAAACATCTTCGAGTTGGTCAAAAAGCTGCATGCGTTTAGCTTTTTCATAAGAAAGCTTTACAGTGCCATCGCCATCACTTTTACGCTCTACAAAAACATTAATTTTGTCGCCTACTTTCGCAACAATATTGCCTTGAGCGTCACGAAATTCCTCCGCTGGAATTTGACCTTCAGATTTAAATCCAACGTTCACAAGTACGTTTTCATTTTCAATCGCAACAACTTCACCTTCAACAATAGAACCTTCTTCTAATTCACCGCCGTCAGTATTAAGATAGCCATCGAGCATTGATGCGAAATCTTCAGATTCAAATTGGTTTTCCATGTTATCCTTGGTCATAAGACCCTCCGAACCTCAAACAAATTCCTATCCCTGTTAAAAATAGGTTCTTTTTAATACTTGATTTTTTAAAAATACACAAGTATTTTTATACAATATTTAAAATTTTTCTTTTTTTAAAGATTATCTGTTTTTAGCATACTTTTTTTCTTGCATTTTTTTTTAATCATTTTAGAATGTAACAAGAAAAATGAGGCAATTATGAAAAATTATCTTAAAATCATCGGTGCAGGCGTTTTTTTCTATGTATTTTTTGTCTATTTTACCCCGTATGTGGCACAGTACGTTCCGGCATGGAAATATTATGTCGATGTCTGCAATGAAAAAAATTTAGAGCCGGGTGCTTTATATTACAGTGACTTACCCATGATTTATGAAGCAGAAGCAGCCAACAGAGAAGCTGTTATTGATGCCTACGGCTCCATGACGGGATTTATGCCTGTAAAAGACAATAAGTAACCTTTGCCTATGCGTGAAATACAAGCACAAACAATTACCGAAGCAGTAAAAAACTTATGTATTGAAGCCTGTTATCATCTTCCAAACGATGTTTACGAGGCTTTTTATCATTTAAAAGAAACGGAACAATCCGATTCAGCAAAATATATTCTGGACGACCTTATCAAAAATGCGGATATTGCAAGACAAGGAGAATTTCCCATTTGTCAGGATACCGGTATGGCAGTGCTTTTTGTAGAAATAGGGCAGGATGTTCATATAAACGGCAGTCTTGAGGAAGCTCTCTTTGAAGGAGTCCGTCAGGGATATACAGAAGGATATTTACGAAAATCAGTTGTTGCGGAGCCCCTTTTTGAACGTATCAATACAAAAGACAATACTCCTGCTTTTATCCATTATTCCATTGCCCCGGGGGATACGGTAAAAATCCGCATGGCGCCCAAAGGAGCAGGCTCAGAAAATAAAAGCATATTAAAAATGCTTGTTCCGGCTGACGGTATTGAAGGCGTAAAAAATGTTGTGCTCGAAGCTGTCAAAAATGCAGGTCCCAACTCCTGCCCTCCCATGGTTATTGGTGTCGGGCTCGGAGGAACCATGGAAATATGTGCAAAAAATGCCAAAAAAGCCTGCATGCGTGATATCAACACGGAAAATCCCGACAAACGCTATGCAAAGCTGGAAAAAGAACTGCTTGCTTTGGTCAATAAAACAGGTATCGGCGCCCAAGGCTTTGGCGGAACGAGTACGGCAATCCGTGTTCATATTGAATGGTCACCGACCCATATTGCCTGCCTGCCTGTTGCTGTCAATATTAATTGTCATGCTGCACGCCACGCTGAAATTATCCTTTAGGAGAAAAAATGAATCGACAAAAAATTCATATCACTGCCCCTTTTTCTCCTGAAACAGTACAAAAACTTCGTGCAGGTGACCGGGTTCTTATCACAGGAACAATTTTAACTGCCCGTGATGCTGCCCATAAACGCCTCATTGAAAGTCTTGAAAAAGGCGAAAAACTCCCCCTCAATCTTGAAAATGCTGTTATTTATTATACAGGACCAACGCCTGCCCGTCCCAATTTGCCCATTGGCTCAGCCGGTCCGACCACCTCAGGCAGAATGGACAAATATACCCCCGCCCTCATCGAACAATGCCATATCAGCGGTATGATTGGAAAAGGATACAGAAACAAGGAGGTTATTGACAGTATAAAAAAATATGCTGTTCCTTATCTTGTGACGCTTGGCGGAGCAGGAGCATTAATCGCAAAAAGCATAAAAAAATATACAGTCCTTGCCTATGGGGATTTAGGCGCAGAAGCTATTGCAGCCATGGAAGTTGAAGATTTCCCTGCTATTGTCGCCATAGATATACACGGCAACAATTTTTACGAGCAAGGACAGGCACCCTATCAAAAAATTTGATTTCTTAAATATTCCCAAGCAGCGCAAAGACATGGCTGTCCGAGTATTTTTTCATTACATCATTCCACGACAAGGGGAATTGCTTTCTTTGCTTGTTCCAGCCACACCGCAGCATGGGGATACTGTGTTACAATTTTATGATAATCTGCCTGTGCATCATTAAATGTCCGATACGGTCCGAGACAAATTTTTTTATCAATGCTCACCAGAAGGTGAGGAGCATTTTCTATATCAGCCTGATATAACCTTTTAATATGTTTCTGCATTAATTGAAAAATCTCAATTCCGCCTGCAATATTTTTAAAATAGTTTTCTTCTTCTGAAAATTTTTCAATATCGATAAAATTTTTTGCATCAAATTTTTGAGGCAAAACAATATCATCATCTAAGTAAAGATAAAAACGTTTATCCTTATCATATGCACCGCTTTCATCACCCACTATTGTCAAGCGCACAAAAGCTTTTCCCATATAGGCAGAACCTATTGCCATTGCCCCGCCATAAGATAAGTCCATGAGAAAAGACTTGGAAACAGGACCTCTGTCATTGACCCGAATAATGCATTTTCGCTTATTGGAGCGGTTATACACTTCCACAAGGGTGCCAAATTTCCATTCTCTGTGGGCAGCAGTCAGCCCGTACATATCATATGCTTCACCGTTTGCTGTAGTCCTTGCATGAAATCCCGGTCCATACCAAGAAACTTCTCCGGTATATATTTCTTCTGCAAAAACAGGTGCAAGACTGCAAATTGCAAAAAGCAAAGCAAAAGAGATAAAAAATAATATTCTATTAAAACAACATATTAAATTATTCATACTTTGAGTATAGCATAAAAAACAGCGTTTTTCAAACATATAAAATTATACAAAAGATTAACTTTTCAATGAAAGAAAAATGCCCTATACTCGTTTTATGAAAGCACTCTACATTGAAAAAAATCCACAAAAAACAACTGTTTTTGAGCAAGAAAAAGCAGGATTTCAATTTGTAAAAGAATTCCCTGCATGCGAGCAAAAAAAATTTCATGAATGGACAAAGCAAGTTGCTCCTGCACAATTTTTTATTGCCAATCAGGAAGATACCTTTAATTTTTGGCTCAAAATCAACACATCGCACAATCCGCTTGATTGGATTGAAAAAAATATTCAGGAAAATTCTATTACGTTTGATTACCGCCTCGAGCTTTTGTGTTCAGCCCTTTCTCACCCAAAAATCAGTGAAAGAAATTTTCAGGAAGGAATAACACTTATTATCGAAAAGAATTTTCACTTTTTCGCGGTTCTTCTTTATAAAAATCTTTGCTATGGCGCCTTTGAACACAACCTGACAAATCTAAGCCCGGAACTTTTAAAAAAGGATTTGGAGGAATTTCGCTTTGGCTGGCTTCCCAATGAAGAAGTCATCAAGCAAAAAGGCTGCGGCTGTATTTTAAAAAATATCCCGGCTGAAGCAGAGGGATTTCATCCTACCTTTATTATTTGTGAACACCAAGAATATTTTGCTGATACCGGTAGATTTATCACCCTTGAAAACACAAAAGAAAACATGTGCAAATTGTTTCAATAAGCAGCAATAACCCTCTAAAAAATAATAGTTTTTTAATACCAAAAAACGATACGGGAAATCATTTACCCATAAAAAACACACAAGCGATTTTTTTTCACGGCATACAACCATACGTCAGATTTTGACGTATCCAAAGTGTATAGTCACATCATATCAATAAGTACGAGGTGACGTATGTTTTATACACTTTGCTCCGCCATTTTCTGGCAAACCAATTTAAGCATTTTATCCCAATATGAAATTTTTTCCCTTTTAGGGTATTTTGTCCTGTAATCTTTTCAAAATAAAAAAAATTTGCTTGACCGCAGCCGAAATTTAAGCCAATATAACTCGTCTTTATGTGCCATACCCTCGCATAAAGAAGAAAAGGAGGTCAGCATGTTCGCACAACTTATGGAAAATGTTATGCACTCAACCCCCCAAGGTTTTCTTGGCGTGAGCCTTATTTTCATTTATTTTGCCATCATGTTAGCCGCTATTGTCTATAGAATAAAAAAAGGTGATCACGTTCACCATTAAGCCTTTTTTAGCATTGCCGTAAGTTACCCCGTACAACCAGACTTATGGCGAATGATAAAAATACTTCATGCTTGCATGAATCAACTACTTTTCTAATAACGAAAAAAGAGAAAATAATTCTTGACTTTTTACTATTGTCACGCTATTTTTTCTTTCTCTTTTTTTCGGAGGTTTGAATGTACGCTATTATCGAAACTTGCGGAAAACAATTCCGTGTTCAAGAAGGCAATAAAATTGTTATTGACAGACTTGCTGCTGAAATTGGCAACGAAGTAACATTTGATCGCGTTGTTATGCTCGGCGGTGACAGTGCTAAATTTGGTGCTCCTTACATTGACGGTGCTAAAGTAACCGCTAAAGTTACTGAACACGGTCGCGGAGAAAAAGTTATCGTTTTCAAGAAACATCGCCGTAAATCCTACCGTAAGACCCAAGGTCACCGTCAGGATTACACTGCCCTTACCATTACGGGCATTAATGCGTAAGAATAAAAGGAGTTAATTATGGCTCATAAGAAAGCTGGCGGGAGTTCCCGTAACGGTCGTGACAGTGCAGGACAAAGACGTGGCGTAAAACGCTTTGGCGGTCAAAAAGTTCTTGCCGGTAATATTTTAGTTCGCCAACTCGGCACACGTATTTTCCCGGGTGAAAACGTAGGTATGGGTCGTGACTATACCCTTTTCGCTAAAGTTGAAGGAACTGTTCAGTTTGAAACATTTGTACGCAAACGTAAAGAACACAAACGTGTACATATTGTTCCTCTTGCAGCTGCAACTGCATAATTTTAACACATACGTGTTTAAAGGCGGGAAGAGTTCTTTCTTCTCGCCTTTTTAGTTTTATACATGGAGTTTATATGCGTTTTGTAGATGAAGCCCTTATCCAAGTAAAAGCGGGCAAAGGCGGAAACGGCTGTATGTCCTTCCGCCGAGAAAAATTTATTCCTCGTGGCGGACCCGACGGCGGTAACGGCGGTGACGGAGCTTCTATTTATGCAAAAGCAACCAACAGGCTTCACTCACTCTATGATTTTCGCTTAAAACGTGTCTATGAAGCCAAAAACGGTAATGACGGACAAGGCAGCCAATGTGACGGGCGCAAAGGTGATGACCTTATTTTGGAGTTTCCGGTGGGCACACAAATTTTTGAACGTACTGAATTTGAAGAAGTGCTTATTGCTGACCTTTCCGACCCCGAATCCTGTATTTTAATTGCGAAAGGCGGACGCGGGGGAAAGGGCAATGAACATTTCAAATCCGCCACCAACAGAGCTCCCCGCTTTGCCCAAAGAGGGGAAGAGGGAGAAATAAAATCCCTCCGTCTTGAGCTTAAAATATTGGCAGACGCAGGACTGCTCGGTTTACCCAATGCCGGAAAATCCACCTTTTTATCAAAAATTTCTGCTGCAAAGCCTAAAATTGCCGACTATCCTTTCACCACACTCACTCCAAACCTTGGTGTTATTATTGATGAAATTGATCCGGATAACCGCATGATTATTGCGGATATCCCCGGACTTATCGAAGGGGCACACACAGGACTGGGGCTTGGGGACAGATTTTTAAAACATGTGGAACGTACCCGTTTTCTTGTCCATATCCTCTCCGCTCAGGACATCAACAAAAATGACTATCCTTTTGCCGGATTCGACCTGATTAACGAAGAATTGCGACTTTTTGATGCAGAGCTGTCCGGTCGTCAGCAAATTGAAGTTATCAATAAAATTGACCTGTTATCAGAAGAGGAATTACAAACAATCAAAGATCTTGCTCAAAAAGAAGGACGGGAAATTTTCTTTATCAGCGCCAAAGAAGGGACAGGTCTGGAAGAGCTTGTGCGCAGAATGTGGGAACTTCGCAGCGAGCTGGAAACAAATGACGCTTTTGTTCGCTATCAGGAAGATGATTTCCTTGAAGAGGAAGAATTCCCGGAAATTGAAGTCTATTACGTAAGGGATTAAGATGACAGGTATGACGAAACAAACAGCTCTTGAAAATGCAAAATGCATTATTATCAAAGTAGGATCGGCAGTGTTAACAGATGAAAACGGACTTTCCTATCCTGTTTTGGAAAATCTTGTTAAACAAATTGCCTGCCTGCATAAAATGGGCAAAAAAGTTTGTTTAGTCAGCTCCGGGGCTGTTGCAGCAGGCAAAAAAGTGCTGGGTGCAAGCCATAAAATCGAAGGACTTGCAGGAAAACAAGGGGCAGCCGCCATTGGACAAGGCAGGCTCATGCATGAATACGAAGTGCTTTTTCAAAAGCACGGCATACTTTGCGCCCAAGTTCTTCTGACCCGCGATGATTTACGCAGCCGCGAGCGTTTTCTCAATGCCAAAAATACCTTTCAGCAGCTTTTGCAATGGGACGTTGTACCTGTTGTTAATGAAAATGATACTGTTGTTATCCATGAATTGAAATTTGGGGATAATGACGCACTGGCAAGCCTTTTATGCAATATTGTGGAAGCGGATCTTTCTATTAATCTCACTTCCACAAAGGGAGTTTTAGCCAAAAATCCTCTCAAATATCCGCATGAACAGATTGAAATCATGGACTGTATCGAAAATATCCAAGACCTCAATCTCGATGAACTCTGCGGCGGAAAAACAAGCGTGGGCACAGGCGGCATGTATTCAAAACTTCTTTCTGCCAGACGTTCTGCCCAGCTGGGTGTGGCAACCTTTATCATTCCCGGCAAAGAACCCGATATTATTTTACGTGCCTTGCAGGGGGAAAAAATCGGCACATGGATTTGCCCTACCAAAGAACCGGTCTCCCGCCGTAAATATTGGCTTGCTTATCAATCTGACGTACAAGGAATTATTACCGTTGACAAAGGTGCCTATACCGCCCTCAATGAAAAAGGAAAAAGCCTCTTACCCGGCGGCATTACTCACGTTGAAGGAAATTTTGGTGCGGGCTCACTGATTGCCGTTATGTACCAAAACCAAAAAATTGCCGTGGGACTTTCCAATTATTCTGCGTCAGAATTACGGAAAATCAAAGGATTAAGCAGGCTGGAAGTAGCTGCAATTCTCGGTAATGCCCATTATCCGGAAGTTATACACCGTGACAATCTGCTTCTGCACGCTGCAATATAATACTATCCCACAGTTTATCGAATGAATCTGATAAAAAGGGCTTGACAACAATATATATATTGAAGTGACTGTTTTTATCTGTAAAAGTGGTCACAATCAATAATATGTAAAGGAGTTGTCATGAACAATACTTTAAACTCATTTATTAAAAATTATTTTTTTCTTTGGTATCTCTTTGCATTATTTGCTATATTTATTTTCATATACTTTTTTACTAAAGATATAACTCTTCCTCTATTTATAACGGCAATAGGCTTCATAGGTTCTATTATATGTCTCTTATCTTCAAAAATTATGGCAAAATATGTTCATAAAATAAAAATAGTGACCCTAGAAACAGGCGGTGAAGCCGCAAAACTATATGAATTGGTAGAAAAATTAGCACAAAAAGCCAATTTACCCAAAACACCCGAAATTGGTATTTACAAAAGCCCTGACTGCAATGCCTTTTCAACAGGCTTTAGCCAATCAAATTCACTTGTTGCTTTTTCAGATACTTTGCTAAAAACATTCACTTCTGAAGAAATTGAAGCCGTTGCTGCACATGAAGTCTCACATATTGCCAATTATGATATGTTAGGTACTGTTATTATTGAAGGTACTGTCAGAAGTATTTTTTATTTTATAAAATTTGCATTTATTATCTTAGGAGTATTTTTTGCGTTCTTTAGTTATTCAAGTGCTAATAGCGGTGATCAAAATTCCGCTGAGGGTTTTGACATGTTTAAAACAATGTCTGCATGGCTTGGAATTATTATTTCAACAGCCATTATGTTGTTTGGAAAACTTATTAGCTTATTTTATTCACGGCATAGAGAATACAAGGCTGATGCAAATGCTGCATTATTAACTTCTCCGGAAGCAATGATTTCAGCATTACAAAAATTAGCACAAGATGAAAATGAAACTCCAATCTCTCAAACTGAATTTTCATGTTTTAAAATAACCAACAGACCTTCTTTTTTAGAAATTTTATCAACTCACCCTGCTATTGAAAAAAGAATTGCAGCATTAAAAGAACAAGATAGTGAAACAAATAATGATACGCCTTTAAACAATTAAAGCATTTCCTATCATTATTGTAAATAAATTTTTAGTAACGATTAGAAAGTCTTGTAAGGAGGGCAAAGATAGAAACTTATACAGCTCTGCCGAAGGCGGCGAAGCCGTTTCTGTTTGCAAGGAACGAGCAATTACAAGAACAGCCAGCAGAGATAACGTTTGTCCACAGCATAAAAATACATGATCTAAAAACAAACTTTTTTCTCACTAACATATAAAAAAGGGAGCAAAACTGCTCCCTTTTATTTTTACTCTTTCAAGTATCTATTAATTATCGTGATAAGTCCGTAAAATCTGGCTTCGTACCGGGTGACGAAGTTTCCGCAGAGCCTTTGCTTCAATTTGACGGATACGTTCACGGGTCACATTGAAGAGTTTACCTACTTCTTCAAGGGTATGGTCTGATTTTTCGCCGATACCGAAACGTTTACGCAGCACTTGTTCTTCCCGCGGTGTAAGGTCGGCAAGTACTGCCGCTACCTGTTCGGAAAGCTTGGTATTCACCACTTCATCAGCAGGAGCGACTGCCTTTTTATCTTCAATAAAATCACCAAGGCTGGAATCTTCTTCATCGCCGATAGGTGTTTCCAATGAAATAGGTTCTTTTGCAATTTTCAGCACTTTTTTCACTTTATCCACCGGATAATCCATTCTGTCGGCAATTTCTTCCGGTGTTGGGTCACGTCCCAATTCCTGCACCAGATAACGCGTTGTTCTGTGCAACTTATTAATGGTCTCAATCATATGCACAGGGATACGGATTGTCCGAGCTTGGTCGGCAATGGCACGGGTAATAGCCTGCCGAATCCACCATGTTGCATAGGTTGAAAACTTATAGCCGCGCTGATATTCAAACTTGTCCACAGCCTTCATCAAACCGATATTGCCTTCTTGGATTAAATCAAGGAACTGCAAGCCACGGTTTGTATATTTTTTAGCAATGCTGACAACCAGCCGCAAGTTTGAGCGGATAAGCTCCTGTTTTGCACGCATGGCAGCATTGGTACCGCGGCGGATACGCCAAAGCACTTCTTCCAAGTCATCAACATCATGACAGCATTTATCACGCAAACGGTGCAGGCTTTCAATTTTTCCCATGATAAGCTCTTTATAGGAAAACATCTTTTCTACACTCATATTGAGCTCTTTTGCCGCGTCCTGCATGTTGATTTCTTTGCGCTCCAAGCTCAGAAAAAACGCTTCCATTTCATCTTGTGATTTGCCTGTATCAACAATATAGGCTTTGATTTCCCGTCCGTAGTTGCGCATTTGGCGGACATAATCTTCCACGGTTTCAATAATACGGTCCAAAAGTGCTTTTTCAAGCTTAATTTCACGCAGACGGTCGACAACTTCTTCTTTGTACTCTAAAATTTCATCTTGAATTTCCCGTACATGCCCGGAGTTTAAATCACAGCACAAATCGAGCTTTGCATACACTTTTTGCTTTTTATTATAGGTACTTTTTATATCCAATAATAAATTGATAACCCTTTGGCGCTGATTCATTTCATCTTCGCAAGGATCATCTTCTTCAATGGTTTTGACAACATCTTTGAGCTTAATCCTGTTTTGCTGCAAATCATTGCCCACGCTGATAAGCTCTTCAACCGCAACAGGAACTTCCACCAGAGCATACAAAACATCCATTTCACCCATTTCAATTTTCTTGGCAATAACAACTTCGCCGTCCCTGTCAAGCAGCGGAACAGCCCCCATTTCCCGCAGATACATACGCACAGGGTCAGTATTTCTTGTCACAAAGTCGGTACCGTCATCACCAAGATTAAAATCAGTATTGATGTCAATATCATCATCAAGCGGTGCATCCAGAGCATCGTCAAAAACAGATTCAGACGGTTCAGCCGTTGGATCAACACGGTTTTTTTTCAGGGCTTGGGCTTCTTTTTCGCTGTCAACGATAGCGATTTCCATAAACTCGAATACGCCCATTAATTCTTCAATATTTTCGTCAGTTGCAAGCTCAGGCGGAAGACTTTTTGCTATTTCTTCCGCCATTAAATAGCCGACATTTCTGCCTTTCACCATAAGCTCTTTTATTTGAGGAACCTCTTTGAGGCTATTAGACATTATTCCTCCCTTGTGCCTCATATAACGCACGAAGATATGCTTTTTGTGAATCTTCTCCGCTTTCTCTCACAGCAGTTATCACAGATTGCACATAGGATTTTTTTTGTTTTGCATGGATTAAATGACGAATTGCCTCAAGCTCGCCCTCTTCATTATTCCGAGGCGGAGCATCGGCGCTGCGGCATTTAACCCAAAAGGATTTTTCCGCATTATCCAGAAAAGCGAGGATTTCGTCTTCCGAATAGTGTAACAGCTTATCCCAATACGCCTTGGCATTTGGCGATTCCAGAATAAGATCAGCCCCCATTTCCTGCAAGGTTTGCAGGCGATGAGGATAACGAGTTGCAACAGTCAAAATATCCGCATCCATGGTTTTCTTTTTCGGAGCAGTTTGTTTTGCATTCTCGCTTGTTTGGAGAGGAGTACGAGCAGATTGTGCTTTTTTTTGTTCAACAACACCCAAGCGAAGCTCTGCTTCATCAATTCCAAGTCCCAGTGCTAATTTGCTTGCCATAGGCTGAAAAAGTTCGGGCATTTCAATTTGCCCTAAGAACTCCCTTGACCATTCAACAGCATCTTTGGGGGATCGCTTTTTCAAGGTTTGGATACAAAAGTTCAAGCCTTCCGTACTCTTTTCTCTTAAATTTTCAAAAACTTCTTTTCCCTTGCCTTTTAAAAGACTGTCTATATCATCTTCAGGGGGAAAAAGAACAACATGACAGCTCATTCCTTTTACAAGCAATTTGCCGCACGCTTTAAACGCTGCTTCACGTCCCGGATTATCGCCGTCAAAAAGAAGTTCCACATTTTTTGACAGCTCCGTAATGCGCTTTACCTGCTCTTCAGGAAAGCTCGTACCGAGACATGCCACAGCATTGGTATAACCAAATTGATACAAGGTCAAAACGTCCATATATCCTTCGGTTATCATAATACTTTTTTGGGCAGTCACACTGCGACGTGCCACATCAAGCCCAAAAAGCTGCTGACTTTTCTTGTAAATGGGAGTGCCGTTCGTGTTCATATATTTTGCACTTTCACCGTCATCCAATGACGGGATAACACGCCCGCCGAAAGCAATGGTACGCCCATTGACATCGCGGATAGGGAACATAAGCCTGTTCCGAAAGCGGTCATAATAGCGTCCGTTTTTGCTTTTTACAAGCAAGCCGCATTCTACTCCAATATCTAAATTGAAGCCGGAACGTTTGAAAATATCTGTCAGAGCCTGCCAAGAGTCGGTACTAAAACCAAGCCCGAAACGTTCAATAATTTCAGGGGCAATTTGCCGTTCCTGCACATATTGTTTGACAAGCTCACTTTTTTGTAAATTTTGTTTGAAATGATGGGCTGCAATTTCATGCATTTTCATCATTTCCTGTTTATGGGATACCTGCTTGGGAGCAAAATTATCCCCTTTTTGAAATTTTGGCAGATCCACACCTGTTTCTTCAGCCAGAGCTTCCAAACTTTCCCGAAAATCCAAGCCGTTTATACGACCATAAAAATCAAAAATATCGCCTGCAGCCTGACAGCCAAAACAATAATACGTTCCTTCATCCGCATTAATCGAAAAAGAAGGCTTTGTTTCCTGATGAAAAGGGCATGGAGCAACAAGCCTGCTGCCCATAGGACGCAGTTCCACATAGCGTCTTGCCAAATCCACCATGCTCAATTTCGCTTTAATTTCAGCAATAGCATCACGGGAAGTTCTTGCCATTTCCTTTCCTTTTAGCGAAATGTTACCACTGTCATACCGTCACCGCCGTTTTCCTCTGTGGCAAGAGCAAAACTCGCAATGGCAGCATATTCTTTCAAAACCTCATGCACAGCTTTTCTGAGAGCCCCTGTGCCGCGCCCGTGGATAATTTCCACAGTATCATAATTCGCGAGCAAAGCATTGTCCAAAAACTGATGCAGATCTGCAATAGCTAAATCAGCACGTTTTCCCCGTAAGTCAAGGGTAAAACTTGATTTATTTTGCAAAATATTTTGTGTGACGCTTGCTTTCACATTTAGTTTTGCAGAATTTCCTGTTATTTCAATATCATTGAATGATGCCCACATGGTGACACCACCCAAATTTATTTTCACTTTTTTGGCTTTACTGTCGATTTCCTGCACAAGGGCTTTTTTATTCCACGGTCTGTGCAAAACCTCAATGCCTGTTTTCAAAGCATTTTCATCAACAGGGACAAGGTCTGCTTTTTCCGTTTCATTTTTGCCAAGCTCGGTACGGATTTGTCCAAGCTTTTTCATGGCTTCTTTTGCAGAAATTTTTTCTGCCTTCCAAGCACGCATGAGCTCCTGAGATTTTTCCCTGAACTCTTTTTGCAGCGCCTCCACATCTTTTTCATATTTCTCTTGCAGCTGCTCACGTTTTTGCTTTGTTTTTTGCAGTTCTTTCTGCAAATGTTCCAGTTCTTTTTCCCGTTCCACCGCAACTGCATTGAGTTTTGCAATGACTGTATCCTGCTCTTTGGTATCCACAAGCAGATAATGAGATGCCTTGGCTAAAATTTCTTCTGAAAGTCCATGTTCGCGGGCAACATCTAACGCCTTGCTTGCCCCAACCTGATCATAGGCAAGCTTGTACAAGGGTTTTTTATTATGCTCGTCAAATAAGACAGAGGCAGCCCGTACCCCGGTATTGGTCAATGCATAGGTTTTGAGCGCCGGAAAATGGGTTGCGCTGACAGCATAGCAGCGTTTTTCCAAAATACCGTCAAGCACAGCCTGAGCTAAAGCCGCTCCTTGAGAGGGGTCAGTACCTGCCCCGAATTCATCAAGCAATAAGAGGTGGGTACTGTCAAGTTCATCCCAAATACTTGCCAAATGACGGATTTGCCCGGTAAAGGTTGACACATGGTCATCAAGACTTTGCTCATCACCAATAAATGCATGGATACGCTTCCAAAATAAGATGCCGGAACCTTTCGCCACAGGAACAGGCAAAGCCGTTAAACTCATGAGCCCAATAAGTCCGAGGGTTTTCAGTGCAACCGTTTTTCCGCCTGAGTTTCCCCCGCTAATCACAAGTACCCTATCCTGTTCCCGAAAAACCAAATCTATAGCCTGTACAGGCACTGCAGATTGCTGCTTGTTATTTTCCAAAAGCAATAAAGGATGATAAGCATGAAGAAGAGAAAGAGTATGCCCAAAAGAAACCGGGTAGCCTTCCACTCCTTGGTCTTTTCTGTGTTTGGCGATATACGCGGAAGAAAGCCCGCATTTTGCTTCATTGACATCCAGCATGATAAGAAAATCCCATGCTTTTTTTAAGCCCTCTTCTTCCTGCATAAACAAATCCATGAGAAGCAAAATAATTTTATTGATTTCTTCGCGTTCTTCCTGTTTGAGGTCTTGCAGACGGTTATTTAATTCCACTAAAAACATGGGCTCAAAATACAGCGTTTCTCCGGTACGGGAATAATCATGGATAATACCCTGCAGACGCCCTTTGAAATTTGCTTTCAAAGGCAAAACATATCTATCGCCCGCAATAGTCATGTACTCGTCTTGCAGATAATGGGAAATGTTATATTGCTCACTGAAATCTTTAACTTTTCGCAAGCAGCTTTGGTGCAAAGAACGAAGCTCATTACGCACAAGCAAAAGGGCGGGGCTGGATTCATCTTTAAAAGAAGCATCATCAGCAATGCAGCGCATCAGAGCCGAATAAGATTTTTCCGGAAACGGAAAATCATATTCCAACGCTAAAAGAGGAAGTTCCTCTTCATAAGTATGCACAGAGGTATAGGCAGATTTTGCAAGTTTCAAAACTTCCCGCATTGCCCAAAAGTCATCGCCGTCAGGATGAAAACGCTGTTCAGAAATTTTTTCCAGAAAGGGACTGATATCGGGAAAATCATGAAGAGAGAAATCACCCTTTGCTTTCCATAACCGGTATTCATCAAATACACGCTGGAAATGCTCAATATACGCAAGGGAAGAAAAAGGACGTAAAGCAAGAACTGCATTTTTGCCTGCTTCAGAACGACAAAAAGAGGCAACATACTGTAAAATTTTAGAAAATTCTAAAGCCTGTAAACTAAAATCATCCATGGAAATAACAAGAGGAAAAAAGTGGAAGTAAAAATTTTACAATCTTATCCTTTTTGCAAACGGGCTTTCACTGCCTCACTGACCAATTTACCGTCAACTTGCCCTTTATGCGTATCCATAATGGATTTAATCACTTTGCCCATAGCTTTCATTCCTTCAGCAAGGAAAGGTTCGCATGCTTTTTCAATAAGCGCATCTATTTCATCTTTTGTTAGCTGCTTGGGTAAATATTCCTGTAAAATTTCTAATTCAGCCTGTTCTTTATCTGCCAGCTCATTTCTGCCGGCGCTTTTGTACACTTCAATAGATTCCTGACGCTGCTTTACCTGACGGAGTAAAACAGTCATATATTCATCATCAGAAAGAGCTACAAGGGATTGCTTTAATTCAACCTGTCTGTTTTTGGCAGCTGTTTTCAGCAGCCGCAAAGTTTCCAGACGAACTTTGTCCTTACTTTTATAGGCTTCTATGTAATCTTTTTCGACTTTTTCAGCAATACTCATAGCAGTTCCCTTTCTTGCAGATATAATGTGAGTAAACCGGAAATCAGCAGAGGGATTTCCGGTTTACTATAGCTTAATTTATCAATACCTAAAGGTATAGCTGTCAAATTATGCCATGTTGATTTTGCGCATTTTTTTCATAAGGCGCTTACGGGCAGCGGCCTTTTTCTTTTTACGCATAACGCTTGGTTTTTCAAAATGTTGGCGCTTCTTCATTTCAGAAAGAATGCCAGCTTTTTCTACTTGTTTTTTAAAGCGACGCAAAGCAAGATCGAAATTATATTCGTCTTCGTTTAAAAATACTCCCGGCACTAAAATCACCACCTTTTTGGGTATATTGTGTCAAAAAGGAATATTTGTCCCTTTATTTAACATGACACATGCACTCAATAAATGAGCGAGAAAAAAGTATATATAATTAAGAAAAAAAAGACAAGATTAAATTAAAATTTTTAAATTTTAATGCTTTGCCCCTTGTTCTTCATTTTTCATATCTTTCATTGCTCCGCGAAATACAAGGGATAAGCCAATGCCAAGTGCCATAAGCACAAGATAAAGCACTCCAAAGAAAACTACGTGTGAAGGATCCCATAACGGCAAATCCCAAGGAGCAGGACTATGGACTGTTTCTCCCATTTGCATCCAATGCATACTATCACCTCATAGCATAGAATATTATTTCTTATAACAATTTCTTATCCTATCGTCAAGTGTGAAAAAAGTTCAGCACACGTATCATATCTTTGCTGCAGCAGATAACGCATAAATAATTGCCGCGGATTTATAACAAAGCGAAAAAGAATAAATTACGCATCGTTCTTTGCCCGTTTTGCTTTGCCAGTTACTTTATCAAGGGAAATTTCATATACGGCTGTCCATTCCAAAGAAGCTGTAATATCGTGTTCTGCGTGATGCATGTACTCCGGCAAATATTTTTCCGCAAGGGCAAAAAGAACAGCTTTTTTTCTTGCGCTGTCAGTCACTTCAGATACTTTGCCAAAAATAATCACACTTTCAAAATAGGTTGTAAAATTTTTGGTATACACAGGCTGTGTTTTTCCCACCACAGCAAGGGAACAATAGGGATTTTCGGCTGTATTGCTTGCCTTATGTCCCTTATGCATGCCGCTGTGAAAGTAAATTTTTCCTTCAAAATACACAAAGGAAAGGGGTGTTGCGTAGGGGATTGCATTACTGTCCGCCGTTGCCATAACCATGTATTCCGCATTTTGCAAAATCTGTTCACAGGCTTCAAAAGAAATTTGCCTGTCTTTTCTGTGTAATTTCGGTAAGTTTTCAAACATAGCCGCTCCCTCAGCAAAAATAACACGGCTCTTTTAACAAAGGACGTTATTTTTCTTCAAGAAAATTCCAGTATTTAATTTTTATGGGTTCTTCCAAATTAGAATGGCTGTCAAGATTCAGCACGAACAAAGCCCGCATCCGTTTTCCCACAATGGTATCAGGGAAATTATCCGCTTGTCCCCACATTTTTACCTGCACGGTTGTTTTACTGCTTTCATCAAACAATGTCAGCCGAATATGATTTTTCAAATACCCGTATAAATAAGCCTGTTTAATCACTAGTTCGGGAGAAAGAAAAACCGGCTCTTTATTGGATATGCCAAAGGGCTGCAGTGACGCAATTTCTTTTTTAAACTGATAGTCAACAGCTTCTGCAAAGGAAAGTTCTCCGTCATAATACACAATTTCATCAAAACTGCTTTCGCCGTATTCTTTTTTTAAATAGGCACAAAAACTCTTCTGAAATGCTTGAAAATTCTTCTCTTCAACACGAACCCCCGCTGCCATTTGATGCCCGCCAAAACTTTCCAAATATTCAGCACAGTGGGCTAAGGCTTCATGTAAATGAATACACTCAATACTGCGGGCAGAAGCTTTCCACATATCCCCGTCCTTGCAGAAAACAAAGGCGGGCTTATAATATTTTTCCACCAAACGGGAAGCAATAATACCCACAATACCTTGATTCCATTCTTCTTTTGCAACAAAAATTGCCGGTAAATGTTTTTGTTCCCTCGCTTGCTCCAGTGCCTCTTTTACCATTTCCTTTTCTTCCTGCTTGCGCTCTTCATTATATTTATCAAGCTCAGCAGCAATTTGTTTTACTTCTTCAATATCCTTTGACATAAAAAGTTTCACAGCCATGGACGCTTCCGCCATTCTTCCCGCTGCATTAATCCGGGGGGCAAGGGCAAAGACAATTTGCCTTGTTGTTAATAAATCCCTGCTATTCATTTTTGAAATATGCTTCAGCGCTGCAAATCCAAGGCGCTTTGCCTCATTCAGCAAAAGCATGCCATTTTTTACAAGAATGCGGTTTTGTTCAATTAATGGAACCATATCAGAAAGGGTGCCGAAAGCCACTAAATCAAGCACTGTCCGCATATCCATTTTAGGTTTGTGCAAAGCCTGAGATAACAGAGTATTTATTTCCGCCATAAGGAAAAATGCCACGCCGACCCCAGCAAGCTCCGAACACGGGCAGTTTGCAAGCTTGGGATTACAAAGAACATGGGCGTCGGGCAAGGCATCCTGCGGCAAATGATGATCGGAAATAATAATGGTAAAGCCCAGTTCATTTGCCCGCTCAATGGCTTTAAAATCGGAAATGCCGCAGTCAACTGTCAGTAAAACGCTTGCACCCTGCTGTGCAAACTTTTCAAGGGAAGCTTCATTGAGTCCATAGCCTTCGGAAATCCGTTCAGGCAAATGCCAAAAGGGGTCAAACCCGTAATAATGCAAAACCTCTAAAACTACACATACACCGGTGATGCCGTCAACATCATAATCTCCCCACACAACAATTTTTTTTCCGGAGAGGAGGGCATCCACAAGACATTTTGCCCCTTCTGCTACCCCCGGCCATTTTTCGGGCATAGCAAGATAGCGTAAATGAGGACTTAAAAATGCTGCGATTTTATCTTCCGGAATATTTCGTTCCTGTAAAATGGATGCAAGCCGAGGGGAAATTCCTAATTTTTCGCACACATGGGCAGGAATTTCATAATCAGAACGGGCAACTTGCTTTTTCCATATTACTTTTCGCATAACAGGCTACTGAATATATTTTTGCACTTGTTCAAACTGTTTCGGAGTTATTAACGATTTATCTTTCAGCCAAATGACAAATTTTGTCGCAATTTCATGTTTCGGAGCAATCTGCAGTGCTGCTGACAGTGCCTCAAAACAATTGTCATATTGTTTTAATTCCAAATATACACGTGCTAAATTGATAAAAATGTTTTCATCGGATTTATTAAGATTTAATGCTCTGTTATAGTATTCAACTGCCTGAGAAAACATTTTTGTTTTCCGCAAATTTATCCCAAATTCATTAAATAAATGCTTATGTTCCGGAGTATAAGCACCTTCTAAATTGATTAAACGGTCAAAAATGTTTTTTGCCTTTTCCGTATCACCCCTGTCCAAGTAGGTAAGCCCTATGCCGAAATTCGCCCGAACATTGCCCACATCTATTTTTAACGCATGATTATATTCAAATTCAGCAGTAAATGTTTCCCCATTTTTTCTTGATTCATCGGCATTATTCAGGGCGGTATCCAATTCTTTCATTTTAGGATAAACGGTGCTGGCATAAAATTCCGGTTCAGGAGAATATTTTTCCAATAATTGCTCCTTGGTAATGGTCTTTTTAACCCCCGTGGGAACATAATTGGCATTAATAGACTGCACAATAATAGAACCGTCATCGCTTTCTTCAACAAACCAAAAGATTTTGGAAACAGTTTTCCGTGTTGTTGTGCCTGTTCCCACTTTTTTTATTTCCTGAGAAGAAAAAACACCATAAATTTTATCTTGTTTAAATTGTCCCATGGCAATACCCTACTTATTTAATTCTCTCATGGCTTCAGTAATTTCATCATTAATCGCCTGTGCAGCGCTTCTTGGATCATCTGCTTTGGTTATCGGTCTGCCCACAACGAGAAAATCAGATCCGGCAAGCACAGCTTTGCGCGGTGTCATCACCCGGCGCTGATCGTCACTTGTTTTGTTCTCTTCTAAACGGATGCCGGGCGTTAAACAAAGCAGCTGCGGTGCAGTTTTCTTGATTTTCTCCACTTCATGCCCGGAACAAACAATCCCATGCACGCCCCACTGCGAAGCCCCTTTTGCCATCATTTCCACTAAATCAGACAATTTTCCCGTATAGCCGACAAGTTCTCCTTCCTCAAAACTGGTGAGCACGGAAACCCCAAAAATTTTCATGCGTTCATGATGGCTGCGGCTGACAGCAGCGGCTTCTTCGCACATGCGTTTTCCGCCGGATAAATGAATTGTGAGCAAATCCGCTCCTGCTTGACAGGCTGATAAGGCTGCCCCTTTTACCGTATTGGGAATATCGTATAATTTTAAATCAAGAAAAACCTTAAAGCCCATGGCTTTAAACTTTTGTACAATTTGCGGTCCTTCTGCAATAAAAAGTTCAAGCCCCACTTTCACCCAAGGCACAACACCTTGAATTTTTTTGGCAAGTTTACAGGCGTCATCTGCAGTATTAAAATCGAGTGCGACAATAAGTTCAGCCATAGTATCCTCTATTTTCCCAAAACAGATTTTAATAATTGAGGAAAAAGCTTTGGCTCAAGCGTACAGGAAAGATAAAAAGCACGCAGTTCATCATAGGCTTTTTCCAAATCATCATTGACAATCCATGCGTCAAACCAATGGGAACGCTCAATTTCACCGCTGGCATTGCTGAGCCTGCGCTCAATAGTTTCCATACTGTCCGTACCGCGGTTGACAAGACGTTCTTTTAAAACTTCCAAAGAAGGCGGAAAAATAAACACGAATTTTGCCCGCGGCAAGGAAAGGGATAATTGGCTTGCTCCCTGTATATCAATGTCAAATAAAATATCTTTTCCCTGTTTTAATTGTTCAAGAACAGGTTTTAAAGGCGTTCCGTAATAATTGCCATGAACAACAGCCCATTCGGCAAATTCATTTTCCTTAATTTTTTGTTCAAATTCTTCTTTTGTCAAAAAATGATAGTGAACACCGTCAATTTCCCCTTCACGAGGAGGACGTGTTGTGCAGGAAATGGAAAAAGCGAGGGGAAATTCCGCACAAAGTTTTTTTACCAATGTGCTTTTTCCCGCTCCGGACGGAGCGCATAAAATAAGTGGAAAACCTTGTCTTTCAGCCATTTTTTTCTTCCTTATCAGCAAACAACATATTAAATTTGCTTCATTTTATACAAATTTTATCCTAAAATCAAATATTAAATAAACTTTGCATACCATCACGTTTCGCTGCGGCTTATTCTGCCTGTTCGGAAAAATTTTGCCCTGCAGCTGCCACGGAAGCAGGAGAAGACTGTTTTGTTGCAAAAACACGTTTACTCATTGTTTCCGCCGCAACAGAAGAAAGAAGCACATGATTGGAATCAAGAACAAGAATAGCCCGCGTTTTTTTGCCTTGGGTTGCGTCAATCAGCCTGCTGTCATTTTTTGCATCTTCACGAAGCCTGCGCATGGGTGAGGATGCAGGATTTAATATGGCAACCACCCGTGAAGCAATCACAAAATTTCCGTTTCCTATGCTGATGAGGGTTTCTTTTTGCATATTTTCTCCCTAAAAACTACTCTAAATTTTGCACCTGCTCACGGCATTTTTCAAGCTCATTTTTATAATCCACAACAATGACAGAAACAACGGAATCCTGCACTTTATTTCCGCAGGTGTTAATCTCACGGAAACTTTCCTGCAGGGTGAAATCAAGCTTTCTGCCTGCGTCCTCGGCATTTTCCATAAGTTCAAATAAGCGTTTAATGTGCGCATCCAGACGTGTACATTCTTCACTGATATCCAGCTTATCTGCAAGAAGGACTATTTCCTGCAAAAATCTGTTTTCCTCAAAACCGACTTCCATACGCTGCAAAACTTCCTGCACACGCTCGCGAACAGCCTGAAAACGGCTTTCTTTTACTTCCGGAGCTTTGGCATTGATTTGCGCGAGCCATTCACGCATTTTTGCAAAACGCATGGTCAAATCATTTTTCAGGGATTTTGCTTCTTCTTCACGGGAAATATTCCAGTCTTTGAGCGCCATAATAAGACTTTCCTGCGCAAAATCAACTAATTCCTCACTTGCTTCTTCTTCATTTCCAATCCAAAGTGACGAAATTTTCAATAAACTGTTATAATCAGCCTGATACTTTTCACCCCGCTCTGCGGCAAGTTTTTCAAGTTCCCCCAGCATGGCATGTGCCTGCGTGCTGTCAAAAGAAACCGTGTTATTTTGATTAACTTCTTGTAATGTCAAAGAAATTTCAACCCGTCCCCGGGCTGCATACCGGCGGACAATTTTTTCAAAACGGCTTTCAAAAGGACGCAAAAGAGCGGGCAGTTTCCATTTTATGTCTAAAAATCGACCGTTCACACTCCGGATTTCCCAAACAAGCGAATATATGTCATTATGCTGCAAAGCTCTGCCAAAACCTGTCATACTGCGGAGAATTTTCATTGTGTATCCTTTATTTGTTTAACAAACAGTGTATTTTTTTCCATGCGAATCGGTTTTACCGATAAAAGCTCATGGGTTTGGGGAGCATTTTCCAGACTGCATGCCACATAAAATTCGTTCCAACCTTCATTTGTTCCCATGTCCAAACTTAGCTGCATGGATTTTTTTTCAGATATTGTCTGCAAAAATTGCCGTTTTTTTATGTCTATTTTTGCACGGACTTTTTGTGCATGTTCCTGCTTGACATGTTTTTCCAGCTGCAAAGGCATTTTTTCCGCTTTTGTCCCTTTACGGACAGAAAAAGGAAAAACATGAGCATAGGTAAAGGGCAATGTATCAACAAGAGCAAGGGTTTCAGCAAGTTCTTGTTCCGTTTCTCCCGGAAATCCCATTAAAAAATCTGCCCCAAGTCCAAAGGTCTGCCAAAAGGATTTTATTTTCCCGATTTGCTGAGCCATATATTCCGGTGTATAATGTTCTCTGCCCATTCTTTGCAGAACTGCGGCAGAACCGCTTTGCAGCGATAAATGTAAATGCGGACAGATTAAGGAACTTTGTGCCAATGTGTCCAAACCTTCATCATTCAGCTGCGCAGGCTCCAGTGAGCTTAATCGCAGTCTTGCCCGTCCTTTCCATTCTGCCCCGAATTCTTTTTCGACTATTTTCAAAAATCCCCAAAAATTGAGTTTGTCCCCGTGGTACTGCCGGGAATACTGACGCAAATTTATTCCGGAAATCATAATTTCCCGATAGCCGGCTTCCAGTAAACGCCGAAGTTCTGCTATGCTTTCCTCTGCTGACCGCGAGCGAGCCTTCCCCCGTGTATAGGGCACAATACAGTACGTACAAAAATGGGAACACCCGTCTTGAATTTTGAGCACAGGGCGGGAACGGGCAAAACCTTGAATGGAGAAATCCGGATATTCGGTATTTTTTTCCATTAATTCCTGCGGTAACGCAAAGGGATGATAATGGAGCAAATTCCATTTTGCCGTTTGGCTGACAAGCGCTGTCACATTTTCAAAAGCAAAATCATTTGGCTCACAACTGGCACAGCAGCCCGTCACAATCACTTTCGTTTGGGGCATTTCCCGCAAAATTTTCCGTACCATTTGCCGCGCATCGGCAATTGCCTGTGCCGTAACAGCACAGCCGGCAAGCAAAATTAAGTCAGGAAATTCGCCTGTCCCAGCAATTTCTTTTGCTCCAAGGCTTTGCCAGTATTCGCGTATTGCCTGTGATTCATACTGATTGACCTTACAGCCATAGGTCAGGATTTGAAAACTAAAGCTCATTCTCTTTTCCAATAATAGTCAAAGACTGTATTCTCGACATAAGGCTTTTGCTGAAACCCTGCAGTTCTTTGCCTGCATACAGAGTTGTGATAACAGTTTTTCCCACAACAAAGCGTTCTGTTTCATAAATACGTATTCCCCAAAGGTTATGAAGCATGACCGCCTTCCCGTCATTTTGTCCCACATACAAGCCAATATGCCCCGGCAAATAAATCAGGGTTTGGAAAGGAATTGCCTCTTTTCTAATCCTATTTTCTTTTTCATTGTCAGATAAATTTGCGAGCATAATCCTCTGCCCTGCTTTTGCCTGCTGGGCTGAATTTCGGGGAAGCCAAATGCCGAAAGGAGTAAATAAATCCTGCATGGTTGAAGAACAGTCACGGTTATTATACATACCGCCCCAGCCGTAAAGGTTGCCCATTAAAGGTTCCGCTAACTGCGCAACAGTATCCATGGTTAGAGCCAAAGGCATTTTTACCGCATTTTTTTTCGCAACAAAGCAATGCTCGATAAAGGCTTCGCCATGAATATCCTGAAAAGGCACTGCCACAATATAGCCTTGTTCCTGTTCCGCAATGAGAGGTAACACAGTGCCGAGATTAACCGTTTCACAAAAATTAACATTTTCTATCAGCACATTATCATGCACAACGGCAACATAATCATTGGTATTTGTCCACAAATCTTCAATTTCAGGGCTTGTAAAGGCAAGATGTTCCCTGTGCACCCAGCCGCTGGCATTGGTTGCTTCCACATAATACCATGCATTATCGGAGGAAACATGAAAAACTTTTACTGCAGCACCAACCCGCAACGTAGAATTTTGAAACATATCAAAAGGATATGCTTGTCCTGGACGTTTTGGATTAATGAAATACGGTTTATCTGTTGGTGCTAAGCGCAAACTGGCGTCACTGACAATCAGCCCGTTTTTTGTCATGGACGGAAACGCAGCATAGCGGGCATTATGGGCTAATGCCTGATAATTTTTTTCTGACCAACGCTGTAAATTTTCTGCATAGCCCCGTTTTTTGTATTCAACCTGCACATAGGAACGAAAAAAAGATAAATTTCCTTTAAATGGCTTTGTTTGTTTCCATATTCCAACAAAATTTTTCTTAAATTTTGCATACTGGACTTCCTGTTCTTCCTGTGTCAATAAAACAGTATTTTTGGAAAGCTGTTTCTCTGCAAAAAACATAGGGGACTGCTGAATATTGGCTTCATCAGCAATTCTTGGCACACTTTCAACAGGTACGGTTTTTTGACCGCAGGCATTAAGCATGGCAATGCACAAAAGAACAGCACCACAGTGCAATATTTTTAAACGTTTCACTCTTTATCCCTCCAAACCTCATCACCATAATTGGGTATATCATCTTCCAGCGGCTGCAAAAAATCTATTTCATCATATTCGGGCACATCAGGCATATCTGCCGTACTTGAGGTATCTGCCGCATGCTGCCTGTCCATGGCAAAAGGAAGCATATCTTCCCGTAAGCGGCTTTCATCAAGTGCTAAACGTTTTGCAAGCCAAGTATAACGCTTCCGTATTTTATTGTTTTTTACACCCATGGCAAGAGCTTTCATCTGCCCCACAATGACAACCATTTTTTTTCCTCTTGTCACTGCTGTGTAAATTAAATTTCTTTCAAGCATAACAAAATGCTGCATCAAAAGAGGTACAATAACGACGGGATATTCAGCCCCCTGTGATTTATGAATAGTAATCGCATAGGCAGGCACAATTTCATCCAATTCCTCAAACTCATAGAGAATATTCCGCTCGTCAAAGCGGATAGTAAGTTCCCGTTCTTCCGCATTAATAATGATAATATAGCCCATATCACCATTAAAAACATCTTTGTCATAGTTATTGCGGATTTGCATAACCTTATCATTTAATTTGAAAATCTTATCACCTCGGACAATTTGCTGCCCGCTTGGGTTTAATGCCTGCTGCAATTCCCTATTTAAATTAATTGTTCCCGTGCTTCCCTTTGTCATGGGGCAAAGCACCTGTATTTCTTCAGGCGCAAAACCAAATTTTTTTGGGATACGGTTTTTCACTAAATCCACAATTAAATATGCACATTCTGCCCCGTCATCCTGCTTGAAAATATAAAAATCAGTTTTCAAGCCGGAACGAAAATAAGGCAGTTCTCCCTTATTTATCAAGTGAGCATTACAAATAATATCACTTTCAGCAGCCTGCCGAAAAACCTCCAGAAGTTCCACAACGGGCACAGTTCCTGAAGCTATAATATCCCTGAGCACATTGCCAGCCCCCACGGAAGGTAGCTGATTGACATCTCCCACAAAAATAAGTGTCGCACCCATGGGTGCTGCCTTAATTAAATGATACATGAGCATAGTATCCATCATGGACGCTTCATCAATCACCAATAAGGCACAGGCAAGGGGATTATTTTCATTTCTGCCGAACCCCTCTTCTTTGGGGCTGAACTCAAGAAGCCTGTGGATAGTTTTTGCTTCAACGCCGCTTGTTTCAGTCATGCGTTTTGCAGCACGTCCTGTGGGCGCCGCCAAAAGAACTTTTGCCCCGACAGATTGAAAAACCTTGATAATGGCATTTAAAATGGTAGTTTTTCCCGTACCGGGACCACCCGTCAGCACCATAATTTTTGCCTTGGTGGCAGTATGGACAGCCTGCAGCTGCTCCTCTGCAAGCTCGATATGCATTTTGACAAGCACCGCCCCAATGCTTTCCTCCACATTTTTAAAGCGAACAGTACGGGGAGAATTTAATAAGCGTTTTAAATAATAGGCAATCTTTGATTCATAAATATAATGCCGAGATAAATATACTCCCTTGTGATCACCCAAATCATCAATAACAATGCGTTCTTCTTTTTGCAAATTATGGAGAGCTTTTGCCACAAGCTCAGATGCGATATCAAGTTCCGCAGAAGTCCTTTCAATAAGTTTGTCTTCAGGATAATAAATATGCCCTTCACCGGAAATTTCCATTAACATATAGAGGAGCCCGGCTTCGGCTCGGAGCAGGCTGTTGCTGTCAAAACCCAGCTTCATGGCAAGCGTGTCAGCAGTATGAAAGCCAATGCCGAAAACATCCATAGCCAGACGATAGGGATTTTCTTTGACAATTTCTATGGCATGTTTTTCGTAATGTCTGTATATGCGAAAGGCAAAAGACGCACCAATGCCATGCTCCTGCAAAAAAATCATCAGTTCACGCACACCCTGATGCTCTGCCCAAGAAATTTTCACAGCAGTCAGTCTTTTTTGCCCGAAACGGGGGATTTCAAGCAGTCTGTCAGGTTCATTATCCAATATGTTAAACGTGTCACTGCCAAAATGGCTGACAATTTTTTCCGACCACTTCTCCCCAATTCCCCGTATACAGCCGGACGCTAAAAAAGCCCGTATGCCCTCAACTGAGGACGGACGCTCTTCAATATAACTGTCCATTTGCAGTTGACGCCCAAACTTTGCATGGACAACATAGTGCCCTTTTGCTTTAATTTGCGTACCGACCTGCGGGCTTTGCATGACGCCGACCAGCGTTTCCGTATCAAGTTTATTTTCGGGGCGTAAGCGAAGAATAGTATAGCCGTTTTCATCATTATGAAAAACGATGCGCTCAATACTGCCTCTGATTTCAACAGTTGTATCCGCAGAAAGTTTCCCTTGCACCTGTCTTGCCATTTCTAAAAAACCGTTTCCCTCTTCTCCATGCCCATGCGCTTTTGCAGAAGAAACATATCCGTAAGTGCTATGGCAGTCATGGCTTTCAGCACAGGTACAATACGGGGAATTGCACAGATATCATGTCTTCCGCCAATGGATAAAGTTATATTTTCCCCTTGTCTTGAAACGGTTTTTTGCTCTTTTGCCACTGAGGGAATAGGTTTGACAGAGGCTTTCAGCAAAATGGGCTGTCCGTTGGAAATACCCCCCTCAATTCCGCCGGCATTATTAGACCGATAGTATAGCTTGCCTCCATCATAATACATGGCATCGTTATTTTGAGAACCGCGGCTTCTTGCAGCCTTTGTTCCTGCGCCTATCTCCACGGCTTTGACCGCTCCAACCCCCATAAGGGCATAACTCAAATACGCGTCTAATTTTTGAAAAACAGGCTCTCCCAGCCCGGCCGGTACGCCATGGGCTTCAATGCTCACCACACCCCCAAGCGTATCCAAATCCTTGCGGACTTCCTCAATTCTCTTTTGCCAATGGGGAATAACTGCATCATTAGGGGCAAAGAACATTCTTTTTTCACACTGTTCCAAATCAATTTCCCCAAAATCCTTTGCATAAATGCCGTCAAGGGCTTCTGTATAGGCTATCACGTTTATCCCCACATTTTTGAGGTAAAGCTGGGCCACTGCTCCACCTACAACCCGGGCAACGGTTTCCCGCGCAGAAGCACGCCCTCCGCCTCTGGGGTCGCGAAAACCATATTTTTCATCATAGGTCCTATCGCCATGCCCCGGTCTGTAACTATTGACCATTTGTGAGTAATCCTGAGACTTTTGATTGGTATTTTCCACAAAAAATGCCAATGAAGTTCCTGTGGTTTTTCCCTCATAGACCCCTGACAAAAACTGCACTTTATCTGCTTCTTTTCTGTTTGTGCCGGCTAAGCCTGCCTGTGTGCTTCCCGGTTTTCGCTTATCAAGCTCAGCCTGAATAAAATCCATATCAAGTTCCAAACCGGAAGGACAGCCGTCAATGACTCCCCCAATGCCATTGCCATGGGATTCCCCAAAAGATGTTAATCGAAAAACAGATCCAAATGTATTTAACATAATATTCTCACATACAGTACAAAAACAATAGTATCAGCCCATAGTATGATATTGTTTTAAAATTAATTGCATTTCACTTGCCATATCAGTATATTGTGTCATTTTATACTGGCATGTATCCTCGTAGAATGTCTTTCTGGTCATATAGAGTTCCTGCATTTCCTCTGCAAGACTTTTTGCTGTAAAAGCAGGACGCTGCTCCTTTTTTGCATCTTTTTCCAAACGTTTTACCAGCTCGTCAACCGGAATATCGAGAAAAACGGTAAAAACGGATTGTTTTAAAAATACTCTGTTTTTTTCCCGTAAAATAATCCCCCCGCCGCATGACAGAACAGCGTTTTCCGTAGGAAGCCGCAAAAGAATTTGCTCTTCTTTATCTCGAAAACACTCCCAGCCGAAACGTGCAACATATTCTGCTATGCTTTGCTTTTCCTGCTGCACAAAAATTTCATCTGTATCAAAAAACGTAAAATTAAGCTTTTGCGCAAGCAATGTTCCCAAAGAAGTTTTCCCGCTTCCCCTCAGCCCGATTAAGGCTATACTTTTCGTTGTATTCATATATCGGTCACTCAAACATTGATGACAAATTCTACTAAAAACAAGCCTGCATAGCAAGTTTTCCCATAAAAAAATTTAAAATTATACTCTGTTATAATATTCGACTAATTTTATAACAAATAGATTTAATTACAAAAATTTCCAATTAATCTTTTTTATGGGAGAAATGATTAGCTCTTCTGTCCATTTCTGTATAGTTTTCGTCTAACAGAAACTCCTTTATCGCCATGCGGCGGCAGCTCTGCTGCCGCTATCCGCAGAGCTCGTTCACCCGCAAACGGCTGCGCCACCCATACCCACATCGTTTTTTTTTTGCTTTCGGAAAAACAAATAGTGATGTTTTGTGCGTGGACGGCTCAAATTTATTTATCAACCGTTTTCTGTAACAGAACGTAAAAAAAAAGGAGCAAATGCTCCTTTTGTATACCATATGAATAAATTTTTATCTGCTTTGTGCATATCGCGTTGAAACAACCCGTCTTCCGTAGAGCAAATGGTTGCCCCAATAGGTTCCCTTGTTCAGGCTGTCTATCTTTACACGGCTCTTAGAGTTAGGCGAATGAATAAAAGAATTCTTGCCTGCATAAAGCCCCGTGTGCAAGCCGTTTGGAGAATTTCCGGTTCGGAAAACAACAATGTCGCCGGGACGTAAATTTTGCTTATTAATCTTTTGCCCCACTTGTGCTTGGGAGGTTGTTATACGCGGAACATTAATCCCATGCTGCTTATAGGACCAGTAAACAAGCCCGGAACAATCAAAACCGGTACGGGGAGATTCCCCTCCAAGCTTATACTTTCTTCCGATTTGCGTTGCAGCGGTGCGGACAACCTGATTGCTGACCTGAGAATAATTTGAGTATACAGTATTATCCTGGCGTCCAACAGAAAAATTAAGATTAGGCAAACAGCCTGTCAATGTTGTGACAAGGCATAAACCAGCTGTTACCAAAATATTTTGTATTGTTTTTTTCATCCTCTATCCTTTTAACCGTTTGCTATTTTACACTATTTTTAAAAGAATGCAAGCTTTTCAATAAGTACCGATCAATATGTGCAATCATTATTCCGCAAAATGCTCTCATTCTCCTGTTATTAATCCTATTATCGTATAAAATGAAAAAAAAATTAGTTAACAGAAAAAAATTTAAACCAAAGCTCCTGACTTGACAATTTTTTCATTTTCATGTCTATTGAGAGTAAATATTTATTTACAGGGGAATCAAGAAAACATGTTGTCAAACGCAGTAATCCCATCTTATTTTTTGTACATAGGTATACTTTTTACCTTGGGTGGCTTAGCGCTTACTACACGTTTATCCAAGCTATCACTTGCATTTCTGGGTTTATGCATAGTTGATATTGGATATGCATGCATTGGTTTTTCCATACCCAATGATGCGGCGTATGTGGGAAGCATGGCCTTAGTGAGTTTTAACCTTCTTGCACGCCTCCTTGGCTTCACTGCACTTTTCAGAATAATAAAAGCTGCCAATGCAAAAAATCTTGGAATTGCCGGAATAGCAAAAGAATTACCGTATTCTTGCGTTGTTTTTGCCCTGTCCCTTTTTGCCTCAATAGAAATTTCCCCGTTTTTTACCCCAGATGCTAAGCACTATATTCTTTATGGTGCCGTTTTACTGGGTGATCCCGAACATATTGCAACGTATGGATTAACTGCACTTATAACAGCTTTTAATATTGCGAAGCTGATTGCAACACTCTTTATCGCCCACATGCCTTTCCAGGGCAATGCCTATACATACAAAGCAACATCTGCACTTGATGATTTCAAATCAAGCCCTGCCCTGCAGCATATTCTTTTTGTACTGCTTATTGTCTTTGGTTTTGGTTCTCATGATTTTATCCATTATCTTATTACTACATACAGCACCCAGCCTTTTGCGCTTTACTCTCAATTCCCTGAATTTACACTTACATGGAAGATTGAAACATTTATCCTTTACGGCGGCGCCGCACTTGTTTTTCTCTGCGGACTTGCGCTTCCAAAACTGCGCAAAGCTCTTGCCCTTGTCTTCACGCTCCTTGCCTTTGCGTTTACGGTAACTGACAGTTCTCTCCTTGATCTTTCCTATTTCTTTGCGCTGCTTTCCGCTTTTATGGCTATTATTGTTACCCTGTTCTCATTTGGATATATCAAACATAATGAAAACAGCTACTATGCATTGCTCCTTTTAATGTTTGCTTCTATTCTCGGCGTTGTTACCAGCAGCAATTCAGGTTCATTCTTCACCTTCTGGGAAGTAATGGCTTTAAGCTCCTATGTGCTGGTTGCTTTTGATGATACGCCCAAAGCCCACTATGCAGCAAAAAAATACTTTCTTATGTCCGGTATCGGGGCTCTTATTATGCTTCCTGCATTTTTGACCCTGCAGCTTCATCAGCCGCATGAACTCTATACTATGCTCATTTCCGGCACTTCTATCAATGTATTTGTTTATGGCTGTCTTATTTCCCTCTTTGTGGGACTTGGCGTTAAAGCCGGTATTTTCCCCTTCCATTCATGGCTTCCGGATGCCCACCCTGCTGCCCCTGCTTCCATTTCGGCTCCTCTTTCCGGTATTCTTACCAAAACAGGTCTGTATGGAATGCTCCTCTTCTTCTCCACCATTTTAGGTTTTGGAATTTTACAAAAATCCTTTGTCTGCCCATTTTTCAATCTCCCCTCACTGGGCGTTATCCTTATCCTTTTAGGCATAATCACCATGTTCTACGGGGAAATTATGGCATATAAAGCAGTAGAAATTAAACGCCTTTTTGCCTATTCCACCATTGGACAAATTGGTGAAATTTGCATGACACTTGGCGTTTTCTCCTACTTAACCACCACAGGCGTTTTATTCCATATTTTCAACCATGCCATAATGAAGGATTTAATCTTCCTTTGCACGGGTGCGTTCCTGCTCCGTTCCGGCTTCACAAAAATTGAGGATTTGAAAGGACTTGGAAAAGTGATGCCCTTTACGGCAGCCTGTATGGTTATCGGTTTGCTTTCCATTTTAGGCTTACCGCCCTTTGCAGGTTTTAACAGCAAATTTATCATGCTCTTTGGTCTTGCCGAATACAGCCCCTATTTAGCTGCCCTTATGCTCCTTGCAAGCTTTATCGGTGTTGTTTACTACACAAGAGTTATCCGTATTCTTGTTTTTGAAAAATACACAGGACCGAAAATTGAAGATGCAACCCTTCCCATGAAAATAGCCATGGGTATCCTCGCTCTTGCCTGTATTGTTTTTGGTTTATATCCGCAGCTTGTTTTGGATACGCTTATTGCTCCAATTACAGCGCTTATTGCTGCCAAAGGCGGTTTCAACCTTTCCGAGCAGGCAGTCAACATTGTTGCTCTCACCACAGTAACATGGAAAAGCCCGGCCATTATTATTTTGCTTGGTGCCGCTCTTCCCGTTATTGTCCGCAAAAATCCACTCCAATGCGGTATCGCAAGTATTTTGGTTCTCACCGTTGCAAGCATAGCTTTAATTGCAACCATGGGACAATATGATACCTTATCCTTTATCTTCGCCATTGGCATTACCGTTATCGGTGCAACCACTGCCTGTTATTCCATCGGCTATATGGAACATTATAATACGCAATGGCGTTATTATGCATCTTTCCTGTGCATGGTCGGAGGTTTGGTCGGTGTTGCTACCTCCGCTAATTTATTCAGCTTTTTCTTCTTCTGGGAAATCATGAGTTCATGGACGCTGTACTTTGTCATTATCCATGACGAAACAGCGGAATCCCTTTGGGAAGGCTTCAAATACTTCCTCTTTAACGTCATTGGTGCAGGTTTCCTTTTCCTTGGCGTTATTTTGGCTATCCACTGGCTGGGAACACCGGAATTTGCAGGAATGAAAGAAAACTTTGCAAACCTTGACAGTGCGAAAATAACAACACTTTTTGCATTGCTCACCATTGGCTTCCTGATGAAGGCAGCCCAGCTTCCATTCCGTATTGATATCCAAATGCACCCTGCAACAGCGCCAACTCCCGTGTCAGGTTATATTTCCGCTGTTCTTTTGAAGAGTGCTTTATTTGGACTGGCTAAGCTGTTCCTCGTTTTTGGCGGAGTAAATCTTTTTGCAGAGTATATCAATCTTGCCCGCATTAGTGACATTGCCCTTTATATCGGTGCTGTTACTATTGTTATGGCTGCCTGTTTTGCAGTTCTCCAGACAAATATCAAGCTTGTACTCATTTACTCTACGGTAAGTCAGTTAGGCTATATGGTTGTGGGTATTGCTCTCGGCACAAGCCTTGGTGTTGCCGGCGGTCTTTTACACCTTGTCAACCACCTCTTTTTCAAGGATTTATTATTCCTTGTTGCGGGTGTTGTCATTGCCCAAACCCACATTCTTTCCATGGATAAAATGGGCGGACTTGGTCTTAAAATGCCAAAAACTCTTGCTCTGTTTGCCATTGGTGCAGTCTGTGTTATCGGCTTACCCCCAAGCAGCGGCTTTACCTCCAAGTGGATAATTTATCACGCGCTCATGGATCAAGGTTATGTGCTTCCTGCTATTTTATCTCTGGTGGGCAGCGTCCTTACCCTTGCCTATATGACAAAATTCCTGCACAGTGTTTTCCTTGGACAGGTAAAACCAAGCATGGAAAATGTCCACGAAGCGCCAAAGTCAATGCTTATCCCTATGGGGCTTGTTGCCGTAGGCTGTATCATTACCAGCGTATTCCCCGGTGTTGTTTTGCTTGCTGTCAATAAAATCCTTGTCAGTGTCAATCTTGAAGCATTGGATGTTGCTCCTTGGGGTATCAACTCCGGAAAGGGTGCATGGAACGCAACGCTTACCGCAATCCTTTTCTTTGTTGTCTGGTACGTTGGACAGCGTGTTCTGCGCAAATTCAGCAGGCAAGAACGCCGTACTTCCATTTATACCTGCGGTATTCCGGCTGAAAACTTCGGTTCTGCAACGGCTCAGGATATTTACAGTACCCAACTGTTATTTAATACAGCTAATGAGAATAAATAAGGGAGAAGAACCATGCAAGATACTTATTCATACTTAGCTTTTCTCGGAATTGCATTATTCAATCTCCTTGTTTTTCCCGGGGGGTTATTTGCACTCAGCTTAGGTGTTCTTTTCAAAGGTCTGGACAGGAAAATTGAAGCCCGTCTGCAGCGCCGTGTGGGACCTCCCATTATTCAGCCTGTTATTGATATCGTAAAACTTTCCGGCAAAGAAGCCATGGTACCGGAAACTGCCCAGCGTCCTTTATTCCAATCAGCACCGCTTCTCGGATTTATCGGCATGGCCGTGTGCGCTGCCTTGCTTCCTATTCCCGGTGTTTCCCACGGATTACCCTATATGGGAGATATGCTTGTTTATTTTTACCTGATTCAATTGCCTGCTGTTGCCCTTATGATAGCAGGTTCTTCTTCCAGTTCACCCTTCGGTACTCTTGGATTTTCCCGTGAAATGACCTTGATGTTTGCCTATGAAATTCCTCTGCTCATGGTTATTTTAGCTGTTGCCATGAAGGTTGGCGGCGATCATTTTGCAGAATTTTCACTCATGAATATTATCACCTATCAGGAAGAAAACGGACAATTTATTACAAACTGGGTTATGCTCCCTGCTTTCTTTGCCTACCTTTTCTTCCTTCCCGGTACAATGGGTGTTCCTCCCTTCGATATTCCCGAAGCGGAAACAGAAATTGTGGAAGGACCGCTTCTTGAATACTCCGGTGCCAGCCTTGCGCTTTTCCAATTGACAAGTGCTTTAAAGAATATTGTTGTTCTTGGCTTTGGTGTTGTTATTTTCTTCCCGATGACCTTAGGGGATAATATTTTTGTGAATATTTTATGGTTTGCCTTCAAGTGCTTTGTTCTCATGCTTGTTTCCTGCACCTTTGTAAAATCTGCAACCGGCAGATTCAGAATTGAACAGGCATTTGGCTTTTACCTTAAAATACCGGCACTTTTAGCTGCAATTAGCCTTATTTTGGTATGGTTTGAGTATTAGGAGTTGAATATATGAGTTTTTTAAATAATTTAGCAACGAAATCTCCATGGCTTTTTAGGATAAATGCCGGCTCCTGCAACGGCTGCGATGTCGAGCTTGCGACAACCGCATTTATTCCCCGCTTTGACGTTGAACGTCTCGGCTGTAAATATTGCGGCAGTCCCCGTCATGCGGATATTGTGTTGATTACAGGACCGCTAACCATAAAAATCAAAGATCAGGTTCTCAAAGTCTGGAATGAAATTCCTGAACCCAAAGTCACTGTTGCTGTCGGGATTTGTCCTATTTCCGGCGGAGTATTCAGACAAGGTCACAGTATCGAAGGTCCTCTTGATAAATACTTGCCTGTTGATGTCAATATTCCCGGCTGCCCTCCCCGCCCTCAGGCGATTATGGAAGGTATTTTAATCGCAAAAGAAATTTGGTTAAAGCGTATTGAAGAAGCTGAACGCAAAGGAGTTCGCCGTGTTGAACTTCCTTAGCCTTTCTCTGAAAAAAACAGCTGCTGCGTTTAAAAATTTTCTTTCAGCGACCAAAAAACAATGGGCTGACTCTCTGAAAGAATCCCATACGACAGAAAGTCAATGCCGCCGTTGCGGATCTTGTAAACATCTGTGCAGTTATATGAAAACTAACCCTAAAGGAGATCGTGATGTTCAAATTTCTTAAGGTATTAGTAAGAAATATTTTACAAGGACCAGCAACAGAAGCGTTCCCTTTAAAGCCTGCTCCGACACCTGACAGATTTCGTGGTCGCGTCACCATAAATCCGGATTTATGCGTTGGATGCGGTATTTGCCGGCACGTCTGTACTGCGGGAGCAATCAATATTACTCCCAGTGATGATAAAAAAGGCTACCACTATACAGTATGGTATAATTCCTGCTGCCTGTGCAGCTCTTGCCGCTATTATTGCCCCACAAACGCTATTTCCATAGTCAATGACTGGCATACTTCCCATGTTCAGGGCGATAAATTCAAAATGGCTGAACACCATTATATCCCTTATGTTGCCTGTGAAGGCTGCGGTGCACCTATCCGCGTTCTTCCGGCGCATATTGCAGCAAAAATCTATGTAAACAGTCCCATTGATGTAAGTAAAATTATCAGACTTTGCCCAAGCTGCCGCCAAATTGCAACAGCTGAACGCCAAGGAGAACTCCATGAATCAAAACCTGAATAATGCCCAAGAAACAATAGACCGTATAAAAGATGCCTTTGAAAACACAGATTTTCCAAAACTCACATGGACAACAAATCACTATCATAACTACTATGCATGGCTGAAACTCGAAAATGCAGCAGATCTTACCAAAGCAATGGAAGTTTTACAAAGTCTTCATGCCCGTTTATGCACAATAACAGCCTATGCTGAAGACCGTTCTTTGGAAGCAAAACAACGTGCCATTGCTTATCATTTTGCAATACAAAGCGTATTGTTTTGCGTCACTATCCAAATTTACGACAAGGAAACCCTTGAACCGCTCGAAATTCCATCCATTACGCCTTATTTTAGAAATGCAGATTGGAATGAACGTGAATTTATGGAAATGTATAACATAAAAATCATTAATCACCCTAATCCAAAACGTTTATTCCTCGATGAACGGCTGGACGCCGGAATTATGACGAAGCTTATTCCATTTTCTTCTATGGTGCATGGTACAGGCAGCAAGGATCTTTGGGAACAAGTTATGCTTGAAAAAATTGGATATGTTCCTGAAACTTTCAAAAATGAATTAAAAGAACCCGGCTTTACCAAAGTAGAAGAAACAAAACAGCAAGCACCAAAGCCTCAAACAGAAGAAAAGGAATAATTATGGAAACCAAACAGTTAAATGAAACAAAGTCTTTTTCTCTTCCTTTAGGACCTATTCACGTTGCCCTTGAAGAACCCATGTATTTTAAGCTTGATCTCGAAGGTGAAAAAGTAAAACATGTTGATGTTACTTCCGGTCACGTGCACCGCGGCATGGAACTTATTGCAACAAAAAGAAACTTTTTCCAAAATGTTGTACTCACAGAACGTGTTTGTTCCCTTTGTTCCAACAGCCACCCGCTGACCTATTGCCTTGCGGTTGAAAATCTCGCAGGAATTGAAGTTACCAGACGGGCTCAGGCTCTGCGCATTTTAGCGGAAGAAATCAAACGTGTTGCGTCCCACCTTTTCAACGTTGCCATTTTAGCCCATATTATCGGCTATAAATCCCTTTTCATGCACGTCATGGAAGTGCGTGAAATCATGCAGGATGTGAAAGAAACCATTTACGGAAACCGCATGAATATCGGAGCAAACTGCATTGGAGGCGTAAAATATTCCATCAATAATGAACTCCTTGATTTTGCAGAAAAAAGTATTAACCGTACAGAAGGACATATCAAGGAAATTATTGATATTTACGCTACAGATAAAATGCTTTTGAAAAGAACCACCAATGTAGGTTCTATCAGTGCAGAAGATGTTATTAAATTTGGTTTGGTAGGTCCTGTTGCACGTGGCAGCAATGTTGCCATTGATACCAGACGTGACGCCCCTTATCTTCTTTATAATGAGCTTGATTTTGATGTTATCACGGAAACAGGCTGTGATGTGCATGCACGTGCCATGGTACGGCTCAGAGAAACAATAGAATCTATCAAAATTATCAAGCAGCTCATTCACAATATCCCTGAAGAAGGGGAACTTGCCGTCCTGCTTCCTCATATTCCGGCCGGTGAAGCAATGGCTCGCTCCGAAGCTCCGCGCGGTGAACTTTTCTATTATGTTCATACAGACGGAACCGATATGCCTTTACGCTTGAAATGGCGAGTTCCTTCCTATAATAACTGGGATGCCCTCAGTGTTATGATGAAGGACTGTGAAGTTGCTGACGTTTCTCTTATTGTCAACAGCATTGACCCTTGCGTTTCCTGTACCGAAAGATAGAATAAGGATAATAGAAAGCTGCTATGCACGAAACGGTGATTGCTTCTTCCCTGCTCAAAATTGTTACCGAAGAAGCAATAAAACAAAATAAAAACCTTTGCATTGATGAAATTCATATCAAAGTTGGGCTGCTGAACTGCATAGAACCTGAAACAGTCAAAGGCTGTTTTGAAATTTTAGCAGAAAATACGGCAGCCCAAAAAGCAAAGATTTTCATTGAACGTATACCCCTTACGGGTTTTTGCCATGATTGCAAAAAAAATATCAGTATAAACAAAAGGCACTTTGCCTGCCCGCTGTGCCACAATACCGATGTGGACTGGCAAGGCGGCAATGAGATGCAAATAACCTCAATAAAAGTGCATGAAAACAATAATGAGGAAAAGAAATAACTATGTCAGAACAACAATACATTATTTACGCAGATTCTGATAAATGCCGCGGTTGTAAAAAATGCGAATTGGCATGTATTGCTTCCCATAACGGGGTTACTATCAAAGAAGCAGCCAAGTTGCGCAAAGACCATGAGCCCCGTGTGCATGTTGTTAAAACAGATACTATAAAAATGCCTGTGCAGTGCCGTCAATGCGAAGATGCTCCCTGTGCTCTGGTTTGCCCTACCCATGCCCTTATCCAGGAAAATCACGGAAAGGTTATTATGCGGACAGAGTTTTGCGCAGGCTGCGGACTTTGTGTCATGGCTTGTCCCTATGGTGCAATCAGTAAATCCTTTGTGGAGATAACGGAGGGTGAAAAAGAACACCTGGCAAGAAAAGATCCCCGTCTTATTTCTGTACGGTGCGACCTTTGTGAGCAATGGCGTGCAAGTGAAGGCAAAGAAGTAACTGCCTGCGTTGAAGCCTGCTCCTTCGGCGCATTAAACATGATGCCATTGGAAGACTACCGGGCATTGATCCGCGGCGAAGCAGTATCCCACACAATTTTAGAAAAGAATGAAGAAAAACCGGCACAGAAGGCTGAATAGACTTCCTCTCTTCCTTTTCTTTTGCGGGAAAACGGTTACAGTCAGTACGGTACGGGCTATGCAAACAGTACAGCCCTCAATGCTCGTACCCAAACATAAAAAAAGATACAGAAATTCTGTATCTTTTTTTATGCAAATGACTTTACATTTTTGTAAAATATCATTTTTTTATGAGTACCCAAATAATATTACAAAAATGTAAATTTATTGTTGTATTTTTTATATTATATTTCAATATGTTATATATTATAATAAAAACAATAAATATTTTTTTACTTTTTTGAAAGTTTTTAACATTATTTTCTTGCCTTTTAATGCAAAAAAACATATATTTCTTTTAACAAATTTTTACATTTTTGTAAGGAGTTTTTATGTCACAATTAAAAAACAATGATGTTCTTGGTACCACCAATAGAGGCAATATTTGCGAATCCGGCTTATGTTCCCTTTGCCGTGCAGACTGTCAGGGCAAATGCGAAACGTGGCTTGGATCCATGAAAGGTCGTGACACCCTTTATCCTCGTGATTTTGGTTTTGTTACAGCCGGTTCAGACAATACCACTCCTCTTGGCATTTCATACAATGCAATAAAAATTCAAGGCAATCTCTATGGTGCAAAAGGCGCTGATTCTAAAATTGCTAAAAAAGGTGACACACTCTTTACGGATGTAAACCTTGAAACAAAAATTGGACAAAAAAAACAAATTACATGTAAATATCCTGTGATGACAGGGGCTTTGGGCTCAACCTTCGTTGCAGCAAAATATTGGAACTCTTTTGCGACAGGCTGTGCATTATGCGGTGTGCCTGTTGTTGTTGGAGAAAACGTCGTTGGGGTGGATAAAAAAGCAGAAATTGTCAACGGACGCATTAAAAAAGCTCCCGAGCTGGAAAGACGTATTGACGGCTATTTGCGTTACAGTGACGGCTACGGTGCTATTATTGTTCAATTAAATGTTGAAGATGCCCGCAACGGCGTTGCTGAATACGTTGCGGAAAAATATGCTGACAAAGTCATTATCGAATTAAAATGGGGACAAGGCGCAAAAAATATCGGCGGCGAAATCCAAGTCAACGATATTGAATACGCAAAATTCCTCAAACAACGCGGTTACTTGGTCGACCCCGACCCAACACTTCCTGAAGTTGAAGCTGCCTATAAAGCCGGTGCAGTCAGCCATTTTGCCCGTCACAGCCGCTTAGGCTTTACAGCTTTTACCAATACCGATCAAGTAAGAAAAAGTTTTGCTTCTCAGGTCAGCTATCTCAAAAAATTAGGTTTCAAAGCTGTTTCTTTAAAAACCGGTTCCTACGGTATGGAAGCTCTTGCCCTTGCCCTTCGTCTTGCAAGTGACTGCAAGCTTGACCTTCTGACCATTGACGGCTCCGGCGGCGGTACAGGCATGAGCCCATGGGATATGATGGAAAACTGGGGCGTTCCAAGTATTCTTCTTCATTCCAAAGTATATGAATATGCAAGTATTTTAGCTGCAAGCGGTAAAAAAGTTCCTGATCTTGCTCTTGCCGGCGGTTTTGCTAAATCAAGCCAAATCTTCAAAGGACTTGCCCTTTGTGCTCCTTTTGCAAAACTTATCTGCATGGGACGCGGCATGATGATTCCGGGATTTTTGGGAGCTAATATTGAAGGAGCCTTGCATCCTGAACGCCGTGCTGAAGTATCAGGCAACTGGGATAAGCTTCCCAAGACTGTCAGCGATATTGGCACTACTGCCGAAACCATTTTTGCCGGTTACCATGCCCTTGAAGCAAAACTCGGCAAATCTGAAATGAAGAAAATTCCTTACGGTGCTATTGCTATGTGGACAAACCTTGACCGCATTGCTGCCGGCTTACAGCAATTCCTTGCAGGTGCCCGTAAGTTCAATGTAACGGACATCGCCCGCACTGACATTGCAACTATCAACCGTGAAACAGAAAAAGAAACCGGTATTCCTTTCATTACAGAAGTCAACGACGAAGTGGCTAAAAACATTCTCCGCGGCTAATAATCCTTACTCATAACACGGTATCCCTGTTATTGTTTTCGGACAGTAACAGGGATTTTTTTATGCCGGGCTCTAACCTCTATCTTTTTATTGACAAAATTGCCAAGCTTTGTTTAACTGTTTATAATATGAAAAAATATTTAGTTATCCAATTAGCCCGCTTTGGCGATATTATCCAAAGCAAACGTTTGCTGCTTGCGCTTATGCAAGACGGTGATGTTACGCTTTTAGTGGATAACAGCCTGTGCAGCCTTGCACAGCTCATTTACCCTGACGCCGATTGCAGAGGAGTTTTTTCCAGCACAAGCAGCAGCCAAACTGTTTGGGAAGAAAACAGGAAAATTTTTGAAGCACTCCAAAAAGAACAATTTGACGAAATTTATCCTCTTAACCACTCCCTGCTTTGTCAGACTATCACAACACTTTTTGAGCCTGAACAGCTGAGGGGCTATTTTCGGCATAATGGCTATGCACGACATTCCAACTGGGTACGCATGGCTTTTCGCTGGCTTGGGAGCAGGAAAAAAACACCCATTAATCTTGTGGATTTTTGGGGTATGTTTGCTGAAAACCCCTATCCCGCCCATTTGGTCAATCCCAAAGCGGAAAGCAAGGGGCAGGGGCTTGGCATTGTCCTTGCGGGACAAAATGCAAGACGTTCTCTTCCTGCAAAATATTATGCAAAAATAATTCCTGTTGTTTTTAGCCGCTTACAAAAGGCACAATCCCTGCATGAGAAAAAAATTTATTTACTGGGAACACAAAGAGAACAAAAATTTGCCGAAGAACTGCTCTCTTATCTGCCCAAACAGTTCCATGATTTTGTGCAAAACTTTGCGGGAAAAACCTCTTTTCAGGATTTACAGGAAATTGTTTCCACGCTGTCCCTGCTTCTTTCTCCTGACACGGGCACTGCCCATTTGGCAAGCCATTTAGGCACACCTGTAGAGGGCTTTTATCTTTCCTCTGCCAATACTTTTGAAACAGGTCCCTACGGAGAAGGGCACTGTATCTGGCAAGCCTGCCTTTCCTGTTCGCCATGCGGGGAGTTTGAAAACTGCCCCAACAGGACAAACAAAGAACCGAACTGCCTTTTAACATTTAACGATGCCCATTTTCTGTATCATTTACTCCATAAAGAATTTACGGAACAAAGTCTGCTCGCCAAACCTTTGCAAACTGTTATCCCTTATCATTCGTTTTTTACAGAAAAAAATCAGGTCACAAACTTTTTAAATTGGCAAAGCCCATTGCATTTACCCCAAGACATTTCGCGGCAAAAGGATAAAAATATCTTGGAAAATTATTGTCTTGCCACAAAAAATTTCCAAACAGACAGACAATTGCACAATATTGAAGATAATGCTATTTATGCAGAAACAGACTGGATTTTCCCGCAAGAACTTCCATAAGGATTTTTATGTTTGACAGACCGCTCAAAATTTTACTTGTTCTCCCTCTTTATGGCGGATCTTTACCTATCGGGTATTATTGTGCCAACGCTTTAAAAGAATTAGGGCATCAGGTTGATATTTTTGAAGCGCCCCAATTCCTGCAGGCTCATACGGCTTTACGCTCCCTCAATATTGGACAGGACAAATTAAATACGCTTGAACAAAGCTTTGTTCAACTCATCTCCCAAGCTGTTTATGCTGAGGCAGAAGAAACAAAGCCTGATTTGGTGCTTGCCATGGCACAGGCTCCGATTAATAAAATTTTGCTCAAAAAATTCAGGCAGGATAACATTGTCACTGCCATGTGGTTTGTAGAAGACTATCAAGTTTTCCCTTATTGGCAGCTTTATGCCCCTTTATATGATTTTTTCTTTGTTATTCAAAAAGAGCCTTTTTTACAAATTCTGCAAAATGAGAAGAAAACAAAGGCTTTTTATCTTCCCCTTGCCGCTGATCCCTCTTTCCATAAAAAACAAGAACTAAGCCCGGAAGAAGAAAAATTTTATCAGGCTGACCTTGCCTTTATGGGAGCAGGCTATCCCAACAGACGGACAGCATTTAGAAGTTTGCTCAACTATGATTTCAAAATTTGGGGAAGCGACTGGGACGGCGATGAACTCCTTGCCCGTTATATACAAAAAAACGGACAGCGTATCAGCCCGGAAGAAAGTTTAAAAATATACAGTGCCACAAAAATCAATTTAAACCTGCATTCCAATATTCATGCCAATAAGTTGGTCTCACACGGTGATTTTGTCAATCCGCGTACCTTTGAGCTTGCCTCCATGGGCGTCTTTCAGCTGGTGGACAAAAGGACGCTGATGGACGAGCATTTTATTTGTTCCACGTTAAAAAATCCCAGCGAAGATGCTGAACTTGCAGTGTTTGAAAGTATGGAAGAACTGCAGGAAAATATTATTTTCTATCTCAAACATACAGAGCTTCGGGAAAAAATTGCCTCAAACGCACAAAAACGTGCTGCAAAAGAGCATAGCTATCTTGACAGAATGAAAACACTTTTGACCCATATCAAAGAAAATACACAGGATTTCCCTAAAAAGCTCCAAACTATACAATGGGACAGTAAAATAAATCCGGAAACACAACAAGAAATTTCAGCTCTGCTCAAAGAATTAAATTTGGAACCTGATGTTGATTTTGAAACAGTTATCCGGTGCTTACGACAAAAAAATACTGTTCTGACGCCAACGGAAACGGCTCTGCTCTTTTTATCAGAATGGAAAAAATTTTATAATGCCTAACTTATCCGATAGAAAAGACAAATTATACCGATACATGTTAGCATTTTTAAAGTAATTATAAAAAAAGAAATTTCTTCGATGAGGATATGGGGAAAATCATTTCCCTATAAAAAGCGTAAAAATGAAGCGTTCGCTCCTAAAAAAACAAGAAACGTTGTCTGGCAAGACACTGATGAAAGAATATTTTAATTTTCAGAACACCTGTCCCTTGCATTTGGCAAGTATCCCTGCCAAACAGGCAAAATTTTGCCTTTCTGTTTTTAAAACACTGCAGGAAAAAATCCCTCAGCTTTGTGATGCACTGCAAAACACTACTTTTTTATTAGCTGTTTCAGGGGGACTTGACTCCCTTGCCATGCTTGCCCTTTTTGCCGCCTGTCAAAAACATTTTGGCTATCGGCTCCAAATTGCCCATTATAACCATGGTATCCGCGAAGAAAGTTTTGCGGAAGAAAAACTCATGGAAATAATTTGCCGCCGCCTTCGTCTCCCTTTAACCGTTGAACGGGGCGATACTCCCAAATTTGCCGAAAACCGAAAAATAGGATTGGAGGAAGCAGGGAGAATTTTACGCTATGATTTTTTTGAAAAGCAACAGGAAAAAAACAAGAATACCATACTTTGCACAGCCCATCATGCCAATGATTTATGTGAAGACGTCCTCATGCGGCTTTTGCGCGGAACTGTCTGGCCGCGGCTCGGCGGCATGCCCTATTATGATGAAAAGCGGCGGCTGCTCCGCCCCCTCCTCTATGTGCCAAAACAAAGGCTCGCTGATTTTCTCCTGCCATTGGACTTTCCCGTTGCGAACGATAAAACCAATGCTGATGAACGTTTTTTACGCAACAGAATACGTAAAACTGTCATTCCCCTGCTTGAGAAAGAAAATCCTCAATTTTATCAGAATATTATTAAGTTAAATCAAAATGCACACTATGACAGTATGCATTTTCAGCAGCAAGTCCAAGAAATATTTTCGTATTGTGAAGAAACAGAGCAAGGTTTTTTGCTGCCTTTATTTACAATTCAGGATAAAGATAAAACAATCCGCATGCATACCTATCATGCACTACTCCATAAAATGGGACAGGGGCACGCCATTAATGCAAGTTTTGAAAACCTAGATCATGCCGTTATGCGAAATCAAGGAAAAACCGTTTTTAAATTTTCCCGCAGCGTACGCATGCAAATTCTTCATAACGTGCTCTATTGCTTTGTGAAGCCTAACGTTTAGAAAAACCGAGATAAATTTTCAGATAGCCCAGCACAAACAAAAATACGCAGGGAAACCACGCCCCGAAAAGAGGCGGAACCTTTCCGCTTTGTCCCAAAAATATCCCGAAATTACTCAGGACATAGCTGATAAACGAAACAACAACAGCCAGCATGACTGCAATATAAATATTTGCATTATACGTAACAATTGCCACGGCAAGCACCGCAAAAACCGCAACCATAACAGAATAGGTTATTTTGCCATGCCAAATAGTCAGCAAGTTCTCAATATTTGAACCGGAATTTTGTAAATGTTTAATAGCATCACTCAGTAAAAAGAAGGAAAGCTGCTGCGTATTTTCTTCCTGACTGCTCACAAAATAAAAGTCCATGGACTGATTAACGGGTAAAATATAGTTTTCTTTTTGTTCTTCTCTGAAATTTTCCGGATAATAAAAGGTAACATCTTCAAGCTGCCATGTATCATGATACGTATTAAATGTTTTTGCACGGATGATTTCTTCCACTGTTTTCATATCATCATTTACTTTATACGCCACAAGGTTTTCCCCTTGTCCCCTTTCATACACCAATCCCACATGCACAACATATCCGGAATCCAAAAACCAAACATTTTCCAATGATTTTTCTACAAAAAGACGTTCCCGCACTTCGTAGCGCCAAAGCGAAAAAGCCTTTTGTTCTGTTATATACATCAGCATTTGTGAAAGGGCAAACTGTACAACAGCCCAAAAAATTCCCAGACAAATAAGATTTTTGGTAATTTCATAAATGGAAACTCCCCCTGCCTGCAAAGCTATTGCCTCCCGGGAAGAAATCATGATGGAAAGAAATATAACCGATGAAAGCAAAAAAATAGACGGCAACGTTTGAGAAACAATAAAGGGCAATTTCAAAAAATAATATTCAAGAGCATAGTATAAAGGACGCTTTGAAGCCATAAAAATATCTGCTTTTTCAATCAAATCAATTAAAATATAAATGCAAATACCAATAGCCAGTGTCATAAAAATAAGGCGAGTATGGTTTTTTATAATATATTTTGTCAATAATTTCATACTATTCCGCCCTTTTCTTTAAACGTTTATTCCACCTGAAAATAAAGGTAGAATTTAGCCAGGCAGGAAAACGCTCATTGGCTGCCAAATACACTCCATATAAGCTCACAAGAAAAAATAACAGCACAGGAAGCCAAATAGTTAAATAGGGGTTCATGCCGCTGTATTCCGCTAAATTCATGCCCAGTGAAATAAGCACATAGTAAGTGAAGAAAATAAGAAGAGCAAAAATTAACCCGGATTGCCTGTGTACACCTTGGAAAGATGCGGCAATGGGAACGGCAAAAATTGTCAAAACAAGACAGGAAAGAGGGAACACCCAGCGTTTATGCATCTCAATCCTGATTTTATTCGCTATCCATACTTTTAAATTATCGGTCATTTTTGTTGTATCAAACGCTGTAAGGTCGTTCCAGCTCATTTCAGTCGGCTCTATGGGACCTAAATCAAGCCCTTTAAACAGGGAACCAAGCGAAAAACGGATAATATATTCATCAAAATTTAATTTAATTGTCTTATCCTTGCTTGCTGAATAAATAACCCCATCTTTTAACAGCATGACAACATCACTTTTTAAATAATCAACAGTCAAGTTGCCAAAAGGGGCCAGAATAGTCAAGGTTGCCTCAGGATTGCTGGTATCTTCCACCAAAACCTCTGCTAAAGATCCATTTTGCACATCAACTTTTTTTGCAAAAAAAACGAGATTGGGAATATCCTGATTAAAAATACCGGGCTGCAGAGCAATATTCACGCGGTTTTGGGCAATATCCAAAATATGTGAACGGAAATTATTGGAACCGACTGCAATTAAAGAAAAGGAAATCCAAAAACAAAGCAGCGTTGCAAGCACTCCGAAAACGAGAGGAGCTTTTAAAAGCTGGTATAAGCTGATACCCCCTGCTTTTAATGCTATCAATTCCTTATCGGAGCCCATTCGTAAAAAAGTTAAAAATACCGCAAGCATAGCTGAAACAGGCATCATAATCAGCAAAAAGTTAGGGCTCAGATACAAAAAAACCAAAAGGGTATCAAAAAATGTTAAATCCAGCCCCATAAGCATGTCTTTAATTTGCAAAGCTCTTCCCATAAGCACAAATGCCATAAGCACCGTTACGCTTATGAGAAAAACTTTTACACATTCTAAAAAGACACGCTTATTGAGGAGCATATTATAATTCTATACTTTCATTCGGGTTTATGGGAATGAGCTTTGTTTCACTGCTGTACTGCGTTAAATACTGTGAAAACTCCTTTGTATCTTGGCAAAGCATAGGAAACGTTTTGTAGTGCATAGGAATAACGTGCTTTGCTTCCAAATAAGAACAGGCTTTTGCCGCATCAAGACCATCCATGGTAAAGTGCCCGCCGATAGGAAGCAAAGCCACATCGATAGCGTGGCGTTCAGCAAGCAAAGCCATATCTCCAAATAAGGCTGTATCGCCTGCATGATACACAGTAAAGCCATCGGGATCTTTTACAATAAAACCGGCACAGGAACCATGCCCTGTGGAATGGAATGCCGGAGTCATGGTAATGGAAAAATCACCGAATTTCACTGTTCCGCCAATGCTCATGCCATTGCCGCCAAACATGATTTGTTCCTTATTTACCCCAAGGGAGGGCAAATAATAACAAAGATCGGCAATGGCAAGAAACTGCGTTTTGCCGTTTTTCATAATGGAAACAGTATCACCTAAATGGTCGCCATGATCATGGGTCACAAGGATTAAATCAGGATTGACAAAATCTTTTGTATCACCGCAAAGGGGATTGCCCGTAAAAAATGGGTCAATTAAAATTTTTACTCCATGGGAGAAAAGTTCAAAGGCAGAATGTCCAAGCCATGTAATTTTCATAATCACTCCTTTTACTTCCGGGTAAGAGCATAAAATTTGCGCATAGACGAATGACAGACAGCAATAGCAAGTGCATCTGTTGTATCAAGCCGAAATTGTTTGATATTAACGCCAAGAATTTTTCCAACCATAAACGCAACCTGTTCTTTATCAGCACGCCCAACGCCCACCAGAGCTTTTTTTACCGATGTTGGTGCATAATCAAACACAGGAATATCAAAATTGGCACAGGCAGCCACAGCAACACCCCGAGCCTGCCCTAGCTTCAAGGCAGTAAGAGCATTTTTAGCCGTAAAAACCTGCTCAATGGCGCTTTCTTCCGGTTGATAATAGGCAATAATTTCCAATAATGTCTTATAAATAAAGGAAATTCTCTCAGCAAAATTTTCTTTTCCCTTACCTTTTGGACGGATAACTCCACAATCAAGCAATTTCAACATGCCTGATTTATCTTCAATTATTCCCCAGCCTGTAAAGGCTGACCCCGGGTCAATACCAAGTATTCTCATGTAAAAAAATCAGGGAAAATCTCCCTGATATATTATCCTTCAAAATCGTCCGGTAAATCAAAGTTGAAATAAACGTTTTGCACATCATCTAAATCTTCTAATGCATCATTGAAACGGATGAGCTTTTCCGCTGCTTCCTTATCAACTGCGATATAATTCTTCGGAACATACGCAAGGGAAGCTGATTCCATTTCAACGCCTTGCTTTTCGAGTGAATCACGCACAGCGTTAAAATCTTCCATAGCAGTGTGAATACTCCAAATATCCTCATCGTCTTTCACGTCATCAGCCCCGGCTTCAAGGGCGAAATTCATAACAGTATCTTCATCCGGATATTTTTCTTTATTGAGGGTAATCACGCCTAATTTATCAAACATGAAGCTTACGGAACCGCTTTCACCAAGGGAACCTCCATGTTTTGTGAAAAGATGACGAACTTCTGCAACAGTACGGTTCTTATTGTCAGTGGCAGTTTCAACCATAACGGCAACACCGCTTACAGCATAACCTTCGTAGGTAATTTCAAATAATTCACCGCCGGCATCCTGACCTGTTCCTTTACGGATTGCAGATTCGATTTTATCCTTAGGCAAGTTAATAGCTTTAGCAGCAGCAATAGCAGCACGAAGCCGAGGGTTACCGGCAGGGTCACCGCCACTTTTTGCAGCAATAATAATTTCTTTCGCCGCTTTGGTAAATTCTTTGCCGCGCTTTGCGTCTTGACGGCCTTTACGATGCTGAATATTCGCCCACTTACTATGACCTGACATATATCCTCCGAGACATTTTTATATACTTATTTATTGTTATTTCCGGTAAACCCCAGTCCCACTTCAAAAATTTCCTTACTTTCTGCACGGGAACTTTGAGGTTTAAACGTTTTGACACTTGAAAAAATTGGACGCATGGCTTTTACCAAATCTTGAAAATCCGGTCCCATAAAAATTTTTGTAATAAAATTTCCGCCAATTTTCAAATATTTTTCAGCAACTTGTACAGACTCCAAACATAACTCCAAAGATCGCGCCTGATCGGTAAATTTCGTCCCTGTCGTACGGGGAGCCATATCGCTTATGACCATATCAAAAGGTCCAAGCTCCTCAAGCAATGCTTCAAATTCAGGACTGCGTTCAAAAACATTTTCCTGCAAAAAACGGACATTGGGGGGAAAAACCGTTTCTGTACTCTGTAAATCACAAGCCAGAACAAGTCCGTTTTCACCGACTTTTTCCGCAGCATATAAAGACCATGACCCGGGGGCAGCCCCCAAATCAAGAACTTTCATGCCGGCTTTAAAAAGGCGAAAACGTTTATTCATTTCCTGCAGTTTATACACGGAACGTGCAGGATAATTTTCTTTTTTTGCCTTTAAAAAATAATAGTCGCGATATTCTTTCATATTCTCTTTACTAATCAAAAGGTTCGAGCTATACTTTTTTGAGGTATTAGTATAACGTATTTTTTTTACTAAGCCAAGATTTTTTATTGAGCATTTAAAATATGGAAACAAAGAAATCTCTTGCAAAAATAAACAGCTCTCCCAGTATTTTGGACGAGCTTGGAAGACAAAAAACACTGCTGCAAGGGGATTTTTCCTATATTCTACTTGATGTAAAAAATTTTAATCCCTTGTATTCACGTACGCAATGTGAATTTTCCTGTACCAAAAAACAAATCCTTTTTCTGGGAATGGGGGCAAATACAGACAATATTTTAACCTGCTGCGAAAAGAAAAAACAAATTTTTTATCTTGAACACGAAGAATTTGCTAAACAAATCAATGTGCAAGTTCCTGCAAATTTTATAAAAATTACTCCAAACGAATTATTAAGCCTTTGTGACGATGAATTTTTTGCCGAAACGGACATTCTTTTTTATAAACAAAATTTACAGCTTTTCCCCGGTTTTTGGAATAATATTTTAATAGAACTGCGAAATAAAGCCCTTTTGCCGACATTTTCCCAGCCTGCAGGCAAACAAAAATATATTTTCCTTTCAGGCGGAAAAAATGATTTACTGCATAGAGAACTTTGTCAGGCTATTCACGATATAGGTTCAACTCCTGTTGAAATCGGACAAAAAAATTTGCAGGAAATTCTTGAGCTTCTGGATGCAAACCCTCCTCTCCTTTATTTGGCAGTAAATGCCCAATCCCTTGACGGAAACGGAATTATTTACCAATATTTAAAACAAAAAAATATTCCCCTTGCCCTTTGGTTTGTAGACAATGTCTGGAATATTCTCTCCGGATTTTCCCAAAAATGGTGGAAAGAATGTCATCTCTATCTGACGGATTTTTCCTTTGCCAAAGAATTGCAAAAAGAGGGAGCAAAAAATATTTTCCCTCTCCCGCTGGCAAGCCACAATCTTTCGGCAAGTTATCAAACTATCCCTGAAATTCCTTTATTTTTTGTAGGAAATTCAAGCTTTGCCAATAAAAAAAGTTATTTCAGCGGCTGTAAACTGGAACATGATTTTGAGCAAAATTTATACAGAACAATCAAAAAAAATCTTTTTGCACAAAAGGAAATTCCTGATTTTCACAGTATTTATCAGGAACTTTTACCAAACCAGCCCCTATGGCAGAATAAACAAGGCAGAACCATAGGCTATGCTGCAGCAAAAGCGGATTTATACCTGCGTAAACTTTGGCTTGAAGGATTAAGCCCGCTTATTCATATTATGGGTGACAACGCATGGCAGGATATTTTATCTACAGCCCACACATTTTACAAGCCTGTGGATTATTACAATAACTTGCCAACCTATTATAAAAACAGTCTTTTTACCCTCAATCTGACGAGTCTGCTCATGCCTGCCAACCTCTCTCAGCGGCATTTTGACGTCTGGAAACATCAGGGATTTTTGCTGAGTTCCCCAAGCAGCGGCATGAAAATTTTTCCGCAGGATATGCAATCAATTATCACTGTTAACAACCCTCAAGACTGCCTTAACCGTCTTGAACTGCTCCTCACAAAACCTGCTCTCAAAACTGAAATACAAGCCACCATGCAAAATGAAATTGCACAAAAAAATTGCTATACCCACCGCCTGCAATATATTTTGGAACATTGCTGATTTTTATTTTTTGGGGGAATTATTCCCCAAAAGCCCCCTATATGCAAACCCGTTATGGACTTTCATCCATAACGGGTTTTTATATAGTTTAAAGCACTTCCCAATTATTATGAAAAGTAAAAAATTGTCATAACGCGTTACTAGGGCATTTCCTTATAACATCAAGAATTAAATAGATTGCTTCGCTATCGCTCGTAATGACGTGTTAATGGAGTGCAATTCTCATCTCTCCGTCATTGCGAGGAGCGTAAGCGACGCGGCAATCTTTTAAAGATATAATGATATGGTATTAATGTTCTGAATATTAAAAGAAAATGCTTTAATGTTTCACTGCTTATGAAGAAAAATCAATTCTCTGAATAATCAAAATTATAATTCATTATCAAGCATTCTACTGAATTCTTGATACCTTTTTAAAGCATTAATAACTGCCCGATGAGATTTTTCACCTAATTCACTTTTTACGCCATTTTTATCGTAATCTTGAACAAATTTATTAATCTGCTTTAACAATTCATTCCATGTAATTCCTTCATCTTTGCAAATTCTCTCTATTCTGCCCAAATAATCATAAAGAGTACTTTTGTTACCACTTGGAGTATATTCTTTATAACCTTTTTCTTTTAAAAAAGTATAAAATTCTTCTTTTAATATGTTATCTGTATACATAATAATCTCCTTTAATGTATGTTTAAAATTTGTTTTACTTTTGTTAAAAATTCTTCTCTGGATAACAGTTCACATGCAATTTTTACTTCCTGCAGCAATGAAGGCAGCTCTTTTTGATTCCATCCGATTCTGCGGCTGTTGTTATGCCCGTCAAACATATCCCGCGTATTTTTTAATGTTCTCTTTTTGACATTTAACACCTGAGAAGCCTTCTCAAATGCTTTATCCTGTGAATACGCCGGATATACATCTTCATGTTCATACAAGCTGAAATAGTTAGGTAGTGTCGTCAATAGATTTTAGCCCAGATGGCGATACACCTTATATGTACCGCTGCCAAGAACGAAGCAGTATTTTTCGCAT
>OFFB01000214.1_pt1 | contig 63881 bp, 62 predicted proteins | sample 1521281 | NCBI WGS metagenome assembly OFFB01 (sample SAMEA3504109, study PRJEB24116) | mouse gut metagenome | biome: mouse gut; feature: mouse-associated habitat; material: faeces | place: Denmark | collected 2011
AACCACATTCTCAGGATTTTCAGTCCTGCGCATACACCATGTCTGCCAAGTGTCCGTTAGCGGAAGCAGAAAGATTCATTGCAAGCACAGCGCTTAAGCGATGACGAACTTTCGGAGTCTTCGTGAGGCTCGGCCCCTTAGCAGAGGGCTGGTTTGTTGCTTCGCAAGCGGCAAGCCGATGATGACCTCTCACCCATGCTTCCTTTCTTTTGACACTGCAAAGTTAGAAAGCCAGAATGCAGCCTATTTGCGTACTTCGAAAAAATCTTTTTTTTCTTGAATTTTTTTTCAAAAACGGCCATAATCTTATAATGGCGAGGAAATAGACGAAGGTCTTTCGAGTCATTCGTTGAGCGACTTAGAGATTATTTGTAAATTTGCATATCATACCAATTTATTGAGAATGGAAAATGAGAAGCTCAACAGAATCAAAGCGGTGCTTGCCGAAACCGGCAAGCAAGGAAAGTGGTTGGCAAAACAGCTTGGCAAGGATCCGGCAACGGAATCCAAGTGGTGTACCAATACTATTCAGCCCGATTTGAAAACTCTTGCCGAAATTGCCGATTTGCTTGATGTTAACATCCGAGAATTACTCGTTAATACCAAATAACAAACCAATATCATGGGAAAGGTAATAACAACACATCTCGTTGACGGAGCCCCACGCGGCATCCGGAATGTCTTTATAAGCAATAAAATATGCAACATGTATGTAATACCCCGACAGCAAATGTCGGCGGCAAACGCAAACGAAGACATTCAGGTGGAGCAGCCTGCCTTCTACATACTTCTTGGAGAAGAAGATGATTTCGCTTCTCTGCCCCAGGCTTATATTGGTCAGACGGAGATTTTCAAAGACCGAGTTAAATTCTAAGATAACAAGAAAGATTTCTGGAATTCGGCTCTGTTGTGAAATCTGAGACCGGATACATGTAACTTTGAAATAAAACGCGTTATGGAGAACTTCAAATTCCTGTCAATATCAGAGCTAAAAGACAAACGTTTCTTTATACCCAATTATCAGAGAGGATACAAATGGGAGAAAGAACAAGTTGAGGACTTGCTAAATGACATCAATGAATTTATGAATGCCGACAAGGATAAAGTTGGTATGTCTTATTGTATTCAGCCTTTGGTAGTAGGAAATCGACAAGAAGACTCTGAAATCCTTGAAAAAATAAAGGAAGCGAACTCAATCCCTGCTGTTGAAGCTTTGCTCACGGAACGGGAAATGGAAGTGATAGATGGTCAACAACGCCTTACCACCATCTTCCTTATATTATCGGCATTAAACGTCAATAAAAAAGACCAATATCACTATACTATTCAATACGCTACACGTGAAAAGTCGTGGGATTTCTTACAAAAAATCACCGAGGAATTCAATGGATCTTACGTAAGGGAACAGTGTATTAAAAACGAAGATTTCTACCATATATACCAGGCTTACGATACCATTACTACATGGCTTCGAAAAACCAAAGAGTCTGATCCCACATTCAGAGAGGAACAGTTCCTGATTACGTTGATGGCTAATGTAAAATTTATATGGTATCATAGCATTGCCCCGAATCCTGTTCAAGTATTCCGAAGGTTGAATGATGGTAAAATAAGCCTTACAGATTCCGAACTAATAAAAGCTCTTGTATTGCATTGCGAAGATAGCACAGACAAGAATACTTTCGAGCGTGCTACAGAATGGGATGAATTTGAAATACGTCTTCAAGACGATGAGTTCTGGCTATTTATTCAAAATGACATAAAATATAAAAAGCCTAATCGAATCGAATGGGTCTTGGATTTGATTTGTAATCATGATTTGTTAGAGCTGACAGAATTAAATTCCGATTTCAGGAATGAATTGGGAAATGATAATCATGTAACATTCCGCTATTTTGATCTTTATGTTAGATTAAATAAAGAACGGGGCTATGAAGTTAATGCCACATATATATGGAACAAAGCCAAGTCTATTATGGCGGCTATAACAGAATGGTATTCTGACTGCCGGTTTTTTCATTATATCGGGTATCTTATTCATCAGAACACCAAGATATGTGATATATATGAGAAATGGAGAGAACCGGGTATAACCAAGAGCCTATTTCTTCAATATTTGCAAAAAGAAATATCGCGAAAGCTTGCCGGTTGTAACGACTTTTCAAAGGTATATACAGATACAGACAAAGGAGAATGTCGGCCTTTATTGCTATTGCATAACATTGAAGAGGTGTTGTGGCAAAATAGAAGTCTTCAGAAAGAACGAAGATTTGGTATGGGGGCGTTTTATCGCTTCCCATTCCATCTATACAAGAAAGAGGAAAAGAAAGGTGGCCGGAATGGCTGGGAAATAGAGCACATAGCATCGAATTCGGGGGATTCTGATGACGAACGGGACATTGCCTTCTTTCTGGAATCGTCAAAAAACGCTATCCATGACGATAAGCTAAAACAGAGAATAGAGTCGTTTGATATTTCCGCTGAAGACTCTCAGGATACATATATGGGATTGAGAGAAGCCATCAGAAAATATTTCGGTGAAGTTGAATGGAGTGACAATGACAAGAATAAGGTGTGGAATTTTACACTGCTTGATTCCGGAACAAATCAAGAATATAAAAACTCCGTCTTCCCGTTTAAACGCCTTTATATAATAAATAAAGAAAGAGGACATAAGACAATATGTCGGTATGACGAAAAGACTAAAAAAGCACACATAGAACTGTCTGCTCCTGCAGTCTCATTTATTCCGCCCATAACGAAGAAAATTTTTACTAAAGCATTTTCTCAATCGCCCATCACACTAAATAGCTGGACGTTTGATGATGCGAAGAACTACATTTTGGACTTGGAGAATAAAACCGAAAATTATCTGCCCGGTGTATACCGATGGCTACGGGTAAATATACCAGACGATGCACTATACGTGAAAATCATTTCTGAAATTGATTTGAATACACTAAAAAGTATGAGAATGATAATGATCGGCATAAACCGGGTATATAATCTATTAAACAAGTTGTCAAAATGAAATATACACTTTGGAAGCTATTGAATGATAGAGGCGTTGAGATACCTGTTTTTCAGCGCGATTATGCACAAGGCAGGACAGATAAAACAGCATTGCGCCGAGACTTTCTAAAACAATTGGTCGGCGCTCTTGCCGATTGCAAAGAGGCTGACGGCAACTTGGATTTCGTGTATTCGTTTGGCGATGGCACAAAAGATGCGCAGCCTCTGGATGGTCAACAGCGGCTTACTACTTTATGGTTTCTCCATTGGTATATTGCTGTTCGAGTATTGAAAGAAGAGGAGCTGAAAGAGGCATTGAAAACACTGTCTAAGTTCAGCTATCGCACTCGTCATTCATCATCCAATTTTATATATTCACTTTGTCAATCTGAAAAAGTAGTCGGTCTAAAAGACACTAATGACATATCAAGTGCCATTTGCGATTCAACATGGTTTGAGAAGTCTTGGTTGCAAGACCCAACAGTATGTGGCATACTTACCACGTTAAGAGGTCACACGGAACACAACAAAATTGAGCCTAATGGCATACAGCCAATTTTGGCCTCGCATGCACAAGCTGATTTAGTGAAATTCTGGAATTTATTGACTTCAGAAGTTTGTCCGATACAGTTTGATCATCTAAATATCGAGAAATATGAGGTAAAATCCCCGGATTTACTCTATATTAAGATGAATGCGAGAGGCAAATCGTTAAGTGCCTATGAAAAATTCAAGGCACAATGGATAGCCGAAATTGGCAAAACTGACAAGAATCTGTCATTTGAAATCTCTCGTTTGATTGATAATTAATGGAGCGACGTCTTTTGGGACACTGAGAACCTGACCACAGGAATTGATGAGCGGAAGATGGCTTTTTACACTCGCTTTTTCTTATATCGTTTTATCCGAACGCTAAATACTAATCCGAGGTATAAAGACCTCCCTTTTGAATCCAAGGATACGAAAAAAGAATCCAAGGAAAAGATGCTTGGTGTGTTTCCACTGTATACGAGAGAATCAAATAGTAAGGGATATGAGTTTAAGTTTCTCAGTTTGGATGAATTCTCCATACCTTCTCCGTCGTTCTCGCTATTAAACAACGACTCACATAACGAATTAATTAAGGTATTTGAGCATCTTCTTAAAACCTTCAAAGGCACTCTGAAACAAGCAGTTCCGGAGTATCTTAAGAACTTTTCTTTCATTCCGGTACTCAGAGAAAAAGACGGTATATTTGAAAAAGACGAGGAAGGTAACTTTGTGGTAGTTCAGTCCAACATGAAGCACCAAGCATTATTCTATGCCATTTGTCTCTATTTAGTAGAGTCAGCTAACCCAACGCAAGAATCATTCCAAAGATGGATGCGAGTCTGTTCAAATTTCATAGAAAACACGAATTCAAATTCTGATCGTAAGACTCATTTGAAAGTTCTGAATAGAATAACAGATTTGGGAACTCGGAGTTTTTCCCTTATTAATTCGGAGGATGTTGAAATATTCGCCAGAGGATGCGATTATATTTACGAGTGTTTACAAGGTTGTAAATACCAACAGTCAATAGAATTGGAGAGCGCCCTATGGGAGGAACGAGAAAAGGCCATAAAAATCCTTTCTGGAGGCCAAGAAATTGAAAAAATCATCAAAGAAGCAGGAATCTTTATTTCGATACATCTGTGGAAAGCGACTTTGATTCTCAAGATTGTATCGCCATTTCCCCTCTTTTTACTCTGCGGGTGGGTTCGGTTTTGTCCATATCTTATTTGAGGTTTAGGAAACAGGCGCGACCGGTCTCAGTTATCCAAGGCATACGCATTTCGTAGGAGCCTTCGCAGTCGAAGACCCATACTTTCTTGGTGTGGTCACCATTCTTTACACGCGGACGCGGTGCACGGCCATCCGTAAAAATAATGAGTCCATCGTAATCTCGATGTTCGGCAACGAAATCAAAGACGCACTGGAAGTTTGTGCCTCCACGACCGTTTATCTCGAATCGAGGGTCTTTCTTTACCTTTTCCAGTGAGAGTACCTCTCCTTGAATTTGCGTGTCAAACTGGATTACATCCATCGTCTCAATGCCGTACTTGAAAAACCTGACAATAATGGAAAAAAAGTTTGCGAGAATATCGTTGGTGACTGATGCGCTGACATCCACGGCTATCAGAAGGCGCGTTGAAAAATTGCGTTTGCTGCCCATGTGTTCAAAACCACTGCGGCGGTTGGGGCGCATTCGTGTCAGTGAACGTTTTGACGACAAGACAGATGCCCGGAAGCCGGACAATACCTTTCGGTAGTCAATCCTCGCCTGTGTGGATGCGAGGATTGTGTCTGCAAGTATGCCGGGAACATTTCCCCAATCCTTAATCTTCTCAATAGTCTTGTTAATCTCAATCTGCTTACATTCATCTTCTTCCCAAAGATCGGTGGATTCGGCTAAGGCCGCCGATTCTGCTTCACCTGTATCTGTCGCACCAGATTCACCATCGCTTTGCTCAATCTCACCTGAAGAGGTCTGCCCATCATCGCCATCTCCATTTTTATTATCATCAGATGTCGGGAGATTTTCAAGATACCATTCGTAGTGTTTAACATCCGGCAGGTCAAACATTTCAGCCGTCGCCATTGAGGTTTGGTATTGAAAACTGTAATAGGATGTCAACACAATATCACTTGCGATACGCATTTTCTCACGAGGACAATCAGGCGGTGTGCGCTGATACGGATGCTTCAAGAAAAGCCGAATCATTTCAATCTTGATTGTTTCCTCAAACACCTCGTCGGACATCGCCGTAATATTTTCCGGATTGTACTCCATACGCCCTTGACCAACACGCACGGCGCATTTCAACTTTGGATTCGGAACATGGGCGTGGCTACAGAACATGGCAAATAATGCCGGCTCGGAAAGAAACCAACTTTCAGCCAGATATTTGAATCGGTCGCTTGCTGTAGCCATTTTATAAGCTGTTAATAAACTCTTGAATCTTTCTGTAAAGGTCGGGGATGTCCGTCAGAACGAACAGCGCGGTCTCGGGATAGTCGCTACTGGAATAGTCGGAAATCCAATGGGCAAACGCCTCGCTTCGACCGCTCGTCAGCAACATATCTACGTATGCCTCAAGAGAGCGGGCAACAGTTGCCCGGATTTCCGGCTTCAGTCCCTCGGCTTCGATGAAACCGAAGATGGAGTCGTTCAAAAGTGATATGGCATGAAGTGGAAGTGCTTTCACTGCATTGATATATTTGTCATATTCCAGCATCAGGTCTTTTCCTGTGATGGCACGTGTAGAGGCTGCGAAATCGAAGAATCTGCCTGCTGATTTGGCACCGATAATGCCGCCAATCAACTTCTTATGAAAAGTGGTGAGTTGTGGAGAATCTTTTATAACATCAGAAACGCGCTTCCAGCCTCGGCGGTCGGCACTCTTTTCGAGTCCGGCATCAAGGTAGGGTAGCTCCTCATCGAGGTAAGCGGGATGGCCGCTAATGAAATTTATCACGCGATCGTCGAGTCCTGCTTGACGTGCCCACACAAGCCATTCGCTCGGCTCGGGGCGGAAATTGTAGATATTGAAACGAGAAACCAACGCCGGGTCGAGTTCGGTGAGTTGATATTCCTCACCATCGTTTACCGCCGAGATGATGCGGCTCCCTTCAGGCAAAGTCCTTCCGGCCAACTTTCGGTTGAGCGCTAAGTCCATTATCGTTTGAAGTACCTCCGGACGAGCGCGATTCAGCTCATCAAGGAACAATACGATTGGCTCACCATTGACCGGAAACCAATACGGAGGCATAAAATCGGTGGTGCCGGTTTCGGGATTGAGGCGAGGTAGACCTATAAGATCGCCAGGGTCGCTCATCTGACCAAGAAAAAGCGAAATCACTTTCATCCCCTGTCGTATGAAGAATCGGGTGAGAATTTCCGACTTACCGATGCCATGCTTGCCTTTGAGCATAACATTATGCGATGCCGGAGTTGCCTCCAGCAACTTCTCAAGTTCTTTTATATTTAGTGTAATAGCCATATTTATTTGAGTCTTACAATTTGTTTTCTATCGGGAACATCCTGGGTTTTTGTTCGCAGGCTTCGGTGGCGTTCATCTTCTGACAGGAAATGCCGGAGACAGATATTGCGAGCCTCAACCTCTCCGGCCAAACGAAGATAACGCCGCATCCCTATGGCTTTAGGACTACCGCCCTTTGCAAATCCCTCAATCTCTTGAATAAGGTGTTGAATTTCGTGCAAAAGCACTCCCTCGATTTGATAGCTGAATTCGGATTTTGGAGTGCCCATCGAAATTACTATACCATTGGTCTCCGGGTTATAATAACCTGCCAAGCCGGTTTTCGGAGAATACATCACATAAAGTGTTAGAGTTTCAAACTCCGGATATGCTGTCAAAATCTGAGTATCACGCAATATGAAGCGGATATTGATGGACTCTCCAAACCGAGGTTTTACATAATCTTCTATTGCTGATGTTTCAAGGAATGGGTCGGCAATCTCAAACCGCCATTTGCCGTCAATGCCCATTTCCCAACCGGTTTGAATCTTGATAACTGTGAGGTCGTAACCTTCTTTCAGCATTTGTTCCGCTTGTTGACGGCGGATTAGATTCCCTGCGTCAAGCCGCTCAGCACCGATGATTCCTATGTAGCTCATTTTTCAATAATTATGTCAGTTTTGCCACTAATGTAGTTTTCAAGACTCCGCTTTATGAATTGTAGACGGTCGCTACAAGGAAACGTTTCTATGAACTTTACAACCTCGACCTTGTCGGGAGCAAGAAAAAGAAACTCATCGTTGAATCGTTGTATTATCTTTCCAACCGGTGATAGTTCCTCATCTGCCCCTTCCATTAGGATTACTTTTACATCCTTGTCAAAGTGAATATCGGGTTGTTTTACGGAATTGGAAAGAATTCTATAAAGGTCTCGATAAATTGTATAAGCATGGCTGTTGAATGGTTGATGTAAAGTTCCGATAGCATTTGACCAATCATAATATAAAGCTCGTATTTGACTCTGCATCAGGTTTTCGAGCATTGAGCGCCCTTCATACGGAAGTGTACGTTTGCAAAGCGAAGCGAATGGAGAAATTTGGTCCACAAGTTTTGTTGCAACCTGAAACGAAGACGGAGGTGTTATACGGAGTTGCAGTTCAGTACGAACAGGCGGCATAATGACCGCATTATACCAATCCAGCAGAGGCCAATCAGAATTATCGGCACATTGACGTGGTTTGGCAATATCTTTCATTTCACCAATTGTAATATATTCCCTTGGTATTAAAATCACCGCTTTCATTGTAGCCAAATGATTCATGACCTCGGTGAATATCGGGCTGCTTGAAGCTGTTCGGTCGGTCGCATAATGTTTGAGCGGATTCTTGGCCGGGGCGGTGTTCTTGTTGCGCTTCGATGTTACGGCAGTCGCTTTGAAATGCTGACGGATCGGGTCGAAACGGGTGTCGCTTTCAAATTTTCTCGAATCCTTGTCATTGACAGAGACGCAGAATGTCAGACCTGTACCTTGCAAATTTCGCATAGGGATAATACTGAATCCAATCCCTATACCGGAAATCTGGTAAACATGGTTGGCAGCGTTGGCATATTTCAATCCGTCACCCAAGGGCAATGCAACATTAGAAATCAGTTTCTCAACGTTTTCACCGGACATCGGCAGTAGCAGGCCCTGCTCGGTATGAACCACGCCATCTTTGTCAGGAGCAAGAGAAAAAGTTATAAAGTGCGGTTTTACCGATTCCACCAAGGGATTGGAATATGCGCCCAGTATGTTGCCGGTAATGATTTTACGGTCAAGGATACGATTGTTGTATTTGGCTATCTCGCGGTCCCATTCAAGAGGATTAAATTTCCATTGTGGAGAGTCGAGTAACTGCAACAGGCGAGCATAATTGTTTTGCGAACCTTTATCAACAAGATTAAGAACGAGTTCTTTATGTCCGGCAGATAAGGCGAAAACAAATTGTACCTTACCCGGCTGGAAACGTCGAGCTTCATGTTTATCGAATCGCACCTCTTTAAGCACGGCTATGACGCGGTTTATTTTTTCGTCTAGAGGAAGAATGTCCAGTATATTACCGAAGCCCTGACCAATAACAGCTTTTGAAAGAACCTCCATCAGTCGTTTGCGCTGTTCGGCCTTAACTTTGATTTCTTTTTTCTCACGGTCATCCAAGTCAGCAAAATCGGTAGAATATGACAGTAATTTACGTTTCAGAAATTCGCGTTTCGGATAATCTTTCAAATCAGTGTCAATCGACCCAAGCCAAAATTCGGCAGGACGCTGAGTAAGCAACATCAACTGAATGGCCTGCTCCTCCTTAGGGATATATTTACAAAGAGCCTTAAGTGTTATAGTCCAAAGAGTCTCTTTTCGTGCCTTTATCTTATCGCGAATCTTTTTATTTTCACGGCGATAATAGGTACGGATTTCATCATTAAGTTGACCCGACTCCGAAAGTCGCTCACCATATTGAGCTTTCGATTTTGCGATGGCTTGCGCCAACGATGCAGCATCGTAGGGGAACGTGCGGTGTCGGCAACGGAATGTCGAAAGCATCGACACTCCACCCAAGGCTGTTTCATCAACCGACTTGGTGAAGAGTTCTTCTTTAACAAATTCCGCGTCAAAATCGCGGTATTCACGCTCCAAGTCCCATTGGTTGATACGGCGCAATTCCTGCTCAAGATTCTGATAGGCAGAGAATATTTCATCAATTATATCTTGTTGAGCTATAACACTTAGCATTGCCAAACGAGCCAATAATTGACTTGCAGTGGCGCCCTCTTTCAAGCCCAATACGAATGCAAGCTCTGTGTTATTAGACAAAAACTCAGATGTCACCTGATTGCCATAGCGGTTGCTGATGTCAATGAAATCGGCCTGGCGTTTATCTTGATCCTGATTGGCGGCAGTGTTGGCACTCAAAGAGCGTAATTTAGCCCGAAGCATCATGTTCAGCCGCTTCTCTGAAGGAATGGACGTAATGATATACTCATAAAGCGGAGGCAGTTCCTCCACTTGACCGGTACGGTTGATTCGACCACGCTTCTGAAGGTCGATATTAACATCAAGGTCGTTCTGAACAATCAGCATCTTTCGCTGACGCACTTCGCTGCGCTGAACCTCGGCGGTTTCCACGGCATGGGCGCTGGCTCCGATTGCACCGCAGGCATTAATGAGAATTACATCCAGTTTGTTGTTTTGGAAGTCATTGTAGATGTGATTGGAGTGGCGTTTCTTGCGGGGAACAACTGTTGCGTTGACATACTCATCGTCACCTTCTGGAGACAGATATTCCAGTTGACGAGCGCGACCGGTGCATTCCTCGAAACGGATATTTCGTGTCTCTCCTGACTTGTCGGTAAATTCCTCCTGAGTTATCAGCTGTCGGATTACATCAATCGGCGATAACGGCAGATGAAATATATCTTCCAAGATTCCATTCCTGATTTGATCGGAATAGGTCCTGACTTCATCTAACTTGGAGAAAATTTCGTGATTTGTCGGGAGGCCATCCAAATCAAGGTCAAAGACCGTCATTCCGACGACCTTGGGGTTAGAGAGAGTTTTGTCCAATAGTCTTAACAGCATGGTAGAAAAATCTCCCGTGCGGCACTCTTTTGTTATCGGGTCGATGCTGTCGCGCAATACACACTCCAAAGTGTCGCTCATGCCGATGACAACGCTCCGACCGGCTTTAACTTCCCGCACCGCCGCTTCAGCGACATCACGCGCTTTCAACGAGAGCAAAAGCACTTTATTGACATAGAACAGTTGTGCTCTTGTTGGGTATGGTCGAAAAATATCTACCTCCAGAAGTTTGGCCATGACCATAACCTCCTTTATCATGTCGGAGAGCTTGACCATTTCACGAAACCAGAACATTACCTTGTCGAAAAGCTCGGCATGTTCCACCAATTTGTCGTCAAGATATGTGTAGGTAGGCTCTGGAATACCTTCGGTGGAATGCTCGCGCCGAATCATCTGCCCCTCGTTGGCGAGTTTTGATGCTACATACTCCTGCATAGGCACGCCTCCGTTGGCAAAGGCCAGTTTCAGCGTGTCGTTTGTCGCCAGCGAGCTGAGCATTGTCTGGCGCATGAAGGTAATCAGGCATTCCGGACGTTTGGCAAAGGTTGCAGACAGAAACACACACTGAGTCTTGGGGCATTGCTCCAATATTGAATTGATGCCCTGCGTGATAACCGAGATTTTGCCAGCGGTAACACTACTGCTTTTGTGAGCTTCATCGAAAATGAATAGCACACGATGTTTCTCACAAAGAGAGGTCAGAAAATCAAGGCGAGTCATATCTCGCTTGGCATCCTTCAGCTGCGAATATGTCAGCATCAGGTATTCAAATCTCGATGTTTCTATATCACCTCGACGATACATCAGCTCCAGCTCTGCCTTTTTGGGCGATTTATAGACCTCTTCGTAGTGCTGTTGGTATAGGCCGGCTTCAGCTTCGCCGTCGTCGTCGTCATCGTCATCCTCATTAGGTGACCAAATCTCATCAGTCAAGGGTTCGTCCTCGTCCTCAATAATTTTGTCGAAGTCCACTACCGACACTTTCTGATTGAGAATGAGCGGCCGGGCATTCATTATGCCAAGAGCCTTGCAATCTCGATACATATCACTGAAAAGCGTATAGCGGTCGGTTAAGAATATCGGCAGGTATCCGGCCAACATTCCGTAACGTATCATTGCGGCAGCCTGTCGGCCTTTACCAATGCCGGTCTGGTCACCGATAATAACCGACTGACTGCGGGCTTCTATATTGTAGATAGCTAACGCAACACCTTCTACTTGCTCTTGAGCTAATGCCATAGCAAGTTCTTCGGGGGATAGATTGAGTCGATTGGCTACATAACCTGAAACGTCGCCGTGGAGTGCCTCTTTCAGTTTCAAAAGGGCATGGGATGTTTCTTCAGAAAGTTGTTCCGGAATTGTAGCCCCTAATGACAGGATTTCCCTCTCAGGCATATAATTTTTATTATCAACGTACTTCATAATCAACTGCAAAGATAGAGTCTGTGTGTTTCAGAATCCTACAGGTAGGAAACATTAGTCTACGGATTCGCCGGTGAAGATGTTGGTGTGCTCGTTGGCGCAACATTCATTTTGCCACCCTACCTCAGGACTCATTGTCAGATGGCCGTCTTTGCCCATGATGACAGTGTAATCTTCGTAGTCGGTATAATCAATCTGTATATATAGGCCGACGTATTTAGAACCCGCGGTTACTTCGGTGCCGAAGAGAGTCATCAAGTCTTTCCAGTCGTTGAGGAAATCGTCAAAAGAGGTGTAATTTTTCACAATCTCCATGAAACCGGCATGACGCTGGCGCATTTTCGAGAGACTTTTTTCTCGCATTTCATAAAACATCTGCGCCAATTGTCGGCGCTTCTCGGGGTCAATATTTCTCTTTACCATTTTCTTGTTGTTATTGTGGCGGCGATTTTCAATCGCCTTTAAATTCTATTTATATTGACTATGATTGTTGAGGCGATTCTTTGTGTGCAAAGCGCTTCGCGATAATAAAATCGCCGTTCCATTTAGAACACAGTCAATAGTTTGCATGATGTTTACTCCCGCAAGGAGTGGAGGGCGTGTTGGCGGATGTAATAGTATTAGTGTTGATGACTTTATTTTACTTAGAATCGCGAACACGGAAATTGATTCTAAGCAGCCCTGAGGTTTCAACGCCTAAACTGCTGTACTGAGTCATGAGCATTATCGGGCTAACATTGGATCTGCAAGACATCACCGGTACAATGGAGGATATCGGGATAGGCGACATCACCACTCCATCGGGTGTCATGGATATTCCCCTAATGTTTCCTTCGATTTGCTTGGCATGATTTAGGATTCTTTTTAATTGTCCATTTCTTTGTCGCTGATTAACTTGCGATTTAACAATGGCAATAGCTTCTGAATATGCTAACCCATGCACTCTCGCGATATCCATTATGGATGTTTTATATCCAATCCGTTGAAAAGATGCTATTCGGGCTACTTTGTCATTGCCGTATTTCGCTTGAATATATTGCCAGATGGCATCTCGTCCTTTCCGGTCAATGTCTATAGTTATTGGATTAAGGATATTATGCCGATGAGTCAGAAAACGAAAAGCTTTCGCTTCATCTTCAAGTGGAGGGGTTCGTGTGATACCGAGACTGTATGCAACAAGACTTTGGGACAAAGCACCATGTATGGCACCTATATTTATATTCGGGTCAGATATGGCATGATTGATTATATCATGTATGATTAGGAACAGTCCGGAGAGACCATTTTCTCTAATTACATCAAGTTCACGAAGAACTCGATTATTCACGCCTTGATTGTCTTCTCCATATTTTTCTTTGACTCCGGCATTTGTCACTCGTTGAAGATATTCGTAGTCTGACTTGCCATTGTCTGGCGTGAATGTGGGAGTCGCAGGAGCGCTTTCAATTGAATAAAACTGAACCTTATCAAATATTTCCTGAGTATTGGAAATTGAATCAGGGATGTCTTGAAAGATTTCGCACATCTCTTCTGCACTTTTCAACCACTCTTCCTTAGTGTAATGCATATGGAACACATCTAATTTTTTCGCCAATGCAACGCACGGAAGGCATTCGTGAACATCCGCATCATCACGATTTACGAAATGGACATCGTTGGTTGCCACAATCTTTATTCCATGCTTCTTTGCCAGCATTACTAAAATCGGATTTACGTCTTCCTGCCGTTTGAACACTTCAGTATTTGCGTTTGAATCTTCAGTCTGATGCCGCGTGATTTCGATATAGAAATCCTCACCGAAAGTTTCTTTAAACCAGAGCAAGCGCTGTTCGGCCTCTTCAGTCTTTCCCCAAAGAATAAGACGGGGAATTTCACCTCCAAGGCAACCGGAGAGAACGATTAGTCCTTCTTTATGCTTTGCCAACTCGTATTTGTCCGTTCTGGGATGGCGGTAGAACCCCTCCGTCCAAGCATTACTTAAAAGCTTAACGAGATTGCTGTAACCATATTTGTTCTTCGCCAATACTGTTAGGTGCGTGCCAAAGTCTCTATATCCCATACGTGTGGTAAGGCGGTCTTGGGCTACATATAACTCACAACCTACAATCGGTTTGAACCAATCACCCTTTGGTCGAGTTTGGTTCTTTTTTTGAACATAATCCAGAAAATCTGGAATGCCGAACATATTGCCATGGTCGGTAATAGCTATTCCCTTCATACCAAGAGTCATCGCTTTATCAACCAGTTTTGGTATCGTACCCATTCCGTCTAATATACTATAATGGGTATGAACATGTAGATGAGTAAAATCCATATACTTAAAAATGTTTAGCTGATTAGTCCCACCAGGAGTGGAGGGCGTGTTGGCGGATGTGATAGTAGAGGCGGTGGGCTTTATGCCAGTAGATTTTGCGGCCGCAGTGAAGTTTATCGGACTCTTCGGTAGGGTTGTTGAAGTGGTCGAGTTCCCATTGGCTCACCGGGTAACTGATGTTGCGCGGGTTCACGGCGAGAATTTTATTATCGGGAATACGGCTTTCATTGACGAGATAGCCGAGGAGTTTGACGCATAGGCGCAGCCAGCGACCTCCGGGGTAATTGCCGTTTTCGTCAGCAGTGACAGAGTGTGAGAAGTAAGCATCCATGCACTCCATCTTCTGTTTCTCCAGTTCAAGCAGAAAACTTGCGTCATATTGCGGAGCGTCAAGGGCATAATCAGACAGTCTTTTGACCATTGGCTCAAGGACTTCCTTTTCCCATACGCGATATTTCTTTTTGTGGTAGTAGAAGCCTCGATGAATAGCTGCATACTCAGCTATATCTTCATCGGTAACTTCGTGGTTACCCCAGTAGTAGGGAGCCAGACAGGCAAGTGCCAGCTCAAACTCTTCGTCGGATTTGAATCGTTCGTAATCGTAAGTGCCGAATGCGCCCAAAGCCTTGCTTTTCAACCGTGCTTTCTGAACATCTGAAAGGTTGGAGATGTCTGCCAGCGGGGCGTTATGCTCCTCGCCTCCGAATGTCAGTGCTTTAGGGTTATTGTCACTCATATTTGTTTAGGCGATTGGTTATTAGTTTTGAAATAATCTCAGTGGCCAGTTTGTTGGTATCATCACTGCTGTCGGGCACAGTTTGGTCAAGCCACTCGTTGACCAACTCATCGGGTTTAGGTGACTGATTGAATCCGAGTCCTTCTAATGCGGCACCCAGAAAACCTTTTATGCCCGTAACTAAGAATCTCGCTTGTTTTGTTGTCAAACAAGTGTTTGCTTGGAGCGTTTTCTCCAAAGCAACCTCCGCCGATTCATTAAGTAATTTCCCTTGGGCAAGGAATTTCAATCCTTTGCAGATGTCAAATGCCTGCAGAGTGTTACAGAGCACCTTTAGCCCTTTAATCTCAACATCTTGTGCGCCAATAGCGTCGGTGATAGCATGCGGATCAGCTTGTAAGAATATTTCTCTGTAAGTCATACCTTAAATTGTTTTCTGTAAAGTTACACCCGGGGGTGTGTCAAAAGACAATACCGGTTGAGCTAAACTTCCATTTTCAGGTTTTCAATGATGAATTTTTGGCGTTTCTGAGTTTTTTCACGATATAGGATGTGTCATTAGCCTTACCAGTGATTATTTCAAGATCTTTTGTCATTGTCGTTTTCTGAAGAGTATATTACGTGGCAAAATTAACAAGCACGACTGCCAAAAACTGACAGTCGCGCTTATTATCTTTGTAATTGTGTGTGGATTACTATATTATAAATTCTCCTATGAGAGAAGTTTCTTTTGGCAGTGGTTTCGGATTGAAGTCACTCGGTTGTCGATTTCCTTGAAGTCTGGTATAGAGGAAAATGTATAGTTTTCCACGATATTCCCCACTTTATACCAATTTTGACCATAGGCCGAAGAATCAAATTCAAGACCAAAAGTCTCAGAGGGCGTGTATTTGGAATCTTCACAGATTAAGTAAAAATTAATCTCCTTTTCAAAGAAGCCAACGCCTACATATAAGCTCGGGGCGACTTTGACCTCAATGTACCGGCCATAATTTTTTGATCGGCGAGCTTCTGATGAATGAGTCTGGTGATATTCTTCGGCATATATTAATGGAAGATTATTATACGCACTCATTAAAAGTCGGAGCGCATTCAACTCTTCGGGAGCTTCTTTAATTCGGTTATACAAAACCTTTGCGTTATCCATATCAATATTTGAAATGTTTAGATTGTGAAGATAGCGAGTGTAAGTTTTCAACGGAATGAAATCCGCGTGAGATGATTGTTCAATTGCAATTTCAATCATAACTGCAAGATCCTTTGGATAAAGGATGCGGTCGGCTAATCCTTTTTCACTTACATAATTTCGATGCAAACAGATTGTTTTTAGGTTTTGGGGTTCAAAATCCTTTTCAATTGCTTCTTGATAATCTTCAAGCTGATTAGGCTGATAAGTTGCCTCATTGAGCTTATTTTCCACAATAACTGCATTTATGCAGTCAATAGAATCATCCACGATTAGAATGTCAATTCGTCTTCCTTCCCACCTGTCACCATGCAATGTGTATTCTTTGAATATTTTGGGGGATGGAAAAAGCGACGGGCTAACATCGCATTTCGACAAGAAAAAATCAAGAAAGCTTCTTCCTAAACCATGCTGGCCGGAGGGATTTAGCAAATCCGCTATAATTTCGCTATGCACGAGTTCTTTCTTCTCAACATGCTTAGCAAACCACTCCATTGGATTGTAACTTGGCAATGACGCGTTGAATACAAAATTGGTGTCTTGTAGCCAATCAGATAGTATTTTGAAATCTTTGTTCATATTGCAAAATTAGCTAATTAATCTATAAATAGCAAGAAAATCAATGTGTTATAAAGCATGCTATGAGGCAATAAGTCATTTAGAAACGAAACACTGGTTATTGAAGTCGTAATGTTGGCCGGCTTGGTTTGTGAGGCTTTGGGTTTTGAAGTTGACTTCGCGCCAGAAGTCGTTAAGGTGGAGCAGGTCGGGGATTGAGTATAACTTGTGGTCGGTGAGGTCGTGGACTGCATAGCAAATTATGAATTCCATGAATTCCGGGAAGCGGTTAAAGGGATATTCATACCAGCTCTCGCCATCGTCGAGCGGACCGTGATGTTCATTGATAGTGACTATAATTTCTATGCCGGAATGAGAATATACCTCATAGAGCGCTTTAATCATCAGGGCGAAGTTGGAGCCATAACAATCATCATCGGGCAAATGGCAGATTGAGGTTTCATCGTTGAACACGAATTTCAGTGTACCCTCAAGGTCGTAGTCGTCATCAAAATCAGTAGAGTCAAGCAAAATATCTTTCTTGCCGACAATTTTTTCACTCGCTCGTTGAGTGCCATAGTCAAACGATAGAGTTCATCATTGACTTTACGGAATAGTGCTAAATTGTCCTCTGTCGGCTGAAACATCTCGTTGAGGATATCACGCCGCTCACGGAGAAGGCTTTTTCACCTCCTCCTTCACGGCTTTTGGCAGCTCATCATACTTGAACTCATCAAGGTCAGAGCCGACAAGATCTAAGATTCGAGACTCTGTTTGAAGTAGCTTCTGTTTCATTTGTAATTAAATTTTCCTAATGCAATCTTGCAAATCTGCTTCATTTGGAAACATCATTTGACCTAAGTTCAACTCATACTACTCCGAGTATAAAACGGATTGTGGTAACGTCTCAATCATTGTATACTTGTCGACGTGCCTTTCGGTCGGCTGAAACTTCATTCATGCCATTTGCCATTAAATCCTGTTTAATTCTGAGGTATTCTTTGTCTTCAGCAGTCAATGGCTCGTCTAAAGGGGATAATCCGTTTGACGCGCGTAAAAGATTCTTATCAACTATACCCCAGCGTTCACCGCGTTTATTTACGTCCTCCATTACGAGGGTATAGTAAAATTCCCGTTGCCAAACTTCTTTGAATTCCATGCAGAATAATCTCGTATCAGTAATCAAGTATCCATTGACCTGAAGTTCCTCTATTTTATCCGCAAAGCTACGTGCCACCAGCGAAGATGCCTCATTATTTATAGCAATTCGATATGCTCGATAGTAGATGTCATAACGATCCTCGGCAAGGTCTTTGGCATAGTTGTAAAGCTCATCCGATTTGCAACCGGATTCCAGTAGTTGATTATATTGACATGAAACTCCACGAGCAAAATCAATGTCTTCTTCGATAGTTTTTCCTTGCCCAAAAAATTGAGTGAGCGCTTTCTTAAAGATTGGGCTTTTGCTCTCGGGTAAACTGTCGATAAAAATCTCCATTTCAAGATTTGCTTCAACCTCATCATTGGCATGGAGTTTAAAATATGTCTCTTTTAATGGGTCATAAGCATTATGTATGGTACTAAAAGCAGCTTCATCCGTGTAAATCATAGACCAAGCGTGGCCATGGCCTTTTTTTCTCTGTGATATATAAACCGTTGGTTTATTCTCGGCTAATACATATTGCCAAGAATATTCACGGACAGTGTCGACCTCCCAGTTTTCCTCTGCTTTCAAATCGGCTATAAGTTCATCTATTTCTCCATCTTTGCAGTACTTACAATATTCGTCTGCAAAATCGTTATGTGCCTCAGCGTAGGCCTCTGTACAATAATCCCAGGCTTGATTATCAAGGCCTTCTTGTTCAAATTTGGCTCGCAGTTCTGCCTCCGTATACGGGCGTTTGAATTCTTCTAATGTCATAATGTTTAATTTATAAGATTTTCAATGCTATGGCGGCGCAGGCTTCGGCATCGGCAAGAGCGTCGTGGTGATTTTCGAGGTGGAAACCACAGGCTTCGGCCACGATTTGTAGCTGATGGCTGGGGAGGTCGAGTGTCCGCCGGGAAGCTGCGAGTGTGCAGTAGAACTCATAATCGGGGTATTCCATACCATATTCAGCAAATACTGCTTTGAGGCAACTCTCGTCGAATGGTTTGTTATGAGCCACAAGTGGAAGATCCTTGATTCTTTCTTGGACTTGTGCCCACACTTCCGGGAAAGTTGGCGCACTGTCGGTGTCGGACTGTGTCAGGCCGTGGATTTCAGTTGTCCAATAAGAATAATAATTGGGAGTGGGCTTAATCAGGCTGTAAAACCGATCTACTATCTCGCCGCCTCGCACTATAATCATACCAACGCTGCACACGCTGCACCGGCGGCCGTTGGCTGTTTCAAAATCTATCGCTACAAAGTCTTTCATCTTCGTTACTATTTGTTGTAAACATTGTATAATTCCTCTACCCAGCCTTTCATCTGGTCAACCACTTCTTTCGGTGATAGTACCTCTATCCATGAGCCACCATGGAGCATTTCCATAAAAAACTCCTCAGTGGGAGCTACTTTCACTTCAAACTCGGCATAGTCGCCCTCATCCACAACCAGCCGCTGCGAATGATGAATGGGCAAGGACATTATATAATATTTATGAGGATTATAGACCCTGAATTTGATTGGTTCCTCAACAGGATCGACCCATCGGGATACTCCGATATAATCATGGAAGTATTCTTTAGCATCGAAATCCTGTGGATATGCAAACTCTTCTTTAAGTTCGTTGGTTTCCTCAATTCGGTCAAGCCCGTATGTCGAGCGCCTCCATTCTCCGTTAGGATAACTGTCGCCAACAACATACCACCGGTTATTATACAATTTTACACATAAAGGCTCGATTGCAAAAGTCGATGAATATATCTTGCCGAAGCCTCGGTAGGTTATCTGCACTTTGTGGTTATGTTTCATGGCCGAGACAATCGTGGCAAGATTGGCCCGACCGGATGGGATCTCCTCCAACAAGATTCTATCCTTTATGTCAAGATTACTCAAAAGAGTCGTGCCGGTAGATACTGAATCAAGGAGCCATTTACGGACCCTATCATCGTTAATATCCTCAGGATTGGTTATGTAATATCGGTAACCACTTTGGGTATTGCATTCGATATTTACATGGAATTGCAGTTCAACGGCAGCTTTCCAGCGATTGAAAGTTGCACGGTCAAGTGGCTTTTCGGTGGACATATAGTCGCGCCATTTATCTGAAATCTCTCTCAGAGATATTCCCCGGGAGCGACTCTGATGAATGGTGTTCAACAGCCAGATGTATTTTTCGGTCTGAGTCATATATGATAAAACAATTACTGCTGCAAAGATAACGAATAGGGTGTATCATTTAATGCTATACGTTTGAAAAATATAATAATTTCATGTTGTAATAAATTCTGAAACACCCTCATATCTAACTTTGTGCTACAAACAAAGAGAATTATGGCAGCAAATCAGTTAAAACAGTCGCTTTGGTTCATGAGGGAGATTCTTCAGTCGGGAGCCCGAGGCATTTCGCGCGAGGAACTTTGCTCCAAGTGGGCGGTATCATCCATGAACGATTATCCCGGAGAGGAAATCTCGGAGCGCACTTTTCATCGTCTGCGTCGACTTCTCGAAGATGCGTTTCAAGTTACGATAGAATGTTCTAAAGAGGGCAACAAACGTTACAGTCTGTCGGCCGAAGACCTTACCCCGGGCAGGCCGACACTGCTTGACCTCGCACTACTGCGGGCGAAAGAAGAAGTTGATGCTACCTCTTCCATGAAACAGATAGTTTCGATGCTTACATCAGGCAATAAACTGATGCCCGAGGATGAAATTGCGCTGAACAATTTGACAACACAAATACATAGAATCCCATACGATTATGGTCAACGGTTAATATCCGCAGTTGAAAATGGTGTGATTAAGCACTCCGACAGTGCCGAGTGGGACATTGACTATAAATACTATGTGTCAGTCTGGGACGAAGCAACATTTCAGCGCACACGCCAATGGCTTTCGATAGGACTATGTCCCGATGGCATATACTTTTACATCGTAAGTGATGAGCAGGATTGCGAGTTGAGAGAACAACGAGCCGAACAGGCTGGAGCAGATGTGGGTGTGCGCTATCGCCGTGGCTACTGGTGGCATGAAATGAAAGACCCTGAACTATTCCTTATGCCATATTCGGCAGTTCCGGATTTCAATGAAATATCAAGACGAGGCGAGTATATCCTGTCACAACTTTCCAATGTAAAATAATATGCCGACTGACAGATTTTGGCAGTCAACTATTGTAATTTTGCGTCAAAAGTAGCGGCCTGCGATTTTTGTTTGGCGGTTTGAAAAATGTTTTGTATTTTTGGGGCATAAACTCTAAAACAAATATTACGAAACAGAAAGTAAAATAATCCCAAACATATTGCACATTCTGCAATGACTACCATCCGATTCGGTTAAATCTGGTAAATTCAACAAGGAATCAGCGAATGGAAGTCAATAGCAATCCGTGTATCCTCCCACGAGGACGCAGGCTGCTTTTGCTTCTATCTTGATTCCGGGCTTACCAGAGCCTTACCGAAAGAGCGAACAAAAGAGTGTTGTGTCCTCTTTTTATTGACACATCGGGAACAGGCTCCCCGTGCGAAGCCTCAAAAAAATACGATGAAAAATCTAAAAGAAGTTTATGAGCACCATGCTGAGGGGTTGAAAAAACTATTCACCGAATTAGAAGCCAAAGGGCTCTACGACGGATGCTCCTATCCATTGCTGATGTCAACATGGGCAGACAATCCTACCCCTAAGGCGATGTTCTTTGGTCAAGAGACAAATGGCTGGGGTACGGGAGACTCAATCGAAACACTGATGCAGGACTACTTGCGTTTTAACCTCGGAGAGAATTATCCATCTCTATTCTGGCAATATCTGTGGAAAATGAGTGATAAGCTAGGTCTTGAAGGTCCTCATCCTTTTCTTTGGAATAATGTCAATAAGTTTGGCAAAGTCGATTCCAAGGGGCGTCCGGAAAGTGCCGTTACAGACCATGAAGTGAAGTATTTCAATGTTCTTAAAGATGAGCTTGGGGCTGTTAATCCCGAAATGTGTGTGTTCTTTACTGGACCCTATTACGATGAAGATATTAAGGCCAAACTACCTGATGTAGAGTTTCTGTCGGTAGAAGGCTATTCTGTGAGAGAATTAGCCCAAGTGAAAAGTGCTCATCTGCCAGAAAAAACCTATCGAACATATCATCCGATGTATGGGAACAGGCACTATGATTGGTATCAAGAAGTGTTGGATAAGATAGCTTCTCTTTGCAAATAATATAATCCGATTAAATACAAAGTCGGGATTGAGGACTTGATTCCCGACTTTGTTTTTGGTTTTTGGATTTTATCGCACCATCACTAAAAGCGAATAAAAAACAACAGGTGTGCCGACAAATGATACATTACCATACTTAACTTTGCAGCAAACTCAATATGGCCCGGTGGCGGAAACGGATAGACGCGCTTTATATTAGATGGAAAGTACACTGCTGGATCGTACCCAGCCCGGGCTGCAAAATAATATAATTTCAATAATTTTTCAACAACAATATGACCAATCTTGAGGACATCATTAAAAACCTGAATGAATATCCGGTCTTCATTCCTGAATATGCTGATGAAAAAACATCTGAAGTGCTCGAAGCAGCGAACTCCGCGGGGCTTGATTGCTCTTTAGGCGGTATCTCTGTTGGGCCAACCTATACCTTGATAGAGTTGAATCCGACTGCAGGAACTCGAATTTCAGAAGTCAGGAAACTCGAAGAGGATATTTCTTTGTCTTTACCTTTACTCGGTGTACGTGTTATTGCTCCGGTTGCAGGCAAAGGAACAATCGGAATAGAGATTCCGAACGATAAACCTCAAATAATTAGCCTTGGCACACTTTTGAATTCTTCAGATTTTACGGAGAGTGAAGCAGTGCTGCCTATCGCTGTCGGTATGGATGTAGAGGGGAAAGGCGTAGTGGCAGACTTGACTAAAATGCATCATCTTTTGATTGGAGGCGCAACCGGTCAAGGAAAATCAATTTTTCTGAACTCATTGATTGTTTCACTACTTGCATCTAAAGAGCCGGGAGAATTGAAATTTATGCTCATTGATCCCAAGATGGTTGAATTCACTCAATATCGCACACTTGTAAATTCATATCTACTGAGAGTTGAGGGCATTGCTGAGCCTATAATTTCAAATACCGAGGATACAAAAGTTGCTCTAAATGCGTTGTGTTCGGAAATGGGTCGAAGATATTCTTTACTGAGTAATGCCGGAGTACGAACAATAGCAGATTATAATGATAAGGTAAGCGTTAAGCTGCCATATATCGTTGTTGTGATAGATGAGTTTTCCGACCTCATCATGACTCTTGGCAAAGATTTTGAAACTCCAATTGTTCGATTGGCTGCGATGGCACGTGCCGTTGGAATACACGTAGTACTTGCCACTCAGCGTCTTTCAAAGTGTGTTGTTACAGGCGCCATTAAAGCCAACTTCCCTGCGCGTGTAGCATTTAGGGTATGGCAAAGAGTTGACAGCAAGACTATTCTTGACCGTGAGGGCGCACAAGACCTAATTGGGCGTGGCGACATGATTTTCATAAATAATGGTTATGTAAAACGTTTGCAGGGTGCATTCATTGATGCTCCCGAAATAGATGGAATTGTCAAAAGTCTTTCAGAGCACAATGATGAACAGAACTATAATTTAGTGATAAAGGGGGCTGACGTAAAAGAAAGCAGCATGGGCCCAAATCAGCTCTCTCACGACCCACTCTTTAACAATGCCGTAAAATTTCTATCTTCACAAGAGTTTGCTTCAATAACTCTGCTCCAACGTAAATTCGGAATAGGATTTAATCGAGTCGGCAAGCTGATGGATGAACTCGAAGCCGCCGGAATCGTAGGCCCGGCACAAGGAGCAAAGCCAAGGGAAATCCTTATAAATCCTGATGGGACGCATAAGCCCTCTAAAGAGCTTTTGCGTGACTACACCCTTGAAGAAATTGAAGCCAAACTGGCCGCAGTCCCGATATTGGCCCGAGGTTTTGTTATGATGCAGTATCGCAGACATTTTGAGGACAAGTTATATGTTAAAAATCTAATTGACAATTATCTTGACGATGAGCATCCTCTGCGTGAGCTGATATGGAATGATATCGTAAATAATCAATATAATCTTGATGCCTACGTGAATACGATACTTTTTAGTCAATCAGAAGACATGGCTGAAAAGGTTGCTGCTGTATCTCCATGTTTATCGTGTGATAAACATACATGGTCGGTTGTCCAAGAGTGTATGCACAGATACCTCAAAGAAGAGGATTTCAGCACTTTTGATGTGATTCGACCTTGCTCTATCAATTGGCCGCAACTTACAATGTCTGTGCCAAGTAACGATATTGTCAATAAGCTTGAAAATGAATATCACTCAACATGGTCTAATATATTAAAACTTATATTTGGCACAGATGTTGAGGCCGTATATAAATTTGAAGCATAATACCATGAAAGAAAACAAAACTATCTTGGCTATTAAGTAATCGGCGATACCAAAGAACAACTTTCTTGGGAAATACAAACCTATGGACTTGTCATGGGAGCCTGAGGCGTATCACAGGCTCTTGGCAATGCCGGATATCCCATCAAATGGCTGACCATAGGCTTATTTGCAGGCATTGCAATTACCTTGCATAAATGCGAAAAGTGGCTATGATACTGGTTACAGGGTATAAACGGCTAAAAAAGAGGAAGCGGATACAAAAACAAATAGTGTGCCGACAAATGATACACTGCCATACCTAACTTTTGCAGATAACTCAATCAGGCCCGGTGGCGGAAACGGATAGACGCGCTTTATATTAGATGGAAAGTACACTGCTGGATCGTACCCAGCCCGGGCTGCCCAACTTAAAACTCAAAAGATATGACTCTAAGCGAAATATTCAATAAGGTACAATTCAATGAAGTTTGGCAAGTAATGATAAGCAGATTCAACGAGAGTGAATCTGCTTACCATAGTTACAAACACTCGTTTTTGGTTTACCAGAATACTATGACTGGAGAAGATGACGGGGATAGTGTATCCTTTGTGGTGGATAATAATTCTGATATCGGATATGAAATCCAAACCACAAAGGGATTCATCAAAACTATTATGGCACGACAGATGGATTTATCCTCTTGCAATCAAAGTATATCTGAGGAATTATGTGCCGCAATTTTCCTCGCATGCCCAAAGGACTTCTTGGAATTAGACGCTATGACACATATTCGCCTTCGCCCCGGTATTTATATCGGGAAGAGGAATAATGGTGATGGTAGTTCCGTTGACAATGGCATATACAACATGGTCAGATACGTTGTAGAATATTTTATTGAAAGGTCTAAAACTGAACCATGTGAAAATATCACAATAAATGTCTATCCGAAGAAGGTGGCTGTAACAGCGGACAATATAGAGATATCCATTGAACGAATGGAAGAGTTGGTGTCTAATGAGATAAAGAGTTCAGGAGACCTTGATGAAATTACATTTAAAACTTTGAATGCACTTAGTAAAAGGTTTATAATTAAATCTTATACTAATGATACAGTACGAATAATAGAAACATCTTTGGGTGATGTGCTTTCTAAAGAGGAGATACAACGTGATCAGCCTTCTAGATATTCCGATAATTCAAATTATACTATTTTGGAAATAATACCGGATGAATCGCAGTTTGAAAATTATGAATTCAAGGCAGAAACTATTTTAGCCATTCTGAAAGATTACTCATATTGTAATCCGGACATTAAGTTCTCAGTATTGACCGGTTCCGGATGTGAAAAATTCTTTAATCCGGACGGAATGCTTAACCTTGTAGAGGATATGCATGGGAATGCTCCTGTAGCCGGTGCTATACATGTAAAAACAGACATGATAGATTTTGCTATTGCTCGTGCTCCAAAAGTTGGAGGTGGAGTAATGAAATCATTTGTCAATGGACTGCCAACGATCCAACATGGTAGCCATGTCGCAGCATTGACATCCGGAATATATTTTTTATTCAATAGAAATTTTCATATATGGAATCTCTCCCAAAACATCCTAGACTCACTGATTATCGCAATTAACATTCAAATTGAAGAACCGCAATTCGAGTCTTGTGTTAAAACGAAACTTGCGAGTATAGATATGTCTTTAAAAACTAAGGAGTCTATCGAATCTTACATTGAAAGAACCATAATACCTGTACTAAAGAAGTATCTATGGAAGCATAATGATATTTATAGAGACCTTGTTTATGATATACGTGAACCGGGATGGAGAAAACGACTCATGGAAGCGAGAGACAGTTTAGTTAATCGTAAAGAGGTTAAATCTGAGGATGACTCAACAGTCGAAAACTCTTTGACGTCAGTTTAAGTAAGTCTCTAAAACACATGTTGATTTAATCATAGAATTCAAATATGTCAATGGAAAATCAAATTTCAAACTGGAATGGATTCAAAGTACATGGTGATACATCCGAACTTGATTGAATCGTTGAGCAAAGCGGGATGATTAGTCTTGACATAAACGATATAACCAATACTCTATCGGTAGCCGGAGAAAACTATATCACGGTGGGCCTTGGAACGAAGATATTGGAGGCTTTCAAGGCCGCTGTGGAGCGGTTACCATTTTGGGTCAGCAAAGTAGAACTGTTGGTAATTCAGTTCTATACCGGAGAGGCACAACCGGACATATCGGAATTGTCTGACATGTCAAAGGCATTGAGCACCTGCAACAACAATCTGCAACTTATGTGGAGTATCACCAAAATAGAAAATCTTGAAGATAACATTAAAGTAGTGTTGTTATCTTCACAATCCCAATAACACATGACTCTAAGAGACAATCAGTTCCAGCCGATATTAGCATTTGATACTTCGCTTGAAGCTGAAATCACTCTTGGAAACGTTTTGTTGCGTCAGGTAATAACCGGCGACCGACTGAAACAACTATCTCCAGAAAAGAATGCAGCCTATTGTTACTGCTCACTACGTATACACATTGTGGTTGGACAAATTGCCATTCTCCAGTTAGCCGTGCGTTTGACCCTGAATCCAACGCTGTTATTACTAAGGTTCAAGACTATATCCGTATGTATTAGCCTGAACAAATATTTAAGATGAAAGGACTTACTCGAGTAATAGCAATCGGCAATAAGGCCGGGCGCATCGTTGATTATCTTCGACAAGAAAACGATTATGACAATGCGGAGTTTTGGTTTTGTGGAACTAAAGTCTCCAATATACTGAGACATGGATATCTCGCTGAACCACACATCCTTTTCAGTAAAAAGTTCAACACAAAATATATTGAAGCCATTCATGTCGATAATGAAATGGTGGCAATTGTTATTGCGAGTCTCGATGAAACAATCTCTCGTATCTACCTATATGATGTTGTAGGTGAGGTGTGGAATTATGCCGACAAAGTTTATTGCTTTCTGACTCTTCCGACTGACAAAGACGGTGTAGAAAGTCGTAACAGAGCGATAGACCTATTCCATAAGATTACAGACCGGAGCGACATAACTGTTCTTCATGACTGTAAGGATATTCCGGAAGGTGTACTTTTTGAGGACGGGATGGCACAACTGGTAAAATGTTGTCTTGAATATCCGGATGCCGATAATGAGGAAGTCCACGAACTGATGACAACAGCCGAATGGGCTACTGTCAAGCAGATGTGGGCAATTCTCAATTCATACGTTGTCAATAAAATGCCTGCATATTTAGAAGCAGCGACATTCTCGTTTCACAAAAGAGGGAAAGAAGATTGTTGGTATTAGTATGAACCTTTAATGCTTCCATCATTATCCGTCACATTCTTTTCTAACCATGTATTTGTCTGAGTTTTAAGGTTGCCGCACGACTCGATGCACAGACTTTGAAGCGAAATTTGGTTGCTCACTTTCAAAGTCTTCATCTTACAACCGCAAAGATCCAGTGAAATAACGCTTGGACTTTTTGACAATTCAATGGTCGCCGCTTCGCCCGACTGGCAGCGTAAGCTTTTCAGATGCGTAAGTGCTGTCAAATCCAAAATCGTCCCCTTATAATAATCACAATCAAGATATTCAAGATTCGGGCAGCCTGAGAAGTCGAAACTGTTGACATTGTGAAACCGCAGACTTATCAACGATGGACAATCATGAATACTCACTGACTCAACCTTGGTATCCCATAGAACATCAACTAATTCAAGTAACGAGCCTGCATTTTCAGAATAAACCTCAATTTGATAAGGAACAATCACTCCGCGCTTGCTAAAACAGAATTCAGCGCGACACCATGTCTCATAATCCGGCTGTGCCGTCAGCACAACGTCACGGCACCGATCACATTTGACTGTCACCGAACACCCACGACGCACCTTGATGTCAAGCGCGCCATGGTTACCTTCCAGCCATTCAACAGTCTCGCCGATTATTGTAATAAGCTTATTCATCTTTTATGCTGATAAATTGTATTTGTATTTCCGGATTCTCCGACCGGGTTACGCCAAATGCGATTTGTATTGACGATGCCGGAAGCGCAAAGGATTTCATCAAGAATTCGTGCAGTTGCTTTCGCCCATCGGAATTGAGGGGATAAAATTCTGAACTCCAAATGATGATGGTCAGTTTGCTGTCCGAATTTGATGGCCCTTTCATCTCGCAGGCATACTTGTCTAAAAGTTCTTTCAGATATTCAACACGGTCAGTCTCTCCGTATGCAAACGATTCAAGCATTACATCATTGACCGATTCGGCCCTGTAAATTTTATCGATAAGGCTTTCCATAAAGCATGATTCTTCGATAGTGCCGAACTTACGGAGCCGCTCCACATTGTGGTAACGCCTGTTCATTTTCCATAACACATCCTGCCGTTTCGACATTCTATATTCACGTTTGCGTTTGCTCCGATTGAGGTGCTGCCGGCGTTCCCGCAAATATTTCATAGTCTCAATACTGCACGGTACACCATCCAGATTCCCTTTGCTGAGTTTCTTAAGTTCCCTACGCTCATCTTTGTCTTTGATATATGGCAGCATTTCACGAATGCCAAGTCTATACGCCTGCGTTGCAAACGGAGAATCATCATTAAAGAAGTCATCGAAACACCGTTTCATAGAATGAGGTGTGAAACCATAAAATGTAGCACCCCACAGAATGGCACCAGCCATCTCAGCATTGGTCACAATTTTGTCAGTTGGTCGAATAACCTCTTTTTGCAAAATATCTTCCCACTCTTGCCCCTCAACATTGTTCGCTACAACGGCTTTCACTTGAGGATTTGCGAGGCACTTCTCAGACGCTATATCAAAGGTTACCTCGCCGCCATCGCCTCCGTGCTCGATATGGCAAAACTGGTCGTAAGCCATCTTATATTCGGCAGACTGGCCTATGAAATTTTCTACGTCACGAAAATGAGTGCGCTGCAAAGCTCTGGCGATCTCATCGAAAGAGAGGGACTTAAATAACTCTTGTACTGTCATTACTTTATCTTTTAGATTCAAAGTTAACCGTATTGGTGTATCATAAAGTGTTATACCCTCTCGGAAATTAGAAAAATTTGTATTGTATTTCATTTTGACACATCTTAAATGCTATATTTGCAAAAAAAACTATATGAGAATCCTCCATCTTTCAGATACGCATGGCTGTCACCATCTACTTAAAAACCTTCCCGAAGCCGATCTCGTAGTTCATTCCGGCGACTTCACCATGACAGGAACAGAGCTGGAAGCAATCGATTTCTTGAACTGGTTCTGCGATCTGCCCTATGCCCATAAGCTTTTCATCTGCGGCAATCACGACGATTGCCTATACGGTGCCAATATCGACGGACTTGACACCAATGTGCACTACTTATGCAACTCCGGAGTAGAGATCAACGGAGTAAAATTCTATGGCGTGCCAATGTTTATGGGCGATTGCGTCACCGACCGCCAACAGCGTAACATCGCCAAAATCCCCTCTGACACCGATATTCTGATAACCCACAGCCCGGCCTACGGTATCCTCGATTTCGACGACAACATCAATTACGGAGATGAACAACTTCTCACCAAAGTTATGGAAATTCATCCTCGGCTCCATCTCTTCGGCCACATCCACGCCCGGCATGGTCTCCTGACAGAGTATGGTATAATCTTCTCCAACGGAGCCATAATGAGTACAGATTACACAACTCTCAGTCAGCCGAATCTAATCGATATATAAGTGAACAAAGGTCTATGCAAAACTGAAAAGCAAGTTCAACATATACCTTGATTTTTAGGGTATAAAAAGTGCGCCAAGCTCACATACCCTTCGCTTGTATAACACCTTGTGCCATTTGCCGTTGTAGTGGCAGGTGTAGGCTTTGAAGAAGTTGCGATTGCCGGATTTTAGCATTTTATAGACGCTGGATTTGTTTACGGCTCCTGGCCCGATGTTGTAAGCTAATGCTCCGAGGAGAATGCTATCCTTACCTAAATCACGGTAATATGTCTTTGCGATGGTCGCCCCTTGCGGTCAACTCAGCGAGTTTTCGCAAGTCCCCGGACTCATCGGTAGCATGGTCATACCAGCGGTTTGTTTTCTCGTCGATCACAAACATTGGTTCGGTATCATCCCGATATAGAGCATAGTAGAGCTTCATATTTTGAAACGCCTTAACCGGTTTCTCGCCCAAAGCGTCCAAGAATGCCGTAATTGGCATACTTGGTATGTCATTTTCAGTGTATCTCATAGTCAAACAATATTTGCTGAAAGTCCATATTGGAATCTAAAATGTCCAGTATCGTTGCCGAAGATAAATCGCTCCTTCAGATTGAGGCCGAGGGCGAAATTGTCAGACAGATAGAAGTCGGCGGCAACGGAGAGTGCACCTCCATAGATGAAAGCGTCCTCAACATTTGGGTATTTAAGAAATGGGGATTCATGGCTAATACCAAGAAAGAACTCGCTAAAGCAAAGAATAACGATAATCTCGTCATTGACTATGCTACAACCAGAGATAAGACTCTTAAAAAGCAGGAACAGCGCATTCTTGCCATCGAGAAGAAAGTGATAACTTATGTAGGAGATGTGATGTCTCCATATCTTTCAAAAGGCGACTTGTCGATTCTCATAGAGAATGTAATCAGCTTCATCCATTTGAACTTCGCTCCGAATTTCGATGCTTCCGCTTCAGTGAAAATCTCTCGTGTTCTCACAACAGCAGACCTCATGCACTTTGGCTGGAACATAGCCAAGCCATTCCGCAAACCCGGAGCACACACAGCATTATTCCTGAAACAGGTATTTGCTGATGCCTTCCGCAATACCGAGTTGCAGACCATCGAACGCAAGTTGAGAAATAACCCAATGACAGGCACTATAAAAATCAATTCTGATATATGTGGATGCAAAAGGTCAGAAGAGGTTCAGAAAGGGGGCAACAGAGCAACTTCAAAAATGCAAAAGTCCAAATCTGAATCTGTCTCTGCGAAGGAGTGCGCTCTTGCTGATATGGCCGATGATGATGTCCCCATGCCATACAAATTAGGTGACAATATCGAAGATGATGAGGATGCCGCATGATATTTGCCTGAAAAGTCGGATTGTGGTATAATAGTGACCACTTTCACCATATAAACACCTACTATCTTTGCGGTGATTTCAGCTTCAGTTGAATTCACCGCTTTTACCATGACTCAGGATTCATTGTCTTTCGACCAGCTGCCGGGTGCAGTGATGTCGCTGACAGCCCTTGTCAAGGAGCTGTCAAGAGAGGTCTGTGAGTTGCGAGGTCAACTTGCTGCCCTCAATGAGAATTCCAAACAGTCTGTAAATTTTATAGGAATAGACCGTGCTTGCTCAATACTGGGCAAAGCCAAGTCAACCATTTATGCTCTTGCCCGAGAGGGTAAGTTACCGGCCTATAAGGATCCCGGCGACAAGGAATGGAAATTCATCGAAGATGAACTTGTCAATGTCGTCAAAGGGAACAAGAGGGTTTCCAAAATCCAGAGTTTTGAGGATATGGAAGCTGATCTAAGGAAAGGCACACGCCCAAGAAATGTGGAAAAATGAGAAAGACCGTCTCCGGATGTCTCTGTCCGATGGCGGTCTTACTCGTTAAGATTTACTGAGTTTATTTCAGTGAAATTGTTTTGGCGGCGGAACGCTTGTCTGGGTCTGTCATCTCTGCATATTTCTGGGTATTCTTCACACTGCGGTGAGTGAGCATTTTTGAGATAGTATAGATGGTTACACCATTGTGTGAGAGCAGGGTAGCATAAGTGTGGCGGAAGCAGTGGAACGTGATCCGTCGAGTTATTCAGGCCTTGGCTATCCATGCTTTCTGCGGATAGTTTATCATCGAGCGTTTCAGTTCTTTGAAGACGAGTCCATCGCTTCGCTCACCGCAAAGTTCCAGAGCCCCCTCAGTAATAGGGAGATTGGCTTCCTCCTCGGTCTTTTCAGTGCGCAGACGCATCACATATCCGTCCTTGGCCTTGATGATGTGCTCCCACGACTGTTGCTGAATGTCGCTGATACGGAGTCCTGTCAGGCAGGTTAAGAGCGCAGCGCGTTTCAGCACTTCATGCTTACAAGGCGTGGCGGCCAACTTCTTAACTTCATCGAGTGAGAGGAACTCAATCTTGGTATCCCTCCATTCGATTTTGGTTAGATAGTCGTTAATGTTCTCGCGGAGCAGTTTCTCCTGATAGCCTTCTTTCAGAAGGGCACGGAATGTTGACCGGTAGCCGGCAATCGAGTTGTGGGCGAGTGTGCCTTTGCGGTCATCGCGTCGGCCTCCTTCAAGAAGATATTTTTGGAATCTTTTGCAGAAATCCTCGGTCACTTCACCGAGAAGGCATTTACCCCGGCACAAGTCGGAGAAGTGTTCATAGACCACTTTCCACTTCTGATGCTTCTTGTAGCATTTCTTGCGGAAGTAGTCCAAGAAGTCCATGCGCATCTTCTCCTTTTCGAGAAACCCGAATTGTTCATTGAGTAGCTGCTCGAAGCGGCGGCAGCGGATAGCCTCCGCTTTCTCCTCCATTGAGGCGTTGAACTCACGCTCACGGGCGGACTGAGGGTTGGCGTACAGATAGATGCCCAGTCCCTCACGACGGCTGAGACGGTTGGTGTGAGGGTTGCGGATGGGCGGATAGAAGTCAAGGTAGAGCGAGAGGCGTCCACCTGAGATTTCCTTACGGCGAAGGAATACTTTAGTGCAGGTATCCATTTTTGTATTTTGTTTGAGTTAATTTTCTGTTGCAAAGGTAGATGGTGTTTGAATGGTGAAAACGCTCACCATCCCGTCACAATCACCGATTTCAACTAAATCGACTGTGGAGCAAGCAAATCGTCCAATTCTTTGCGCGATATGTATGTGAATTTGCCTTTCTTTGTGCGAGGTATGTTGTGGTACTTCAGATAATGGTGAAGTTGGTCGCGAGTAAGCCCAAACTTTTCCATTGCTTCAGCATAGGTGTAGTATTTTGGCGAGTCATCGACCTCAATACCCTTTGCTTTGTCGAAATGGAGTTTGGAGTAGAAAGTTGCTCCTTTCTCTTTCTTCTTGGGAATTCCTTCTTTTGATACCACATTGTAGATTGCTGAGAGGGTCATCCCGAATTTCTCTTGAATCTCTGCGGCAGTGTACCACTCAGTGATGGCTTCCGATGGTTTCTTTCTCGCAAAGTACCGATCGACATGTTCTTTGCTCCAAAGAGTCTTGCCACGATTCTGCGTCTTAGGCCATTTTTCACGATTGGCTATCTCATAGAGAGCCGAATTAGAAATGCCATATTTATCCTGCACCTCCTTTGAGGTGTAGAAATCAGATATGGGATTTCTTTGTGTACGGCACGGAATATAGGCATCTATTGTAGGAGGTGTTTCAAAAAGTTCCTCCACATCTTTTTTTCTGATTAAGGTCTTACCACGCAATCTCAATTTTTTTATGACTCCAGAAGTAATATAGTTGTAGATACTCGCCCGACTCATACCTAATAGGCGGGAAAGTTCAATTGGTGTCATGAACTCTACTTCCTGAATATCTTTGCGCGGATTAGTTTGAGTACGTGCATACTCATCCTTGAACTGTTGCAGTTTTGCCTGTCGTTTTCTTTCCTTATAGGCAAGACTTGAACAGCGGTGGCTGCAATAGGCTGTTGCAGTAGTACGCGCCACAAACTGGCTGCCACACCACTCACATACCTTTTCGATTTTTAGATTACTGCTCATGTGCTTTTTTCTAATAGTTTCGCCAATAATTTCGCCAAAAGTGTCTAACCACGTCTATCAGCGTCTAACAGCGTCTAAATCGTCCGCGACCTCTCTGACGGAAATTCCCGATAGCACGGCGTGATACAATCAGGATACAAATACAAGCCAAAAAGCAGTCAGAAACCGTTAGAAACGAGCAGTACGGGCAAAAGAAAAGCGCCTCGTAAGAGACGCTTTACTAATGGTTTGTGATGATTTGTGATGGTTTGTGACTATTCTGTTATTTTCCGATGCAGAAGTGGGAGAAGATGTGGGTGAGGATGTCGGGGGTGGTGATGGTGCCGGTGATGGTGCCGAGGTGGTGGAGGGTCTCGCGGAGGTCTTGGGCGATGAAGTCACCGGAGAGATTTTGCTGTATACCTTGACGTACGCGGTTTATGGATGTGCGTGCGGCATCGAGGGCTTGGTAATGGCGTGCGTTTGTTACCATAACGGTGTTCTCATTGATGTCGCCGGCTCCCGAATGTTCGTGTATGGCGTTGGTTAGGTACTCTAAGCCGGTGCCTTTAGCAGCGCTTATTGTGAGTATGGATGCTTGCAGCGGAGCTATGAGTTTGGCTATATCGTTTGTCATGTCGGTATCGGCAATGTCGGCTTTGTTGACGGCAACCACCAAGTGACTATCAGGGGAGAGGGAAGAGGTGATGCGTATGGCTGTGTCATGCAGGTTTGACGAGGAGGATGTGGGGTCGATAACCCAAATTACGATTTTGGCGTGCGACGCTTTTTCAATGGCGCGTGTTATGCCGATGGTTTCAATCGGGTCATTAGTCTCGCGTAGCCCCGCGGTGTCTATGAGACGATACAGGGTGCCATGAATGCTGAGTGTGTCTTCGATGGTATCGCGTGTGGTACCGTGTATGTCGCTTACTATGGCGCGTTCCTCACCGAGCAATCGGTTGAGCAGTGTCGATTTGCCGGCATTTGTTTCGCCTATGATGGCTACCGGAATACCATTCTTAATGGCGGAACCGTTTGCAAAAGAATTGGTGAGGGATGAAAGTTCGTTGTATATATCGTCGGACAGAAGTGATAGTTGTTCGCGGGATGCAAATTCTACCTCTTCTTCCGAAAAATCGAGCTCGAGCTCGATTAGTGATGCGAGGTTGAGCAATGATTCGCGCAATTGTTCCAAGCGTTGGGAAAACATGCCGCGCATCTGGTTCATAGCCACGCGATGAGCCGCTGCAGACTGCGATTCTATCAGGTCTGCCACAGCTTCAGCTTCAGCCAAATCCATGCGTCCGGATGTAAACGCCCGTCGGGTAAATTCGCCCGGTTCTGCCATGCGAGCCCCGCTATCTATAAGCACGCGTAGCAATTCCGACTGAATCCAAGTAGAACCATGTATTGCCAATTCCACAACATCGTCGCCGGTGTAGGAATGGGGCGCTTTGTACAATGTGGCTACGGCTTGGTCCAATAATGTGCCGTTGTCAGGGTAGATGATGTTGCCTAAGTGCGCAGTGTGCGATTGGCAGTCCGCAAGTTTTCGTCCTTGCCATATTTTCTGAACTATATCTATTGCCGATGGGCCGCTAATGCGCGCTACGGCTATACCGCCGCATCCCGGTGCGGTGGCTATGGCGCAAATGGTATCTTGGTCTAAATATGTCATTTTATTGTGCTCCAATAGTGGAAGTCGCATTGCGATTCCACTTCGTTTTCTATATTGTCAGGTAATGCTGAAAAGAAATCGTGTCCTGTAATACGTTCCACCTCATCGATACTTACAGCAGCCGCCTGCATACCACCGGGTACCTTGCCGTTGGGCATGATAAATCCTATGCCGCGTGCCGGATGGGCGTACGGTGCCAATATGACTTTGAAGAAACTGCGGGGAACGGCAACTCGGGTATCGCCAATATATTCAATGGGCTGTTCGGAGAGTATCGGTCCGCATATAATTACTATAGTGCTATCGGCTTTTGCCCATTGCCGGCATTTTTCTTCCAGACGTTTCCATGCTCCGGTGTTCAATGATTTCACCTGCGGGCATATATTTGCCATTGAAAATGTTTCGTGCATGGCTTCACGGCTCCACTTCATGTCACCTGCCGGAGCCATGTGTCCGCGGTCATACCCCGAATAGTTATAATCGTAGTGTTCGGCGCAACCATAGACCTGATTATCGGCATAAAATTTCGTCTCACGCCCTACGGTGCCACGGGTTTCATCGGCAGTCAATTCCCATGCTACCCAGTTAGGGATATGTGCTTGCGGATTAAATGATATTTCCATGCCGGAATAGCTGACACGTTGTTGTGGTAATGTGGAGTCGGTAACGACCTCCAATAAATTGATGCCACGTGGTAGCTGCGGTTGTGTGGCTATTTTCTCATCCTCTACTAAATGCCAAGCGCATGTCGCGAAAAGAATGATTGCTGCAAATATCAGTATTTTACCTAATGACATTGATTGTCCGGTATGTTTCCTGCGATACTTCATTAAATGGGAATTAAGTTAGTGGAAACCGGTTGATTATCCTTGCAATCTCAGCGGCATCCTTTACAGAAGTGCCGTCGCCAATAGGTAGACTCAGTATCTCCGAAGCCAGTGACTCTGTAACGGGAAGTGGCTTATGGTGCAAATCGGTGTAACATGGTTGAAGATGTGGCGGTACCGGATAATGTATGTCTGTGCCTACGCCGTTTTCAGTAAGATATCGGCGCAAGTTATCCCTCAATCCATTGCCTACGCGTATGACATATTGATGCCATATACAATCGGTAGCTGCCGCACTCATCAGTGGTTTGGTGATTAGTGGATGGTTCAATACGTTGTTGTAGGCTACCGCACGTTCAAACCTGCGTGCATTGGCTGCCTGTGTATCCGGTAATTTAGCGCGTAGCATAGCTGCCTGAATAGGGTCTATGCGGCAATTAAAACCCGCGTAGATATTATGGTAGCGTACATCGCTGCCATAATTGGCAAGAGCTGTTACGGCGGCAGCCAGTTGTGAGTCATGGGTTATCACGGCACCGGCATCACCTATTGCGCCAAGATTTTTTGTGGGGTAGAAACTAAGTGCCCCGGCGTGTCCTATTGCCCCCGCTATACGAGAACCATATAGACCGTCCGTAGTGGCACGGGCTCCTATTGCCTGTGCGGCATCTTCGATTACCAGCAAATTGTATTTCTTGACGATATGTGCGATATCCGCGTCCCATGCGACACGGCCGTAGAGATGTACCGGCATTATAGCGCGTGTGCGTTCTGTCAAAGAACTCCGGATTCCTTCTGCATCCAGATTCATGGAAAGGGGATTGGGGTCGGTCAATACCGGAGATAATCCCGCATGGGTGACGGCAAGTATCGAAGCTATATAGGTATTTGCCGGAACTATTATTTCATCACCGTCGTGGAGTCGGCCGATTTTTTTATAACCTTCTAAAATAAGGCGTAACGCATCAAGCCCATTACTCACTCCAATAGCATAGGGCGCATGGCAAAAGGCGGCTAATTCTTTGTTGAACTGATTTACTTCATCACCACCGATGTAGCGTCCGCTATCAATCACGCGTTTTGCCGCAAGATGCAAGTCTTCGGCATAGCGGGCATTGACTGATGATAGGTTGAGAAACGGATATTTCATACGTTATTCCACAACGTGTTTAAGCTTCAGAAAGTCATCGTAGTGCCTTACGTAATCGTTCTCATTAAATTTGGTGGAACTTAAAGTAAGACACACGCTTCCACTTGAAAAATTATGTAGCGAGCGCCATATCCCGGCAGGAATGTACAACCCTTCGTAAGGGCGTCGCAATGTGAATATACGTTCATTTCTGCCATCCGATACCCTTACGTCAAAGCAACCACCGACAGCGATAATAAGCTGCTGCTCTACGTGGTGAGAATGTCCGCCACGTTCCGAATCAGCCGGTATGTCGTAAATGTAAAAAATCCTCTTGATGGCAAAAGGCAGCCCATCGGAATTTTGAGCTACGGTGAGAGTACCCATCTCATGTGGATGATGTGGTAACGTCAATATACGGCATTCGGATATATTAGCGGTTTCGTGGCTATTCATCGTCATCATCGTTTGTTATAAGTGAATCGAACTGTGATTTGTCGCGTATATAATCCACTTCATCGAAAAGTGTCGAAGATACTATCAGTGCTACAGAATTAGTGGCGAAATTGTGTAGTTCACGCCATGTCATTGCTGGGATTAACAGACCTTGATTGGCACGTGACAGAGTGAAGCGGCATGTCTTTCCGGTGGAATCTTCCGTAGTAACATCGAAGCTACCCGATAATGCCACTATCACTTCTTGTGCTGAGTAGAACGCATGTCCGTCCCGTATCATCCCTCCCGGCACATCATGTATCCAATAAGCACGTACGGGTTCAAATGGGAGTGATGACGGGTGTTGCAATACCGACAGATTACCACGAGGGTCGGATATTTTCACTATGTCTATGAGATGAGGGCTATTCGAATCCATTTTCCGCAAGATTCAATAGGTATTGACCGTAATTATTGTTTTTCATCGGAGATGCCAACGCGGCAAGTTGTTTGGCATCAATCCATCCTTTGCGGAATGCAATTTCTTCCAATGCAGCTACCTTGAAACCCTGACGTTTTTCTATGGTCTCTATGAAATTCGACGCTTCCATAAGCGAGTCGGTAGTTCCGGTATCGAGCCATGCAAAACCTCTGCCAAGACGTTGTACTGCCAAATTACCGGCTTCCATATATACTTGGTTGACCGAAGTTATTTCCAACTCCCCACGAGCCGAGGGCTTTACTTCACTTGCTATATCCAATACCGAGTTGGGGTAGAAATACAAGCCTACCACCGCGAGATTTGATTTTGGATGTTCCGGTTTCTCTATAATTGAGGTTGCATGCCAATTGTCATCGACCGTCACCACACCGTAGCGTTGCGGATCTTTTACGGGATAAGCGAAAATAGTGGCATCACCGTTTGAAGCTGTCTTTACAGCCTGCTGAAGCATGCCTGTGAATCCTTGCCCATAGAAGATATTGTCTCCGAGCACCAGACATACATCGTCATCGCCCACAAATTCCTTGCCGATAATAAACGCCTGGGCAAGTCCCTCGGGGCGAGGCTGTATGGCAAATGTAAAGTTAACCCCCATCTCTTTGCCATCGCCGAGCAAACGCTTGAAAGAAGGCATATCGTCGGGAGTGGATATTATGAGGATATCGCGAATGCCGGCAAGCATAAGCACTGATATGGGGTAATACACCATGGGCTTGTCAAACACAGGTATCAATTGCTTGGATATGCCTTTGGTCACCGGATAAAGGCGGGTGCCGGAGCCACCGGCAAGTACGATTCCTTTCATAAATCAGGGGGTATTGTAATTGAATAATTCTAATTATCGGTTAGAGTACATTTCATCGTAATATTTCTGATATTCACCCGATGTTACGCTATCTACCCATTTTTGATTGTCGAGATACCAACGGATGGTTTTTTCTATGCCGGTTTTGAATGGCGTTTCAGGATACCATCCCAACTCTGTGGCAATCTTTGTGGGGTCAATGGCATAGCGCATGTCGTGTCCAGGGCGGTCGGCTACATAAGTGATGAGGTCGTAATTGACATTTTCGACCGGATGCTTAAGCAGATTACGGTAATGCGGTTCTTCGGTGAATATTCGTGCCATAATATCTATTACGGTTTTGACGATAGATATGTTCTGCTCCTCGTTGAATCCGCCCACATTATATATCTCACCAATCTTGCCATTGCGCAGTACCATGTCTATAGCTTTGGCATGGTCTGCCACATAAAGCCAATCGCGTACATTGTCTCCCTTTCCATATACCGGAAGTTTCTTGCCTTCCAATATGTTTTTTATAATCAGAGGGATTAACTTCTCGGGGAAATGGTACGGTCCGTAATTGTTGCTGCAGCGTGTGATGTTTACAGGCATGCCGTAGGTCTCATGATAGGCAAGGGTAATGAGGTCTGCCGATGTCTTGGCTGCGGAGTAGGGGGAACGAGGGGCGAGTGGCGTGGTCTCTGTGAAAAACTTCTCGCCGAAAGTCTGTAGATTATCGCGGCCTTCAATCACACGTTTCACATCATCGCTGACATCAAGGGGCTTTGCTTCAGAAAAATCTTTTGACAATGAGCCATATACTTCATCAGTACTGATTTGGAGATATTTCTTCCCTTCCCGGTACTGTGGCTTTCCGGTATTGTCATTGCCTATGAACCAGGCTTTACGTGCGCAATCCAGCATGTTCTGTGTACCGAGAATATTGGTTTCGAGGAATAGACGTGGATTGGTTATGCTACGGTCAACATGTGATTCGGCGGCGAAATTCACCACATAATCGGGGTCAAATTCCGCCATAAGGTGTTCTACCAATTCGCGATCTCCAATGTCACCTTTTACAAAAGTGACATTGGGGAGTTGCATCTCATCCTTTATGGTTAACGGATTGCCCGCATAGGTGAGGGCATCGAGTATTAGTATCTCAATATCGTTGCCCCATTTGTTGAGTATATATTTTATAAAATTGGCACCTATGAAACCGGCAGCTCCGGTAACAAGATATTTTTTCATTGTGTAATCAGGGTTGGTATGTCGACGGCGAGTTAATCAAGTCTTAATTGCAGCAACCGGCTTTCTTTTCACCTGTTTGTTTGCAATTGCTTTTTGTGTTGTGTTGTTTTTTGCAGCAAGCTTTGTTACCATCACATTTTTTGTTGTTGGTGCATTGCGTTGCCACTTTGGCAGAGGTTGCGGTATATCCAATTTTCTTGAACGCTTCGATCAGTTTGGTCTCGGATGTCTTTGCCGGGTCATAAGTTATGGTTACAACTTGGTCGGACAATGATGTTGTAATATCCTTAACGCCTTTTTCAAATCTCAGATTGCTTTTAATTTTATTCTCACAATTCTGGCATGACATTCCTGGTGTGACTGAGAATACTGCCGTAACGTTATCTGCGGCAAGGCAACCGATGGCAATAACCATGGCAAAAGCAAGTGTGAATAATTTTTTCATGATGATATGTTTTTTTACGTGTTATTAATATCTGTTGAATGTATAACGGAATCCGGCATAAATAATTGCCCCGTGCAGGGGGGCATACACCATGGTAGCGTCGAAACCGGTTCCCCATGGATTTTCCGCGCCTACGATGGGCCTCTTCTGGCGGTAGGCGGTGAGGTTCTCGCCACCAATGTACACAGCCCAATGGCGGAAATTGCGGGTTACCTGGGCATTGAGCTGTGCATACGGGTGATAGCGTTTTGCCCACGATAATGTCCCTGACGATGTAGTGTATGGAGTAGGCATACGGCCGCCACCTGATATGGAGCAAGTCACATCAAATTGCCATAATCCCATCATAGGTGCATACGATGCGGAAAACAATCCCTTATGTCTCGAGGTTAGGGGTTTCTCTACAGGTCCGTGTCCATAGTCCACTTTTACGTCGGTATAGCGGTAGGCTGTAGTGAACGTTAAATCTTTGATGATTGGATATGTAGCTTCCAATTGTAGGGTATGTGAATAGGATCTGCCATTCAGATTCTTGAAGTGTACCACGTTAGGGTCGCTGTCCAAGTCGACGATAAGTTGGTTCTTAAAATCTGTATAATAATACTCGGCATTGAGATTCATAGGACGATTGGCTATATAAATTGTAGAACCCGCTCCTATTCCGTAGTTCCATGCTTCTTCCTGCCTGATGTCGGAGTCTATGATTACAGAACGGGATGATGCCAGCAGAAAATTGTTCTCAGCCATTACATGCGGCGCTCGGAACCCTTTCCCTACCGAACCGTGCAAAGTGAGATATTCAGCGATGTTCCACCGCCCATGGACACGGGGTGTGAACATGGAGCCATAGACCGAGCTGTAGTCATATCTTATACCTCCCATCAGAAGTAGCTTGCCCGACATATTGAACGTATATAGGGCGTAGGCGCCTCCTGTAGTTTCACGTTCGTTGATGTCATCAGGAGATACTGATGTGTCATGTGTCAGGCGCATCTGCTGGTCGTAATTGTCGTAATTGAGACTTATGCCGGAAGAAAGAGAGTGTTCCTTACCCCATTTGCGTTCGAACATAAGTGATGCATACAGGTTGCCTTGCTTTACATTATATTGTTTGTGACCATAGGTGGAACGGAAATTGTTGTGCGATCCGGATAATATCAATGCTATATTGCCGTCATGTTCCTTGTCGAATATATAAGCGTTTTTGGTAAATGCTTCCCAACGAGTGGTGTGTATGAGTATTTGGTAAAGCTCGTCGGTTTGATGTGCGGTAAGGTGCTTACTGTCCTGTCCGCTTTGGCGGCGTTCGGATAGAAACTTTACACCGGCTTGAAATACATAATTTGTCCCCATCCATGCCCAACGGTTCATGGCTGCCACTTGGCGCATATCCGGCATGTCAAGAAAGCCGTCACCGTTGTCGTCGTGTGATGCAAAAGTGTTTTCACCATGAACGAGCAGACCCGTCGACAAATGTTTGTTGATATGGAAATTGGCATTGGCATTTAATTCCACCTTGCCACGAATGTCGGTATAAGCATTTGCAGCAACCTCCTGGTCTGCCTGTGGCTTTTTCATCTCCACATTTATTTGTCCGGTAATGGATTCATAACCGTTTTTTACTGAACTTGTCCCTTTGGATACCTGGATGGATTGTAGCCATGGTCCGGCGATATACCCGAGACCGTAGGGGAGTGCCGACCCTCTGAAATTCGGTATGTTTTCAGTGAGCATCTGCACGTACGTACCTGAAAGTCCCAGCAGTTTTATCTGACGAGCACCGGTAGCAGCATCGTTGTAACTCACATCCACCGATGGATTGGTGGTGAAACTTTCGCCAAGATTGCAGCAGGCTGCACGCGTGAGCTCGCCTGCTGTTATGAGTTCGCCGTTTAAGGCTGAGCCCCTGAGTTTGCGTGTTCCTGATGCGCGCGATGTTACCGATACCTCCTCTAATATAATAGTGGTGTCCGGTGTTTCAATGGTGTTGCCGGCATGGATTGACGGTATGCAGAACTGCAGAAGCAGGAATATTTTTATAAATTTCGGTTTCATAAATTACCTGCAAAAATACAAAAATCATTCCGAATATAAGCAACTTAAAGTGTGTGCACGGGATGGGGCTGTCGACTATAATTGCACAATTTCCTAAACAAAAAATCGTATTTGCTGTTTTATAGATAACGAAGCCCGTTTCAACGGGGGAAACTCCAAGGAGCGTCGAAAAATAGGATTATTACTTATTTTAAGTTAAATAATATTTATATCTTTGTGCCGATTTTATCAACTCAAAAACAAAATTCAAATGAAAAAATTATTCCTTATCGCTATCGCTGCTGCCGGAATGATGACAGCGCAAGCTCAACAAGCATTGGAAGCCACAAATTTTGGATCCAACTGGTCGATAGGTGTTGACGGTGGTGTTACTACCCCCATGCACAATGGCAGTGCTTTCTTCGGTGACATGCGCGGTGTCTTTGGCGCACATATCCAGAAGCAGATTTCACCCGCTTTCGCTCTTGGTGTTGAAGGTGTGGCTATGGTTAATACCACCGGTGCACGCACCGCTATTGACCAATCTTATGTAGGTGCATACGGTGCCGTTAACTTGTTCAACCTTTTCGGAGGTTACAAATGCGACGGTCGCTTCTTTGACATGGAACTCGTAGGTGGTGCCGGTTGGGGCCATGACTACGTAGCCGGTGCCGGTGACCACAATTACTTCGCTACCAAGGCAGGTGTTAATTTCAACTTCAATGTTTGCAAGAACCTTACTCTTTCGCTCAAGCCTTCATTCTCTTGGGATATGAGCGACGCTCACGCAGCTCAGAGCTCGGCTTCTTACAACAAGGATTTCTGCACATTCAACGTGCTTGCCGGTGTTACTTATCACTTCGGTCAAGGCTTCAAGTGTGTAGACACCAAGAACCAGGGTGAAATTGACGCGCTAAACGCTAAAATCAATGACCTCCGTGGTCAACTCGACGCTTGCGCCGCTGCAAACGCTGCTGCTGAAGCTAAGGCTGCCGGTCTCGCTTCTGAACTCGCCGCTTGCCAGAACCGCAAACCTGAGGTAATCAAGGAAGTAAGCAACAATCTTTCAAGCGTACGCTATGTATTCTACAAGATTGGTAGCTCAAAGATTACTGCCGACCAGCAGCCCAACGTGGAAATGGTAGCTGCTTACCTCAAGAACCACAAGAACGCCAAGGTTGTAATCAAGGGTTATGCTTCTAAGGACGGTAACCTCGAATTCAACAAGAAACTTGCCGCTGCACGTGCTGAATCTGTAAAGAGCATGCTCGTTAAGAAATACGGTATCGCAGAAAGCCGCATCCAAGCTGAAGGCGAAGGTATCGGTGAAATGTTCAGCGAAGAATCTTGGAACCGTGTTTCAATCTGTACTCTCGAAGACTAATTGTCTCGATAAAAAGAAACAGGTTTAAAACTGATATTGAAGAACCGCCCGGGAATCCGGGCGGTTCTTTCGTGTTTATATTAGTAGTTGATTTTAACTTTTTATATAAAAAATGTGCAGTTGGATGAAAATTACGTATATTTGCGCGAAATATATATGTCTAACAAAACTATCAATCAATGAAAAAGATTGTACTTCTTGCAATCGTAGCCATGGGCATGATGACTGCTCAGGCTCAACAAGCTTACAGACCGACTAACCTCGGATCCAATTGGTCAATAGGACTCGACGGTGGTGTTACCACACCGATGAAAAATCATGCATTCTTCGGTGATATGCGTGGTGCTTTTGGTCTTCACGTTCAAAAACAACTTTCCCCCGTATTCGCACTCGGTTTTGAAGCTAATCTGGGTGTAAATACATCGTCGTGGAATGAAAAGACATTCGATGGCGCACTGGGCAATCCTATTACAGTGCTCGGTCGTAGCACTACTGCTTTCGACAATATGTACATGGGTGCATACGCATCGTTCAACCTGTTCAACCTTTTCGGTGGTTACAAGTGTGATGGTCGTTTCTTCGATATGGAACTTGTAGGCGGAGCCGGTTGGGGGCATGAATTCATGAACAAAATGGCATTCTTCCCCTATAGTGTCAATGCACAGGACCAGAACTATTTCATGACAAAGGTAGGTTTGAACTTCAATTTCAATATCCTCAAGGAACTCACAGTATCGCTCAAACCATCTGTGGCTTTCAATATGACCGGTACAAACTACGATTGGCTTGATGTGGCTCAGACATCGGCTGCTTACGATAAGCGTCGTGCCACATTCAATTGCATGGTTGGTGTTACCTACAATTTTGGTCCCGGCTTTGAATGTGTCGATACCAAGAATCAGGGTGAACTCGATGCTTTGAATGCTAAAATCAACGCTCTCCGTGGCGAACTCGATGCATGTCTCGCCGCTACAGCAGCTAATGAAGCACGTGCCAATGCCCTTGCGGCAGAACTTGCAGCATGCAAGAACCGCAAGCCTGAAGTAATCAAGGAAGTCAGCAACAATCTTTCAAGCGTACGCTACGTGTTCTATAAGATAGGTAGCTCAAAGATTACAGCCGACCAGCAGCCCAATGTGGAAATGGTGGCAGCTTACCTCAAGAACCACAAAGACGCTAAGGTAGTAATCAAGGGTTATGCTTCTAAGGATGGTAATCTTGAGTTGAATCAGAAACTTGCAGCAGCACGTGCTGAATCAGTTAAGAATGACCTCGTGAAGAAGTACGGTATCGCCGAAAGCCGCATCAATGCCGAAGGCGAAGGTATCGGTGAGATGTTTACCGAAGAATCCTGGAACCGTGTTTCCATTTGCACTATCGAAGACTAATCACTACGAATAGTAATACAGCAGCACTCCGCCGGTAGCTCATCGGCGGAGTGTTTTGCATATATGTGTATAAACCTAATGAGTGTTAAATGTATGGCTATGTATAGATGGGCTTCACCGTGATGATATTTTTTTGTACATTTGTAGCCGAAAGAATAGCATTATGTTGAATCGAATAGTTGCGGACACTCAGATACAAGCCTTGTGTGACTTGGTAAACGGCAGCCGTAAGGTGGCTATCGTGTGCCACATGACACCGGATGGCGATGCCATGGGGTCGAGCCTTTGCCTGTGGCATGTGCTTAAAGCCATGGGTAAGACAGCCTGTGTGGTCACTCCCGATTGTCCGCCGGAATCCATGATGTTTCTTCCCGGAGCCGACAAGGTGCTTATATCGTCGTATAATCCTGAGCGAGCCCGGTATGTATTGGGTGGGTCGGACTTGATATTCTGTCTGGATTTCAACGACCTGAAGCGAATAGACCGAACCGCTCCTATGGTGGCGGATTCCAAAGCAAGGCGTATAGTCGTGGACCATCATCTAAATCCTTCCATTGATGCCGATGTGCTCATATCGCACCCTGAGAAATCGTCGACATGTGCGCTACTGTATATGGTTCTGTCGCAGGCAGGATGGAGCGATTTTATTGGGAAAGAGGCTGCTGAATGCTGTTGTACCGGCATGATGACCGATACCGGGAACTTTTCATATAATTCCAATGATGCCGATTTGTATGAGATATTGGCGCAATTGGTGGCGAAAGGTGTGGACAAGGACGCTATATATACGAGGGTGTTCAACACTAACAGTGTGGAACGGCTGCGTATAATGGGATATTCGCAATATGCCAAGATGCAGTTGCTGCCTGAGCATCGCGCTGCATTGATAACGCTTTCGCGCGAAGAATTGAATGAATTCAATTACAAGAAGGGTGATACCGAAGCTTTGGTTAATGTACCGCTGAGTATCCCTGAAATCGTGTACTCGATATATTTGCGTGAGGATGAACCGAACTATGTGAAAGTGTCCATGCGCAGTAAGGGTGACTTTTCAGTGAAAGATATCTGTGAGAGACATTTTGGCGGCGGCGGTCATCGCAATGCAGCCGGCGGTGAAGTTCATGCCGGACTTGACGAAGCTTTGAATAAAGTGCTGGAGGTGCTGCCGATTTACGACCCGATGCTTCCCGCTAATGATGAAATAGATTAAATATACAGTTTTACATAAAGATACGATGAAGATAATATTTAAGATAATTGCCATGATGGCATTCGGCCTTGTAACAATGCAATCGTGTGAGAGTGGCAAAAGCTACGCCGAGTTGCTAAATGATGAGAACAAGGCGGTGAACCGTTTTCTTGCCGACCATCGTGTGGAGCGCAGCATACCCGCCGATACGGTATTTGAGACAGGTCCCGATGCACCATATTATTGTCTTGACGACGAAGGCAACATATATATGCAGGTGCTTAATCCCGGAACCGGAGAGAAAGTTAAGGATGACCAGGTTGTGTACTTCCGCTTCATGCGCTACAATCTGTATTACTATCCATGGACTGATGAGGAATTTGATTTGATAGGTGAAGGTAATCAGGATAATATGACTGAAAGCCCCACATCATTCCGTTTCCAGAATTATACTCTGCCCTCTTCTTCGCAATGGGGATCCGGCATACAGTTGCCGTTGGAGTTCCTGCCTTTGGATTGCGATATCAATCTTGTAATCAAGTCGCAATATGGTTGGACAAGTGAGATTTCCTATGTGCAGCCTTACCTGTATCATATACGTTATTACAAGAGTCAGATTTGAGAATATTGAATCATATTATACCAAACAGATATGTCACTCATTAAATCCATTTCAGGTATTCGCGGTACTATAGGTGGTGCGCCTGCCGAAGGTTTGTCTCCCCTTGATATAGTTAAATTTACGGCTGCTTATGCCACATTTATCCGAAAGAATGCTCCGGCTGAAACCAACAATCTTATAGTGGTGGGGCGCGATGCCCGTCTGTCGGGACCTATGGTGAGCGGTATTGTTGTATCGACGCTTTGTGCTATGGGGTTCGATGTCGTGAATATCGGTCTTGCATCCACTCCTACAACTGAAATAGCTGTGGTTGCCGAAAATGCTGCCGGCGGCATAATTATCACGGCAAGCCATAATCCGGTTCAATGGAATGCGCTTAAGCTTCTGAACAGCCGTGGTGAGTTTCTTAATGACGCTGAAGGCAAAGAGGTGTTGCGTATCGCCGATGAAGAGGGCTACACTTTTGCCGAAGTGATGGATTTGGGTCATGAATATATCAACGATACATACAATCGCCGCCATATTGAGCAGGTTCTTGCATTGGACTTGGTGGATGTGAAGGCTATAGCTGAAGCAGGTTTTACCGTAGCTGTCGATGCGGTTAACTCTGTGGGCGGTGTCGTTATCCCGCAGCTTCTGCGTGCACTCGGTGTGAAAAACATCATAGAACTTAACTGCGAGGCTACAGGTAAATTCGCTCATACTCCGGAGCCAATACCTGAAAATCTTACTCAGATTTCTGATTTGATGCGTTCAGGCAGAGCTGATGTCGGATTCGTCGTAGACCCTGATGTTGACCGTCTTGCCATAGTTATGGAAAATGGTGAGATGTTTGTTGAGGAATACACACTTGTGGCGGTTGCCGATTATGTGTTGTCACATACTCCCGGTGCCACTGTTTCAAATCTCAGTTCGTCGCGTGCGTTGCGGGATGTAACTAATGCTCATGGGTGTACTTATTCGGCTTCTGCCGTCGGTGAGGTAAATGTGACTACCGAGATGAAACGAACCGGTGCCGTGATAGGCGGTGAAGGTAATGGTGGCGTGATATATCCTGCCGCACACTATGGCAGAGATGCATTGGTGGGAGTGGCATTGTTCCTTACCCTGCTTGCTAAGAGCGGTAAGAAAGTGAGCGAACTTAAAGCCGGCTATCCAGCCTATGCCATTGCTAAAAATAAGATTGAACTCACTCCCGATATTGATGTCGATGCTATCCTTGAGGAAGTGAAACGTCAGTATGCCGATGAGAAGGTTACAGATATTGATGGCGTGAAGATTGACTTTGCCGATAGCTGGGTGCATCTGCGCAAATCCAACACGGAGCCAATAATCCGTATATATTCTGAAGCGGCAACCATGGAACAAGCCGATGCCCTTGCCGAGAAAATCAAGGGTGTGGTGTTAAGTATGGCTAAGTGAGACGGGTAACTAAAATATTAGCAATATTGATGACCTGCCTTGGCGGGTCATCAGTTTATGTGGCAGCAGAATCAGAGGATTATGCACTTGTTACGGTGGCAGCGGCGTCAATGCGCTCGGAGCCGTCCAATGCTTCGGAACTTGAAACGCAGGCCGCGTACGGTACGCCGCTTCGTGTCATGGGACGTGAGGGTGAATGGCTGAGAGTTGTTACTCCCGAAGATTACAATGCTTATGTCAACGAGAGTGCGGTTGCACTGATGGATTCTGCCGCTATGGCGCGTTGGCGGCAGTCTGACCGTCTTATTATTACGGCTCTTCATCCGGTTACTGCCATCAGCGATACACTACGCTGCGATTCGCCACGCAGTGCGGTATTCGACATGACCCTTGGCACGATAGTTGAGGGGCGTATCTCTCCCGGTGCGAAGTTTACCGAAGTTTTGTTGCCTGACGGGCGCAAGGGATATGTGGAAGTTTCATCGCTTGCCGATTTTAGTGCTTGGAGCAGACGGGATGTGTCGGTGGAGGATATTGTCAATGCTGCTTATTCTATGAATGGAGTGACATATCTTTGGGGCGGAACCACACCGAAAGCCATAGACTGTTCCGGCTTGACAAAAGTATGCTATTTTGCCGCAGGGCTTATATTGCCGCGTAATGCCTCGCAACAGGCTCGATGTGGCAGGGTTCTTGCAACGGATAATTTAGCGGATTTGAGCAAGGGTGATCTGCTGTTTTTTGGCGATGGTGATGGCGAGCGCATAACTCATGTGGGTTTATATGACAGCGATGGAGCGCTGATTCATGCTTCAGGCCGCGTATCCGTGGCGAGTCTGGATGAAGATAGTCCGCTTTACCTACCGAGAAAAGTGCTTCGTGCGGTACGCATAATAGGTGAACCGCAAGGAGAGGTACCGGTAGTGCATGTGGCTTCCCATCCATGGTATTTTTAAACTATCGTTTCCTGCAACTTGTTTATAAAATAAGTATTATATGAAAATCTCCCAATACTAACTAATTATTTAACAGATGATTCTTATGAAAACAAACCAAATTTTAGTGGTGCTGTTGACAGCAGTGGCATTGATGCTTGGCGGATGCGTGAGCAAGAAGAAATATGTGGCATTACAGGATCAGTATGATGCCTTGTCTAAGGATTACAACGCCGCGCAATTGGCGTTGACCGAAAGCCGTGCCAACCATAAGAGTATCGAAGCCATGCTTGCCGAGGCTCGTCGCAACAATGCCGATTTGAAAAAAGACTATGCCGCTCTCCAGGGTAATCTGGCAAAGAGTCTTGAACAGAATTCGCAAGGTAATGTGAACATCTCCAAGTTGGTGGACGAAATCAATGCTTCCAACAAGTATATCAAGCAGCTTGTGGATGCCAAGTCGAAGAGTGATTCGCTGAATATGGTATTGACCAACAATCTTACCCGATCTCTTTCACGTGATGATCTCAAGGATGTGGACATCAAGGTGCTCAAAGGCGTGGTATACATATCTTTGGCCGATAACATGCTGTTCCGTTCCGGAAGCTATGAGGTGAGCGATCGTGCAATGGAGATTCTTGGCAAGATAGCGAAGATTATCAAGGATTATAACAGTTACGATGTGCTTGTAGAAGGCAACACCGACAATGTGCCTATCTCGCGTACCAATATCCGTAACAACTGGGACTTGTCGGCACTGCGTGCTTCGTCGGTGGTGCAGGTGCTTCAAAACCGTTTCGGTGTGAATCCCTCGCGGCTTACAGCGGGAGGTCGTGGTGAATATAATCCCTTGGCATCCAATGACAGCGACTATGGACGTCAGCAGAATCGCCGTACCGAAATCATCATCACGCCGAGCCTTGACCAATTCATGGATTTGATAGACAAAGCTCCTGATGCTGATGGCGATAAGTAGCCGAATAAATCTGCAATAACAGATTATACCATACTGATGGAAAGCCGGGATGCGGTTACGCATTCCGGCTTTCGTGTGTCAAGGAGTGGTGGACAGTACGATTATTCCATATTATTCAGTGACTTTGAGGAGAATTAAGTGTATAACCTAATTCCTAATTCCTAATTGTTTGCTATCTTTGCAAAAAATATTGTTTGAATAAAAACACGGTTGCATGAAGAAAAAATTCAACGTTTACGATAATTTCAATCTTTCACGCATTAACAAGGAAATACTTGAGCAGTGGAAAGCTACCAATCTGTTTGAACAGAGTATGAAGGAACGCGAGGGATGTCCGTCGTTTGTGTTCTACGAAGGTCCTCCTTCTGCCAATGGTATGCCCGGCATACATCACGTGATGGCACGTACCATCAAGGATATATTCTGCCGCTACAAAACCATGAAGGGATTTCATGTGAAACGTAAAGCAGGATGGGACACACATGGACTTCCGGTGGAGCTTGGCGTGGAAAAGAGCCTTGGCATAACCAAAGAGGATATCGGTAAGAAAATATCGGTCGATGAATATAATGCAGCTTGTCGCCGTGAAGTGATGAAATATACCAAGGAGTGGGAGAACCTGACCGACTCCATGGGCTATTGGGTGGATATGGAGAACCCTTACATCACTTACGATAACCGTTACATAGAAAGTGTGTGGTGGCTGTTGCGTCAACTATATGATAAAGGCTATCTTTATAAAGGTTATACTATACAACCGTATTCACCGGCTGCCGGTACGGGACTTAGCTCGCACGAGCTTAACCAGCCCGGATGTTACCGTGACGTCAAGGATACCACTTGTGTTGCCCAGTTTGAGATGACTGATCCAATGGAGGTGATGACCGGCTGGGGTAAGGCATATTTCCTTGCGTGGACCACTACTCCGTGGACTTTGCCCTCAAATACGGCACTTGCCGTAGGCCCGTCGATACGGTACAATGTAGTACGTACCTACAATCCATATTCAGGCAATAAGATAACCGTTGTAGTAGCCGATGCCTTGATGAATACAATGTTCAATCCCAAGGCTAAAGATATTGCACTTGACGACTATAATAAGGGAGACAAGTTGATTCCTTATGAAGTGGTGGCTCAGATGAATGGCTCTGAGCTTGTAGGGTTGCACTACCGCCAGCTTATTCCGTGGGTCAATCCCGGAGAGGGCGCTTTCCGTGTTATCCCCGGTGACTATGTGACCACTGAAGATGGTACCGGTATAGTGCATATAGCCGGTACGTTCGGTGCTGATGACTTGCGTGTATCCAAGCAGGCAGGTGTACCTCCGTTGCACCTCATAGACCGCGACGGCAATATTCGCCCGATGGTGGATATGACAGGGCGGTTCTATCTATTGTCAGATCTCGATCCTGAATTTGTTGAACGCATGGTGGATGTGGAAGCATACACCCCCTGGCAGGGTAAATATGTGAAAAATGCCTTTGACTCTACAAAATCCGAGACTGATGAAACACTCGATGTGGAGATATGCATGTGGCTGAAACAGCATGATTCAGTGTTCAAGATTGAGAAGCACGTGCATAACTATCCCCACTGCTGGCGTACAGACAAACCGGTATTGTACTATCCGCTCGATAGCTGGTTTATACGTACCACTGCCGTACGCGAACGTCTCATGAACCTCAATGAAGGAATCAAATGGAAACCTCAAAGCACAGGTACAGGGCGTTTCGGCAAATGGCTTGAGAACCTTCAGGATTGGAACCTTTCGCGTAGCCGCTATTGGGGTACTCCGCTTCCGATATGGCGCACTGAGGATGCTTCTGAGGAATTGTGCATAGACAGCGTGGAGATGCTGTACAATGAAATAGAGAAAGCCGTAGCCGCCGGTGTTATGGAATCCAATCCCTACAAGGAGCGTGGTTTCGTGCCAGGTGATTACAGCAAGTCCAACTATGAGAAGATAGACCTCCATCGTCCGTATGTAGACGATATAGTACTTGTGTCGCCTTCAGGTAAGCCCATGCGCCGCGAAACCGACCTGATTGATGTGTGGTTTGATTCCGGTTCAATGCCTTATGCGCAGATTCACTATCCGTTTGAAAATAAGGAGGGACTTGATTCCGGTCAACTTTATCCCGCCGATTTCATAGCCGAAGGTGTCGACCAGACTCGCGGTTGGTTCTTCACGCTCCATGCCATAGCCGGTATGGTGTTTGACTCAATCGCATATAAAGCTGTGATTTCCAATGGTCTTGTCCTTGATAAGGATGGCAATAAGATGTCGAAGCGTCTTGGTAATGCCGTGAATCCGTTCGAAGCTATCGAGAAGTACGGTTCTGACCCGTTACGTTGGTACATGATTGCCAACTCATCGCCATGGGATAACCTTAAGTTTGACCCGGCAGGCGTGCAGGAGTCGGCACGTAAACTCTTTGCAACTCTTTACAACACATACTCGTTCTTCGCGCTTTATGCCAATGTAGACGGGTTTGACAACTCGGCTCCCCAGATACCTCTTGCCGAGCGTCCCGAAATAGACCGTTGGATTATATCGTTGCTCAACACTCTGATAAAGACTGTTGATGAGGCTCTGTCGGATTACGAACCTACCAAAGCCGCACGTGCAATCAATGATTTTGTCAATGACAATCTTTCCAACTGGTATGTGCGCCTGAACCGCAAACGTTTCTGGGGTAAGGATATGGATGCCGATAAACTTGCCGCTTACCAGACACTGTACACATGTTTGGAAACTGTTGCCATGCTTATAGCTCCGATAGCTCCGTTCTTTGCCGACCGCCTGTATTCGGATCTTACTTCGGTGACTTCCGACAACAGCAAATCAGTGCATCTCATGCTTCTGCCTGATGCAGATGAATCTGCCATAGACAAGAATCTTGAAACACGTATGCATCTGTCGCAAGTGATAACTTCCATGGTGCTTTCGCTTCGTAGAAAGGCAAATATCAAGGTGCGTCAACCGCTGCAACGTATCATGATTCCGGCTGTGGATGATGCCCAGCGTGCGGCAATAGAGTCGATGAAGGATTTGATTCTCAATGAAGTCAACGTTAAGGAACTTGAGATGGTGAGTGCCGATTCCGGAATATTGGTTAAGCGCGTCAAGCCGGACTTCAAGAAGCTTGGTCCGAAATTTGGAAAAACGATGAAGCAGGTTGCCGTTGCCATACAGGCTATGTCGCAGCCCCAGATAAGCGAGATGGAGCGCAACGGCAGCATAACCCTTGATGTGGCAGGAGCTCCTGCCGTGATTGATATAGCCGATGTAGAGGTGATATCCGAGGATATTCCCGGTTGGTTGGTTGCCAATGAAGGTAACATCACAGTGGCATTGGATATCACTGTTACCCCTGAATTACGTCAGGAAGGTATAGCACGTGACATCGTAAACCGCATACAGAACATACGCAAGAACCGCAACTATGATATCACGGATAAAATCACACTTGTGTTTGCTCCGGATGCCGCAACCGATGATGCTCTCGCCAATTTTGGAGAATACATTGCCAAGCAGGTGCTCGCTACCGATTTGTCAGTCGCTGACCCGGGTGACGGAGAAGATGTGGAAACATTGGAACTGGATGAACTGAACATCCGCGTTAAAATTGCGTTAAGTTAATACAAGTAGACATTGTTAAATCCTTAACACATTCACGTCATGAGCGAAAAAACAAGATATTCCGATGAAGAATTGCAGGAATTCAAGGAGTTGATTCTTGAAAAACTTGCCAAGGCTCAACGCGATTATGATTTGCTGCGCGCCGATATAACAAACACAGAAGGCAACGACATAGCCGATACGTCGCCTACGTTCAAGGTCCTTGAAGAGGGTGCCAGCACTCTCGGAAAAGAGGAGACCGGACGGTTGGCACAGCGGCAGATGAAGTTTATACAGCATCTGCAAGCCGCGTTGGTGCGTATCGAGAACAAGACCTACGGAGTATGCCGTGAAACCGGCAAGCTCATACCGAAGGAGCGTTTGCGTGCCGTGCCACATGCCACATTAGGTATTGACATAAAGAACCAGCAGAACAAATAATCATACCTCACATTTCTTGCAATAATGAAGTTATCAAAAGGTTGGTTGGCTCTTATCGTGATAGCCATCGTGATAATAGCCGACCAAGCAATGAAAATATGGGTCAAAACCAATTTTTATTTGGGTGAGGACCTTCACATTACCGATTGGTTCCAGTTGTATTTCATAGAGAACAACGGGATGGCTTTCGGTATGGAATTCGGTAGCAAATTGTTTCTGACCTTGTTCAGACTGGTGCTTGCGGGTGCGTTGATATGGTACATATTCCGTATCAAGAACCGTCCGTACATCAAGTCCGGTTTTCTTGTGTGTATAGCACTCATAGTTGCCGGCGCCATAGGCAATATAATAGATTGCCTGTTCTACGGGTTGATTTTCAATAATCCCATGCCACCTGAAGTAGCTGTGATGTTTCCTGCCGACGGCGGTTATGGAACATTGTTCCACGGCAGGGTGGTGGATATGCTTTATTTCCCGCTGTTCAGTTTCACATGGCCATCCTGGATGCCTTGGGTAGGCGGTCAGGAGTTCCTGTTCTTCCAACCGATATTCAATATAGCCGACGCTGCCATAACGGTGGGTATGCTTGTGTTGATTATATTCTACTCCCGTCAGTTGTCTGATTCCAATCCGGTTGCATTGCCGGACAACAGCGAGGTTAAAGAGGAGGGTAATGCGTAGCTGTAGATACATATCGGTATTGATGCTGCTTGTGCTGTTGTCGGCTACGGGTTGCTCAAGACGTCCGGATGATGTGCTCGATAAGGAATCGATGGCGCGTCTGTTGGTGGATATACACAAAGGGGAGAGTTTTGTGGAAGTGAACCCGCGTGTATTCTCCACTGATTCTGCCAAACGTGCATTCCGGCAGTCGATATATGCCAAACATGGTGTGACATCGGCTCAGGTGGACTCTTCGTTCATGTGGTATGGTTACAATATGGACAAATACATGGATGTGTATGAACGCGCCATAGAGATTCTGGACCGGGAATTGCTCACGGCACAGGAGATTGCCGGTGCTTCATCGCAAGGAATGTCGGATGTGAATCTTACGTTTGAGGGTGATTCCGTGGATGTGTGGTCGAGTGTGCGCTACAGACGTATGACCGAGAATATGCCGAGCGAGTTTGTAGCGTTTCACATGAATTCCGACCGATATTGGGAAAAGGGTGATGTGTATCTCCTGAAGTCAAAGGCTATAGATACGAGCGGTCCGCTTGAATATGCCTTTGCGGTCAATTATTCTGACGGTACGAAGGATTATATCCATAAGACTATGTCGGGCAGTGGATGGCATGAACTTAAATTTGCCTTGGATTCATCGAAGACTGCGCAACAGATTTATGGAACCATCCATTATGAGCCGCGACATGGAGAAGTGGCATTTATAGATTCGATATCGTTGATGCGAACCCGTTGGGGCGGGCATCACCGCGACGGCCGTCAAGGTGTGCTTTCAAAGAAAGCCCGCAGGTAATCCTGCGGTTGTTTGTGCCGCTATCCGGTTCCGGATTTCCTAATGAATAATGTCGATTATTATAAAGCTATGGAGCGTATAATGGCGCACCGTATTATCTACGGTGGTAAGGAATATGTGAATCATATAATAGAACTCGATGATGGCGGCAAGGTACATCTATATCCTTTCGAGCACGAGATACATTCCACACGTTTCATATCAGGCTCAATCAGTGTCGCGCTATCGTCAGATGCCGCTCCCTTGCGGTTAGTGGTTACCCGCGTGAAGCCTTGCGGTAGAGAACCACAGCTATGATTATGTAGATGAAGTTGGGTATCCACATGGCTATTGCCGGGGAGGTATAACCTGATACGGCAAATGTGGATGTTACGGTCATGAACAGGATGTAGCTGAAGCTCAGTACCAGTCCGATACCGATGTTTATGCCCATTCCGCCTTTGACTTTGCGGGAAGATAGCGACATGCCTATGACGGTGAGGATGAATGCCGCAGCTGTCATGGCGAACCGTCGGTGATATTCTATCTCGAATGATTTGATATTTGCCACACCACGTTCTTTCTGTCGTGTGATATATTCCGACAGTGCGGGTGTGGTCATGGTTTCGTGGTCGTTCTTGGAAATGAGGAAGTCGCGCGGTTCTATAGGTATTACCGTGTCGAGCCTTGTGCCGCGTCGTATTTCCTCACGAGTGCCTTTGAAGTCACGTATCATGTAGTCGCGCACCTGCCAGTTGTGCAGAGAGTCATAGCGTATGGTCTGTGCGGTAAGTCGTGATACCAATTTCTTGTCTTTGAAAGACTCGAGTGAGAACTTGTAGCCTGTGCGTGTGTTGTTGTCGTAGCGGCTCATGTAGGCTATGGTGCCTTTATTGACCTGCATCTGTATATTGGTGCCGTATTCCACGCGTTTGTTTTTCACGTAGGTGTTGGTGTAGTTGATGCGTTCCACATTGGCGGGCGGGATGATGTAGGCGCTGAGGAGATAGGTCGCCACGGCAATTACCGCTGCCGAAATCATATATGGGCGCAGAAGCCGAGGGAAGCTCATGCCTCCCGACAGCATGGCTATGATTTCAGAGTTGTCGGCAATCTTCGATGTGAAGAATATTACGGCGATGAATGTGAACAGCGGACTGAACTGGTTGGCGAAGTAGGGCAGGAAGTTAAGGAAGTAGTCGAACAGAGTGGCTTTCAACGGGGCTTTCAGAAAGGCGTCGAGCTTTTCGTTGACATCAAACATTATAGTGATCGCGAGAATCAATATAATGGCGAATATATAAGTTCCCAGGAACTTACCTATTATGTAACGGTCCAGTATTTTGAGAGGCTGTTTCACAGGTTCATGATTGGGGGTTATGTTCGGGATTTTCCTTACAACCGGCGAGTGACATTCTCCACCATCTGCGGTTTCCATGTGGCGAAATCGCCGGCGATGATGTGTCGGCGTGCTTCACCTACCAGCCACAGGTAAAATGCAAGATTGTGGATAGATGCTATCTGCATGGCAAGCAGTTCCTGACTGATGAAGAGATGACGGAGGTAAGCCTTAGAATAGACATGGTCCACGTAGCTGGGTCCATCTTCCTGCAAGGGGGAGAAGTCGTCGGCCCATTTTTTGTTGCGCATGTTCATTATGCCGTGGGCAGTGAACAGCATACCGTTTCTGCCATTGCGCGTGGGCATCACGCAGTCCATCATGTCCACTCCACGGTCAATGGCTTCAAGGATATTGGCGGGGGTGCCTACGCCCATCAGATACCGGGGCTTGTCGGTGGGCAATATTTCGTTGACCACTTCAATCATTTCGTACATTACTTCGGTGGGTTCGCCTACGGCAAGACCGCCAATGGCGTTACCGTCGGCTCCGAAGTCGGATACGAATTTAGCCGATTCACGTCGTAAGTCAGGGTATTTCACGCCCTGTACTATCGGGAAGTAGGCTTGTGAGTATCCGTACAGACCTTCCGTTTCCTTATAGCGTTTCCATCCGCGTTCCAGCCACCGGTGTGTGAGCCCGAGCGAGCGTTTGGCGTATGAGTAATCGGACATGCCGGGGGGGCATTCGTCGAGAGCCATCATGATGTCGGCTCCGATAGCGCGTTCGATATCCACAACATTTTCGGGGGTGAACAGGTGTTTGGAGCCGTCGATGTGTGAGCGGAAGTGCGCTCCCTCCTCCGTAAGCTTACGGTTGTCGGAGAGTGAGAATACCTGAAATCCACCGCTGTCGGTAAGGATAGGACGGTCCCATCCGTTGAATTTGTGCAGACCACCTGCCTGACGTATGATATCTATGCCGGGACGCAGGTACAGATGGTATGTGTTGCCTAATATAATCTGGGCTTTTATGTCGTCGCGCAACTCATGCTGGTGCACACCTTTCACGCTGCCGAGTGTGCCTACGGGCATGAAGATGGGTGTCTGTATGGTGCCGTGGTCGGTAGTAATCTCTCCCGCACGGGCATTGGTGCCTTGCGCTGTTGCCTGAAGTTTAAAATCCATGCCGCAAAGATACGAATTATTACCGTGCCAGCCAATATGCGTGCGGGGGAGTTTTCTGCGCTTGAAAGCAACAGGACAATGTACCTGTGCGGCGCATTGTCCTGTGTGTAGTGAGTGGGGGGGATGTATGTTACTTTTGGCGCAGGATGTCGATGGTGGTAGTATCGCAATCGAATACACCGTACATGCCTTGGGGTTCGTGAGCAGGGTCGCAGCAATAGGGTGCTCCGGGAGTCCATTCAGTTTCCGTTGGGCGGGCCTCTCCGTTCCAGCCCCAGAAGTTAAGACCTGCGATGGCGGGTTTGTCACGGAACTGTCCGAGAATGTATGTGTAATATTTGTCGCGGGCGGTCACCGGGACGTCCATCATGAATTTGAATCCGTTGCGCGGGTATCCGAATTCCTCAATCACGAGCGGTTTGTTGTATGGTTTTATTGCCGCGAGGTGTTCGTCGATATATTTTCCGGAATATTCGCATGCACGGTCAAGGTGAGCTTCGACGCTGTCGCGTGACGCCCATCCCCAGTTGGTGGGCCAGAGATGTATTATGGCATAGTCAATCTCGGGCATGGCGTGGATGCGTGTCCAAAGGTCAAGGTCGCCTTCACATCCGTATTTGCCTTCCGAACCGGTGGAGACAAGGTGGTTGGGGTCAATCTCCTTTATGGCACGAGCGGTGGTCTGAATCCAAGCGGCAAGGCTATCTTTGCCTTCATCGCTAAAGGCGCGTGGTTCGTTTGCCACCTGCCAAGCCATTATAGCCGGAGATTCGGTGTAGGGTTTGCCTGTCACAGAGTTGGTACGCCCGACAATGAATTTGGCATGGTCGAGAGCCATCTGCTTTGCCTTGTCGTCGAGTACGAAATCCTTGACATGGTTGACATACTCCATGTATCCGTCAAGGTTGGGGTCGGGGGCTTGTCCGTGGCCTGTCCACTGGAGGTAGCTGCCATAGCCGCCGCTCCATTCCCAAGCGTTGGTGAGGTAGATTACGGCTTTCATACCACGGCGTTCGAGTTCGGCTATGAAATAGTCGAGTCCTTGCAGCAATGTGTCGTTGTAGACACCCGGTTCGGTTTGGAGAACAGGTGCGATATGGTGGCGTAATCCTTCGGGACCTTCTGCTCCTGCGAGCACGCGTAGATTGTTGATGCCGAGGTGTTGCAGGCTGTCGAGTTCGCGGGACAACCGGTCGCGGTCGCCGCCCAAACCTTCGGAAGCGAGAATGGGTCCATACCAGAAGTTGGTGCCAATGTAGCGGTAGATGGAGTCACCGATATGGAAATTGCCATCGTCGCCAACGGTTACAAATTCAGTGCCGTCGGGGGTGGTGTCGGTTTTAGCTTTGTTGGATGAGCAGTTGTGGGTCATGGTTGCAAATGCCATTACGGTTATAACCGAGAATAAAGTACGGAGTTTCATGGTATAGTAGGTAAAATGTTATAATGCGAGTATCTGCGATGCGTGTTCCTTGGTCTTGATTGCCTTGGGGGTGAATATGTGCTGTATGGTACCGTCTTCACCGATGATGAATGTGGTACGCAGTGTGCCCATGTATTTTCTGCCGCACATATTCTTTTCGCCCCATGCTCCCATTTCCTCCACAAGCTTGTGGTCGGTGTCGGCAATGAGGTGGAACGGCAGGGTGTGTTTGTCGATAAATTTACGGTGTGATGCCTCACTGTCGATGCTCACTCCTACCACTTCATAGCCTTTCTGACGCAGGGTGTCGTAGTTGTCGCGCAGAGAGCATGCTTCGGCAGTGCAGCCGGAGGTGTTGTCTTTAGGATAAAAGTAAAGTATCAGTTTCTTGCCGGCGTAATCGCTCAGGCGTATTTCCTTTCCGTTTTCGTCAGTGCCGAGGATTTCGGGTGCTTTGTCGCCAATGTTCATGTCAGTTACGTTTATATTGTGATTATTGTTATAATGCAAAGTTATGATAAAAAACTTATCTTTGTAATATGATTGAAGCAAAATCGGAAATACAACTCACGTCGGATGGCTCAGCAACCATTTATCTTCCTGATATCGACGAGCATTACCATTCGGTGAAGGGTGCGTTTGCCGAAAGCCGGCATGTGTATGTGGAGTGCGGATTGCGGCATAGGATGTCGCTAACGTCCAATGCTGTAACAACCGTGCTTGAGGTTGGGTTCGGTACGGGATTGAATTGCGCGCTGTCGGTGCCGTGTGCCACGGAAAATGCTCCGGTGCGTTACGTAGGGCTTGAGTTGCATCCGCTGTCGGAGTCAGTGGCGGGACAGTTGCACTATGAGGATTGTGCCCCTTTCTACCGGGCTGTTAATTCCGCCTTGTGGGATGTGGCGGAGGATATCACACCATGGTTCAGGCTTGAGAAGCGTAGGACGGATTTCTTAAAGTGTGAGTTGCCGCAAGGGGTGGATGTGGTGTATTTCGACGCGTTTGCACCAGAGAAACAGCCGGAGATGTGGAGCCAGGAGTGCTTTGCCCGCGTGTTTGATGCGATGAACGATGGCGGTGTGCTTGTGACGTATTGCGCCAAAGGGGTGGTGCGCCGTATGCTGCAGTCGGTGGGATTCGTGGTGGAACGCCTTGCCGGTCCTGTAGGCGGGAAACGTGAGATATTGCGTTGTACCAAACCCTAATCTATGAGGGAATATGGATATAAACGAGTTTGCCGAACGAATATTCCTGAATCTGCCGTATGACCCTAATGAACAGCAGATACAGCTAATAGCCGCATTGGCACGGTTTTGCTCGCCGCAGATGCCGAGTGATGCCGTGTTTCTGCTGAATGGCTATGCCGGTACGGGAAAGACATCTCTGACCGGGGCGTTGGTCCGAGCACTCAAGGAGGCGGGTGTGCCGGTGGTGCTGATGGCTCCGACGGGTAGGGCGGCGAAGGTGTTCGGAGCTTTTGCCCGCCATCCGGCATCGACTATCCACCGTAGGATATACCGTGGTACCGAGGGGGGACTGATGGGGTATGTGGGTGAGGTTGCCGACAATACATATCAAAATGCGGTGTTCATAGTGGATGAGGCTTCGATGATAGGTGACGGTGGTGATACGTATGACGGCCGTGGCAATCTGCTGGAGGATTTGATTCATTATGTTTACTCCGGCGATGGTTGCCGTATGATATTGCTCGGTGATACTGCGCAGCTGCCGCCTGTGGGGTGTGTGGAGAGTCCGGCGATGAATGCGGATGTGCTGCGGAGCTACGGGCTGAAGGTTACGCGCGCTGTGATGACTGAGGTGGTGCGTCAGGGAAAGATGTCGGGAATCCTGTATAACGCTACGTGGCTGCGGAAGGCTATGCGCCGTGACCCGCTTCCGGAGCCGCATCTTAAGATAGACCGTTTTGATGATGTGGTGAGTGTGTCGGGAGAGGATCTACAGGAGTCACTGTCGGATAGCTATAATGAGTATGGTATCGATGAGACGCTGTTGGTGACCCGCTCGAATAAGCGTGCGGTGCAGTTCAATCTTGCCATACGTGCCAATATACTGTACAAGGAGGAGGAGCTGTGCCGCGATGAGCGATTGCTGGTGGCTAAGAATAATTATCTGTGGACGGCTAAGGTGAAGGGGATAGATTTTGTGGCGAACGGTGATATAGCTATGGTGGAACGCATATACGGCACTGAGGAGAAGTATGGCTTCAGATTTGCGGATGTGTCGGTGCGCTTGCCTGACCGCGATATAGATTTCGAGTGCAAGGTGTTGCTCGATACCCTTACCTCAGAAACGGCGGCTTTGGAGCCGGACCGGTTCAATGCTTTATATGCCGCGCTGCTCAATGATCCGGAGCTGTTTACTCCAACTACTCCTATCAAGACACGTATGCGTATGCTCAGAAGTGACCCGTATCTTAATGCGTTGCAGGTGAAATATGCTTATGCTGTCACTTGCCATAAGGCTCAGGGCGGTCAGTGGTCAAGTGTGTTTGTAGATATGGGATATATACCGACTGATGCTTACGGTATGGATTTCTACAGATGGCTCTATACGGCTACCACTCGAGCTACGCGTAAGTTGACGTTTGTGAATCCGAATGAGGGTTTGATAGAGGATTGATTTTGCCATAGTGGTGTTCCAGGTATGCTGTGTGCCATGACGGTGTGCCGCGGAGCGGTATGAACTTTAGGGTGGGTGCAGGTGTTGTGGTATCATAGAGTTATTTAAAATTTAAAAGATATGGAATTTATTTGGTTCATTATTATCGGTATAGTGTCGGGTTTTGTCGCCGGCAAGTTGATGCGTGGCGGTGGCTTTGGCCTGATTGTGAATCTTGTGGTAGGTATCATAGGCGGTGTGCTCGGTGGTTGGATTTTCGGATTGCTGGGTATAACCGCAGGGGGTATCATAGGTAGTCTTATCACATCGGTGGTGGGTGCCGTGGTGCTGCTGTGGGTATTGAGTCTATTCAAGCGGTAGCTTTCACGGATAGGAAAATCATACAGAATGGCGCAGGCAGGTTATGCTTGCGCTTTTTCGTGTGACGAAATTTAGGTTGCGATGTTGGGGGATGTAAGTATGTCAATGTTCTCTTGCCAGTTCAATTAGAATGTGGTCATCGTCCGAAGGACGCTTGCGGAGCAAGAATTAGGAATGTTTGAGGGTGGCGGCGGTTTTGTGTCGGGGGTGGGGTATTCGACCCTTGACAGGGTCGTTGTGTAGGGTATGGTCGTGGACCGTGGGTTTCAC
>OFFB01000218.1_pt1 | contig 63482 bp, 55 predicted proteins | sample 1521281 | NCBI WGS metagenome assembly OFFB01 (sample SAMEA3504109, study PRJEB24116) | mouse gut metagenome | biome: mouse gut; feature: mouse-associated habitat; material: faeces | place: Denmark | collected 2011
CCTTCTTCGGACTTGACAAAACTGATGCAGCCGGAAATGTCTTACGAACGCGGTTACTGCCGCCCCGAATGCGCCAAGTGTGCGGAGGTGTGTCCTACCGATGCCATCCATCTGACGAGCCTCGCCGAGAAATCGGCCATCCAAATCGGTCATGCCGTATGGATTAAGGAGAATTGCATTGCGGCTACTGACGGTGTGTCGTGTGGCAATTGCGCGCGGCATTGTCCTGTAGGTGCCATAACCATGATATCCATGAATCCTGATGATGAGACTTCGCCCAAGGTTCCGGCAGTGAATACCGAGCGTTGCATAGGATGTGGCGCTTGCGAGAATTTGTGCCCTGTGCGTCCTTTCAGCGCCATATATGTTGAGGGACACAAACATCATCGTACAGTCTAAACCCCCAATTTTGATTATGAAAGAGAATCTGAATATTACGCGTCGAGGATTTCTACGTGTCGTAGGTGCCGGGGCTGCTGCGGCTGCTGTCACAGCCTGTGGCGGCAAAAAGCAGGGCAAGGATGCCGCGTCATCATCGCCGGTGTCGATGGCTTCGGGCGATACGGCTCAAGGTGAGATGACATATCGTGTCAATCAAAACACGGGCGACAAAGTGTCCATTCTCGGATACGGTTGTATGCGTTTTCCAAAGCTTGCCCCGGGCAAGGCTGCCGATAACGGTAACGATCTTGATCAGCAAGCCATAAATGAACTCATAGACTATGCCATGGAGCATGGCGTGAATTATTATGACACGTCGCCGGCATATTGCAAGGGGTTTAGCGAGACGGCGCTCGGAATAGCGCTGAAGCGTTATCCGCGCGATAAATATTTTGTAGCCACCAAACTGTCCAATTTCGCTCCGGGAGTGTGGTCGAGGGAAAAGTCGATGAAGATGTACAATGATTCCTTCAAGAATCTGCAAGTCGATTATATCGACTATATGCTGTTGCACGGCATAGGAATGGGAGGAATGGAGGCTTGGAATGGCAGATACATCGACAACGGAATGCTTGAACATCTGCTCAAGGAGCGTGAGAAAGGACGTATACGCAATCTCGGCTTTTCTTACCATGGCGATGTGGAGGTGTTTGACCATCTTCTCGCGATGCAGGACAAAGGAGAGATCAAGTGGGACTTTGCCCAGATTCAGCTTAACTATATCGACTGGCGCCATGCCAAGGAGGTGAATAAGCGCAACACTGATGCTGAATATCTATATGATGAACTTACCAAACGCGGAATCCCGGTGGTGGTGATGGAGCCGCTCCTCGGAGGACGGTTGGCGCAGGTGAACAATCATATTATGGAGAATTATAAGAGCCGCCGTCCTGATGACAGCGTGGCGGCGTGGGCTTTCCGCTTTGCCGGCACTCCTGAGAATATTCTCACGGTGCTGAGCGGAATGACTTATATGGAGCATCTTCAGGACAATCTGCACACCTATTCTCCGCTCGTTCCATGCACCGAGGAGGAGCTTGCCATGCTCGAGACGTCGGCGCAGCTCATCCTTAATTATCCCACGGTGCCATGTACTGACTGCAAGTATTGTATGCCGTGTCCTTACGGGCTCGATATTCCCGCAATTTTCGCCCATTATAATAAGTGCATAAATGAAGGCAATGTGCCCGAAGGTGATCAGGATCCCAATTATCGTAAAGCGCGTCAGGCTTTTTTGGTGGGATATGACCGCAAGGTGCCGAAACTGCGTCAGGCTAACCACTGCATAGGGTGCGGAGAGTGCAAGCCTCATTGTCCGCAAGGCATCGACATACCTTCGCGTATGGCATCGATCGACAAGTTTGTAGAGCAGCTGAAGCAGCATAAGTAAAATGTCGTTTTGTCCTCCCCGGCTTGCTGTTCATTAAGCCGGGGAGCTACGCATTTCCTTGGCACGAGCCCCGAACACTACATCGCGGCTGTGTCGCTCCTGTCATCAACGCAAGAGCCTGATTGTCCTCTTTTTGATGCTATTTGAGGTTCTTTTTCAATTACATCAATATAAGTGATCAATCATCAAATGAATATAAGACTATCACAGGATTTGATTCTTCATTCAACGAGTCTATCGGTGTAGGAATATTGTTAATTTCACAATGTTCAACTATATTTTCAGCGGAAACCACAGTTGCAACAATTTTTCCGTCGCTGTATTCCACAGCCGATGGAAAGAGAGAGAAAATACCCGATTCTTCACTCACGATTGGACCTTCTAAAAGAGTGCCACGCCCATTTTTTACATTCCATATCAAAGCATTGCGTGTCATACCCAAAATAAGGTAATCGCCGGTTGCACATAGAGTCATGATGGGACTCGATTTAGCTTTCAAAACATCCTTGAAAATTGTCGAATAGTCACCTTCAGAAGGGACTTTATTCCTAAATATTCCACTGACAGAGAATGCTGTTGACATTTTTCCGGTTTCGAAATCGTAACATTTTATTTCGCCGGAAAGTGGAGTCAAGGCATAGATGTTCTTGCCATCTGTCGACATAGATTTCATTGCCCATTCATAACTGCCGTTGCTGCTGTAATCGGTGGCCTCTACGGCATTAAGCACCTTAGGATCGGCAGGATTCCATAATCCATAAAGTGGAACATCCTTCTTAAACGAGATGGCATTTGCCACAAGAAAACTCCCATTGCCTATCGGTGTCATTGCCATAGCAAATTTCAAGCAATCAACGTCTATGATATCCTCTATCCATTCTCCATCGGTGGAATAAACACATATCTTATTTTGATTGCCAGATATGATATAGACTTTACCATCAGCAATACCGAAAATATTAATTGCTTGATATTCACCTGGACCATTTCCTTGCCCGCCAATACTGCACAAGAATTTTCCGTTACGGTCAAATTTGTAGAGATTCGTACGCTTTGATACCAAAAACCAGTTGCCATCCTCGCAAGTTATGTGCGACACGGAGCCGACAAGGCACTCATCGGTGGTTTCAAGCACGATAAATTCCGTGGATTCAATTTTCAGCCCCACATCATTTAAATCATTCTGCGAGCATTGCTCTATATCGAGATTTTTAATATCTAACGATGTGCCGTCAGCATTTTTACATGACGCAACAGTGATACTCATGCAAATAACAGCAATGATGCCAACACGGCATAAATCACAAATATACATATCAGTTTAAAATTGCTATTCATGGTTATATACGCCATCCATTCAGGTAATGAACTGAATGAATGGCATCCATAACTAAGAGTTTAGCGTTTAAGCTATTGATTTCTCAAATTATATTTAACCAGAACCGGATTGTCCTCTTCTGTTATCTGTGAGGCGATTTCATGCAATACAGAATGCTCACCGGGAGCCTTGTCATATTCCGCCAAGACTTTTGCATTCGGTGCTTGTAATATCGACAAAAAGAACCTCTGATTTTTATCGGATGTATCATAAGCATACTCCGACACAGGCATTCCGTTTTTATCCAATCTCATAGCACCTTGGTGCAAAACGCCTGTTTTATCGGCAATTACCATTATAGGCAACGCATTTTCCGATGTATAAGAAAACATCAGAGTGTCGCCCCAATTATAGAACGCATGGATATTTTTAGGCATATTTCCTTCCAAAATCGCATCTGCTGTCGCCTTGTCAGCATCAAGGGCTACACTTCTGTCGCCAAGGTTTATTTTTGCGTATGGAGCCAATTCTCCATTTTGGGGATTAACCGTATATATGGTATCATTCAATGGAAAATAAGTGAATATCTTATTTCCATATTCAAAAAAATTATTTCCTCCTGTAGAAAATGTGTAGCTGTGTCCACATAAATGCCGGTTGAATGGAACAGCTTCAACCATATCGCCTCCGCGTGCAGGCTTGAACTTATAGGAATAGGGCTTGTCGCTTGAGCCATCGGCATAGCCTAAACCGACATTCAACGCTACTCCATCGGGCAGTATTTTAAAACCGTTACATTTCGGCACTTCAATTGTTTCGAGTAATTCATCATCAAGGCTATACACATAAATCATGCCCTTCATCCCATCCAAGAGATGCAATTTTCCATCATATATATCAAAGTCGTACAAACGAGCATATTCTCCGGGACCCTCGCCAAGATGCTTATATTCTCGACAGAAAGTTCCATCAGCATTGAATACGAGAATTCGCTTACTGCCATCGTTGATATAAATACGATCGCCATTGAAGTGGATTTTGTAGCACCTTGAAATCATGGAACTATCGTTGGTTTCAAGCAGAATATACTCGTCAAACTCAAATATAGAATCGAATGGCAATACTGCGTTTCCATCGTATTTTGTGCAGTCAATAGTCAGAAAATCGGATGATTCGCCATTCGATTTATGCGATTTGCATCCACTCAGCATAAAAACTGCAGCAAGCAAGAATGATATTTTTTTCATTGGTCTCGATTTTTTTGATGACTTTTTTCAGAAGCAATAAATGCTATTTACGCTTCTTCTTTTCTATATTGGAAAAGATTTTTTCCGGAACCGACAGGAATATGGTGTCGTTTCTGACTGATATTTCTGATATCTCCGTTGGTTTAATCTGCTTCATCTCAGCATTGGATATAGGCAGTTGCTTGCTGCCATGCTGAATCACATAGACCTCTTTTGTTGCTGTTTTTGTTCCCTTTTTGTCAGTTGCGGGATTTCCACCCCATATATATAGGGAAGAAAACATAGCTGCTAAAATGATAATGAATCGTGTCATACTGTATAAAATTTATTCAAGAGTATATTTCACCACGGCACCCTCTTCATTTCTTTTTATCAGCCCATAGAGAGTGCTGTCATCTTCCGAAGCCGAGATACTGAAAAGCCGATCGTTGACGCGGTATCCGGCAACCAATTCTCCATCCCAATTGAGTTTAAGGATGGTCTTGGGCTTCTTTACGCCTTCATCAATCTCCGCCTGTGTGCGTCCGTCATATAATAGATAGACATGGTTGGGTGTGGCTGAAAGGCGTTTGTAATTGCATATATCGTTATCATCCGATTTCAACACTGTGACATATTGGTTCGGCTTTTCAGTCTTGGCTTTAGGACTGAAAGTGAAGCGTTCATTAATCACTTTAGGATTGTCGCCGGTCATGTCGTAGAATGCAAGCCAATCGCTGTAAGCTCCTGCTGCGACAAGGCGTGTGCCTTGGGGATTAGCGATTATTCTGAATTGATTGATGAGACCGAAAGAAATTTTGTCCCGTATGCCGGTAGTGTCGCCGGGATATTCCCCGAATGTTTGCAGTAGTGTGCCATCGGAATCAACCAAAGCCAGCAATTTGTTACCGAATACTCCTTCAGTTACAAATTTGGATCCTAAAGGTGTCACTTCGCCACCACGAATAGGCATAAAGTCTACCGTTGAAACGATGGTGTTTGAATCAAGTGAGATTTTATCGGAAGAAATCTTGAAAGTCCAAGCTTTTTTCTGTTGAGAATCATTTAATAACAGACTTTCAGTGAGCGGATTGTAATAACAGTTTCTTGTGTTTATAAATTCAAACGGACCCTGACCTTTGCGTGCGATATATTGAGGAGTCTTGACATCAAGATTTGAATAATAGGCAAGAAAGCAGGTGTCGTTGTAATCATGGATCAATACCCCATTCTTGACGGCTAAGATATCCTGTGGATTAAGAATATCGGCATCAGTAAGAATTTCCTCGCCTGTAATAATCGGAAACGATGAGTAGTCAAATGTTTCTTTGGTTGATGATGGTTTGGAGCAAGAGGTGATCATTGCAAAAACCGCAGTAAGCCCAATAAAAAGAGATAATCTGTTCATGTTTTGTAGGTTTAATCTACAAATGTAAGGAAAAGGAGTGCTTAAATGCAAATATTTTAGTTCGGAAAAAGTGCGGAATTTTATTTCCGTACTTTTTCCACTCTTTTTCTACATAGACAATGATTTATATTTTAAAGTGTTAAATAATTGATTATCAAGTGCAGTTATTTATATTCGATTAATATTTCCGGCGTGACACTGATGGTGATAAATCAGATAGTTGTTATATGAGGAGCTATTTCCGGATCGTGGCAAGCGAAAGAGTCGATACAGTTTGGAGCTTCGCTGACTGATTTTATCCATTTGAGTGATTTTAGCGCGGACTTCTTATCTTCGCAGATGCCCGGTAATATCAGCTCTTTCCATGAGCGTGTGGCATATCCGCCGTCGGAGAAATACATAGCCGTCTTGCCATTGTTGCTAACAAGGGTTGCAAAAAGACCTTTGCTATGTCCTGGTATATGCACGAGTTGCACTGAGCCATCGCCGATCAGATCGTAAGATTCTCCTACGGGACCGAGCCTGCTCTTGGTGTATTGGAAGGCAGTGATACCGGTGTCTTTCCAAAGCGATGGTGTGTAGCGTGTGTGCGATTCAATCCATGTGGTGGCACTTGCAATCTCATCCTCTGATGTCATTATATGCTTGGCTCCAACCAGTTCTCGCAGACCGCCCACATGGTCGCAGTCGAGGTGTGACAGAACGACAAAATCCAAATCTTCGGGCATTACACCCATACCGGCAAGTTGCTCGGAAGCGGTCATACCTTTTTCTACATAACCCTCGCTGACGTGCACAAGCATTTTGCCTAACTGTGTAGCCTGCGCTTTGTTGTCAAGCACTCCGGCTGGTGACATCAGACGGTTCCACCCTGTGTCAACGAGAATTTTTGCTTTTGGATGCTCTATATACACGCAGGTTACGGGAAGCCATATTTTGTCTTTCTTCGGGAGAAACAATCCCGAAGCCTTGATGATGTTGCCATCCCCAAAAGGAAGGGATGGCGAGACGCGAACCCGCCCGCAGTGGAGCAAGCGTATCTTTATCTCACTCATATAGGTTATGCTTTAAGGAGTTTCCGGACGCAATTTGCTCCATTGTCAAATGCCGCTTTCAAATCCAGACTGAAATGTGTGTCGCGGTAATGACGTTTGTCAGCCTCATCAAAGTATTCTGATTCATATTTTGAATAATCGGTGAATTGGTAGGTGTTGTATGCCGTGACTCTCTCCACATTACATTTGTATGCCCATCCAATTGTCGTCTCCATCTCGTCGCAGCGCGACAGATAGTTATGGTCAACAACATAATCCTCGGGAGCGTTCATGGTATACAGCATCGTGAACGCAACAGGATTCTCTATCATATTGCGTGGAGGGTTGCCATAGGTCATGACTGAGAATATCATCCTTTCCAACAGGCATTTTGTATATGCATTTATGTCGCCGAAATAAATAGGTGCAGCGATTGCCACTGCATTGGCATGGCGGATGTCAGCAAGCAGGTCGTGGATTCCGTCATTGATGGGACACGTGCCGAAAAACCTGCCGCCTTTTAATTTACAGGCAAAGCAACTTCTGCAACCGGTGAAAGTGAGGTCGTAAAGGTTCACTATTTCAATGTCGGCTTCTTGGTAGACTGATTTTATTCCCTCTACCCAACTGTGAAGCAGCTTGTCGCAGTTCCATCCTTTGCGGGGACTACCGTTTATAGCGATTATCTTCATGAGATTTTGTTTATTTATGATAACGTAAAGACAAGAATGTTGGTTTACGCACTTGCGATTTTGTTCTCAGGGCAATTAGTGGAGAAGTCGAGTGTGATGGATGATAATGCCGAGAAAGGTAAACTTCGTTGCCGGAAGACTATGTAATGAAGACTGATTTTATAGATTATTTTTCGGTGTTTCCCCTGATTTTCTCTTTGAGCGCGTGTTTGATCTTTTGTTCAACAAAATCTATGGGGTCGAAATCGAGCTCTTTCACGCTGAGTGCCGTTGAGTAGTCGTCAGAGAGGATTACGTCGGCGAAGTGGCGTGAGCTTTTGCCTGAGTTGCTGTCGGTGATTGTGTATATCACCCCTACGCATGGATGGCTGACCCCCATGAAGATGGTGTCGCGGCGGTTGGAGAGTCCGATAAAATTGAATGATTGACCATCGGGGAGTGATTGTTCGACATATACGCTCATGGTGTCGGCGATTTTGCTTTTGTCAGATTTTCCGCCGCAGCTTGAAATGATAGCAAATGATGCGATGGTGATGATCAGGATTTTTAATGTGTTGCGTGTCATAATTGTTGAGTTTTGATGTTTTGACTATGTGTCGGAATCAAGGGGTTCCGACAATGCAAAGTTAGTGCATGGAAGAGGCTAAAACCTACTGAAATGACATAAAAATAGTCTTAATCAGCAGATGTTAAAATGCTGATTATTAGGGTAAGTGTGTGGAAAAAAATCTAAAATGGGATTTTACTGAGCTAAAAGCATCTAAAGAGTGCGTATGTCTGACTCGATCTGAGCCATGAAGTCGCCGTTCTCAACCGTTCCAAGCTTCTTGCGGATTGTCGATTTCCGCACGTATACTGAGGCAGAGGACTGCCCGGTGAGGAATCCTATTTCCTTGGTGGAGAAGTCGGCTTTAAGCAGGCATATCAACCGGATCTCTTTGTCGGTGAATAAATCGGGATAACGCTTCATCAGCTTGTCGTGGAACCGGTCGAACAGTTCATCGACCATGGTGTATAGATTTTGCCAGTCCACCAATCGGTTGCCGCTTGAGTCATTCGTGTCGCCGATGTCGGCGATTTTGCGTAGCGCGTCTTTGTTTTGTTCAGTAGGAGCGGCGGCGAATTTTTTGAGTATTCCCATTTGCTGTAGCACCATTCTCTTCAGCACAGTCTCCTTGTCGGTTTTGTCGGGATGCTTGACCTCCTTCAACATCCTGTCGAGGGTCTCGATCCGTTCTTCGGCATTGATCAAGCGTTGCTTGCGTCGGTTGAGTATTATGTAGATTGTAACCGCTCCGATTGTCACGATAAGCAGGATGCCGAAAATGAGCAGCCATAACCGTTGTTTTTGTATCTTAAGATTGGTCTTGTCGTCGCTGAGTTCAATCACCGATTCCATTGCTGTCTGCCGGTCGATCTGTGACAATCTGAAATTGAGGTGCATGGTTTTTGCCACCTCGTGCATGAATTCTGCAGGGAAATGTCCCGACTGCTTATACTCGATTGCCGTTTTCAGCATCCCTATGCTTGAGTATACTTCAAAAACTGATTGTGTGCCGTTGATATTAATGCTGTCCAGCAATTCTTTAGCTTTGGAAGTATTGCCGGTGTTGGCGTAATACTGAGCAAGTGATATCAATCGGGTCACTTTGTCGCCACTCCTCAAGTCATCAGGGTTTCCATAAGCGTTGTCGATTATATCGATAGCCTTTGATGAATATCCGGCGGCGTCAAGTATTTCAGCGTATTCGCTATAGAAATCAATTGTTGCTTTTCGGTTTGCACGGTCGATTGTGCCAGAGGCTATTATGCTATCGAAGATGGATATTGCCTTGTCGAAATTTCCCATATAATACTGCGTGCCGCCTTTTGCCGATGAGAACCGCAGTATCTGGTCAGGGATATTGGTGCGGTTTAGCAGCCAGTCGGCGTAATTGTATGCGTCGTCATATTTCCTGCTGTTGATCGCAATCTCGAGAAGATGGGAATAGGTGTCCCAAAGCAATTCCCGGTTCTTAATGCGCGGAACCATGTTGGCGAGGCGGAGTCGGGCATTCTCGGGATTGCCGGTGGTGAAGTCGTAGCCCGACAACATCTGGGATGCCAACACCCAATTGGCGGTATCTCCGACCGAGATATAGTATTCAGCTGCGTCATTGAGCAATGTGTCGGTGATGAGTGACCGTCCTATGCGAAGGTTGGTGATAGCCTTGGTGAGAATATATTTGGCTTTCAGAGAGTCGGGTCCAAGATCATTGTAATCTATTTCACGAAGAATGATGTAGGCGCTGTCGGGGCGTTGGAGAGCTATGCTTTCGACAGTGTGGAGTTTTTCGGCTACTGACGTGCCGCAGCTTGAAAGGCATAGCAAAGATGCCGCAAGTGACAATGTGTGTATGTATAGGAATAGAGCTTTCATAATGTAAACGGACACAAAAGTACTAATAAAAACTTAAACCAAATGGATTCAAGATGTTAAATTTATTGTCTTGTTGCGCGGCTTACAAATATGGATGTGGATCGCACGCCGGCGACTTGCAGGATGGATGAAACTGACGTTTACAGAGATTCTATAAAGGCGTCGGCATCGGCTCTTGATTTGAATCTTATGATGTTCAATCGGTTGCTGCACGAAGCCAAAATGTCGTTTATGACAGGCAGTTGAGTCCTTGGAAAATCCAGGATGCATTGATAGAACGCCGGATCCATTTCAGTCTCGTGCCAAGGCATATCCTCCCGTGCTTTTCCAAGACGCTCCATTGCTCCCTCGATGCAAACGTCGACCGGATAGTCCAAGAATATGACTGTGTCGCAATGCTGTAGTCGCAATGGGAGAGTGCCGAGATAATTGCCGTCAATGATCCATTCATCGCCGTGCATTATTTTGTTTAGCTCAAGGATTAATGCCTCTCTGCCTATATTGCTTTTGTCTTGACGGTGCCATATCATGTCCAGATGGTGAATGGGCAGCGATGTTTTTGCCGCAAGCTTTCTTGAAAATGTGCTTTTGCCTGCTCCGGGGCAGCCTATAACGATAACTTTTCTCATATAACACGAATTGGGAAATCCCGTTTTTTACAGATGCTATGTGGGCATATAGCAATATATTCTATGAAACTCTCATCATCAATAATCTTCTCACCGCTGCCTTTCCTACGAAAAAAAGCTGCAAGTCGGTGACTTACAGCTTTTCTCTGCGGAAAGACAGGGATTCGAACCCTGGGTACCCGTAAGGGTACAACGGTTTTCGAGACCGTCCCGATCGACCACTCCGGCATCTTTCCAATCGTGGTTGATGGCAATGGCAACCGAACGGCTACCTTAATGCGGTCACAAAGGTACGAAAGATTTTTGGCACTGCGCAAATTTTTAACGGTAAAAATTCCCTACCTTTGCCCATAAAGCAAATAAAAAGTCGCAGTCATATCGACTTCGTTTAAAATACAATAATCTTCGCTTGAACTATAATATTATGAGTAACAAAGAAGGATGCCTGTTGAAGGGCTTGAAACGAGCGGCATGTGCCTTGACAGGGATGACGGTTGCCATTTCGGCGATGGCATGGGGACAGAAAGGGCACGACGTTACAGCGTATATTGCCGAAAAGCATCTCACACCCGCAGCGGCAGCAACGGTCGACTCTCTTTTAGATGGCAGAAGCCTGGTGTACTGGAGCAACTGGCTCGACAATGCGAGCCATACACCCGAATATGCCTATACCAAGACATGGCATTACAACAACGTCGACGCAGGCAAAACCTATGAAACCCGAAAACAGGCTCCCGACGGCGACGCAATCACGGCACTGCGCTACAGCATCGGCATTTTGTCAGACCAGTCGAAAAACCAGGAGGAAAAATCATTGGCTCTCAAGATGCTATGTCACATACTTGCCGACATCCACCAGCCACTGCATATGGGGCATGCCACAGATTATGGGGGCAACACGGTGAAACTCAAATATTTCGGCCGTGACACAAACCTGCATTCCATATGGGATAACGCCCTTACGGAATCGGCTCATAAATGGAGTTACACCGAATGGCAACAGCAGATTGACCGCACCACGCCTGTCGGGGAAAAAATAATAATATCAGGCAATATCGACGACTGGGCCACACAGAGCGTGAAACTGGCGGAGGAAGTTTACAACTTTTTCCCGTCGGGCAAGCATGTGTCATATAACGACGTAGCCCATTGGACGCCCGTAATCGAAGAGCAGCTACTTAAAGGCGGCCTCCGGCTAGCCCATGTGCTTAACACGCTGTTCGACCCTTCATATAACGGCGGTGGGACGGTCACATCACCGGCACAGTTCTGAACAACTGCACAGGTCGGCAGGCCGGGGCATATCATGGGTCAGCGGATTTTTCCGGTGGGCGGGAGAGAGTATCAAGAGTATAGTGTTATCTTTGCAAAATGAAACCGGATCAACTGCTCAGAGCCATCCTCCCCGAAGTCCTGATAGACAACTTCGACATCGATCGATTTGAAAAAAGCGATAGCCGCTTTGATATATGGCTTGACGAAAAGAAAGAGCAACTTCCCGAAGATAAGTATAACAAAGAGATAATATCCTACGGATTTGGGGATTACCGCACCATACAGGATTATCCTATAAGGGGGCGTGCCACATACTTCCATGTTCGGAAGCGCAAGTGGATGGACAAGTCCACCGGCGAGATATTCAGTTATGAGTTATTACTGTCCGCTAAACTTATTTTGAGCGATTGAAAAATTAGGGCTGACACCTATTGCAGGAGTCAGCCCTAATTGGTTATTTTGGTGTCGCCAAACAATCCATGAATAACCATGAGTAAAAGTAGTAATTTCTTCGGACAGCCGATATATGGACAGCTGATAAAATCACTCAATCGTGAAAAAATTGTTGAATTCAGCCGAAAACACGGCGGAGAGAAGTATGTAAAGAGCTTTGACGGCTATACGCATCTGCTTACGATGCTCTATGCGGTAATCCAGCGTTTCGACTCGTTGCGTGAGATAGAGACATCTATGACAGCAGAGGTTCGCAAACTGCACCATGTCGGAATTGATACTGTACCAAAGCGCAGCACGCTGTCGGATGCCAATGCCCGACGGTCAGAGAAATTCTTTGAGGAGGTCTATCGCGACCTGTATGCAGCCAACAAAGACATTCTTTCATCGGACAGCAGACGCAACGGTACGGAAGAGTGGATAAAGCAGCTTAGGATTATCGATTCCACTACAATCACATTGTTCTCCAACGCTATTTTCAAGGGTGTTGGCCGACATCCCAAAACCGGAAAGAAGAAGGGAGGTATCAAGGTACACTCGGTAATACATGCCAACGAGGGCGTCCCCTGCGACGTGCAGTTCACTTCGGCGGCGACCAATGACTCTTTCATGCCTGCTCCGGGCCATTACAGCCACAACGAGATAGTCGCTCTTGACCGCGCCTATATCAATTATGCCAAATTCGAGGAACTGACGGACCGTGGCGTTGTATATGTCACCAAAATGAAGAAAAACCTCAGTTATGAGGTACTTGCAGACTGTATGCATCAGAACCCGCAGGGACTGATGGAATACCGTGAACAGGTCGTGGTGTTCCGTAAAGACGGCATAAACCACATCGCCAGAATAATTACATACGTTGACATCAAGAAGAACGGGAAGCCAAAACTCATATCGCTTCTGACCAACGACTTCGACATGCCGCCAGAGACAATCGTGGCGATATACCGCCGCCGATGGCAGATAGAGTCTCTTTTCAAGCAGATCAAACAGAACTTCCCCTTGAGATACTTCTATGGCGAGAGCGCCAACGCCATCAAAATCCAGATATGGGTTACTCTCATCGCAAATCTGCTGCTGTCAGTACTTCAAAGCAAACTCGAAAGACGTTGGAGCTTCTCAGGGCTTGCTACAATCGTCAGAATTGTGCTGATGTATTACCTGAATCTCGAAAAGTTCCTCAATCAGCCCGATGCAGACCTGAAAATCATGCTCGCCGAAGCATCGGAATCGCCTCCCGAAGTTCCTGAAAACTGCTGAGGGGGCTTGTCAAAGACAAAAAGTAAGCCCAACTTCTGCCGTTCAGGAAGTTGGACTCGCCTTTTTATGGTTTAGCGGACAGTAATAATTAGATATAGGCCGTTTGCTGTTGGTAAAACCGTAGTATGGTGGGGGAATAGTTTCTTGATGACTTATCAGGGATTAGTCGTGCTGTTGTTCGCGACGGACTTTGCGGCGGTAGGAAAGATAGATGTCAAATATCCAACCGTATAGGATGGCTGCGCCTATCACGCTCCACCAATCTCCGTCATACCTTATGAGGTCGTTCACGCGTATAGCCAAAACAACCAAGCCTATGATGCTGAAGATTAGGAAGATGTTTCGTTTAATCCGATTGCTTGTCATTTATTTGAAATCTGTATATATAATTATCGCCACTGCATAGATGGCCGGTGCCATAATCGGTTGTCGGGTGTTATTTCCGGCATTTTATCAGGAAGATAATGGTTACGATTGCGGCTGAGGCTAATGCGCACCATGCCCATCTGTGGAGCCGGTCGGGGTTATCGGCAATAAACCAGCATGCGACAAAATAGGCCACATACAGCCATGTTGATATGTTGGATAGCCCTTTGCATACATGGATATGTTCCGGTTTTGTTACCCAATACCATATGGAATATACAATAGCAGCAAGAGCAAGCAGGCTGATGGCAATTGTTGCAATCAAATTGCCTGCGGCAGTAGGCAACAGTAACGCTACTATCCACATAAATATCAGATTGAGAACGGTGCTATTGAAATAGTTTTGCAATCGCTGGTTCTGGACTCCTTCCATGGCTCTTTCGGTGATTGGTTCGCTATGCGAAGATACTATAAATAGCGGTATCCTGCAATAATATGCGATGAAATTGTGGAATGAAGAGATTGGGTGGAGCGGTTTTTGTGCATAAATAATTTCCACGACTTACTTATGATTTGCTTGGTTGTTTAGTTGGGATTCTTTGTTTGTCCGTTCTATGTAATGAACTAATCTTTATTCCTACAAACCAATCGTTGAGACAAACCAATTAGATTATAAGTTATGAGAGTTAAATCATTTGCGGCGTTGGCAGCGGCCATGACTATGTCGGGCGGCTATGTGTTCGGAGCCAATGTCGGGATTGCCGGGTCGGCTTTGGTGGGTAAAGGGATTGTGGAATTCGTGCCTGAACGATTCGACAGCCTTTCTACCCCGATGCTGATTCTGTCACATCAGCCGGTAATACAGGGGGAAGTGCCTGCAGGATGGAAGTTTACACCAAAGTATGAGACAACTGACCGTGGTACTGTCGTTGCCACGGTGGCTGTGCCTGACGGAACGAGTCTGTATGGTGGCGGCGAGGTTACAGGGCCGCTGTTGCGTAACGGTCAGAAGATAAAGATGTGGAACACGGATACGGGTCTCTATCTTGTTGACGGCGGGAAGCGGCTATATCAGACCCACCCGTGGGTAATGGGGGTGCGTCCCGACGGGTCGGCATTCGGAGTGCTTTTCGACACGTTCCATAAAGCCGAGCTTTCTACGGGTTCCGACAAAATCGTGTTCGAGGCCGATGGCGCACCGTTTAAAACATATGTAATCGACCGCACTTCCCCGCAGGAGGTGCTTAAAGGGCTTGCCGAACTGACCGGGACTATAGAGATGCCTCCGAGGTGGGCTATCGGTTATCATCAGAGCCGTTTCTCGTATGTTCCCGAGGCACGTGTGCGCGAGGTTGCCGAAACATTCCGCAGCAAGAAGATTCCATGTGATGTCATTTGGTTTGATATAAACTACATGGACGGTTACCGGGTGTTCACTATCAGCGACAAGGAATTCCCCGACCCGGCACGTATGAACAAATTCCTGCACGACAATGGTTTCAAGTCGGTCTATATGATCGACCCCGGAGTGAAGGTGGATGAAGATTATTTCGTTTATTCTACCGGTAAGGAGCAGGATGTGTTTGTGAAGGATGCCTATCGCAACGAGTTCCACGGCAAGGTGTGGCCCGGCGATTGCGCTTTCCCTGATTTCACGCGCCCTGAAACCCGTGCATGGTGGGGTAAGCTTTATAAGGATTTCCTAAGCTGCGGCATTGACGGCATATGGAATGATATGAACGAGCCTTCGGTGTTCGACGGCCCTGGTGGCACGATGCCCGAAAGCTGCATCCATCTCGGCGGGGGAAATCTCCCTACCGGCACTCACGGGATGTATCACAATGCCTACGGGCGTTTGATGGTAGAAGCTTCGCGCGACGGCATCCTGGCCGCTAATCCCGACAAACGTCCTTTCATCCTTTCCCGTTCCAACCTGCTCGGCGGACAGCGTTATGCGGCGATGTGGACCGGCGATAACGGCGCTTCATACGACCATATGAAGTTGTCTGTGCCCATGTCGCTTACCCTCGGCCTTTCGGGGCAGCCTTTCAACGGGCCTGATATAGGTGGTTTCGCTAATGAGACTGCTCCCGATTTGTGGGGGCATTGGATTGGCTTCGGGGCGTTCTTCCCCTTCTCGCGCGGCCATGCTTCCTGCGATACTTCCGATAAGGAACCCTGGGCTTATACCAAGGAGGTCGAGAAGGAATCGCGCATGGCTATCGAACGCCGTTACAGGTTGATGCCTTATCTTTACACAGCATTTTATAACGCCCATAAGGATGGCCAGCCTGTTATGGCACCCGTGTTCTTTGCCGATCCGGCTGACGTATCGTTGCGTGCGGAAGAGCAGGCTTTTATGCTGGGCGAGGATATACTGGTTATTCCTGCATTTGCCGAAAACCCCGCGCTTCCCAAAGGGATATGGGAGAAGATGTCGCTTGTGAAGGGTGACACCGAAGGGAAATACCAGGCTGATATGCGTGTGCGTGGCGGAAGCATTATCCCTGTTGGCAAGGTGGTCCAGAACCTCACTGAAAATGTGTTCGACCCTCTCACCCTTGTTGTAGTGCTCGATGAGGAGGGTAAAGCCTCTGGAAGTCTCTATTGGGACGAAGGTGACGGCTGGGGCTTCCGCAACGGGGAATATAAGATTGTTGATTTTACCGCCCGTCAGAACGGAAACAAGGTCGCTGTTGCCATAAGTGATTCCGAAGGCTCATTCCCGTTGGATTTCAGAAAAGTGAATGTAGAGGTGCTTAAGGGTGGCAAGGTTTACCGCTCGTCGGGCACTCTCGACAGTCCGATTACGGTGAATATCTGATTTGTTCAGGTAGTGTATCCCGTTATTTACAAAAGGCCCTGTTCCAAAATTTTGGAACAGGGCCTTTTGTAAATAACGGGATAATGCTATTTTTGCAAGTCTGGACGGGAAACCGTTCTTACTAAAGATTTTATAACGATAGATATTGAATGTTATGAATAGCCTGGAACTGATGAGGGGCGGGATGTGGCATCACGGTATTGTGCCTGAAATAGGTGTACCGCTGGCTGAAACCGAGGAATTATGTTATGAGCTTAATGCACTGCCACCGTCGCGGAAAACCGAACGGGAGACCATATTGCGGAGATTGCTTGGCAAGGTAGGGGAGCGGTTTATCATCCATAGCCCGTTTCGGTGTGATTTCGGAAAGCAGATTTCGATTGGGGAAAACTTTATAGGCAACTTTAATCTGACCATTCTCGATGAAGGCCCGGTAACGATAGGCGATAACGTGTTTATCGGTCCTAATGTGAGTATATACACTATTGTTCATGCCCTTGATGCATCGCAGCGAAACGATGGGGTGATGCGTTCGCGCCCGGTCACGATAGGCAATAATGTGTGGCTTGGAGGGAATGTGGTGGTGTTACCCGGTGTGACTATCGGTGACAATGCCGTTATCGGGTCGGGCAGCGTGGTTACCAAGGATGTGCCGCCGTCGGTGCTTGCCGTCGGCAACCCGTGCCGGGTGTTACGTCCTATTACCGAAGCCGACCGTATTCCGGTTGGAGAGATTATATTGCCAAAATGATGTGAGCTGCATTCTGAAACATCCTGTCAGCATCCTCGCCATACAGGCGAAAAGCAAGGCAGTGTGTCAAAATTCTGAATTTTGACACACTGCCGATTATTTATCCAAACCTAAACTAATTTACGGCTTCTGTATTAGCTGTTATTGTGTGAGCTCTGCCGGGAGCAGTGGCATCGCACCTTGTTGTGTACACACGAATGCGGATGTTTCGACAGCGCGTTTGTGAGCTTCCGGCACTGTTTTCCCCTTTAGAATGGAGGAGATGAAGGCCGCTGTGAACGAGTCGCCTGCACCTACGGTGTCGGCCACTTCCACCAGCGGTGTCGGATGGAACGATACGTTACCGGGAGTGAACACGTAGCTGCCGTTTATTCCGCAGGTAAGAATCAGCATTTTAAGGTTGTATTTTCCGAGTAGAATCCAGCATTTATCCTGAAGGTCGATACCGGGGTAGCCGAACATACGGCTAACCGTAACAAGCTCCTCATCGTTTATTTTCAGGATATTGCAACGTTTCATGGAGTTGCACAGAATGTCCTTGTTATAAAATCCCTGACGCAGGTTTACATCGAACACCACAAGGGGGTCGTTATCGTGGGGCATGGCATCGAGGAACCGGTTGATTGTGGTGCGCGACACCACGCTACGCTGCGCCAGCGAACCGAAGCACACTGCCCGGGTGCGTTGTGCAAGGTTTTCCAGGCGTGCGGTGTAGGGGATGTTATCCCATGCCACATTTTCTTTGATTTCATATTGGGGTATGCCTGCCTGGTCGATTTCCACCTGTACCGTCCCCGTTGGATATGGCACGGTTTCAATAAGTTGTTGCAGACCTTTCGCATTGAAATTTTCAATGATTTCAGCACCGAGTTTGTCATCGCCGATTGCGCTTACAACACAGCTCGGTAAGCCGAATTGCGAAACGTGATAGGCGAAATTGGCAGGTGCGCCGCCGATTTTCTTTCCTTCGGGGAGAACGTCCCACAGGGCCTCTCCCATTCCAACTATAATGTCGTTCATGGTTAATTATAAGAAGTTTATAAGCTGGGAAGTTAAGAAGTTCAGAAATTGAGAAATGGCATTTATGAAATTGAGTGAACTTGTGAAGTTTGGATATTTAAACGGGGCTACATTCCCAGGTATATAAATTTCTAAACTTCTCAACTTCTGAACTTCTCAACTTCTCAACTTCTATTTTATTTTCAGGGTATAGTAAAGCAGGTAGATTACACCTGTTGCCATTACGGCTATGGAACCGGCCTGCCCTATGGCATCGGCGGCGTATCCCATGGCGAGTGGGAAAACGGTGCCGCCGAAAAGACCCATAATCATAAGGCCTGAAACCTCGTTTTTCTCGGCAGGTGCGGAAGTTATTGCTTGTGAGAATACGACAGAGAATACGTTTGAGTTACCAAACCCGACCAAGGCGATTCCGACGTAGATAGCTGTCAACGAATCGGCAAAGAACAATATCACCATGGCTGCCAGCATCATCAGCACCGAGATTCCGAAAAAGGTTTTTGACGGCATGACGCGGAGTAGGAAGGCGCCGAGGAAACATCCGGCTGTGCGGAAAATGAAATACAGCCCGGTGGCGAAACCGGCTTCTTCGAGAGGGAGCGACAGGCGTTCCATTATAATCTTCGGGGCGGCAGTGTTGGTTCCCACATCGATGCCTACGTGGCACATGATGCCGATGAAACAGAGCAGGATGAAGGGGCGGCCAAGCAGCTTTATGCATTCCCTGATTCCCGATGCTTTGTCGGGGCGTTCTTCCTCAATCGGGGTGGCTCCGAGCACTGCAATAGACAGCACACTGACGGCTGCATAAATTACAAACAGGAAGCGCCAGCCCAGGCCGAATGTGGGGAACAGGGTTGTGGCACCCCAGGCGCATAGCAACGGGGCAAGGAATGACGCGATGGCTTTTACGAATTGTCCGAATGTAAGTGTCGAGGCCAGTTTGTCGCTGCCGATAAGGTTGCTCACCAGGGGGTTGAGCGAGGTCTGCATCAATGCGTTGCCTATGCCTAGAAGAGAGAACGAGGCGAGCATGAACGCGTAGCTGTCGCCAAAAAGGGGGATTACGAGCGATAGCGCGGTTACCGCTAACGATATCAGCACGGTTTTTTTGCGTCCGATGCGGTTCATCAGCATCCCGGTGGGTACTGAGAAAATCAGGAACCAGAAAAACACAAGTGAGGGGAACAGGTTGGCCTGGGAGTCGGTCAGGCCGAGGTCCTTTTGCACATAGTTTGATGCCGTGCCGACGAGATCCACGAATCCCATGGCGAAAAAGCATAGCATTACGGGCACTATCTGGAGCATGGCGTGCTTGCGCCCAACGGATATTGATTGCGTTGTTTCCATGTGGTGATTTATAGGGTCGGAATTAAAAACAGATGTCGGTATTCATTTAATTTAGTTGGTGGTTCTTAACGGATATATCGCAAGGTTTTCGATGCGGGCATTCCCGGCAGGGGCATTTACCGAAAGCGTTGTGTAGGGGGATTCGGGAAAAACGAGGTTTGTCATCGCGAACCGTCCGTTTTGTTCAAATACTTCGATGCTTGAGCGGTCGATGAAGATGCGCAGGCGCAGGTTGCCTCCGTCGGTAAAAGCGGGGGCGGTTGTAATTGCCGGGAAATCCTGGCTGAAATCAGTTTGCCCGCTTTGGTAGCGGTCGAACGAGAAAGTTGATTCTGCGGGATTATATACCATTTCAACTTTATTGCCTGCCTCATTGGCCAAAGTCAGGTTGACAGGAACCCCTTTTTTAGGAGTGATTTCGAGCGTTATCTCGCAGATGCCACCATTGGCTTCGGGCAATGCGAAGGTGCGGCTTTTTTTGCCGGCTGTGAACGAGCGTTTTTTCACCGAGGCGTTTCCCCGTAAGGCACCGATTTCAGGTGAAGGGGTACATGAGGTGTAGATTTCCCCGTCGGAAGCCCGGAACAATCCGATTTCGCGTGGCAAGGTGTTGGCACTGCGATATTGCATGGTCGGCACTTCGGCGGCATACTGCCAGTTGCTCATCCAGCCGATAACCGTGCGGCGGTTGTCAGGGGCATTGCTCCAGCTTACGGTGGCATAGTGGTCTTTGCCGTAATCCATCCATTTTGTGGGGACATTCCCGTCGGCATCCCTGTCAGGGGTAAAGGTCTTTCCGTCGAATTCCCCGATGAAATATTGTGTGGCACTGCCGCCGAACGGGCCTCCGGGATTGATGTTGCATATCAGTACCCATTTCTTTTGGTCGCTGCCGTCAACGGCCAGTTCGAAAAGGTCAGGGCATTCCCATACCCCGTCCTGTGCGCCCAGTCCTTTCCCAAATGCGCTTTGCAGAGTCCATTGTTTCATGTCGGGCGACGTGAACACAAGCATTTCGTGTTCAAGTGCATGAGCCAGAACCAGGTTCCATTCCCCTGTGGCTTCATTCCAGAACATATTCGGGTCACGTGCCTCGCTTTCGAGCGTTATTACAGGATTACCGGGATATATTTCAAACGTGTTCCCGTTGTTGTTGCTATGAGCGAGACTTTGTACCTGGCTTGCGGCAGCTGATGTGTATAGCGCGATTACGGCATCGCTGCCGAATCCGGCAGTATCGTCCTTGTCGATTGCACAGCTTCCGCTGAACACAGTGCCGAGGCCGTCAGGTTCGATGGCGGCGGGATGATGCTGCCAGTTTATGAGGTCGGTCGATGAGGAGTGTCCCCATGTCATGTTCTGCCATTTCGACCCATAGGGGTTCCATTGGTAATACAGATGCCACACGCCGTCCTTATAAAACATCCCGTTAGGGTCGTTCATCCATCCGTAAACTGGAGTGTGGTGGAATGCCGGACGGAATTTTTCGCGGTTCGCGGCGGGGAAGCTGTCAGTCACACTCATATTGTTCCAACATGCATCCTCTTTGGCTTCGCGAACGGTTGCGCGGTTTTGCGAGGTGGTTATGTTCAGCACCACATTCCGGCCTTTGTAGGGGGATAAGTCGAACGGCACGGTATAGTCGACTTTTGTTTTGGCTAACCGCACGTTTATGGTGCGGTCAGGTTTACCGTCGACAAGGATGCTGACGGAAGCATCGTCATTGGTTTCCTGTACGGGCAGGAGGATGTAACGGCCGGAGCCTGTCACCCTCACCAGTGTGTTATTGGAACCTAGATGCTCCACTTTTATCCCATTCCCGGTTGAGGCGCCCATGGCGAGGGTGCCATATAGGGCGGCGGAAAGAAGCCCGGTTCCGATTATAGTCAGTTTTTTCATGCTATTGAAATATATGTTTATGTCATGGTGGTCAAACCTATTGCAAAGCTAATATATTTGTGAGGGGAAACGGTATAAAGAATGGTGCATCTTATGTCGAAAATGTTGTATAGCACGTTTTTTGCAATCTAATGGCCTGTTTTTATGATTTTTCTTTCTACCTTTACGCATCGCAAACAAAGTATGCTATAACTTATATGACGCGATTTATACGTAACCTTATTCTATATGCCGTAATATCGGGCTGTGTGTTCATGCTTGCCGGTTGCCGTGAGGAAAAAGTGTGGCGCATCGGGGTGTCGCAGTGCAGCCGTGACGACTGGCGTTCGAAAATGAATGATGAAATCAACCGCGAGATAATGTTTCATAAGGATGCGGTTGTTGAAATCCGTTCGGCAGATGACGATAATGAAAAACAGATTGCCGACATCCGTTATTTCGCAGATAACGGGTTCGACATAATAATTGCCGCACCGAACGAGGCTGAAGCCCTTACGCCCGTCATAAAGGAGGTGTATGGCAGGGGGATTCCTGTGTTGATTTTCGACCGTGAGATAGTCGGCGATACTTACACTGCCCGTATAGTGGCCGATGATGAGGGAATCGGCAGGGCAGCCGCCCATTACGGGCGGCATATGTTGACAGGGCCTGTCAACATAATAGAAATCCAGGGGCGTAAACGCTCAACTCCTACCGAGCGGCGTCATGCGGGTTTTGTGGAGGGTATGAAAGCGGAACAAGGGATGTCGATACTGGCAAGTGTGCATGGCAACTGGAACCAGGAGGAAGCCGTCCCGTTGGTCGATTCTTTACTTGGCGTATATCCTGAAACCAATATGGTATATGCACACAACGACCGCATGGCCATAGGGGCGTCGGAAGCGGCGCTAGCCAGGGGGCGCGGCGATATAAAGATTATAGGGATAGATGCAGCCCCGAATGTAGGGATTCGTGCAGTGGCCGACAGCGTTATTGATGCCACGTTCCTTTATCCGACCGAAGGGCACAGGCTGGTGCGTACCGCCCTCTCAATCCTGAAAGGGGAGCCGTTTGAGCGTGACGAGGTGCTGCCTTTGTTGTCGGCGGTAGACCTTACCAATGCCGATATCCTGTTGCTGCAAAACGAATCGCTTAAGGAGGAGACCGATAAAATGAAACTTCTCAAATCGCAGGTCGATGAATATTGGGAGAGGCATTCGGCTCAAACGGTTCTTTTTTATGCCTCAATAGTAATCCTGGCATTGCTGTTCGGAGTGGTGTTCCTTCTGCTCAGGGCGTTCTGGCAACATAAACGACACCAGGAGGCATTGATGGCGCAAAACCGTATGCTTGAGGAACAGCGCGATATGCAGGAAGAACTTAACCGGCAACTTGCCGAAGCCACCCAGTCGAAGCTGGCATTCTATACCAATGTGTCGCACGACCTACGCACCCCTCTCACCCTTATCGCAGAGCCGGTGGAGCAGCTTGCCGATGCAACCAACCTTACAAGGCGGCAACATTCGCTTCTTGAAATCGCTTCACGCAATGTAAGGATTCTTAGGAGGCTGATTAACGAGATTCTTGATTTCCGCAAATATGAGAACGGCAAAATGCAGCTCAACCTAAGGGAAGTTGATTTCGGGAAGTTGGTTGAAGAATGGATCCCGTCGTTTTCTGAACTTGCACGGCGCCGGCGGATAAAACTCAGGTTGGATTTATGCCCGGAGGGTGAAGCTATCCTTGCCATCGATGTGGAAAAGGTGGAAAGGGTGTTTTTCAACCTCATGGGCAACGCATTTAAATATACTCCTGACAACGGGGAGATAACATTCACATGCCGCGCCGACACGTCGAATTTGGAATTTTCAGTGGCTGATACCGGCAAGGGGATTGATGCGGGCGATTTGGAGCATATCTTTGAAAGCTTCTTCCAGGTTGAAAAGATAAATCCGAAGGGTTCGGGCATCGGCCTGTCGCTCGCCAAAGCATTTGTGGAGTTACATGGCGGTACTATTACGGTTGACAGTACCCCCGGCAAAGGTTCGGTTTTCACAGTAGTCATCCCTATAAGGCATGTTATGGATGATGCCGCCGATGTTCCCGCCACAGAATCGTCAGTCGATGTGTTGGCCGAGCTGGAACCTGTTGTGCCTGTTGTTCCCGATGCCCCGGGCGATAAGCCTGTGCTGCTGGTTATCGATGATAATCCCGACATCCGCGCCCTGCTTGTGGAGCTGCTACAGGAGGAATATAACGTAATCACGGCCTGCGACGGGGCGCAGGGAGTAAAGATGGCATCAAAATATGTGCCCGATCTGGTTGTGTGCGATGTTATGATGCCGGGGATGGACGGGCTTGAATGCTGCCGCATACTCAAAAGCGAGGTCGGGACGTCGCATATCCCGGTTCTTATGCTTACGGCATGCTCGCTTGACGAGCAACGTGCCAGCGGCTACGACAGCGGTGCCGACGGTTATCTGTCAAAGCCTTTCAGCCACCAGGTGCTCCGTTCGCGCTGCCGCAGCCTTATCGAAAACCGCAAACGCATCCATACCCTTTATGAGAAGGGGGCGAAATGCCAGCCTGCGGCGACCTCGGCCAGCTGTGTGCCGTCGAAAATCCCGGCGGTGAAAGCCCCCGGCGACATCGACAGCGAGTTTTATTCGCGTTTTGTTGAAATCGTTAACGCGGATATGGGCAATCCCGAACTCAGTGTCGACGAGCTTGCAGCCCGTATGGGGCTTGGCCGTTCGCAATTCTACCGCAAGATAAAGGCTCTGACAAATTTCTCCCCGGTAGAGTTGCTGCGCGACATGCGTCTGAACCGTGCGCGCACCCTCCTTGCAGGCACTGAGAAAACCATTAGCGAAATCGCATATGAAACCGGGTTTTCCACCCCTGCCTATTTCACAAAATGTTTCCGCGATGCCTTCGGCGAAACCCCGTCGGATGTCAGAGGCAGACTGGGCCGCTGACCTGCTTATCGTATTCAGGATGTCGGAATCATATCCATGAGCTTTGGGAAGTTGTCTCAAAATGTCGTGGAAACACTTTGTCAGACAACTTATACATACCGGGCTATGAAATTTGTGTCATTTCCTGTCGCAAAGGGTGCATGGGCTGAATTTTGATAGCCGGTGCATCCTTGCTTATATGCCTTTTGCCGGTGTTGTGGGTATCTTTGCGACAGAAAAACAACAAACCAATCTATTAAAATCATGAAAACAAAAATTTTCGCCACAATGCTGATGCTTTTCATGGCTTTTACCATGAAGGCGCATGACATCACAGTGCATGGCCAGGTGCGGGGTGAAAGTGATGACGAGCCTTTGGTAGGGGCTTCCGTCATTGCTGTCGGTTCTGCAACCAATGGTGTGTCAACCGATTTAGATGGGAATTTTTCGATTACCGTTCCTGAGGGAACTAAATTGGCATTCAGCTATGTGGGTTATTTAAGGCAGACCCTTGAGGCTGCACAGGAAATGAACGTGGTGTTAAAGGAGGATTCACAGGCGCTCGACGAGGTTGTGGTGGTTGGATATTCCACCCAGCGTAAAGCCGACCTGACCGGGTCTGTATCAGTGGTAAGCACAAAGAGTCTGCGCACCACCCCAGATTCCGACCCCATGCGTGCGTTGCAGGGACGTGTGCCCGGTATGACTGTAAGCGGCGACGGGTCGCCGAGCGGTATCGGTACTGTGCGCATACGTGGTATCGGTTCTTTCAATGCCTCGCAGGATCCCCTGTTCGTAATCGACGGCGTTCCGACAACGGCTTCGCTCAATTCGCTTAACATGAACGATATCGAGAGCATGCAGGTGCTTAAGGATGCCGCCTCGGCGTCTATTTATGGTTCGCGTGCCGCCAACGGTGTGATTATTATCACAACCAAGAGCGGGAAAGGGAATGCCGGTAAGGTCAATGTCAATTTCCAGGCCAATGTCACAGCCCAGTTCTACACCCGCCAGTCGACAATGAACCTGTGCAACACCCAGGAATATGCCACGGCTATGGCACAGGCGGCATTGAACGACGGCCTTGACCCCGTTGCATATGCCAGCAACTATGGTTTGAATCTTAATGCCACGGCAGGAGTGCCGGTCACGGTTTTCAATCCTGCCACGGGGCAGTATGTGGATTATACGGTCAACGGCCTGTATGACGGTTTCATTAATTCGCGCAAGACCATGCTTTGTTCCAACACGGACTGGGTTGATGAAATATCTCGTACAGGTTTCGCACAAAACTATGACATATCCCTTTCAAAGGCCGACGACAGAGGGTCGATGCTGTTCTCTTTGGGGTATAAAAGCAATAACGGTATTTTGAAACATACCGATTTTGAAAATATTTCGGCACGTGTCAACACCACGTTCAACATCAGCAAGGTGGTGCAGGCCGGTGAGAATTTCACCCTTACCCACACAAGCCAGGTTGCCTGCGCCCCAATGGAGAATGCATTGAAAATGTCGCCTACAGTACCGGTTTATGAAACTGACGGCACAACGTTCGGTGGGCCGGTAGGGGGTATGAGCGACCGCCAGAACCCGTTGCGGGAGTTATATTTCAACCGTGATAACGCATTGAAGGTATGGCGTCTTTTCGGAAATGCATGGATTGATGTGAAGCCTTTTAAAGGGCTTGTTCTCAGGAGCAATTTCGGTCTGGACTATGACGCGGCGTTCATCCATTCCTATAATTTCACCTTTCACAGCGATATTGTGAACAACGATGTGAATTCCACCACACTTTCGCAGGCCAATGACACGAAATGGACGTGGAGCAACACTGCCAACTATAATTTCACACTTCCCGGCGCACATGATTTCCATATCCTTGCCGGTATAGAGCTTTATAAGCAGCATCGTGAGGATTTTTCAGGCTATAACGAGGGATTTGATATCGAGACACCTGATTATATGTGGCCCGATGCCTCGACTGGTGTCGAGAAATCAACCGGTAACAGGTCGGCCTATTCGCTGGTTTCCTTCTTCGGTAAAATCGACTACAGCTGGCGCAACCTGCTTTTGGCATCGTTCACAATCCGTCGCGACGGTTCGTCACGTTTCGGACGCAACAACCGTTATGGCACTTTCCCTGCCGCGACCCTGGGTTACCGTATTTCCGAGAACCTGAAAATCGATTGGCTTAATGACTTGAAGATACGTGCATCGTGGGGTAAGACTGGTAACCAGGCCATCTCCAACACGGCACGCTATGCCCTCTATGTGTCTGATTACGGTAACGACCGCGTAACCTCGACGGCCTACGACATCTATCTCCAGCAGTCCGGAATTTTCCCCTCGGGCTATCTGGCTTCGCAGACAGCCAACGACAATCTCAAATGGGAAACCACCATACAATATAACGCCGGTGTGGATTTCGGTATGTTCAACAGCCGGCTGTTCGGCTCGGTTGATGCCTATATAAAGGATGTGAAGGATATGCTGATTTCCCCGGCCTATCTCGGCTCGATGGGCGAAGGTGGAGCCTCATGGCTCAACGGGCCTTCGCTGCGCAACTGGGGTATGGAATTTGCCATAGGGTGGCGCGACCGCCTGGCATGCGGTTTAAGTTACACCGTAAACGCCAACTTCGATTTCTTCAGAAATCATGTCACATACCTGCCGACAACCACAACAGGTTCTTATGTGCATACAACTACCGAAAACCTGGTGCAGTCGAAACGTCCCTACGGCTCGATTGTGGGATATGTGGCTGACGGCCTTTTCCAAAGTCGCGAAGAGGTGCTTGCTTCGGGGCAGGATAATGCACGTGTGGGAGGTTTGAAATATGCCGACCTTGACGGCGACGGCCGTATCACGGCTGCCGACCAGACATGGATTTTCAACCCGGTTCCTGATTTGTCGTTCGGCCTTAATGTCGAGTTGATGTATAAGAATTTCGACCTTACGATGTTCTGGCAGGGGGTTGCCGGGCAGGATGTCTATAACAATCAAAAATTCCAGACCGATTTCTGGAGCATTACAGATGCAGGTTCCAACAAGGGTAACCGCCTTCTCGATGCCTGGCATCCGGGTAATACCTCATCTACCATCCCGGCTCTGACCACCAACAATACTTCCGACGAAGGGCGTGCATCGACTTATTTTGTGGAAAACGGGTCTTATGCCAAACTGCGCACTTTGCAGGTGGGGTATTCATTGCCGCAGTCTGTGCTTGACAAACTGCGTATGGCCAACGCCCGCTTCTATGTGTCGGGACAGAATCTGTTGACTATCAAGAGTTCCTCGCTGACATGCTCCGACCCTGAGAACGGCAACTGGGCATATCCAATTCCGACAAGTGTTTCGTTCGGCCTTCAGTTAGGTTTCTAATGCGCAGGGTAATAATTTGCCAACCTATAACTTTTCAAATCAGATAATCATGAAAATCTTAAATATAGCCATCACTTTGTTGCTTGCGGCCGGGGCAGTGTCGTGCAACGATTTCATAGATGTTCCACCCACGGGGGTGATTGACGGGGATACCGCTTATCAGGAACCCGAAAAAATGGTCAATGCGGCCTATGCCTCGTTAGGCAACTGCTGGTACACGTATCCATTCAACCTGTGGCCTTACGGGGATGTCTCGTCCGACGATGCCTTGAAAGGTGGCTCGGGAACCACCGACACAGGCTACCATCCCATGGAGATATGGTCAAGCCTTACATCCACACCCGGCGAACTTGACGAACTTTGGTACCGTCTGTATTGCAACATTTCCCGTTGCAACCGTGCGTTGGTTGCCTTGCGTGACTATGGGGCTGAGAAACTAGGAGAGGAAACGGCTGCACGCCGTGTGGCAGAGGTGCGTTTCCTTCGCGGCCACAGCTATTTCAAACTTCTCACAATGTTCCGCCAGATTCCTTGGATTGATGAGGAGGTTTTCGAAAACAATCTTCAGGAGCAGACCCCTAACAACCGCTTCTCATACCAGGAACTGTTCGACAAGGTGATTGATGATTTCAAGGCTGCATATGAAACGCTTCCTGACGAGGCTCCCGACGGTGGGGGACGTGTGAACCGCATAGCCGCTGCCGCCTATCTGGCCAAGTGTTATCTTACACTGGCATGGGGCGACGGTTACGAGGCTACCACAGGTGTGTCGCATATCAACATGGATTATATGCGCAAGGTGGCCGAATATACCCTGGTGGTTAAAAACTCGCGTTTCGGTTATCTTGAGGATTTCGGCGATATCTTCCTTCCTGAGAACAAAAACAGCAAGGAGTCGGTATTTGCTGTTCAAACTTCGGATTATGAGGAGGATAACACCAAATTCGGACGTGCCAACTGGTCGGTGATGCTCAATGGATGTTGGGGGATGTGGTCGTGTGGATGGGATTTCCACAAGCCGTCGCAGAACCTGGTCAATGCTTTCAAGACCAAGGACGGCCTCCCCATGTTCGATGATTATAACGATGTCACGGCTTATCCTGTAAGCGGGGTGGCTTCGGCACAGAAATGGGATCCGCGTCTTTTCCATACAGTGGGGATGCCTTCATTCCCCTACAAGTATGAACATGACAATACTATGACCAAGGAGAATTCCCGCACACCTAACACTTATGGTTACTACACATCGTTGAAGGAGGTTCCTCAGCGGTCAAAAGGGGAAACATACAATGGCTCATGGCAGGCTTTCGCCACCACCGATTATGTGTTCCGTTACACTGATGTGATGCTTATGCGTGCCGAGGCGCTGATTGAGCTAGGGGAACTGGCCGAGGCGAGGGAGATTATAAATGACATAAGGCAGCGTGCTGCCAACTCCGTCCAGAAGCATATAGGTTATGCTGCCGATTTCTGCGACATCGCGTTGTATCCATCCACCTATTTCGCCAATAAGGTGAGTGCCCGCCAATGCCTGCGTTGGGAACGACGTTTGGAAATGGCCATGGAAAACGGGCGGTATTTCGACCTTAAACGATGGGGCATTGCGTCGACCACCCTTAACCGGTATTTTGAAACCGAACAAAACGTAAGTTATGAGGGGCAGGGGTATGCCCAATATCTCAAGGATGCACACTACACCCCCGGGAAGAATGAGTTCTATCCTGTCCCCTACAACCAGCTATATTATGTCCCCGGGCTGTATGTGCAGAACAAGGGTTATAATTAATCCCATGGTTTGCCTGAATATATGCAATATCTAAAAAAGAAACAATGAAAGCATTAAAATATATCTTTATAGCGGTTGGGCTGACGGGTATGTTCTCGGCCTGCCAGGATGACGATTTCAACCGCATGAATCCGATTTTGGCCCCGATTGATGCCGATGCGGTTAAGGGGCAGCTTGTTGGCGACGACTATGTGTGGTCGCTGCCATCAACACCGGCCGGACATTCGGTCAATGTTAATGTGCTGGCAGGCAACACGCTTCAGATGAGCGAAGTGGTTGACGGCACCACATTCACCCACCGCAATGTCGACACCAACATTGAATATACCTACGTGTTCAAGCTGACCGACGGTGTTAACCAGTCGGCTGGTGTGGTGAAGCATTACATGCGTGCCGGTGCTTCGGCAATAAGCGGTCTTTCCATGTCGCAGGTGGAAAAAGATTACGGGTATGACGCGATTGTTGAATGGAGTCCAAACCCTACGGCGACGTCGTTGATATTCCATGCGGCAAACGGTTCGCGCATAATCGATGAAACACTTGATGCAGGATGCACGTCATACACCATAGGGGATGTGCGTGACGGAGAGGTGTGGGATGTTAATGTCACCGCTGCAAATGAAAAAGGGAAATCACTCCCTTCCGGAATATCGCTGCGTGTGGGCAAAACCGCTGTAGCTTTCCTTAGCGTATATCCCGACCCTGAGACTTTGATAAGCACGGGCGATGACGACGAGGCTTCTGCATGGTTGTGGCTGCATTCGGAATATCCTACCGCAAAATATGTGTATTTCGGTGATATCGACTCGGCAGAAGACCTTGAACCTTTCCGTGTGGCGTTTTGGTTGCGTGACCTTGAGGGGGTAGGCGAGGCTGAGATATGGAACATGCCGGAAGTGGTTACGAATGCCACACATGCGGTAAGCGAATGGTATGCTGCCGGTGGCAACCTTTTGTTGTGGGGGCATGCCACCCCGTATATCGGCGATTTAGGACGCCTTGACAAAGGTATGCTTATGGGTAATGACCATGCTTTCGGATGTGGCCTGGGAGGTTGGAACGGTGATACTTGGGCGATGGCGGTGCAGCTTCATCCCGGCAGCCGTTTCAAAAAGGATTTTTCATCACATCCGATTTATAAGGGTCTGGAGGTAACGGAGACCGACCGCACAAAGTTGATAAAATTCAAAGGCCCGGGTTGGACGGAAGATCATAACTGCCTTTATTTCAATATACCGGCGGTTCTTTCAGGAATCGGGAACCAGGAAGAAAGCTGTTACACGGCTTCGACCGAGCAGTTCGGTATATATCCGCTTGGCATGTGGGATTCGCAAATCGACTGGGTGTCGCAGCTCAATGTGTGGGAGGCCAGGCAAGGTGACACTGAATTCAAAGGCACGGTGCTGTGTATCGGTAACGGTGGATGTGAATTCTCGATGCGTAATGCCGACGGCACACCAGATATTTCAGCACGTCCCACCAACAATATCTATCAGGAAAATGTGCTTACCCTGGCACGCAATTGTATTGAATATCTTAAAACCCGATAATCCGGAACGTGGGAATGAAAACAACAGTATCATTGTTTGCCTTAGCCCTTGGTGTTGCATGCATATCGTGTGTTGATGATTCACGCTTCGATATGGAAATCCCCCCGGTTGTTCCGGGTAATGCGGGTGGAAACGGCCAGGAAAAACCTGTTGAGAGCAATTATTCCGAAAAACACCGTCCGCAGATTCATTACACCCCGGTTGCCAACTGGGTGAATGATCCCAACGGCATGGTATATCTCGACGGGGTGTGGCATCTTTATTACCAATATAATCCCGGAGGGCCTGATTGGGGTAACCTGTCGTGGGGGCATGCCACTTCCTCCGACCTGGTTCATTGGAAGGAGGAGGCCGTGGTTCTCCGTCCTGATAATCTGGGGATGGTGTTTTCAGGAAGCGCAGTCTGCGACCATGAGAATAGTGCGGGTTTCGGCCGGGATGCTATAGTGGCACTTTACACTGCCAGTGGTGAGTTCCAGCAGCAGGCGTTGGCGTATAGCACCGACGGCGGGATGACGTTTGCCACTTATGAGGGAAATCCGGTTATCGCGAACAGTTCAATGCCCGATTTCCGTGACCCAAAGGTGTTTTGGCATGAGGAAACTGCCCGGTGGATTATGTGCCTTGCGAAAGGGTGGTCATACGGGGTGGAATTATGGGGTTCTGCCGATCTCCGGCACTGGGACAGACTGAGTGAATTCACTATCCCTGACGAAAGGTGCAACAAGGGGCAGTGGGAATGCCCCGACCTGGTGCGTATGCGATTTAACGGGCATGACAAATGGGTTCTTCTGCTGAGTGTGAATCCAGGCGGCCCCTGCGGTGGGAGCGGCACTATGTATTTCCCCGGGGAGTTTGACGGAACTGTGTTTGTTGCCGACACCCGTGATGATTATCCGTTGTGGGTTGACCACGGGCCTGACAATTATGCCGGTGTGACATGGAGCAATGCCCCTGAAGGGAGGAATGTGTTTATCGGCTGGATGAACAATTGGAACTATGCCGGGGCATCGCCGGTCAGCCCGTGGAGGTCGGCTTTCACCCTGCCGCGAGAGTTGACACTGATTGAAAAGGATGGCTTGGCCACATTGTGCAGCAGGGTTGTGGAGGAACTTGATGGTATTGCCGGTAGCCCGCAACCTGTCAACGGCTCGTTTGATGCCGGTGATGCCTATAAACTTTCATTGGTTTTGCCTACAGGGGAAAATTCCCGGTTCTCGCTTTCAAACAGCGTTGGCGAATGCATGGAATTCGTATATAATGCGTCAAGCCGTTCGCTGACCGTAAAGCGAAACGGACGCACCGGGAATACGGCTTTTGCCGATTTGTTTTCCTTACCGGGTGTCAATGTGCCGCTTGGATGTGCCGGTTCTGCAACCGGGTTGGATATCTATGTCGACCAATCATCGGTTGAGGTATTTGCTTCCGACGGTTCGGCAACGGCAACTTTCCTGGTTTATCCTATCTGTATTTATGACAGGCTGGATGCAGTGGGGCTTGAGGCAACGGTGACCAAGTTGGAACGTATTTGGTAGATGCCAATCTATGATAAACCGGGGATGCGCACTGCGCATCCCCGGTTTTGTATTAGTTTTACAGGAAGAGCATCAAGCCGGCGGATAGGGGGTTGAATTGCGGGGAACCGTGGCCTTGGAGCACGGATTGGGGGGAATAACGTAAGTAGAGGCCGCAACCTTTATAAAGGTTGATGCTGCCGAAAAGGTCGAAGGTGATGCGGCGGTGGTGGAAGTTTTCGGCATATTCCTCGATATGGTTGCCGTCGGAGTTTATGTACCATGATTTCAGGGAGGCGTGGGTGTTGAAGTTGAGAATTCCGCCAACGGTTACGGAGAGTGTTGTTTTGGGAATTTTCTGGGTGTAGAGCAGCGGTAAGCCGAGGCTGAACACCTTTATCCGTGATGACTGGGAATGGGTATAATCGGGATAGGGGCGCGTGGTGATGCCTCCTTCGTTGTTGATTCCCAGTCCGTGGCCTGATGTGGTGATTTTGTAGTTGCGCCAATCGAATCCGAAACCGAGCGAAACTGACAACAGTTTGGTGCGGTAGCGGATGGCAAGTGCGTTAATCCATGAGATTTCCAATGATTTGTTCCATTGCAAGCCCAGGTCGGCGGGTTGCCCGTAAGGATAAACGAATCCGAGACATAAGCCACCTGTCACCACCTCCCAATGGCGTTTTTTAATTTTTACACCCAATGTACCTTCGGTGAATGTGGTTTCGAAGCCGGTGTGGGTGTATTGATCCGATTTCACGGAGGCATTGGGAGAATATGGCTGGACATAGACGTTTTCCACAAGGCTGTCGCCTGAATGTTGCAATATGGTGATTTTTAATCCGGCGGGACTTTCGGTTATTACTGTGCGTGACGGGCTGTAAGCCGACATTATCGTGTCGGTTTTTTCAGTCTGTGCCATGGCGGTAAGGGCGCTTAGCGCGATGATGGCTGTAGGGATATAGCGTGGCATTGGTTGTAAAAGTTATAAGTTATAAGTTGTAAGTTGTAGGTTGTAAGTTGTAAGCTATAGGTGAGAGGTGCTAAAAGTTTACGGAGACGCCGAGTGTCCAGGTCTTGAATTCAGGCCCGTAGTAGGTGCGCATCAAAGGCATGGGGCTCCATTTGGCATAGACTCCTATAAAGTCGCGAAAACCGAGTATCCCGATAAGTTCGGCTGTGAACAGGCGCTGCTGGAGTCCTTTGAATGTCTCCTTGTAACGGATTCCGTCAATCTTCATTTGTGTGCATGCCGTGGAATATGTGTTGAGGTTCAGCAATGTGCCGAATGCGATGCCGAAATTGCGATAAATTTTCTGGCTTACCATCAGTGGGAAATGGAACGTAAATACCTCCCAGCGGCTTTTCACATCGGTGGCGTCGGTCGTGACGGGTAGGATGGCCAGGCGGTCGCCTTCTTTGCCAAATACAAAATTATCGGCTGTAAGGAATTGTTTCGTGCCGAAACCTGCCCCGAACCGGAAATCGGGCCCGTTGCGCCAAGGTTGCCATTCCACCGACACGATTTCCGCGACGCCTACTTCGAAGCTGTTGCGTAGACCTGCTTTCCCGTCGTAGGCGAAATCCCAACCCCAGTAGATGTTGCGTAGGGCGGTAAGGTTACGCCGTGGCTTGAATTTGCCTTCGGACGATGTTGAAGATTGTTTCTTTTGCTTCCCTGTGAAGAGGGGGTGTGACAGGAAAACGGATTCGGAAAACTCCTCACGGGCAGAGTCGGTGTTTTCCTCCACCGTCACGCTGTAGGTGTATAATTTCATCGATGTGTCGTTTTCAGCGTTTCGGATAACAGCTTTGACTATGGTGTTGTTACCGTTTTTTGTAATGACGACATGATCGGCGTTGTCAAGTATTTTAACAGTGTCGGCTGGTTCGGTTTGTGCTGTCATTGCGAGAACCGGCAGCAGTCCGAATGCGAGTAATGCAAGAAGTTTCATGTGATTATGATTATAATAAGTGGTGGAATATCGGATGGCAGGATTGCTATCGTTTTATCATGTTACGTATTTCATAGGGTTCGGCTTTCCCCTGCATGTAGATGAGGGTTGTTTTGCTTCCTCCTGTAAGGGTGGAATTGAGATAGAACATGTAGCGGTACTCCTTACCCTGCGGAATCAAGGTATAGAACCCGAAATACAGGTGTCCATCCTTGAGGGATACTTCCCTGGATTCGGCTTTTGCACCATCGCGTGTAACGGCACGTTCCATATCCTGTGTAAGGGAGGGGTCGCCGGTTACCGATACGCTGCGGTAAATGCTCAGGTTGGAGTTTTGCAGCTGCTTGCCTGTAACCGACACCGCTGTGACTTCCGCTCCTGGACGATGCTTTATCCCGTCGTCGAAAAACGGTTCTATGGCCATCCCTTCCTGCGCACGGGCTGCCGGTACGAGTACAAGCGTGAGCAACAATGTTGGAATTAACGGTTTCATATTATCGGGGTTTCTTGATTGTGACATAATGTGGCGGACTCTCTGAGATTGTCTGAAAATTTTTTCCAAAAGATTTTCAGACGCTCTCTCACTCCAATTGCCCCATTATGTCGGCTATTTCGTGTAGTTCGTTCGTGATAGAGGCTTCTATGCAGTTTGATGCTTCCTCCATTTCGTTTAAATCGGCAAACATAAGTTTCATAACGGCATCACGGTCGGAAATGCGCTGTCCGTTTACATAGGCCACGCATTCGCCGGTGCTTTGCTGACGTATTACACCCGACAGCAACGACCCCGTAACCGCTATTGCCACAGCAACAGCGGCTACGTTGCGCCATATGGGTGGGGAAACTGTTTTGCGCGATATGGCGTCGGGCTTCCGGCGAATGACGTGCAGTCCCATTACGGCGCATGCTTCCTGTATAACCGGGTCATCGGAGTTATTGATGCCGGTGGCAAGTTCACGGCGTAGCAACCGCTCCTCGTCCAACGATGTGTCAGCGTTGAAATATCGTTCGATGAGGTTATGTAGTTCGGGGGTGTTCATGACTTCGGCTGGTTGTAAAGGGTTCGTATTGTTTTGCGGGCGCGTGCCACGATCAGTCTGGCGTTGGCTTCGGTTATGTCGAAACGGATGGCTATATCCTCGAATTCCCATTCATCGCGGTCGCGCAGGTAAAGGATTTCACGGTCGCGCGGCGACAGGTGCCTTTCGATTAGTTTTTCAACCGTCAGGTATATTGCGTTTTGTTGCCGGAGGTCAGCCTCGGTTTCGTCGTCCCAGGCCAGTGTGCCGGTGTCGCCGTCGAGTGAGTCGGTAGGGAGGGCGGCACGTCGGCGCAGGCGGTCGATGCTGAGGTTGCGCACCGTTGTTACCAACAATCCTTCGGCATGCGATTCGCGATTGATGTCGATGCGGCTCTGCCATAGTTTGAAAAATGCATCCTGAAGAACATCGCGTGCGTCTTCGTCGTCGGATAGAGCAGTCCTGGCCTTTGAGAAAAGGCGCGGTCGGAGCCGTTGGAAAACCGATGTCAGCAGGTCATTTTTCATTTCTATCCTTAATACGTGGCAGAATCCGTTTTGCAACAAATTTTGTGAAAAATTTTTTATTTAGTGAAATAAAATGACGAAATAAATGGGGACGCTCACGCGCCCCCATCGGTGGGTTAACGGCCTGTAGGCCGTAACATAGTGTGAATTGCTGCTATGATGTTGTTTGAATTGTCTGGTAGGCGGATGTCAGCGGTAACTGAACTTTACCTTTACCGTACCCCGGTTTGTGATTACCGATACGTAGTCATTACCCGTAAATGCAGTCAGTTTCCGGGTGTGCACTTTTACAAGTGTGTTGTATTTACCCTCCGATTGCTGATGGATTTCGGCAATTGTTTTGACGCTGCAATTGTAGCGTTTGCCGTTGACCTGCATCGTTGCACTGCCTATTTGAAGCGGGGTGGATGAGGTAATCATTACCTGCACGTTTGTGCCGTCGGTGTTGTCGAGACGTATGAATCGGGCGGATAGCTTTTCAGGGACGGGGGTGTCATCAAGAGGTTTGTCGGGAAGGTCGGCTATGACCATGCCGGCAAGCGATTCGTTGAGGGAATCGAGTGTCGCTTCGGCATTTGTCAAGGCTTCCTCTAATGTGGAGAGCTGGATTTCTAGTTGGTCAAGGCTGAATTCCTCAGCGGATAACCCATCTGCAGAGAAAGTCCTGTTGGTTTTATTGAAGCGTTTGCGACTTTTTGCGGCTTTCTCACGGAATTTGGCTGCGGTTTTGCGGGTCTTTGCAGCTAGTTTGCGCGATTCTTCAGCAGCTTTACGGTTGATGGCAGCCTGCGCACGAGCCTCCATAGCTTGTGCCTTGGCTTCCAATGCCTGAGCCTTGGCTTCCATTTTTTGGATGTCCCATGGCTCGGAAGTTTGTTTGCGGGGTTGTTCGGATTGACGTGTCTCTGATTTTTGCCGCCGGGCCTGTGGCTTGGGAGTTACATAGATAGTCTGGTTATTACCTTCGTTAATGACTGTTATGATAGACTCGTCATCATCTTCGTCGGTTACGCGGATAAAGCTTTCCTGGTGTGATGATTCTGATTTCTGTTTATTTTCGACGATGCGGCGCATTTTATTCAGATGGTCGATGTAGGATGTGCAGCCGGTGTCGCGCAGGTATTCCTCCATTTGGTCGAATGTCACAGGCTCGCCGTTGATTGTCGGTGCTTCGGCCACTTCGTCGAAAACCTTTATTTCGATATATTTAGGGTTGCTTGCAAGGACGTCGAGATCCCACACGCTTTTACGGCTGCCGGCATTGGAAGAGGTTCCGGGGGTGGCACTTTCAGATAATCCAAGGGCGGCAGGTTCCTTGGTGGGGGATGTCATTACCATATCGGGCATTGCGTTTTTGATTGCGCTCCCGGCTTCAGGCACCTGGAGTGACAGATAGCCATTGGGCCCGGATTCGTCAAGAGCCATGTCGTAAGCCACGGTGTCGGCATTGTCAGGCGTCTGCACGTGCAAATCTGTATCGGCAATGCTGTTGAAAATCGAGGCAAAGGTGCTTTGTTGTGAAAGCAGCATTATGCCGCAGAAGGCTGGAATGATGGCGACGGCACGCAAGCGCGTCGACCTGTCGGGTGTTTTTTCGTACATCATGGCGAATCTTTGTTTTAGTTTGCTGTGGTTAAGGCCGCTTGCCACGGCTGACAGCTTTGCGCCTGCGGCTTTTCGGACTAACAGCAGTTGGTATTCCTTTATGTCGCGGCCTGTGCGGATCACGCTTTCGTCGGCCTGGTATTCATGAACGGCACGAAGTTCTCTACCCAGGAGCCATGCTGCCGGATTCCACCACATGACCGCCACGCACATTTTCGAAATCATCAGGTCGATGCAGTGCATGTTTCGGATGTGTCCCAGCTCATGCTCTATAATCATGTCGCTATCGTCGAGATAGTCGCGTCGTGTCATGAAAATCAGGTTGAGCAGGCTGAACGGGTTTATCCGCTCATCATCCAGGAGGATAAGCCGTATCTTTCCAAATCTCAGGCATTCCCCGCGTCGGCGCATCCTTGCGATTGACAATATCCCGGAGAGAAGGCGCAACAGCATGACTACGCCCCCTGCAAATGTTATTGCGCATGCCACGCGGATTAACGTGGCCACATCCGGTTGGCCTGATGGCTTGTCATATTCCTTGGATAGGGTGGTGGGTGTGAGTGCCTCCCGGCTTGTCTCCTCTGCGGTTTCTGATTTCGGAATCAGTTCCGAACTCCCGGATGGGAATGCATATCCATATCCATCCTGAAATGTTGCCGGTAAAGGCTCTCCCGGAGATGTGCCGGTGTTTTCCACGCCGTTGTCATGTGCCCCGGTTCGGGAAGCCTTTGTGTTTACCAATGCCGGTGCAATCAACGACATGATGTAAATGGCGAGGATTATTGCACGGTTGAACGAGGGCATCTTAATCCGGGATAGCAGGAGTTTGTATATCCCGTAGCCTGCGGCAAGGAACAGTGCGGCATGAAGCAGGTATGCAAGGAATGATCCGATAGTCATTGGGGAGGGTGGTTTGTGTTACGGGCTTATTTTTTATTTGCCGCTGATTTTGTTTCTATCATCTCAAGAAGTTCCCGGAGTTCTTCGGCGGAGAACTCCTCATTGTCGACCAGCGAACAGACGGCTTCCTTATAGGAGTTGTTGAAGTAATTGCGAATCATTTCACCTACGGTGCGCCGCCGGTATTCCTCGATGGGTTTTGCGGCAAAATAACGGTAAGAGCCGCTTACTGCCTCATGGGTGACATAGCCTTTTGCCTCTAGGGCGCGGACAAAGGTGGAAATTGTGTTGACATGGGGCTTTGGATCGGGAAGAAGTTCCATAATTTCCTTTACGAACAAAGGACCGTTCTGCCAGAAAATGAGCATTATTTCCTCCTCTTTGTCTGTAAGCTTGATTTTGGGTCTTGATTCTCTCATATCAAAATTTTTTTGTGTCGGAAGCCGGGATGGCTTCATGGTTTTAGACAATCCCTTAGTCGGCTTTGCGGCAAAGATAAAACGAAAAAAGTCGTTGAACAAATTTTTCAACGATTTTTTTCGTTTGCAGGGTGAAATAATTGTAGGGGTATATCCTGGTCTTATCGGATAATATAGGGGTGGATTGCTGCAAATTGGTGATTTACAGTATTGTTGCAGTCTGTTTCATCCCGTTCAGCGCTTTATGAGGCGTTTTTGCAGCCATTCCCTTACAGGCAGGTCGTATAGTTTGAGGCATGCGTAGGCTGTGAGAAGGGAAAGGATGAACGTGGAGGATGATACGAATATGTGGGCGCCAACCGAGGCTGCGGGGTTACGGCCTACCGAAATGTCTCGTCATCTTATATGGTTGGACTTGATGCGTGCCACGGGCTTTATGCCGCAGTATGGTTTATGGCAGCGGCTGCAAGGATTATTGCGGATGTGACGGCACCTACAGCTATGAGTATGTCGCCTACGGTTACCGTGATTGTCATCCGGCCGATATTTGCCCAGACCGGTCCTATAGGAATGTTGAATATGGGCTGGCTCAGACGCTCGATACCGTCGTTATTGTTTTTCACCGGGTCAAGATAGTTGGCTATGCGATAACAGAGGTAGCCGAATGCCGATCCGATAACGGCCCCTACCAGTAGGTCGCCCGGATAGTGTACGCCAAGGTATAGGCGGGTGTAGGAATTGAGTGCAGCCCAGCCGAAAATGAACATCAGCATGCGTCGGCGTGGGAAGAGGAATGCCATGAATGTGGCCAGCGCGAAAGAGTTGGCCGAATGACATGACGGGAACCCGTAGCTTCCACCACGGTAATCGTCGACAACGATGGTAAGCGCCGAGAGCGGGTTTTCCAGATTCGAGGGGCGCATACGTTCAACCATCGGGCGGATAAATGTGGCACAGGTCTGGTCGGTGAGGGTTATTGCCAGCGCTATCGCCAATACATAGATTCCGGCTGATTTAACGCCGTGGGTGCGCAGCAACACAATCAATATAGCCGCGTACATCGGAATCCATATGAACCGGCCTGTGAACAGCATCATGAACCGGTCGAGAAACGGGGTGTGCATCCCGTTGAAAAACAGGAATACGGAAGTGTCTATCTGGTTAAGGAATTCAAGCATCTGTGTCAGGTTAAAAGGGATGGGAGATTGGAGATGTATATATATGTGTGTGGTTAAAGATTCGAGATAGTTTTGTAAAGAGTCTGCAAATAGGCTTTTGACGGTGTTTCGAGGTTGGCGGCATCAGGCCCGGATGCTTGCTCGGTGATACCGGCATCCACGTTATAGACGATAGTATCCGAGGCGGTTACAATCCCGATTAACGAAGGCTCGGTGAAAACCGCATAGTGTGGAGACGTGGGATTCAGCATATCTTTGCTGAACGTGAATGCGGAAGCATCCATCCCAAGCAGCCCGAGAAGGGTTGCCGCGATGTCGGTTTGTGAGCCGGGGACGCTGATTTTGCGCGGAGCCTGAGGGCTGATTGCGCCGCCGGTGAGGACTAATGGCACATGGTGGCGTTTGGCGGCATCGGGGAGGTCGAGAGGCCAGGCGCCGAGGTGGTCGGGCACGATAATGACCAAAGAGCATGCATAGCGTGGTGTTTGCTTGAGCCTTTCGAGGAAATCGCGCAGGCATCGGTCGGTGTAGGCAAACGCGTTTTTTTGCGGATGACCGGCAAACTTCGGGTCGCTATAGGGTACTTCGAACGGTTCGTGTGAGCTTGATGTCTGTATGACCCTGAACATGGGGGCATGTGGAGTGTTGACCTTGCTGTAGGCATCCAGGTCGGCCAGTACGCGGTCGAATAGCAGGTGGTCGTGTGCGCCCCATTTGCCGGTACGGTCGGCGATTGGGAAATCCTTGTCGCATACAACCAAGTCATAGCCTGCGCTTATCAGGTATGCGTTGATGTTTGCGAAATTAATGTCACCGCCGTAATAGTAGGTTGTGCCGTAACCGGCGTTTTTCAATTCGCGTGCGATTGATGGCAGCTTCTCAGTTTTATCGGTATATTTCAGCAGGCTCATCGACGGTTGCGCCGGGAAACCGCTGAGAATAGATGGCAATGCGCGGTCGGTTCTGAAACTGTTGGCATAGAAATTCGTAAAGCAGATTCCGGTTTGTGCCACCGAATCAAGATGTTCGGCTACATCCTCCCCTCCGAGCGACGGCATAAGCTGTGCCGAAAAACTTTCAAGAATCACCAGGTATATATCCGGTTCCGTGCAGTCAAGCAACGTGTCGTTAACGGTGCTATTGATGGGGATTGAGTCTGTTACAGCTTTTTTGCCCGGGATAGGTGAGGTTGCAAATTCGGCGAGTGACACCATTGCTGCCGCCGCTTCCTCATCGGTCATGAATCTGTAGCGTTTGGCATAATCGTTCTGATGGGTGGCGGAATAAAGCAGGCTGAAAGCAGGGTTTATTGCTGCATGGTTTAAGATTTTTTTCTGGCTGAAATATGCACGGCTGAGATTCATTGTCGAGACAGTGACACCGCCTCGGATAGGGATGAAGAGCGAGGCTGTGAGCAGGGTCAGGACTACGGTTGCCGTTACGCGCCGGTATGTGACGGGATGGATTCGGCACACGGTTCGTGAAAACGCAGTATAGATGCCATAGGCAATGGCTGCCACAGCAATGACACCGATGAAAATCTGATGCGCCGTGGCGCTTGCAAACGCTGCCGACGGGGAAGTGGAGAAATAGAACAACGGGGTCATGTCGAGGCGGAATCCCCAATAACCGTAAAGCTCAAGGTCAAGCAGGGCTATGGAGGCAAGCAGAATCGCTGTAACTGCGAAATAAGCTTTCAATGCCGTGTCAAGCCATCTGTGTCTCACCCATATCCCGGCCAAAATCATCAAGGCGGGGATAACGGTCAGATAACCGGCTACGGAAAAGTCCATCGGCAGCCCGTGCCAAATCACCGAAAAGTGGTCGGCCAGCGTGGCATCATGCATGAGACTGTTATAGTACAGCATGAAAACAACTTTTTGCAGCACGAAGAATGCCACAAAAAACGCCATCACCATCAAGAGTTTCAGCACTGCTTTTTTCACGGACTAAAAATTCAGAGATTGCTATGTGTTCAGAAATTGCTATGTGGTTTCAGTGAACGAAGCCTTGACGGCCTCAACATGTTGCTTTGGTTATACAGTTCCTTTACGCATACAAAGTTACATAAAAACCTTCGGATATACCCGCCCGTCAGGTATAAGATTGGTTAAATCCGCCTTTATTCGATTACCGGCATACCGAAAAGCCCACGTTCAATGGTGAGGTCGCGGACGGAGCCTTTGCGGATGCCCCGGTAGGTTGAAAACGTCACTTCGGTGTCCTTTATCCTGCCATCGGGGAATTGCAGTTTGAGATGCCATGTGTGATATTTGCCGTCGGGAACATGGCGGTTGCGCGATACACGCCTATAGCGTGTATGCTCTTTGCGGTATTTTTCAATCACCGTGGTATGCTCCACATGTGCTGTCGACTTATCGGCACACCATCGGTTCAGCCCTAGGAACAGGAAGAACGTTACCGAGCCGACCAGTAACAGATGGAAGGGGAGGGTATAGATAGGTTTGCTGAAGCCGAACAGGTGCGACCATCGCGGAATCAATGGTATAGCGGTGGCGATGGCCGGTATTGCGGCCACTATTGTGGGCACCCACCATTCAACCATGGTGTTGCCGAGTAACGATAATCCTCCTCCCAACAAAAACAGCGCCACAAACAATAATACGACTCCGATGATAGTAGACATAGTCGATCCGGGTTTCATAGGTGTATCTATTTTTACAATGCTATTGAAAAGTCAAGATGGCTCATGATTCTAAATATTGAAGTCATTGTGGCTTCACTTGCAAAATTACGCAATTTGTGCTTAAACGCAATGACGTTGTGTGGCGATAAAAATTTGCATTAGCGGATAAATACATGTAAATTTGCCGCACGAATAAGGCGAATTTTCATAATCACTGTTGTAATATATTAATATTCAAAATGAAAAAGATTTTTGTCAAGGCCGTTGCGGCCGTTGCAATGATGTGCGTTGCCATGCCTGCCATGGCGCAGTTCAATTTGAAAAAGGCGGTAGGGGCTGCCGCAAATACGGTAAAGGCCGTGACCCTTACTGATGAACAGATGGCCGAATATGTGAAGGAATATATCGACTGGATGGATAAGCATAATCCTGTAACCCCGGCTGACAATCCTTACACAATCCGTTTGAACAAGCTCACGGAGGGGTTGACAAGCGTGGAGGGGATACCTTTGAATTTCAAGGTTTATGATGTTATTGATGTGAATGCCTTTGCATGTGCCGACGGCAGTGTGCGTGTGTTCTCCTCGCTGATGGATATTATGAGCGACGAAGAGCTGCTTGGTGTAATCGGGCATGAGGTAGGCCATGTGGCTCACAAGGATTCGAAGAAAGCATTCCGCACGGCCCTTCTCACATCGGCCTTGAAGGACGGGATTTCGTCGACCGGCGGTAAGGCTGCCGCACTTACCGATTCCCAGCTCGGAAGCCTCGGAGAGGCGCTTGTAAACGCTAACTATTCGCAGAAACAGGAGCGTGCCGCAGATGATTATGGTTATGAATTCCTGAAAAAGGGTGGTAAGAATCCCTGGTCGATGGCTCTTTCTTTCCAGAAACTGAAAGCCTTGCAGGAAGAGGCCGGTGCGAAGAAGGACAGCAAAATCAACCAGCTGTTTTCAACCCATCCCGACATTGACGCCCGTATCAAGCGCATGGAGGAAAGGGCTACCAAAGAAGGTATCGCCAAGCCTTAAGCAGGAATGGCGTCATAGCGAATAATATCTGGACTGCCCTTATATAGCCGTTGTAATATCGGCATAAAGATGCAGGTTCGCCAACAAACAAGCTCCCCAAAGTTTCATAAGGACTTTGGGGAGCTTGTTTGTTGTGGTTCATTGTTTATTTTTCGGCGAGGTCTACGGCGTAGTAGACTTTGCGGCCTGTTGGATAGATGCCTGTTATGAACATCACTTTGTCGGATTCGGAGGAGTCCATGATGGCTTTGTAGACATTTTCCACATCTTCCTGGGAGCGGACGCGCATGTTGTTGATGTCGAGGATGATGAATCCTTCGCGTATGCCTGCTTCCTTGAATTTGCCGTTGGTAAGGGCCTTGACCTGCACCCCTCCCGAAAGGCGGAATTCGCGGAGTTGCTCTGCGGAAAGTTCCTTGAAGGCACAACCTAGGGCTGTGAAATCGGATGATTTTGTCACCTGGGTGCCACCCTGGCTGTTGCGCAGTGTCACAGATGCCGAGCGGGTTTTGTTGTCGCGTATGTAGCCGAGGGTGATTTTGTCGCCTGGGCGGTATTTGCTGATTTCACCTTGCAATTGGGCGGTGTTGTGGGTCGGGGCGCCGTTGATGCTCACAATCACGTCGCCCTTCTCTATGCCGGCTTCAAGGGCGGCGCTGCGGTCGTTGACTTCCTCGACATAGATACCGTCGTTGGTGGCGGTTATTCCCTTCTCTTTGGCAATTTGCGGGGTCAGTTCGGTGAACAGCACCCCTAGCACAGCCCGCTGCACCGAGCCGTATTGCTTGATGTCGGTAACGATTTTGGTTACAATCGAAGTAGGGATGGCAAAGGAATAACCGATATAGTTGCCTGTTTCGGAATAGATTGCCGTGTTGATGCCGACGAGTTCGCCATTGATGTTCACGAGGGCGCCACCCGAGTTGCCGGGGTTGACGGCGGCATCGGTCTGTATATAGCTCTCAATGCCCATTGCGCGGCCACGGGCTGCCGCCCCCACGCTGCGGGCTTTGGCGCTGACAATGCCGGTGGTAACGGTTGAGGTAAAGCCGAATGGATTGCCAACGGCCAGCACCCATTCGCCTACGCGGAGGGCATCGCTGTCGCCCACGGGTATCACAGGCAGGCCGGTGGCTTCGATTTTGAGCAGTGCCACATCGGTGGCGGGGTCGGTGCCTATTACTTTCGCGTTGTAGATGCTGTTGTCGTTGAGTGTGACCTCAAGGCGTTCTGCTCCGTCGATAACGTGATTGTTGGTGACAATGTATCCGTCGGAGCTGAGAATCACTCCCGACCCGAGACCTCGCGGTTGCTCCTCGCGCGGCTGTTGCTGCTGGCGCGGTGCCTGGCGCCTGCCTCCGCCTTGAGGTGAGCCGAAGAAGAATTCAAACGGGTCGATATAGTAGCCGCCTCCGTTGTTTCCATAGCTCCCACGGCTGCGTGGTGTGGCATAGCTTTTGATGCTGACAACCCCGTTGACGGTGCTTTCGGCTGCCGAAGTGAAGTCGGTGGGTGGTGTAACGGTGTGTGAGGCGGTGTAAAGCGCCCCCCGGCGTTGTATGGGATTTTCGGAAACAGACGCCAGCCCGTTGCCGGTTGAATTGTTTTGGATGGAGTTTACCGCCAGTGCTGTAAGTGCGGAGCTGACGGCGGCTACCCCGATGGCTAATAATGTGATTTTGCCGTAAATTTTCATATTCGTAAGATAATGTTGTGATTGTTAAAGCTAATGTGAATTTTAACGATGGTGCGTTAAAATCGATGTCTGAATATTCGATGCGAATTTAATGCAAAAGTTTAAATCGCAGCAAATGCCTGAAGGCATCTTAATCATATTTAATCTTGCGACCTTAAAATTAAGTGAAATTGATAATATAAGTGTGAAAAACGTTAAACATGTCAAATCGCCTGTCAACCTGCTATTCCCCGTAGAGACGGGATAGCATCCCGTCTCAATAGCATCCCGTCTCAATAGCATCCCGTCTCAATAACATCCTGTCTAAGTGACATCCCGTCTCACCTTTATCTCTTGACTCTTGTTTCCTCCTCCAGTCTATCCATTCAGCTTGCCGACCGAGAATTTTAACTTATTTCCGGCATAAATACCTAATTTGGATGATTAAATTGTTATCTTTGTAAGTGAAGTCGGTATGACTTCTCTATTGTACACGATAAATCGGTCGGAATGGGAATATTACCGGCTGATTTGCTAATCAGGATAAAGAAGATATGTTGCAATTTATAACGAAGACTACACAACGGTTTTCTATGGCCGAAGAGGCGCAGATGGCTATCGAAGGGGGATGTCGGTGGATTCAGCTGTCGGCAGCATCGATTGGTGACAGCGGTTTGTCATTGCGTGAGGTGGCAAATGAGATAATACCATTGTGCCAGGAAAACGAGGCGTTCCTCATCATAGAGGATGATGTGAATCTTGTGGAAGAACTTAAGGTTCACGGGGTGTTCTTACGCGACCATTCGCGCACTACGGTAATGGAGGCACGTGAGCGCCTGGGGGCGCATGCCGTGATAGGTGTGTATGCCGCATCGGTCGAAGATGTTATTGCCCTGAAAGGGCTTGATGTGGATTATGTGGCCGTGCCTGTGCCGGTGGGTGACGCTCCGGTTGCCGATAATTATGCACGTTTTATACAGGAAGTCCCGGAGCCGGGTTTCCACATAGTGGCGCTGGGAGAATTCGGATTGGATGAGTTGCCGGGCATCCTCGAGGCCGGGTGTGCCGGGGTTGCGGTTTCGGCTGCAATCTCTGATTCCGAAAATCCTGTAGAAGCGACATCAGCCATGATTGAGGTCCTTGAAAAAGCCCGTTATGGAAGGTGAGTCATTATAAATATAGAGATATTAAATATTTATGAGATTTATAGGGATAATCCCCGCGCGTTATGCCTCTACGCGCTTTCCGGGAAAGCCGCTTGCAATGCTGGGTGAGATGACTATGATCGAACGGGTTTACCGCCGCGTGTCGGTCGAGCTTGACGATGTGTGGGTGGCAACTGATGATACTCGTATTGCCGATGCTGTGAAGGGGTTTGGTGGCAACGTGGTTATGACTTCTGAAACGCACCGTAGCGGTACCGACCGCTGTCGTGAGGCTTATGAAAAGGTGGGTAACGGTTTCGATGTGGTAATAAACGTGCAGGGTGACGAGCCTTTTATCGACCCTTTGCAGATAAGGCAGATAAAGGCATGTTTTGACAGTGCTGATACCGACATTGCCACTTTGGTTCGCCCGTTTGATGCCGGTGCCGGTTATCAGGCCCTTGAGAATCCTAATACGCCTAAGGTTGTGTTTGATGACGATATGAATGCCTTGCTGTTCAGCCGTTCGGTTATACCGTTCATAAGGGGATGCGAACGGGAGCAATGGCCGGCGCAGCACCGTTTTTACACCCATATAGGGATGTATGCATATCGTGCCGGGGTGTTACAGGAGATTACCCGGCTGCCCCAGTCATCGCTCGAACTTGCCGAGTCGCTGGAACAGTTGCGGTGGTTGCAGAACGGGTATCGTATAAAGGTCGGTGTGTCTGAATGCCCTACTATAGGGATTGATACGCCGGAGGATCTTGAAGCTGCAATAAAACTAATTTCATGACTGTGTTATGACGGAACCTAATCGTTTGCATGCTCCTGAAATCTACCGGCTTGGCGGGATGGAACTTCCACCGGTAGGGCGCATGCGCCTTGTCAACGGGGTGGAGCTTGTAACTCTCGACCACGGACGCCAGCCGGTTAACCGGCTTACGGTGTCGTGGCCTGTTGGAACTGCCGACGTTGATTGCCCGGACGCTTTGCGTTTGCTGCGTCTGATGCTTTGTGAAGGGGCGGGGACTTGTAGCGGGGCCGATATTGCCGAATTATTTGAATTTAACGGCGCATGGATCAAGGTGGAGACAGGCAGGCACGTAACATCCGTAACGTTGCATTCGCTTAATAAAAGTGTAGGTGAAGTGCTGCCTGTGATTGGCGACCTCATTACCGCCCCTACATTCCCCGCCGATACTTTTTTGAAAATAAGGGAAAAAGAAGCTTCTGCATGTGCGTTGCGTCGCAGCAAGGTGGAGCAGAAGTGTGCGGAACTCAGTAATATACAGTGTTTCGGGCGGGGTAACCCGTTGGCATTGGCCCAGACCCCTGAATCTTTGCGTGGTGTTGAAAAAGAACGGTTGGATGATGCGCACCGGCGGCTTGTCCTAGGCACTATGCCTACGGTGTATTTGGCCGGGGCGCTTGATGACAGGCTTTTGGCGCAGGTAGAGGCGGTAATAGGCAGGATTGGGTTCGGAATGGCAACCGCCCCGGTTGTGCGGAAGGTGATTACCGCTCCGGTTAAAGCTACAGGGGAACGGGATGTGACGCTTGACGAAAATTCCATGCAGACTGCCATTAAAATCGCACTGCCGACAGTAAATCGTCATCATCCCGATTATGAGCTGTTGAGATACACGGTGTTTGCCCTAGGGGGATATTTCGGAAGCCGCCTTATGGCGAATATCCGTGAGGATAAAGGATATACCTATGGGATTTCGGCTTCGTTAGCCAGTATGCCCGAAGGTGCTTTTGCCGGTATTTCATGCCAGGCCGACAATAGTTTCGCGCAGGCTGTGATAGATGAAACGGAAAAGGAAATCAACCGGCTGGCCTCCGAGCCGATGACTGACGATGAGCTGGAAATTGTAAGGAGTACTGCAATAAGCGGTTTGACCACAATGCTTGATTCCCCGTTTTCGATAATGGACTATCATCAGATTCTAGATATGTACGGGTTGCCTCCTACATATTATGCACATCAGCTTGAGGTGTTGCAATCGCTTTCCCCGGAAATGATAACCGAATGCGCTGCAAAGCATCTGGCAGATGCCCCGAGGCTTGTAGCATTGGCGGGTAATCCGTCAGCAGGCCAGATGGGCTGAGGAGGGGTAAAGGCAGGTTGGATATCTGCATGGTTCTAAGAAGTATTGGCAAACTGAATTCTAAATGACACAGAATAAAATAAATAAATTGGAACTGATGTGGATAGGGAAGCACGATGACTCCCAGTCCATTGAACCACGGTTGCTGCTTGAGATTCCGGAATATGGTTTCGGTGAAGTCCAAACCGGGACTATGCCAAACGGGAAACCATGGCCCGGCAATCTAAAGATTCGTGGGATAATGAATACAAGACGTATATATCCGGAATCAGCGATGAAGACCTGGAGGCCGTCAAAGCAATTCTCGCTGATGATAGCAGGACTGCCGAAGACATAGAATTTGTAGACAAAGTATTTGAGAACGTGGTGTTTTCGAATATGAATACCGTAGCTATGGAGGAGTTGGGTACGAATGCAACAGACGAATGGAAGTATGCCCATGCCAACAGGATTGTTCAGGTCGCCACGCTTACCGGGGGTGCAAGGGATTTGGCTATAGCAAAGAAAAATTCGTTTGATTCAATACCGTCGGCATTTGGCATCACGACCAAACAAGGTAAGATGTATCTTATCAAAGGGGAGTTTAATACAGAAACAAAATTATCCCGATGCAAAATCCTGTTTGCCGACCAATACCTGACAATAAACCCTGGCGACCTTTGGCTTGACATCAAGACAACCGGCCTTGATAACGAGGGGGTAGTGGCCTTTAAGAATTCGAAAAAACCGGAAAAACTAATCAGGCGTATTATTGCTTTAAACACAAAGAAGGATGATATTGTGCTTGATAGTTTTCTCGGCAGTGGCACCACTGCCGCTGTTGCTCACAAAATGGGTCGTCGATGGATTGGTGTCGAACTTGGCGACCACGCATATACACACTGCGCGGTGCGTATGCGGCAGGTGATTGAGGGAGAGCAGGGCGGCATTTCAAAATCGCAGAATTGGCATGGTGGTGGCGGCTTCAAATTTTATGAGCTTGCACCGAGCCTTCTCAATCGCGACAAGTATGGCAACCTTGTCATTAACAAAAGGTATAATGCCGATATGCTGGCTGCGGCTATGGCGAAACATCAAGGCTTTTCCTACTCACCCGATGAAGAACTTTATTGGAAGCAAGGACGTAGTTCCGAACATGATTTCATATTCACCACCACCAGGCTGATAACCGTCGGGATGCTTGAAGCCATTCATCGCCGGTTGGGCGAAAATGAATCCTTGCTGATATGCTGCACAAAGTTCCAGCCGGAGTGCGGCAACAAGTTTTCCAATATCACCATAAAGAAAATACCCAAAGTCCTCCTCAACACCTGCGAGTTCGATCACGACGACTACTCCCTCAACATCCTGCCGTTGCCCGACAGCGACTATTTTTCTGAAGAAGAGTATGACATAGACCTGGGGGAGGAACAAACTTCAGCCGTGGAACCGAATCTTTTCGATTGACTGATATGGATTCACATGTGAATTATATACGTCAGAGGCTTTCGCTTCGGAAGCCGCTTGTGAAGGCATTGGAGCTGACCGCAGCCGTGACGGATGCATTGTCGTTGCAGAAGCCTCCGACCGATGCCGGGATGCTTGAAATGTTTATTGCGGCAGAACTGGCCAAGGTCAAGGCAATAGTGCCTGCGGCCAGGAGTTTTGACCGCGACTTCCCATCGCTTGCTTTTTCGATAGCCACAGGCATAGGCAAAACCAGGTTGATGGGTGCCATCATCACATATCTCTATCTTGCAAAGGGTATCAGGCATTTTTTCATACTCGCGCCGAATCTGACGCTTTATGAGAAATTGATTAAAGACTTCGGGGATACATCATATTCAAAATATGTGTTCAACGGTATCAGTGAGTTTGTTGCAAACCCTCCGAGAATTGTTACCGGGGAGACTTACAATGAGCGCCCCGGCGGATTGTTTTCAGATATTGAAATCAACATTTTCAATATCTCCAAATTCAATAAGGACAGTAAGGAAGGGGGTAAGGGGACCCCGAGGATGCGTCGATTGAATACCGCACACAGTCGTTGACCGCAGTTATTCTTTTGCATATGTACTTTCACAAGCAAGGCTACATCAATGATGATATTCAATCTTATTGAAAAATGGCATGTAACGTGAGTTCTGTACAATGAACTCACGTTACATGGTATGCGGTAATCAGAAGGTCGCCGATATGGAGAACCCGAATGACGATGACATGCCCGGTGCGGGTGAGGGGATAAGCAATGGTTGCGATGACAGGCAGCCGGGGCCGATTGTGCGGCATGTTCCGGGACTGAGCAAACCAATGACTTCGTTGACAGGGTCAAGAAAGAATGCCGCGATATGACCAAGCACGGGAGTGCCGAGAAGTTCATAATTATTGCTGACGATTAATCGTTTGAGGCGGTAGAAGCCTTCCCCTAGGATGCTGCCCAGCAATGGGGTGAAAATAAGGTCCTGGTAGGAGGGGCGTTCCATGCACGCTTCGATGCCGAATTCCCATCCGATGGTCGATATGGCGGCACTATAGAGCATCGACTGCCAGAAGTTGAACCCGCATGTGCGTGCGCTCATGAAATAGGCGGCACCGGCATAGGGATGGAGCACGTAGTTGAATATGAACAGGTCGTGATCCCATTCAGGGCCTTTTTTGAAAATATTCTCATACCATCGGCGGTAGAATGGCACGCTGTTGATTTCGGCCCTGTTCCACGCGGTGGCATCTTCGGGCAGCATTTCCAATACGAACAGCGTCCCGACAAACGCCCCGGTAAGAACAGCCGTGTTAATCCACATGCCGTGCCACCACGGGTCGGAATATGTCCATGAAGCGGGCTTGGAGTAGATAGAGCGGGGATAACCTGATATTAAGGCAAGCGTGTCGCGTGCGCTATATGGTGTCCCGATGTCGAGTTTTGGGGCTTCCGGAGCGTTAAAAGATTCATCATCGCCCTTATCGGTAACATCTTCCAGCAGTTCTGGCGATTCCGGTGCCTGGCTTTTAACCACCAGGTTGTCGATTATTTCTACCCGTACCGTATCGATATCCTGCGACGCTTCCGGCCGGGCGAATGCTGCCGATGCAATAGTCGGCAATATCATTGCCATGGCATATTTCAAAGGGGGAATCCTTAGGATGGATTTGTTGGCTTTCATATCCCTACTTGAATTTAGTTAAACCTTAAAGTCCCGCCGTGTCATCATCCGGTCTGGAACCGTTATGACGGCGGTTTCGTGATAGTTGAAGCGAATTGTGTTGTAAGCAGACAATCCTTTAGAGCAATCTTTGTGAGTATAACAACTGAAAACGTATGCAGGGTTTTTGCTGAAACGGGTAAATATTTGTAGCTTTGTGCTAATAAATTAAAAAATAGCGGCGTGGCATCAGCCCCGTCCTTAATTTTATGCAGCCATGTCGTTTAGTTCGTTTATAAGCCGGAGGCTTTCGCTAAGGGATGGGGGACGACGTTTCTGGCCTCCTGCCATTATTGTGGCCGTGGGTGGTGTAGCGCTTTCATTTGTGGTGATGCTTTTGGCCATAGCTGTCGTTACAGGATTCAAAGCCGAGATAAGCCGGAAAATAATGGGGTTCGACGCGCAGATAAGGGTAATGCCGTTGGCATCGTTTTATGGCGATGAAGATGTTGCAATAGCGCTTGACGGAAATCTACGTCAAATCATCGATAGCGGATTGGGGGATTTGCCGGAAGGATACAAGCCTGAAACCGTGGTTTCGTTGCGGCAGGCTGCGATGCTTAAAACCGATAACGACTTCATGGGTGTGGCATTCCGTTCGTTCGGCGATGGGTATGGTTGGGATTTTGAACGTGAAAATCTCGTTGAAGGCTCAATCCCTAATGATTCGTTACCCCGTGGAATCATGATTTCGGAAACGATGGGCGATAAACTGGGACTGCGTCCGGGCGACAAGGTGGATGCATATTTCTTTGTAGGGGAGACAGTGCGCCCGCGCAAGTTTGAAATCACAGGCATATACCGCAGTGATTTCGGGGAATATGATAACCTGGTGGCTTATGTGGCGCCGTCGATGATAAGCCGTATGCTCAAACTTTCAGGTCATGAAGGTGAAGCGGTTGAGATACGCGGGCTTCCGGCTGATGATATCATCCCGGCTGCACAGCGATTGCAAAGTGTTCTAAGTGCAGCCTATGCCAAAGGCGATATCCCTCAGAACATGGCCGTTACATCGGTCTACTCATCAGCTGCGATGTATTTTAACTGGTTGGGAATGCTTGATACCAATATCGTGGTAATCCTTATCCTGATGGGATGTGTGAGCGGGCTTATGCTGGTGTCGTGTGTCCTTATCCTGATTTTGCAGCGGGTCAGGATGGTAGGATTGCTGAAATCGCTAGGGGCTTCCAACCGCCAGGTGGGCATGATTTTCGTAAGGCTCGGTGTGAGGGTCACATTATCCGGGCTTCTGATCGGGAATGCCGTTGCCTTGGCCATAATAGGGATTCAATGGAGATGGCATTTGCTGCCGCTTGACCCTGAATCATATTATCTTAGTTTTGTACCTGTCGAATTGCCGTTTTCATCATGGGCAATGCTCAATTCCGCAACTGCCGTTATGGCATTTGTGATAATGTTATTGCCGGCTGCTGCTGTCAGCCGGTTGTCGCCTGTGAAAGTGATGAGGTTCGAATAGGTGTTTTTAGCTGTATCAGGATGTAGCTTAGGGGCTTCGTAGGCCGCTCCGAATCGTATTTCACATTTCTTCACGACATTTCCTACTTTTTGGCTCGAAATTTGTTAGAATGATAAATGCCGGTTGCTTAGAGCCACGGTGTGATAAAATAATTTTAGTTAACTTTGTGCTTTGATTTTACGGGCCGGATTATAAACCTGCCAGGTTTTTGAAGCCCGTTATCATGGTTTACAAGTGCATTTTCAAACATTACTGATGATAGAACCAAACGCTACAATTAAGACTTATCCGGGAAAAATTGACGACAACGAAATGCGCCGTCTTTTGATTGACGCTATTCAGGACAAAAAGGGGCGCGGCATCTCCATTGTGGATTTGTCGGCCATAGAGTCGGCTCCTACGCATGAATTCATAATCTGTGAAGGGCGTACCCCTCAGCAGGTATCGGCGATTGCCGACAATGTCAGGGATATGTTGCTTGAAAAGGCCGGGATAAAACCGTATAATTACGATGGTTACCGTAACGCCCAATGGATTGTGATTGACTATGGCTCGACAATGGTGCATGTGTTCGTGCCTGATGCAAGGCAGCTTTACAATCTGGAAGAGCTGTGGAATGATGCGGTTATTACCGATATCCCTGATCTTGACTGATTGCAGAGTGCCGAATAATTTATTATAACCGACTTTATATAACCCCATTATAATGGCCGATGTAAAACCGGGCGGGAACAAGAAACGCCCCCAGATAAAGTTCAGCATGTATTGGATGTATGCATTCATCCTGCTGTTCCTTTTCGGTATGGTGTATCTCGATGATAATTCCGTTACAAAAAAGGTTTCCTATTCGGAGTTTGAGAACTACATCACCGATTCCATCAATGCGCGAAGCCACGGTATAACAAAGATTATCGTTGACAAGAAGAAAGGTGCGGCCGAAGCCCAGCTTTCGGATTCGCTGGCACGTGCGGTGTTTCATAAAAGCCAATACAAGGAAGGGGTGGTGGCCAATATAACTACCACGCTGCCGTCGACCGACGAATTCGCACGTAAAATAGACCTATGGAAACAGACCGGGGTCTACACCGGCCCGGTTGATTATGACGAAGGAAGTGATTTTTCGTCATTCATATGGACTTTCGGCCCGATACTGCTGATTATAGCATTCTGGTTCTTTATGATGCGTCGCATGACCAACCGTGACGGCGGTGCCGGTGGCGTGTTCAGTGTCGGGAAATCGAAAGCACAGGTTTTCGACAAGGATAATGCCATGAAGGTTACATTCCAGGATGTGGCCGGTTTGTCGGAGGCCAAAACCGAAATCGAAGAGATTGTGGAATTCCTGAAGAATCCGCAGCGCTACACCAATCTGGGCGGCAAGATTCCCAAGGGTGCATTGCTCGTGGGCCCTCCCGGAACGGGTAAAACGCTCCTGGCAAAGGCCGTGGCCGGTGAAGCAAACGTGCCGTTCTTCTCGATGTCGGGTTCTGATTTCGTGGAGATGTTTGTGGGTGTGGGGGCATCGCGTGTGCGCGACCTATTCCAAAAGGCGAAGGACAAAGCCCCGTGCATTGTTTTTATCGACGAGATTGACGCTGTTGGGCGTGCCCGTGGGAAAAATCCGAACATGGGTGCCAATGACGAACGTGAAAACACGCTTAACCAGCTGCTTACGGAAATGGACGGGTTCGGCACAAACAGCGGTGTGATTATCCTGGCAGCCACCAACCGTGCCGACATCCTTGATAAGGCTTTGCTGCGTGCCGGGCGTTTCGACAGGCAGATATATGTGGAGTTGCCTGAATTAAACGACCGTGTGGCAATCTTCAAAGTACATCTTAAAGGTATAAAGACCGACGAATCGGTCGATGTCGACCTGCTGGCACGTCAGACCCCAGGCTTCTCAGGTGCGGATATTGCCAATGTGTGCAACGAGGCAGCATTGATTGCCGCACGTCGTAACAAGGAGGTTGTGCAACGACAGGATTTTATAGATGCTGTTGACCGTATAATCGGCGGTTTGGAAAAGCGCTCCAAAATAACGACTGCGGAAGAGAAAAAATCAATCGCCTGCCATGAGGCAGGGCATGCCACCGTGTCGTGGCATCTGCGCTACGCCAACCCGCTGATAAAGGTTACTATTGTGCCACGCGGGAAAGCCCTTGGGGCTGCATGGTATCTGCCCGAAGAGCGTCAGATTACCCCGACGCAGGCTTTGCTTGATGAGATGTGCTCAACACTCGGAGGCCGTGCGGCAGAGGAGCTGTTCCTGGGGCATATATCGACCGGTGCAGCCAACGATCTTGAGCGTGTAACCAAGCAGGCTTATGCCATGGTGGTGTACTACGGTATGAGCACACGCCTTCCCAACCTGTCATATTATGATTCGACAGGCCAAAGCTATGGCTTTTCCAAGCCTTATAGCGAGGATCGTGCCAAGATGATTGACGAGGAGGTGTCGCGCATAATAAACGAGCAATATGAGCGTGCCAAAAGCATCCTGCTGGAGCATGCGTCCGGGCATAACAAACTTGCCGAAGTGCTATATAGCCGCGAGGTGATTTTCACCGAGGATGTGGAACAGATTTTCGGCAAGCGTCAATGGGTGTCGCGCACCGATGAAATCCTTGCCGCACAGCAAATTGCCGAAAAGAATCGTAACGATGCGAAGGGTTCGTCGGGCAGCACGGAAGGAGATTCGCATGAGGCCGTCATTGATGTGGAAGCTACCGATGTCACCCCTCCCGCATCGATTCCCCCTGTTCCTAAAAACAAGGACGGGAAATCAGATGGTGAAAATAATCCCGGATTGCCGGATTAACAGCCGGCTTGCATTGATATGGAAGTGCAGAAGGCATACCTGTTTGATACATTCGTCGCCGGTCGTCAGTTTTATGACGCCGACGACGTTTGGCGTTATTTGTCGGTAGGGGAGAAGCTGGTGATGAAAGGGGAGATGGAAAATTCCCACGACCGTTTTGCAGTGAGCCTTTGGTTTGCGTTTGGCGACAAAGATTATAAACTGGGGTACATCCCGCGTAATGTAAATGAGTTTGCGGCAGTTATGATTGCAATGGGATGGGAAGATGCTTTTGAATGCATAATATCCCGCCTTGACGGGGCTGCACCTTACGAGAAACAGATTGGGATTACTGTAAGGGTGAACAGGCAGGTCAAGCCGTAATGAACCATTCTGACAGCACCCTCGCCATCCGGGCGAAAACCACAGCGGTGTGTCAAAATCTTGAATTTTGACACACCGCCATTTTTAGTGCTTAATAGTTTATTTCATAGGATTAGGTTGCCATTCTGCATATGAGGGTTGCGTCCTGGCGGCATATCTGATTTGGTTGGCCCTATATTGGCTGTGGATTATGTCATATGAATAGAGGGGAAGCAATATGGTTTTACCGAATGCTGTTTCGTAAGATGCCGGCACGCTGTCATGCGGCGATATGGATGGATTGGTTGAAAGCCCGTAATACATCCATATAGATAGGATGAATGCTGCGGCGAACAGTAAATTACCCATACTGGCGCTGATGTGTAGCTCGTCGATTGCCGCAAAGCGGAGGAGAAGGGCTGTAACGGCACAACCTGCGATTATTGCCCCGTTGACGATAAGTTTGTTTCTGAGTTTAGAATACGTCATCATATGATATAATTGTATTGAGTGTGTGGTCGCGTATTAAGCCTATATCCTAGTCAGTGGAAAGTCTCCGATAGGGATAGGATTAAAATCGGTTTGTATCACACCTAACTTAATACAACCTGGTGTGGACAATTGTTCCCGGAAAATCGCTTTCGAGGTTATTTTTTTTCGGTTGGTTGGCAACAAGCCGGTAAAAAATCGGTAATATATCAGATTTCTATGTAGTGTGGGCTTTTTTGTGAAAACGGTCGACTTTTATTAATTTCGTATTTCAAATATTTCATATGATAATGAATGAGTTTTTTTGTAAAAGGATGTGGAACAAAGCCGGAGTTGTGACCGTTTTGTTTTTATCGTTAATTCAAATGGCACAAATTATGGATGCACAAGAAATTAAGTTGCCTACTTGCGAATTTGCAGGGGGTAAGTCGTTTATGCAGGCTGTGGCCGACCGTCGTAGTGTGAGGGAATTTGATGCAGGGAAACAGATACCCGATTCGGTGTTGGGAAGTGTGCTTTGGGCGTCGGTCGGAGTGAACAGAAATGATGCCGTTGCATCTGTCCCAGGCAAAAATGTGGCCGATCGCAGCAATCCTACTGCTTTGAATTCGCAGGAGATACATGCCTATGTTTTCGGTAAAGAGGGGGTATGGGAGTATATGCCTCATTCGCATTCACTGCGGCAGGTTGCCGGGGGCGATTATCGTGCGTTGGTTGCAGGTACCAAGGAGTTTTCGCAGGAGTTTGTCAATGATGCGCCTTATTCGGTTGTGTTCGTGGCATATACTGATAAACTGCCAGAGGGGGCAAACAGGCTTGTCCTGGCTGCATACGATGCAGGGATTGCTTGTGAAAACCTTACGTTAGCTTGTTCGGCCGTTGGCATTGCCACTGTTCCCAGGGCTACGATGGACGTTCCGGGCATATCGTCGCTTCTTGGCTTGAATGAAACGCAAATCCCCATGCTGAACAATCCGATAGGTTATCCCCGTTGATAAAAAATGCAGTTGCTCCATATTCATCAACAGCAGGAAGCGCGTGCTATAGAATAAGTAATGGTCGCAATTTTGTTAGCTATTGCCATTTAGGCTGTTCCCTCATCGATATATAGTTATGGCGGTGTGTCAAAATGCAATATTTTGGCACACCGCCGTGTTTTCATCCTCATTGGTGTGGTAATGCCATCGGTGACGGCATGGATATTGACGTCAGGATGATTGTTTAATACTTCAGGTCAGTGCTGAAGTTCATGATAATACGCTCGCCACGGTTCAAAAACTCCGTGAGCTTGTTGCCTGGGATACTGATGCTGTGTTCGTTAGGAAGGGGTGATGTGAAAAGGGTGGTGGAATTATCGTTTCTGACCCCGGTAACGATTGCGGTAGATGATGATCCGAACCTATAGACGGTTGCATCGTCATGCTCGGGAACGGGATTTTTCGGGGTGGCTATAATCTTGCAAAACAGTTTCTTGGGCAGCTCTACAATGCCTTTGTCGAATGATTGGGAATACACCCAGCCGTCTGTATAGATATCGCTTGTTATCCCATCATTACTGTCGGCTCCGTGGGTGACAGTGATGTCATAATAAGTCAGATAATCGGGTGTGATGTCGGTCGTGTACTCCATCTCGATTGCTTTAATCGCTGTGGGGTCGACAGGTTCATCGTTGTCCTTGTTATCGTCGCCACATGCGCTGATGCCGAGACATATGGCTGCACTGAAAAGAAATGCGAATGGTTTAAAAGTGAATTTGTTCATAACTATAGGTGTTTAGAATGTTGGAATTGTTGTTTGACAGAAATGTGGATATATTGAAGCGCGATGACCGGGGGGATTAATCACGGGTTCGTTTTGGCGGATTCAGCACAATATCCCTATAGTAGTTATAACCTTTGGTAACAGGGACCCATCCAATGGAAAAGGTATTGTTCCAACCATAAATGTATTCATACATGATGGTGTTTTTACACTCCATTTTATATTTGCCTGATGGGTTGTTGACCACCCAAAGCCAGGTGTTATGAATGTCGATGGTGTTTATCGAAACTGACGGGGCATTATTGAATCCTTTTATATATCCCCAGAAATTTGTTTTGGGACTAGGTGCGGCCACATCATATTCCCATGTTGCATTGAGGTGTGAATCGTCTGATTTGCATTGGTTTGCTATTGACACATCCGGAATTGTCACGTTGTAACTTTCGGAGTAATTGATTCCTGCCGATATTCCGGCTGACGGGCCGCTTGAATCCATGCCTACATCTCCTCCGATTGAGAATCCGAGACTTACACTCTCCTGCCGTGCATTTTCTGTTGTGGCCGGTGACGTGGTTTGAATCCTGGCAGAGTTCGGGACGGTGTTCTCGTTGGTTAGCAGGCAATTGTCATTTATAAGTACACCCAGGTAGAAACCATAGCAATAATTATCCCCGTCTTTCCAGTTTCCAAGATGCATAGCCTGGTTGGAACCGATGACTTCTTGATGAACGGCGTAGTAGTCGGCATCCTGAGCGAATGAATACAGACTTGTAATCATATAGACTACAGTGTAGGAGCCACTCAGATTCTTGGCTTTGTCATGGTCATAAAAGGTAGGATAATAGTCGATGGCCACTACCTGTGCCGAGGAAATGCCGTTTATGTCCGAACGTGCTTTGGTCTTATGTGGTTCTGAATTCCGATTAATCCAGATTGCAAGTTTGTCAGCCCGTAAACCATATTGATAAGGAGTAAGGTCATCGAGGATATTTACTGGCCCGGAGGTGATTTCTCCCGACTCGACGTCATCATCAGAGATGGCAACCCCTTCAATTTTGGCATGTATATCCTGCACTATGTATTCGTCGTTATGATTGTTGAACACGTAGACGTCACAAAAATGGTCATTGCCTGATTCATCCTCTGCATTGAATGAGGGTTCTTCACCGAGATTTTTAGAGAAATCATAGGCTGTTTGTTGATTTGCTTCGCTAAGGATTATCGAGCCTCCTCGGTCGAACACCGCTTGGATTTCATTTTTTTGTGCATTTGTCAGGGAGGGAATCAGTGCCCCGTCGATTATGACAGCCTTCACATCATCGCCTATTTCATTGGCTATTAAATTAAGGCGGTTTATTAATGCCGTGGTTACAGGGTCAAAGTCATTGCCGATTACAGCTGTAGGAACTGCGACTTTTTCCGTCAACTGGTCGTCATATGGCAGTGGCGTCGGCTGTTCCATTACTTCCTCCTCGTCCATTGCAGTCGGATCGTCGTAATCATCCTTACACCCTGAAAAGGTGAGGAGTAGGCAGACTCCCGTTGTCAATAAGAATGGTTTCAATAGATATTTTCCCATTGTTGTTTTGTGGTTTATTATTGTTGGATATTTTTCGTTGTCGGCGCTGCTATGTTCCAACGGCAGGCTTCAATAGCCTGACGATAACCGAGATACCTAAAATGAAGGCTGTAATGGCCGCAATCTTTACCCAATGCGGGACGGTTGTCTCCATTTTGAGGGCGAATTTTTTCTTGATATAAGGCTTGCGGTTCATGTTCGTTTTGTTTTTGGTGGCGCAAAGGTAAGTCATTGTATTTGCTATGGGTCATGACTCCCTGTGGCGATTTGTACGATTTCCCAAGGGCATATTCGGGGAATTTGTACGATTTTGGATATTATTGAGAACTTACGTTTGATTAGTAGGGAATTAGCATGTATGTGTGTCCCGGCTTTATTTAATGGGAAATTGCCGGTTCCGATAAAATTTGTTAATTTTGCTCCTGTTATGAAAGCGTTGATTACAATTTTGCTGATGGCCATAGCTGCCGTTTCGCCTACAATAATGACATGCCGTGCGACGGAGGTTCCCGACAGCATCCTTACAGAAAGAAATATCCGTTTGTTGGTGGTTGGTGCGCCCGACAGCGTTATCAAACTTACCGACATTGCCGAGCAACGGGGTATAAAGTCTATTCCGCAGTATAAACTCGATTTGCTGCGTGCCCTTGCCTATAACGAGCTACGGATGAACTCGATGAAAGAGTTGTATGCCATGCGCGTGCTGGAGAGTGATTCTATCGATAATAACCCGAACATCAAGCTAAATGCCCTGACAATCCTCGCCGGGGCGCAGTATATGAACGGAAAATATCCGCAGGTTATACAAACCGCTATGTCAGCCATCGAACTGGCGCGGGCCATAGGTAATCGTAGCGGGGAGTATAATGCGTTAGGCACAATGGCACAAACATGCATTGCCATGGGCGACAGGGATAACGGTTTTAAGTATCTTGACCAGGTTATCAGTGCAGGGCAAAATTCCGATAGTGTAAGGGAGCTTGCCAATGTGTCATGGTCGATGGGGATAAAGGTGGTCGAGCTGTATGCCGATAATAAATATGACGAGGCTGTCAGCGAATCGAAGCGTAGGTTGGGGATTATCGAACGTATAGAGAAAATCGGTACCGCCCCCGAAGGATATGCGGATCAGCAGAAAGCATATACCTATGCCCGTCTGGCCGCGATACTCGCCTCGGCAGGTCAACGGCAAGAAGCAGGTAAAGCCTATGACGCATTCAGGCAAACGCGGTTTGGCAACACGGTTGAGGGAGGTATCGCCATCTGTGACTATCTCTTGCAATCCGGGCGATATTCCCAAGCTCTCGAAGTGACGCGACCCTATTATTCGTTGTTTTCGCAGGGGGATACCATCAATGTCGATTATGTAGACCTGTTACGGACAGATGCAAGGTCTTATAAAGGTCTTGGAAAGATCTCCGAAGGGTATTGGTATCTTGAAAGGGCCGGAGCCGTACAGGATAGCCTCTACAAACGTGAAAACATAAGCAAGGCCCAGGAGATGGCTGCTATGTTTAATGTCAAGGAAAAGGAATTGATGCTTGAAAAGAGTAGGGCAGAGGCTCAACGTCAGCGGATTTGGATGTTGGCCGCATCAGGCATAGCCGTGATGATGCTTCTTATTCTGTTAATATTGGTCTATTATTACCGGCAGTCGTTGCGCCGCAACAGGATTGCGGCGGCGCAAATCAATGATTTGCTACACCAGCGTGAATATATGCGTGAAAAGGCAGTAAGCCAGGAACCGGCTGAATACGATGAACCGATAGATGATGGTGAGAAGCAATTCCTGCAGATTGAAAACGCCATAGTCAACGGTAAACTTTTCCTGCAAGCTGCAAGCGCCAAGAAGGAGATTGCGGAAAAATGCGGAACGACCCAGGCTGAATTGGTCAAATTGATTCAACAACATGCCAAGCAGTCGTTGGCGGAATATCTCAACCGTTTAAAAATAGAATATTCAATCTCCCTGATGAACGAGCATCCCTCCTGGACAATAGAGGCTATAGCCCAAGAGGCCGGTTTCGGCAACCGTGGCACATACTATCAGAACTTCAATAAATTCTATGGTATGACCCCGCTGCAATATCGTAAAGCCCATGGGAAGTAAACGGTGAACACTGGGTTGATTACGTTGTGGGACGGATCTCCGAAAGATGTAAAACGTTCTTCGCGTGGAGACCATCCGGCATGTCTTGTGAAGCCGTAGAATGTCATTCCCCAAAGGATTGCTCCGGCAAGTTCAGCATCTGTAAAGAGGTTGTCAGTTGGCTTTACTATAGTTTTGCCAACAGTGTTTCTCCAATAATCTCCCTCAACATTATTAGCCAATATAGGCAAAGAGTTCGGCTCAGACCATTCTTCACCCGGAGTTATATGATGAGATGACAATTGCGGCGCCGGTCGCATCAATTATCGTGCGAAGATTTGTCACGGCGCGAGGGTCGAACAAAGGCCCCCAAGCATCCTTGTCCGGCTTCCCATCTACGGCAAGCCGTGCCAGGTACCGCTCAGTGTTTAGGACACCATCAAAGTCAAGAAAAATTATCGGACGATTCATTCTTATGTCGTTACCTTAAATTAATACCGCAAAATTATATCTCCTTTGTATCATTCTGCGATACAGAATAAAAAATTTGCCTACTCTCAACTGGCAAGTGCAAAATTAGCTATTTGACGAAAGAAAACATTTTT
>OFFB01000231.1_pt1 | contig 61089 bp, 60 predicted proteins | sample 1521281 | NCBI WGS metagenome assembly OFFB01 (sample SAMEA3504109, study PRJEB24116) | mouse gut metagenome | biome: mouse gut; feature: mouse-associated habitat; material: faeces | place: Denmark | collected 2011
CAGTGATTCTTTGCGCCCTCGTAGTCGCAGCAATTGTTCAGACTGTTGGGGGGGAAGAACTCCTCCACGGGGAAGCTGATGTTCTGGAAGAGCTCGCAGGGGTCCTCGTTGGCGCAGCAGCCGCCGGCGCAGGAGCAGTCCTTGTCGGGCATGCAGTAGTCGAACACCGGCATGAGCAGCTGGCTGTCCCGCTCCAGGCGGATGATGGAGAACTGGCCCAGGGTCACAAAGGCGCGGCGGTAGTCGTCGCCCATGGTCAGCTCGCAGCCGAAGCACTGGCACACGCAGGAGGGAATCTCGCAGATGTCGCAGTCGCAGCAGCGGTTCTCGCAGCACTCCACCAGCTTGGCGTCCAGGACGATGGGGTCCACGGCCTCCACCACGGCCACGGGCATGTTGCTCTGCTCCAGCATCTGGCGGTCCAGGGCGTCGATGCGCATCTGGGAGGAGAAGATCTTGGCGTTGCCCTCGCTGCCGAAGAGGATGACCCGCTTGTCAAACACGCACAGGCCCTCTACCTCCACCGGACGGGGGCAGGAGCAGTAGGCGTTGAGGGTGACGCGGTAGAAAAAGCGCATATCCACCGTGTAGAAGCCGCGGTTGAACACAACGGGCTCCACGTTGATGTACGTGTAGAGAAGCTCGGCCTGGCCCCCCTTGACGGACTGGGCGCGGTTGAGAATGTCCTGGCCGGCCACGGTGGGGTAGAAGCGGAGATCCTCGATGCAGTCCTTGTCGCGGCAGCTGTCAAAGATCTTCTTGGTATGGATACAAACGGCCTCGCAGTTGTCCTTCACGCCGGAAACCGGGCCGGGTACGATACGTTCGGGCATAGTTGGAACCTCCTAAATAGTAGCTCTGGTTGTTCTGAAAGTTGGGAAGGCGTTTGCCTTCATTTCAGTCTATGCGCCTGTTCCCGGTTGGTGAAAAATCGGGGTATACAAATTCCGCCCGAGCAGGTATAATAGGGACAACGATGTCCCCGGGAGGTGCGCTATGGGCGAGTTCGGCTTTATCAGCGACAAGCTGGAGATCAAATTCCTCATTTTATATATTGCCGCGCGGGTGGTGGGCCCCGTGCCCTTCGAGGTGCTCCAGGAGCTGAGCATGTGCGACGGCGGGGTGGACTACTTCGGCTTCTCCGAGTGCCTGGCGGACCTGGTGCGCACGGAGCACCTGGAGCTGGAGGACGGGCTCTATTCCATCACCGCCAAGGGCCGGCGCAACAGCGCCATCTGCGAGACCAGTCTGCCCTACTCCGTGCGGATGCAGGCGGAGCAGAACCTGGCGCGCTGCAACGAGCAGCTCAAGCGCAGGGCCCTGGTGGGGGCGGAGCTCCGGGCCAGGGAGGAGGGGGGCTACGAGCTCACCCTCAGCCTCAGCGACGAGCTGGACGAGCTGATGAGCCTGCGGCTGCTGATCACCCGGCAGGATATGGCCCTGGATCTCCAGCGCCGCTTCCGGGAGCACGCGGAGGAGATCTACTCTAAGATACTCGCCGACCTGTACGGAGGGGAGTCGTAGGGGCGGCGGCCGCAGGGCTGTGCCCGAATGGCGCAATTGCATACGATGAACACCGCACAATTGCCAATTGTGCGGTGTTTCTTTTGCAAAAAAACCGACGGCAATGCAGACGGTTCCAGGGGAAGCGCGCCGCATGGGTCCCCTCGCACGGCAGGTCGGGGCGCGGGCCGCTCACTTCGGCCGGTAGTGGCTGGGCGGATAGCCCAGCGCCTCCCGGAATACCTTGCAGAAGTAATTGGGCGAGTTAAAGCCGCAGGAGCGGGCAGCCTCGCCGACGCTGCTACCCGCCTTCAGAAGCTGAACCGCCTTTTGTATGCGGACGTCCTTCAGATATTCCATCGGCGTCCTGCCCGTCAGGGAGTGAAACGTGCGGCTGAAATGATAGGGGCTGTAGCTGACAATCGCCGCCATTTTCTCCAGGGTAAAATCCTCGTCGAAATGCTCGTCCATATAGCTGAAGAGGACCTTGAACCGCTCCGCCCGCTTTTTTCTGGCAATGCGCTCCTCGTGGGAGATGGGGCTCTGGAGGATGGTTCTGTATAACCCCAGAAACAGCTCCAGCAGGTGCGCCTTTGCCGCGAGCTCGTACCCCGGCGGCTGCTTCCGGCATTCCCGCAGCAGTCTTTCGAGAATCGCCGCCTGCTCGGCGGTGACAGCGGTTTTGTTGCCGAAGCGGATCGTCCCCTCCTGAAATGGCCGGATATATTTTTGGGTGCATATGCTGCCTGGGTCCGCGCTCAGAAAGGCCGCGTCCAGAATGAAACAGTAATAATACAGCAGCCCGCTTCTGCTGAAGGCGGTGTGGATGTCATAGGGGTTGAGAATGGCGAGCTCGCCCGCGCGGATAAAGCAGTCCGCATTGTTGCAGCACAGCTCCATTTCTCCGCGCTTGACATACAGCAGCTCGAGCTGGCTGTGAAAATGCCCCCCAAAAATCAGCTGGCGGCCGTTGATCAGCGTTCGCCTTGCAATCACCGGAAACTCCGGATTGGATACAAATTTCTCGCATATGGCGTCCTGTCCCATGTCCGCCCCCCTCTCTTCTGTCCTGCTCTACTTTAGCCCAGTTGCATCTGTTTGTCAATCATTAGTCAATATGAATTAATTTTCCGCGCGGAATGCCGCTTGTTTTGGTGCTTTACCGCAATATTCTCCATGTTCTCCGCAAGATAATGGATGCTGCTTCACCCGGCGTCCAGTATAATTTTTATCATATCTGCATCAACTATTGTGATCGGAGGGCTGTCAATGAAACCTGTAACTGCGGTAATCATCGGAGCCGGCGACAGAGGACGGAATGTTTACGGGAAATACGCCTTGGAGCATCCGGAGGAAATGAGGGTGACCGCTGTGGCAGAGCCGGATCCGCAGCGCCGCCGGGAGTTCCAGGCGCTCCACGGCATTGCGGATGAACATTGCTTCTCCGGGTACGAGGAGCTGCTGTCAAGACCCAGATTGGCGGACGCGGCCTTTATCTGCACCCAGGACGGCATGCACTACCACCCGGCCCTGCTGGCCAAGCGGGCCGGGTACCACATCCTGCTGGAAAAACCCATCTCCAATACGCCGGAGGACTGCGTGCGCATCTGGAAGGACTGCTCAGGCGGCGAAAAGGGCCAGCTTTTTGCCGTTGGACACGTGCTTCGCTATACGCCGTTTTTTCAGCAGATCAAGGCCGTGCTGGACAGCGGCGGCATTGGGCGGATTACCAATATCGACTATACGGAAAATATTGGCTTTTACCATTTCGCGCACAGCTATGTGCGCGGCCACTGGGCCAATTCCGCCACATCCAGCCCGATCATTCTGGCAAAATCCTGCCACGACCTGGACATCCTGCGCTGGCTGGTGGGGAGCCCCCTGCAGTCCCTGTCCGCCAGCGGCTCCCTGACGGAGTTCAAGGCGGAAAACGCGCCGGAGGGCGCGCCGGACTACTGCATCCACGGGTGCCCGGCCGCGGCACAGTGTCCCTTCAACGCGGTGCAGCTGTACGGCTGGTTCCGCCCCAACAGCTTTCTGCGCCAGATTGTCGAGATGGAGGACAGCGAGCACACGCTGGAGCACGCGCTGCGCCACAGCCAGTATGGCCGATGCGTGTACCGGTGCGAGAATAACGTGCCCGACCACATGGCGATCCGGATGCGGTTTGCCAACGAGGTGGATGTACAGCTGACCGTCACGGCTTTCTCCAGCAGGATCACCCGGACCCTGCGTATCCAGGGAACCCGCGGCGAGCTGTGGGGCGATATGGATCGAAATTCCCTGCAGATGATCGAATTCGCCACGATGCGCCGCCAGAAGTTTCTCCTGGATGTTGGCCGCGAAGGGCACTTCGGCGGAGACCGGGGGCTGACGCACAGCTTTGTCTCCCGCATTGCGCAGGGGGCGGACACCCTGCCCACCTCCCTGGAGGGCGCGCTGGAGAGCCACCTGATGGCCTTCGCGGCGGAGAAATCCCGCCAGGAGGACCAGGTTGTGGACTTCCAGGCCTTTGCGAAGTCCTGCGGGGTGGACAGCTTTGACCGGTAAGGAGGCGCTTATGGAGCGAAGACCCAATTTTCTGCTTATCAACTGTGACGACATGGGCTACGGCGACCTGGGCTGCTACGGCTCGCAGATCAACCGCAGCCCCCACGTGGACGACCTGGCGCGCCACGGCGTGCTGTTCACCGATTTTTACGCGGCGTCCCCGGTGTGCTCCCCCTCGCGGGGGGCGCTGATGACCGGCTGCTACCCGAACCGGATCGGCTTCTCCTCCTTCCATGGAAAGGCGGTGCTGATGCCGGGCCACGATATTGGGCTGAATCCTGCGGAGGCAACGCTGCCCAAGCTGCTCAAGGGCGCCGGATACCAAACTATGCTGATCGGCAAGTGGCACTGCGGCGATCAGCCGGAGTTTCTCCCCACCCGTCACGGCTTTGATCACTACTATGGCCTGCCGTACAGCAACGACATGGGCCGGCAGCGGCGCACCTGGGCTCCGGTGGAGGAGGTGGACAAGGATTTTCCGCCCCTCCCCCTGCTGGAGGACGAGGAGGTCGTCCAGGAGCAGCCGGATCAGCGGGGGCTGATCGAGCGGTATGTGGAGCGGGGAATCCGCTTTATGCGCGGCGCGAAGGGGCGGCCCTTCTTCCTATGCCTCGCGCCCTTGCAGGTGCACCTGCCCCTCTACGCGCCGGAGCGGTTCGTGGCGGAGTCGGAGAACGGGGACTTCGGCGCGTGTGTGGCCGCAGCGGACTGGGCCCTGGGGGCGCTGGTGCAGGAGCTGAAGCGGCTGGGGCAGTTTGAGAATACGCTGATCATCTTCACCTCGGATAACGGTTCCCGGGGGGACCACGGCGCCAGCAACGGCGTGCTGCGCGGAGCAAAATGCTCCACCTGGGAGGGCGGACAGCGCGTGCCCTGCGTTATGCGGTGGCCGGGGGTGACGCCGGAAGGCGTCCAATGCCGGGCGGTGGCCTCTCAGATCGATTTTCTTCCGACCTTTGCCAGTCTGGCGGGGGCGGCCGTCCCGGATGACCGCATGGTGGACGGGCGTGATATGTCCGCGCTGATCAAAAACGGAGCAGGGGAGGGAAGAGGCGAATTCCGCTACTATGCCGCAGAGACGCTGGAGGCCATACGGATCGGGGAGTGGAAGCTGCACCTCTATAAAGACGGCGCCGCCGTTCAGGCGCTCTACCACCTGCCCTCGGACCCCGGGGAGACCACGAACCTCTTCTCCGCCCGTCCGGATGTGGTTTCCTCCATGCTGCCGGCCGTGGAGGCCGCGCGGGCCGACCTGGGCTGCGCCGGCAGCGGCGTCGTGGGAAAAAACGTGCGGGAGATCGGCCGCGTCGCGCACGGGAAAAAGCTGACGGCCCCCTACGACCCCTCCAACCCCTATATCATTGCGCTGTACGACAAGGAAGAGGACTTTTAATACGGATATAACCGGCCTCGGTTATGATCAAACTACAAAAGAAAGGATACGATTCGATGAAAAAGGTAACAAGTATTGCGCTGCTGTTATGTCTTCTTGTCTCACTTCTGGCGGGGTGCGGCGGAACGGGGGGAACAGGAGGCGGCGGAACCGGGACGCCGGATTCCTCCGGCACTTCCGCGCCCTCGGAGCCGGGCGGCGAGCTGCCCACGCTGCGCGTCGCCGTCATGCCCCTGATCACAAGCCTGCCCGTGAAGTATGTCATGGAGAACAAGCTGGACGAGGCGCGGGGCTTCCGGATCGAGCCGCTGATGTTTTCCACCGGCGCTCCGATGAATGAGGCGCTGGGCGCCGGCCTGTGGGACATCTCGACCATCGCCGTGACCAGCGTCTCCGCTTACGGCGGCGTCCTGGTGGGCGATCTTTTGGAGGCCAGCGACGGCATCGCGCTGTACGCGAGGGCGGACAGCCCCATCGCGCAGGTCAGCGGGGCCAACCCGGATTACCCGGAGCTGCTGGGAGACGCCGACACCGTGCGGGGCGCATCGTTTATTCTGGACATTGGAACCATCAAGCACCTCAACGAGCTGAAATATTTGGAGGCCCTGGGGCTGGACGACACGGCGGTCAGCACCATCAATATGGACACCTCCCAGGGGTACCAGGCCTTCCTGGCCGGAGAGGGCGACATTGTGGGCCTGATGCCCCCCTTCAGCTTTATGGCCGTCGACAACGGCTGGGTCAACGTGGGCGGCTTAAAGCAGCTGGGCATTCCCGTTGTGGACATGATGATTGCCAACGCCGCCTCCCTGGCGGACGAGGAGACCAGCGCGCTGATCGTGAAATTCCTGGACGCGGTATATGAGGCCAACGAGGCGCTGAACAATGACCCCGAGATGACGAAAGCGCTGCTGGCCCAGTATTACACAGAGAATGCGTCTGAGGTGGACGAAGAGAATATTGCCCAGGACGTCGGCCGGGTTCATTTCCTCACGAAGGACGACATGCGCCAGCGGCAGAACGGTGAGTTCCTCAAGGTGATGGCGGACTTCATGCACGGCACCGGAAAGGTGGAGGACAGCAAGCTGCCCCTGTTTGAGACGAACATCACCGATCAGTACCTTGCGCAGGTTTTGGAGCCATAGGATACAGTAAGGGGAAGCGGCGCTTCAAAGCCGCTTCCCCTTAAAAGAAACGAGGTGCACATGAAAAGGAGAAAAAACTACGGGTGGCTCTCCGTTCTGAGCGTGCTGGCGGTGCTGGCCGCTTGGGAGATTGTCACTGACGTGCTGCATGTGATGCCGGCATACATGCTGCCCAGCCCCCGGACGGTGCTGGACGCGTTCCTCTATAAGCTGACGGGCGGAATCAACCCCGACGGCGCTACGCTGTGGCGGCACATCGCCACCAGCCTGAAGATTGCCCTCGGCGGCTATCTGGCCGGCGTGGCCGTGGGCGTTCCTCTGGGGATCGCGATGGCCTGGTATCAGAAAGTGGATCTGTTTGTCAAGCCGCTGTTCGACCTGCTCCGCCCCATCCCGCCGCTGGCCTGGATTCCGCTCATGATTCTTTGGTTCGGAATCGGGTACAGCGCCAAGGTGGCCGTCATCTTTCTCTCGGCAATGATCGCCTGCGTCGTCAACTCCTACGCCGGCATCAAGCAGACGCGGCAGGTGCATATCTGGGTTGCGCAGGTATTCTCCGCCTCCGATATGGAGATCCTGCTCCGGGTCGCCATTCCCACCGCGTGGCCGATGATCTTTACGGGGCTGAAGACCTCCCTGGGCTCTGCGTGGATGGCGCTGGTGGCCGCCGAGCTGCTGGCCTCCACCAGCGGGCTGGGGTATATGATCCAGATGGCGCGCCAGATGGGACGGGCGGATATGATCATTGTGGGGATGTGCGTCATCGGCGTGATCGGTTCTATGATGAGCGGGCTGCTGGACTTTCTGGCGAAAAAGCTGGTAAAAAGGAGGAAATGATATGGGGCGGAACCGTACAAAAATGAAAGGGCGGCTTTCCCAAAACAAGCGGACGGTTTTATGGGTGCTGCTGTCCTTCTCGTCTCTCCTGCTGCTCTGGCAGGCGGCCTCCCTCTTTTCCCAGGGCCGTTTGCAGATTCCCCCGCCTCTGACGGTCTTTCAGGCGTTTTTTCGGGCGTTTGTCGTCCCAATAGGAAAAAACACCATTCAGGAACACGCAGCGATCAGTCTCTGGCGCGTGCTCCTGGGCTTCAGCGTGGCATCCGTGATCGGCATGGCCATAGGCATTCTGATGGGGCTCTCTGAACCCGCCCGGGCGGTCCTTCAGCCGGTTTTCGAGTTTGTCCGCCCCATCCCGCCGATTGCCTGGATCCCCCTCTCCATCCTCTGGTTCGGCCTGGGAAGCGCGAACAAAATCTTCATCATTTTCATCGCGTCCTTTACCTATGTGACCATAAACTCCTACGAGGGCGCAAGGAATGTGGACCCCCAGCTGATTGGGGCGGCCAGGATGCTGGGCGCGAGCCGGACCCGTATCTTCACGCACATCATCTTTCCCTCCTCCGTTCCCTATATCTTTGCCGGCCTGCAAATATCCCTGGGGGTCAGCTGGGCCGCAGAGGTGGCCGCCGAGATCATCTATTCCCAGAGCGGCGTGGGATGGATCATCACCATGGGGATGAACAACGGAAACTTTACGCAGATTATTGTCGGAATGATCGCAATCGGCGTCATTGGGTATCTTCTCTCAACGCTGATGCGCGCAATAGAAGGGAGGCTGTGCAGATGGAACAGACAGGCAAAGTGATCCTCCGGTGCGAGCAGCTGGGAAAATCCTTCCTTCGTCCGGACGGAGGCCGCCACGAGGTTCTGCGGGATGTGGGCTTTTCCGTGCGGGAAAATGAATTTCTGGTGCTGTTCGGACCGGGACAGTGCGGAAAAACAACCCTGCTGAATCTGCTGGCGGGGCTGGACCTGCCGGACAGCGGGCAGGTGGAAATGGAGGGCGCGCCGGTCAGCTCCCCGGCCCCCAGCCGGGGGGTGGTCTATCAGACCACGGCCCTGTTCCCCTGGATGACCGTATTCGGCAACGTGTCCTTTGGCCCGGCGTCGCAGGGGCTGTCCAAGGCGGAGTGCCGGGAGCGGGCACAGTATTTTATTGATCTTGTGGGCCTGCAGGGGTTTGAGAACCACTACCCCAACCAGCTCTCCGGTGGCATGCGGCAGCGCGTGGGAATCGCCCGCGCCTACTGCAGCAATCCGAAGATCCTGCTGATGGACGAGCCCTTCGGCCACCTGGACGCCCAGACCCGCTATATGATGGAGGAGGAGCTGATCCGAATCTGGCGGCAGGAGAAGCGCACGGTGGTCTTTGTGACCAATAACATTGAGGAGGCGCTGTATCTGGCCGACCGGCTGCTCCTTTTTGCGGACTGTCCCTCCCATATCCGCCGGGAGTATCCCATTCCTCTCCCGCGCCCGCGGGACTATACGGCGCCCGCGTTTCTGAAGCTGCGCAAAGAGATCACCCATGACATGGGCCCCATAGAGTAAGGAGGTGTTTGCGTGTCAAGGGAACCTAAGGTTACAGTCGAGCACCTGGTGAAACGCTTTGGCGAGCTGCTGGTGCTGGACGACATTTCGTTTGATGTGGCACAGGGGGAGTTTCTGTGCATCGTAGGGCCCACGGGGTGCGGTAAGACGACGTTTTTGAACAGCCTGACGGGCCTGTACGACGTCACTTCGGGCTCGATTAAAATCAACGGCGAGGCCGTTGACCTGAAAAAGCACAGCCTGGCCTATATTTTCCAGGAATATTCCGCAATGCCGTGGCTCACTGTGGAGCAGAACGTCCGCTTCGGCCTCTCGATCAAGCATGCTTCCAGGAAGGAGCAGGAGCGGCAGGCCCGGAAGTATATGGAGCTGGTGGGGCTGTCCCAGTTCAAGGACTACTACCCGGACCAGCTCTCTGCCAGCATGCTGCAGCGGGTCGCAATCGCGCGGGCCTTTGCCACAGAGCCTGAGCTTCTGCTCATGGACGAGCCCTACGGGCAGCTGGACACGGAGCTCCGCTATAAGCTGGAAAATGAGCTTCTGGAGCTGTGGAAGCAGAGCGGGACCACGGTGATTTTTATCACGCACAATATTGAGGAGGCCGTCTACCTTGGGCAGCGGATCCTGATATTGTCCAATAAACCGACCAGAATCAAAAAGACGCTGGACAATCCGCTGGCAGTGCCTCGGGATATTGCGTCGCCTGAGTTTGTCGCGCTGCGCAACGAGGTGACGGAATTGATCAAATGGTGGTATGCCGGGTCTTTCCTGGCAGGCCAGCCTGGTTTCACGACAAACAGAGGCGGTCGCCCGCCTCTGAAGTGTTATCTGTCTTCGCCGAATTTCTCGATCCGGATGTCGTACTGGCCATCCCGGATGTCGATTTTGATCACGGCATCTTTGAGGGCGCCTTCCGCGATCATCTTCTTGGCAATGGCCGTTTCGATGTTTCTCTGGATATAGCGCTTCATGGGACGCGCACCGAAGACAGGATCCACACCGTTTTCGGCGATCTTGTCATAGACAGCATCGGTGCACTCCAGCCGGATGTCCTTTTCGTTGAGCCGGTGCTCCAGCTCGCCCATGAACTTCCGGGCAATCTTGGCGAATGCCTCTTCACCCAGTGCATTGAAGATCACGATCTCGTCGATCCGGTTGATGAATTCCGGACGGAAGTGCTTCTTGACTTCCTCCATGTACTTCTCGTGCAGGATCTCCGGTTCCTTTGCGTATTCAAAGGCGTTGGCTGCGCCAAGGTTGGAGGTCAGGATGATGATCGTGTTTTTGAAGTCCACCGTCACACCCTTCGAGTCGGTGATCCGGCCGTCGTCCAGGATCTGCAGCAGCACGTTGAAGACATCCGGATGTGCCTTTTCCACCTCGTCGAACAGGACGATGGAATAGGGGTTCCGGCGCACGGCTTCCGTCAGCTGGCCGCCTTCATCATAGCCCACGTATCCAGGAGGCGCTCCGATCAGACGGGACACCGCATGTTTCTCCATGTATTCCGACATATCGATCCGTACGATGTGGCGTTCGTCGTCAAAGAGCTGTTCTGCCAGGGCCTTGGCCACTTCGGTCTTGCCGACACCCGTGGGGCCCAGGAACAGGAACGAACCGATGGGACGGTTTTCGTCCTGGATCTGCGCCTTGGAGCGCAGGATCGCATCCACGACCAGGTCAATGGCGTGGTCCTGACCCACGACGCGCTTTTCCAGCTCGTCCTGCAGGTGAAGCAGCTTGTATCGCTCGGACTGTTCCAGACGGGACACTTCCACACCCGTCCAGCGGGAGATGATCTTGGCGATCAGTTCCTCGTTGACGGTTTCCTGGATCATGCCGGCTTCATCCTTCGGCAGTCCTTCCTTGTTGATTTTCGCTTCCAGTTCCGGGATGATCTGGTACTGCAGGCGTGCGGCGTCTTCATAGCGCAGCTCGCTCTGGGCCTTTTCCAGTTCCAGCTTCGCCTTTTCCAGTGCCACTTTGTCTTCCTGCGCCATGGCCAGTGTGCGCTTTTCGTCCTCCCACTTGGCGTGGAGTTCGTTGCGCTTCTCTGTCAGGCGGCCCAGTTCTTCCTCGATCTCTTCCCGGCGCTCGACGGTCTTCTTGTCGTCCTCGCCCGCCAGGGAGGTCTTTTCGATCTGCAGCTGGGTGATCTTGCGTTCCATCTCATCCAGCTCCTGGGGCATGGATTCCATCTCCACCTTCAGGGTGGCGCAGGCTTCATCCACCAGGTCGATGGCCTTGTCCGGCAGGAAGCGGTCCGTGATGTATCTGTCAGACAGCGCCGCTGCCTGTACCAGGGCATCGTCCAGGATCTTTACACCGTGGTAGCCCTCGAAGCGGTCCTTCAGTCCACGCAGGATGGAAATCGTGTCATGCACATTCGGCTCGGATACCTGCACCTTCTGGAACCGGCGTTCCAGGGCAGCATCCTTTTCGATGTATTTCCGGTATTCGTTGAACGTGGTGGCCCCGATCATGTGCAGTTCGCCACGTGCCAGCATCGGCTTGAGCAGGTTGGCCGCATCCATGCTGCCTTCCGTTTTGCCCGCTCCCACAAGGTTGTGGATCTCGTCAATGAACAGAATGATCCGTCCATCCGACTGCTTCACTTCATCCAGGATGGATTTCAGGCGTTCCTCAAACTCGCCGCGATATTTCGCACCCGCAATCAGGGAACCCATGTCCAGTTCGATCAGGATCTTGTCCTTCAGAGAATCTGGCACGTCTCCCTTCATGATCCGCCATGCCAGGCCTTCCACGACGGCGGTCTTGCCGACGCCCGGTTCGCCGATCAGCACGGGGTTGTTCTTGGTCTTTCGCGCCAGGATCTGCATGCAGCGGCGGATTTCTTCGTCACGGCCGATGATCGGGTCGATCTTGCCGTTGCGGACTTCCGCCACCAGGTCACGGCCATATTTCTTCAGGGCCTCGAGGTTTTCCTCCGCATTGGGGGAATCCATCTTCCGTCCGCCGCGGCGCTCCAGTTCTGCCTGTTCGCACTGCTGCTGGGTAATGTGGAACATGTTCACCAGCTGACGGGAGATATAAGACTTGTTGAACATCAGGAAAATCCACAGCGTTGCTGTGCTCAGGTAGATCTCGTCATGCTGACTGGCCCACTTGGCGGCTGCGTCGATGGATTTCTGTACTTCGTTGGACAAATTGATGTTGGCGGAGCTGGACTTGGCGATTTTCTTCTCTTCCTGGGCAATGACCGTCAGCGCAAGCTTCTTGTCTATGTTCAGTCTGTCGAAGAGGCCGTCCAGAATTTCGCTTTTGAACATCGCTTCCAGAACATCGATGGTGTCGACAGACGCATGCTGGCTTGCCTTGGCGTCATTGACGGCATTCATCAGAATCTTCTGGAGGTTTTCGGACATTTTATCGAATTCCATGGTGTCCTCCTTTAGATACGTTTTCAGGTTATCCGATTCAATTATAAGTTTTGGCCGGGACCGGCACCAACAGTAATGCCTTAAAAGCGCACAGGCAAAAGGCGCAGAATCCGGCGCCAGATGCTCAGTTGGTGACGGCTGCATGACAGTTGTACCAGATTTTGATGCCACTGACATGCCACATCGACGAAATGTGTCGGAAACAACAGGCAAAAGCCGGACACAGACAGGGACTTCCCCGCTGCATCCGGCTGTTGTCTGCATGGTCTGCTGTCCTGCAACAGTCAGGAATGCGGCCGGCCTGCTTCTTCGACTTGCGACGGAAGAAGGCAGCAAGACCGGCACCTGCAGCCGCTGCGGCGGTCCACAGACCGACTTTCGTTGCCGCGGCGGTGGTCACATTTGTCTTGTCAATGCCGGCGATCTTTTTGACAGCCAGCACCCTAAGCGTGCCCTTGCCGTCCCTGACATCCTCGCCGTTCAGGCCCATGTCCATGGCCGCTCCGGCCCGTTTGCAGCCTGCGGGCATCGCCTTCGCGATCTGCTCACTGGTCAGCATCGGCTTGTCCGCCGTGACGGTAAAGGTCTTCGTTCCCACGACTTTGCCCTGGTTTTATCCTTGAACTGCAGGGTGATCACGGCGTTCTGTGGTGTCTGGGACTGGACGGTTTAGCCCTGGGCCGTGGCGGTCATGCCGCGCATGAAGAGTGTTTCCACCGGTACGCCCTGCGCGTCGGAGAGGGTCTTGCCGTCGGCTGTACCTTCGCCCCAGAGGGAGAGGGTGGCTGCTGGTGCCTTTGACGGCCGAGCCGTAGACACTGCTTTTGAGCTGGGAATTGGTGACGGTGAAGACAGCCGATCCATCCAGTTCCATGCCATTCATATGGGTGATGTAAGAGCCGCCTTCGATGACAAAGTCCGGGTAGTCATGCAGGGTCACATCGGCCGATGTTTTCATGCCGACGGTACCGGTAGTCGATTCACCGGTGATCCTGCCGGTGATCGCCACCATCATGCCGTTGACACTGACATGTGAACCGGTGGCTGCCTGGGTCTCCGGTTTGGATTCCTCTGCCTGCGGGGCGGGTTCAGAGGCTGTTTCTTTCTTACGGATCAGCCGTTACCGGAGCCGGCTGGTGCGCCGTCTGAATCTGGTCAGCTGCTGCAGGGTGCCCTGCGCCGGTTTTGTCAGTATCGGCTTTGTCTTTGTCCAACTCTTTGTCCTTGTCGGATGTCCTGTCTGTTCTGTCCGTCTTTATCCTGTCGGACTTCGTTTTCCTGTCCGTCTTGTTCTTTCCGGCTTCTTCCTGCCCGCTCGGGCTGGACTTGCCGGAATCCGCCGGCGTTTCTACAGTCGCCAGCATAGGTACGGCATTGGCTGCAACCATCGCCGCAGCCAGTGAAGCAGCTGTCAGCGACTTGGAAATTTCTCTGTATTCATTCACTGTCTCCATTCATTCACTGTCTCCTCTTCCAGTCTGCCTCTGGTACTTTGTCTCAGGAAAGCACAAAGGCATCACTTTCAGTGAAGAGAGTTCGGGCGATAAAAAAAGATACCCATATCACTCGTAACAGTGAAATCAATCGGCGATTATACAGGAAAACCGAAGCTTTTTGGAACATAATTCCCCATTGGCTCAAGATTCAAAAGCAGCAAACAAAAACGCAGTTTCCTGCGTTCTTAAGTTTCTTTAATTGCATTCCTGGGCCGGAGTGTATCCCATGTCGAGAAGCTCCTGCCGGGTTCCCCGGAAATAGTCCCGGTTCTGGGCAGAGATGTCCGCTGCCCTGGGGCAGTCCATCGTATGGAATTTCATAGACCGGGTGTTCAGGATGAAGTCCAGGACCTCTGTATAATACTGTTCCTCTTCCTCGGTCTGGTCCGCTGCATGACTGGCACCATCCACATAGTCGATCACGACCCCTGGCTGCACGTTGTAGCAGTAGACATTGAACTTGATGCCCCGTCCGTCATCTTCCACGCTCCAGGCCTCCATCTGCACACCGTCAGCGAGCAGGTTGTCGCCGGTGTATTCCGGTGTCACTCGATACAGCACATGATTGCCGGTCTGCCGGATGTAGTCCAGGACTTCCATTTCAAAGGGCAGCATCCCTTCTGTGTTCATGTACCGGGTGCCGGTGATGAGGTTCTGCGGGTTCGCATTCTCCCCCGTCAGGCTCCAGGCCAGCAGGTGACAGCGGTTGTACAGCTTGCCGCCTTCGATGAAGTCATAGCTTTTCTGGTCCCAGCCGGGCGGGTAGATCATGGAAATGTCCTGGCGGTCGTCATCCGGCAAAAGCTCCGGACCGAGGACCGCAAAAGCCTGTACCGGGCGGCCGAATTTGTCCAGCCCCTCAAATTCCTTGTAGGCAGTGGTGCTCAGATCCACGTCGGAGAAGGCCGGGATGCCCTCATTGACTTCCACATACGGCGAACCGAAATATGCAGGTATGTCCTGTGCACCCGGATCGGTTCCAGGCTGCGGCGCAGCGTTCTGACAGCCTGCAAGCAGGACCATCAGACAAAGAAAAAACCCCTTCAGCATTCGTTTCATTTTCTATCTCCCAAGGAAAATGTACACGCTGAAACCACTGATTCGCAAGACGAAATCACACGAATTTTTCCGGAAGATTATCCAGAATTTACCCGGTCGCACTGATTGGAAGCATCAGGCCGATGAACGCAGAAAAACAGGGATGCTGGAAGGTGGATGTGGTCCGTAAAACACACTGACTGGGTGGCGGTTTCAGCTCCAGCCACTCCATCCGCAACAAACCACGATCCAGCGTTTTTGCCTCAACTGATTCCATTCCGCTGCACCCTCTGTACTCTGGAAAACGGGAGGCAGCTCTGCTGCCCCCCGTTTTTGCAGGTTATACCGCTTTTTTGCCTCTGCACCAGCAGGCGACTACATCGTAGTCACTGTTCAGGACCACAATGTCCGCATCCTTTCCGGCCTGCAGACTGCCCTTCCGGTCATCCACACCCATCATTTTTGCCGGGTTCAGGGTGACAGCGTTGATGGCACTCTGCCAGGGGACTTCAGCCCGTTCCACCATGATCTGCAGACCGCGGTTGACATTCAGCGTGCTGCCCGCCAGGTTGCCGGCACCCACCAGGTGTGCGGACCCATCCGGGAACAGCTCGATGTCGTTGCCGCCGAACTTGACGATCGTGCCTGTCGGCAGGGATTTCACCATCAGCGAGTCGGTGACCATGATGCCGTGATCGGGACCCTTGGCCCGGAAGAAATCGTTGATTGCCGCCGGGTGCACGTGGTTGCCGTCGCAGATGATTTCACCATAGACTTCCCGGAACCGGAAAGCTGTGCCCACCAGACCGGGTTCCCGGTGATGGAACTTGGACATGCCGTTGTAGACATGGGTCATGCTCATCGCACCGTTGGCAATGCCCAGCACAGCCTGTTCATACGTTGCGCCAGAGTGCCCCTGACTCACGACGATGCCGTGATCCACCAGGAAGTGCGTCAGTTCGTAGTTTTTGTCATGCTCTGTGGCCATGGTCACCAGCTTGATCAGGTTGTCACTGGCAGCCAGGTAGCGCTTGAACTGCTCCACGTCCGGCATGACGCAATACTGCTCCGGCTGTGCTCCCTTGAAGGTCTGGTCCAGGTACGGGCCCTCGAAGTGAATGCCCATGATTTCCGCACCTTCATATCCTTCCTTCACCACATTGGCGACATTTTTCACCGCTGCCGTGAGGACTTCCTCGCTCTGGGTGATTGTTGTGGGGAACAGCGATGTAACGCCTTCTGTCACGATCCGGCTCGTCCAGACGCGCAGGCCTTCGGGCGTAGCATCATTGGTATCCCAGCCATAGGCACCATGGCAGTGGATGTCCATGAATCCCGGGATGATGCGCTGATCCCCGAAATCATAATCCGGGTTTTCCTGCATTGGCAGAACCGCTGCAATTTTGCCGTCTTCGACCTTGAGCGCTGCGGCCATCCAGGTATCCAGGACCCAGACTTTTGTACTTTGAATGATCATGTCATTTCCTCCATTGACTTGTGCCCCCATTATAAGCGTTTGCATTCCTCGAATCCACGGACATGGCAGGCAGTGTGCATGCAAGCGCTTTTCTGTACATATTCCGCCTTCCATGCCGCATGACTGGCCGGTGTCTGCCCATCATCGGCACAACATAAAAACCGGCTCCTTCCGGAAACCGGCTTTGAGTGCACCGGCTGCAGTCACACCAGGCGCTTTTCGTAGTTGCCGCGGATCGGTGACCCGTCGTTGAGGATCACGAAGGCATCCGGATCCAGTGTCTTTACGAGTTTGCTCAGCTGCCGGACTTCATACTTGTTGATGCACGTCACCAGGATCTCCTGCTGCCGGCCGGTGTAGGCCCCGTTGCCGTTCCACCAGGTCACGCCGCGTCCCATCTGTTCATTGATCTCATGCTTGATGTTCGGGTTCACGGTGATGATCAGCGCCCAGACGTCAATGTTCTGGATGTGCACGCGGTCGCTCACGAAGTAGCAGACCATGACAAACAGCAGCGAATACAGGGCCGACTGCATACCGAAGAGAATGCCGTTCCAGGTCAGGATCACCGCATTCAGCGCATAGGACAGCTTGCCGACGGAGAAGTTGCGCCGCACTTTGGAAAGATACACGCCCAGAATGTCCATGCCGCCGGCACTGCCGCCGGAGCGCAGGCAGAGGCCCACACCCAGTCCCCCCAGGACACCGGCCAGCAGGGCGTTGGAAATCACGTCCGGCAGGATCATGGTCTGCGCGACAGGTATCGACTGCATGGCTACGGTCTGGATCACCAGAGACAGCACGGTTTTCCGGATGAATCCCATGGACAGGTTTTTGTATGCGAGCCAGAACAGCGGGATGTTGAAGCAGAAGTTGATGACACCGGCAATGGCTGCGGTGCTGCCCATGAACAGCCAGGAGAGGATCTGTGCAAAACCGATCAGTCCGCCGGAGTTCAGCCCCGCCGGGACCAGAAACAGATTGATGGCGACGGGATACAGCAGACTTCCCACAATGAGTTCCAGATATTGAAATGTCTTGTTCATGCTTCCTGATTTTCCTTTCTCTCAGTCACGGTCCCATCTGTCAAGGATCCGGCTTCCGGCAGCCTGACATGACTGCCCGCCAGCAGCCGCAGTCCCTTCGGCAGCTTATTCTTCAGGACCTTGCCGGTGCTTTTCGCAAATCCCATGGGCAGTCCATGCCAGGTCACCTGAACATACCCCTTTTCCATGGGATACGCCAGTTCCTGTCCGTGGAGGAAGGCATCCAGCTGTGCATCATCCAGTTCGGCTTTCCGGGCACAGTCGGCAGCCATGAAAAAGGCATGGGCGGGTTCAAACCGGTTTTTGACCGTCTCGCCAATGAAGACCCCCTGCCGCTTCCAGGTCCCCTTCAGAAAGGGCTGGTTCATGCCGTAGAGCCGGTTTTTCTCCCGGTAATAATACGGAAAGCTGACTTGCATATCCTGCAGAAAGGCCTGCTCCAGGGCTGTCAGCCGCACCGTTTTCTCCCGCGAAGGCTCCCTCCGGTCCTCCGGGTCCCCCGCCTTGCGCAGCCTCGCTGCAAACTGCCCTTCCCCGCCATCCATGGGGAAGATCCGCAGTCCGCCGGCCTGGTCGAAATCCGGGCGCCCATAGGGCTTGTGAATGGGTTCCTGTGTCATGTCCGGATGCCGTTGGAGAAACGCCCTGACCTGGTCCTCGTTTTCTTCCCGGGCATACGTGCAGGTGGAGTACACCATCACACCCCCGCATACCAGTGCCTCATACGCCGCATCCAGGATATCGGCCTGCCTGGCTGCACAGGTGCGGATGTTCGCCTCGCTCCACTCCGTCAGTGCCAGGTCGTGTTTCTTGATCATGCCTTCCCCCGAACAGGGGGCATCCACCAGCACTTTGTCAAACATGCCCGGAAACCGCCTTGCGGTCCTGCAGGCGTCATCCCTGCTCAGGGCAAAGTCCACGGCGCCTGTCCGCTCCAGATTCGACAGAAGCACAGAAGCCCGTTTCGGGTCCAGTTCGTTGCAGACCAGAAACGAGGGCTTTTCCCGGAGGATCTGCGTGCTCTTGGAACCCGGTGCCGCACACAGGTCAAGTACCCGGTCGCCCGCCTGCACATCCAGAATGTCCACCGGCGCCGATGCGCTCGGTTCCTGCAGATACATGGCCCCCGATACATGCAGAGGATGCAGTCCCCAGGAACCGGATACGATCCAGGCATCCCTGGTGAAGGGGCTCTCCCTTTCCAGGTCCAGGCCGGACTCATCCAGAAACCGGTCCCTGTCCATGCGGCGGGTATTGAGCCGGACCGATCTGGCAAAGGGTCTGTCCATAGATGCCAGGAAGGCCGGATAGTCCTCTTTCAGACTGGATTTCATCCGTTCAAAAAAATCCATGAAAACCTCCTGTTCTCCCGGGATTGCCGGGCACAGTCTGCCTGCAGTATACAACGCCGGTCGTCCGGACCCAACCTCATTTGACATGGTCTGTGTGACAGCCGTTGTTCAGGATGCCGGGAGCAGCTGTTCAGGACGCATACGGCAGGCCATCTGACTGCAGGCACCGGGTGTGTCCCAGCCGGTGCCAAAGGAGAAGTCGGCTGTGTCCAGAAAATACGAAACCGCCTCTTCCAGCGACATGGTGAGTTCACAGATCTCGACATGGGTGTGGGGGCCGGTGGAATTGCCCGCATTGCCCGAGAGAGCGATTACATCTCCCTGGCGGACGGACTGTCCCGGCCTCACATGGTGGATATCCGACAGGTGATACAAGGCAACAGAATACAGACGGTCCTGGACCGGACACAGCAGCAGGATGGAGTTCCCTGCTCCGCCCGGATAGCCGCTTTGGTTTCCGGGATACCCGGAATCCGCCGGCTGGCCGGCGGACTGGTACAGGACCACCCCATCTGCGGGGGCATGGACGTCGGTATACAGAGGAGCCGCCAGATCCAGCCCCAGATGGAGACCGCCACCCGGATAGGACCAGGTGCCTGCGCTCACACAGGCGCCTGGTATGGGATGGACAAAAGCGTCCGCTGCCCGCAGACCGGAAACATCAAAGGCAGGACAGACCACAGACAGCCAGGCATCCCAGCTGCCCTCTTCTGCAGCCCCGCCAGCCGCCGCTGGCAGGCCGGCCGTTCCCCGGATCATGGCCTCCGGTACCGGATCTGCCGCATAGACCGGTGCATCCGCCGGGTGCAGGGCGTCCATTTTCTCCTGCCGCCGGGAGATCCTTTCAAGGGTATCTGTACAGGCCTGTCTGCCCCGCTGATGCAGGGTTTGCATCCCTTCCAGGCGCTGCACCTCTGTCCAGAGATCGTCCAGGTCTTCCGCCCGGCAGTCCGGGTGTCTCTGCACCCAGGCAGGATCCAGCCTTGCCAGCCGGTCCTGCAGCACTGCCCGGGTTTGTTCCAGTATCTCCTGCAGGGAGCCTTCCGCATCCAGGCACTGTTCCACTGCCATCAGGATCCTGCGGTCCATCGCATTGGCAGCCGCCAGCTGCTGTGGTGACTCGCATTCCGGCATGCCGGAAAAAAGAAAAAGACAGCACATCAAAAAAAGGTTCATTGATTTCCTTTCTTCAGTGTCTGTCTTCGCTGGTTTTATTGTACAGGATTCACCATCTGGTGCAACCGCCATCGGCATCCAATCGGGGGTGACCCGCACCGCTCCTCATCGGCCTTTGGGGAAATCACGCAGCAGGCAATGGTCAGGCTGCGGTCGCTGCCGGCTGTGTGACGGGTTGTTTCCACATGCAGGAGGCATTGGCCACCATGAGGAAGGTGATGCCAGTGACAGGGAAATTCAGGGTGAAATCCAGAAGCCCGAGCACCAGGGCGGTGAAATAGAAGGAAATGATGAGGGAGAACGTTGTGGGATGCTCCTGCATGATGCCCATGGTTTCCCGGATCAGGGTGACAAAGTAGCCGGTGATGAGGGTCGTTCCGACCAGTCCGTAGGAGGTCAGGGATTCCAGGAGCAGGTTGTGTGCATGAGGCGCCTTGTGAAATCCCATGGTTCCGTACATGAATCCATAGGTCACCGGGCCCATGCCGAAGAGCGGATGCATCTGGATGAGGACCACGGCTCCGTCCCAGATCTTGATGCGGGAAAACAGCGTGGAGAGGTTGGATCCCCGGGGGATGATTTCCGGAAAGGACAGCACCAGGATCAGGGCGAGGATCTCCATGCCGACGGAAAAGGCGAAGAGTTTCTTCTTGCCGGCGAAACCGAAAAACAGCGGAAAGATGAACAGGAACGGCAGCAGCGCGGTGCGGCAGCCGGTGAGAAACAGCATGAAGAAGTTCAGCAGGGCTGTCACGACGTAATACAGCCGCAATGGCAGGTTCCGGTGCCTGACGTATTCATAGACGCAGAAGAGAATGAACCACACACACATGGTGGCGTAGAAATTGGCGTTCATGAAGGTGGAGTTGATGCGGTCTCTCGGGCTGTTCTGGATGACGAAGTCAAAGAAGTCATACCCCTTCCGGGCGGAAACGGCCTGAAATTCCACCAGTCCCCAGAATGCGGCGAGCCAGGACATGGCGATCATGAGCTCGAGCATAATGGTGAACAGGTTCCTGGTGAGGTTCTGGCGGTAGACGGCGATATAGAGCGCAGCCAGCAGGTAGCCGCCGGCATTCAGGCAGCCCATCCAGTTGCCGTAAAAGGCAGAGACCGCCAGCTCCAGGATGACGAAGGTATACAGCCAGCGCGCACCGGTCTGTGCACGAAGGGCGGCGGGGATCCTGCCGCTGACCAGGAAAAACACCAGGATCAGGGCCAGAGAAGCCGCCGCAAACTGGAAGGGCAGAAACAGGGCGGCGGTGCCGGCCAGCAGTGCCCATTCATAACGGTTCAGGGACCGCAAAAGGCTTGAAACATGATTCATGGCTTTATAGTAGCATGGTATTTTCAACAGAATCGAAAGGGAATCTGAAAGTGGATGTGCAAAGAGTGTGGACTGCCGTGACCCGGAGGGAGAGAATACAAAAAAGACCGGGGAAAACCGGTCCTGGAGTTTCGATGGTGCGGACAACAGGACTCGAACCTGCACGCCGAAGCACCAGATCCTAAATCTGGGGTGTCTGCCAATTCCACCATGTCCGCGGCACAGTCAGTGAAGCACCGTGGGATGTTCCTGTGCAAAGAGTCTTTCCCGCAGTTCGTCCTCCACACGCTTCAGGAGACCGTCGTCCAGGGGCATACCGGCAATGGTCACCGGTTCCGTCGAATCCGTCCAGTAAAACCTGGGTTCGGGCACCGTTTTCATCGGCTCCCAAAGCCCGCTGTGTTCCATGGCTTCGATGGCTTCCAGAATGGAACGGGAAAGCATTTCCACAATCATGTTTTCATCCATAAAGCAATTCTATCATGGTCTTCCTGAAACAGACAGGGGCAGTTTGACACCTCGCGTTTATTCTGTCCCGTTCATGGTAGAATAACTCCATACGGAGATACGGGAGGAAGCAGATGAACGATGAAAAACGACCTGGCGAACTGGACCAGGACAGTCAGGATGATCTGGATGCGTTTGCCAGGGCCCTGCTGAACCGCAAGACCGAAATGCGCATCTTCCGGGATGAAACCGGCGATGAGGTGGAAATCGGCTTTTCCGACAACGAGCGGGAGGCCGCCGAAAAGACCATGTCCCAGGCCCTGGACACCCTGCGCAAAAGCAGGGGCCAGAAAACCATAGAAGAAGAAGAAACGGCGTTCTGGTTCGAGGAAGAGCCAGAGACAGGCAAAGACAGCGAAGAGCCCGCCAGCCCTGCCCCCCGAAAGTTCCGGGAACCGCACCCGGTGCGAAAAACCAGGAAACCGCGAAAATCGGAAGAGACAAAGTCTTCCCGGCCGGAGAGCGGTTCCAGCCGGAACCCCCGGAAAAAGAGTGCAGCCGGAAAGAAACAGACCGATTCCAAACGCACCGGGACCGATGCAAAGCCGAAGACTTCCATCGGTTCCCGGACTGAAAAGCGCCGGGCAGCGGACAAGCCAGATCCGGCCGTCCAGTCAGCCCGGCCACAGAAAAAGCCCGCATCCCGCAGGCCGCATGATCCGGCCAGGCGGAGAATGGTGCTGGCCATCCTTGCCCTGTGCCTGCTGGCAGCCGCCGGTCTGGGGGTTTACTGCTGGAAAGTCCTGGTGTGGAACCCGGAAAACCTCACCACGGAGGTCCAGGAAGCCAGCTACCGGAAACTGGTGGACTATGCGGATGAATACGGGTCGGGCCTCATGTCGGATGCGGAACAGGCCGAGATCCTGGACCTGAAGGCCGACTACGATTCCCTGGCACCGCGCCAGAAAAAGGAAATCGATGCCTACTTCGCGGAACAGACCCGTTCCGGTGACTACCCCAATGGCCGGACCTTTGAAGAGATCTGGCAGGAACAGACAGAGAAAAAGCAGGCTGCAGAAGATGCAGCCCAGCCGCAGTTCCAGGAACTGACCTCCTTCCTTGCCAACTGGAATGACAAGACCGACCAGGAAAAGCGCCAGATCGTCAACTACAGGGATTTCTACAAGGGATTGACGCAGTCCCTGAAGACCCAGGTGGATGACCAGCTGCGGGCTGCCACAGGACAGACGTTCTCGCAGCTTGTCAGCGAACAGGAAGAAGCAATGCGCAGCGAACAGGTGGCACACCAAGAGCAGGTGGATGCCCAGAAAGCCGAACTCCAGGCACAGATCGATGCCCTGAACCAGGAGCTCCAGACCTATATACAATATGGGTCGTCGCTGAGCGAAGAACTCAATGCAGCCACGGTGGCAGGCCAGGACACATCGGAGATCGAAGCCCAGATCACAGCCAACAATGCCTATGTGCAGGAGCTGTCCGGCCAGATTTCCTCTCTGGAATACCAGCGGGATTCTCTTCAGTAACCCTTGATTTCACGCCGCAGGTAGTATATTATCTGTGGCAGATGCCGACTTAGCACAGCTGGTAGTGCAACGCACTCGTAACGCGTAGGTCGTAGGTTCAAGTCCTATAGTCGGCACCATCCAGATAGCCAAAGAGCCGGAGACAAGTCTCCGGCCCTTTTTTTTGCATTTGCCTGTCCTGACGAATGTCCGCCTCTGGCGGGGATATACGGTCGGTCAGTGTCCAATGGTGAACTCCTGTCCGCAGAGATTCAGCTCCGCCGCCTCCAGGCTCAGACGAGTCACATCCCGGGATGGCAGGCCGCCCTCTTCCTGGACCCAGAAACAGAGACTGACGTGTCCCTGGGCAGCAGACAGCTGCCGGTCATGGTCGCCAATGGTGGAAAACACCACGAGACCCAGACGGTCGGCTTTTTCCAGCAGCCGCGCGGCGGGCTGTCCGGATCTGTCCCAGACGGCGTTGTATCCCTGTGCCAGGATATCTTCCAGTGATTCCGGTTCCTCCAGCACCTTTCCCTTCAGCGGATAGGGATGACCGTTGAGCAGGAAATTTCTGCGGCTGTCCAGGGAGTAGGTGCGCAGTCCGGTGAACAGCCGGATTTCATCCTTGACCATTCCCCGCCGGCGCAACTGGGCCACGAGTGCCAGCCGGTCCGGCTGTGTGGTTCCTTCCCACAGGACGTTGCGGGTCGTGACCAGGTCCACAGGATCCAGCCGGTCGGCATTGACCTCCACCTGGTCCAGTATTTCTCCCTCCGGATCGCGGAGGATGAGCCGCAGGGTGTCCCCCGGCAGGATGTCCGCAAGCTGTGCCTGGACTTTGAGGATCCCCGACCCGGGGACCCAGGAACAGCTGCAGCCAAGAGACGGCCGGTCTTCTTCATGCACCCTGAAGTGACTGCGGGGTGTTACCAGCAGGCTGATGTCCGGATGGCCGCTGCCTCCTCTGGTTTCCAGACAGTTGCGCCCCGGACGCAGATGTTCTGACAGGGAGATGTGACCGGCTCCCCTGTCCCGGCTGCAGAGGTATTCGCCATTCAGGAAAAACTCTGTCGGTTCGCTGCAGTCACAGGCGATCCACGACAGGTCCCCGAGATAGACCACAGGACAGGCGAATTCCGTCTGCCACCCTTCCTCGGTCTGCTGCCAGTCGGTATTTTCAAGCTGTGTGCTGTTTCTCATGTCATCACCCCGGACATTATACCGGGTTTCCGGCAGCGCTGAAACCGCTTCCGCGCGGATTCAGGCATTCCGGCGGTTCCGCATGGTCCGGCGGTTTTCCCCGGTTCAAACGACTGCCCGCAGACAGGAAACCGGACTCTTTCCGCTGACGAAACGAGTCCGGTCCTTCATGACTGCAGCTGGTCCCTGAACTGTTCCCAGGTCCCGGCATTCTTTTCCAGCATGGACCAGGTGACTTTCTGCCCGAGATCGGACAGCTGCCACCGGACCTTGCGCTGTCTTGCAGCGTCCGCAGGATTCTCCTGCACATAGCCGCGGCTGTTCAGGCTTTTCATGGTCCGGGAAATCTGGGCCTTGTCCCGCTCCGAGGCGCCTGCCAGTTCGATCACCGACAGTCCGTCCGGGTGGTACATCAATGTCTGCAGGCACAGGATTTCTGCGCTCCGCAGTCCCAGATCCCGCAACTCGGCATTGGCCGACTCGCGGTATTCCTTGACCAGCGTTTCCATATTCAGGAACAGCCGCTGCATTGCATCTGCTGTCATATCATTTTCTCCTGCCTGTCTGCATACAGTGTAGAAAATGTTCAGCATCAGGACAATTGTTACGCTTTCAACAATACATTCAATGTGTCCGACTGGAGTTCCGCCTGCAGATGCAGGCGGCCCGTTCTTTACAGGCCCTGTTTCCGTTTTGCGATGATATCCCGGATGTCAAAGGGCGTATTGTCCTCCGGCACACTGTATACATCCACAAAGGACACATCCTCCACCATCCGCAGGGGAAATCCGGACTTGGCCGTCACCTGGTCCATGGGACAGGTGATCTTCAGCATGTACATCGCCGGCGCCCGGTGCTCTGCCAGCGGCTCCATCGTTCTGCCGTTGGATGTCATGAGCATTTCATGCGGATGCCCGAATGCCTCAAAGGCCTTGGCCAGTCCAGGATCTCGATGGTGCCCTTCGCTGTCACCGACCGGCAGTCGTGCTTGTGGCCTTTGTACGGCCGGTCCGGAAAATCCCGGAAGGCATGAAACTGCAGCGTACACGGGCATCCTTTCGCATGAGGTCCGGCTTGTAGCCGCGTCTGACGATGCACATAGACCGTCAGGTTTTTCTCATCCATCTCAAAGCCATGGTTGGGATAACCGTCTTCGCCGTTCAGCGACAGCCCCACGTCCTTGAAGCTGTCCAGCATCGCCGCAATGAGTTCGGGTTCTTCACTTCCCGCTCAAAATGAATCAAATGTTCCCTTTCCTTTTTCCCCTGCCTGCAGGGGGCTTCTGTCCCGATTCTACCGGCCCTTCGTTCTGCGGAAAACCGGGATTTCATCCTGTCCGGCTGCTGCCTGACAAGGAAAAAAGCAGTGCTAGATCAGCACTGCTCTGTCATCCGAGAACTCCTCGTTGGCGGCCTCCCTGAACTTCTGGTGCAGGGCCTCCACCGTGAGCTTCTGTTTTTCCTCATCCCGGACATCCAGGATGATTTTTCCGTCATACATCATGATCAGCCGGTTGCCGATGCGGATCGCATCGTTCATGTTGTGCGTGATCATGAGCGTGGTCAGGTGCTCCTCCTGGACGATCTCCTCCGTCAACTCCAGCACCTTGCGGGCCGTCAGCGGATCAAGCGCGGCAGTGTGCTCGTCCAGCAGCAGCAGTTCCGGCCGCTGCAGGCTCGCCATCAGCAGCGTCAGTGCCTGTCTCTGTCCGCCCGAGAGCAGCCCCACCTTGGCAGTGAGCCGGTCCTCCAGACCGAGCCCGAGCCTGGCCAGCTGGGACTTGAAGTCTTCCTTTTCCTGCGCCGTCACATTCCAGCGCAGCCCCCTGGGCTTTCCCCGCCGGTTGGCCATGGCCATGTTTTCGTAAATCGCCATGTCCCCGGCTGTGCCCATGAGCGGGTCCTGGAACACACGGCCGATGAAGCGGGCCCGTTTGTATTCCGGGTCCGTGGAAATCTCCTTGTCGTTGAGGACAATGTGGCCGCAGTCAATGGGGTACACCCCGGCGATCATGTTCAGAAGCGTGCTCTTGCCCGCACCGTTTCCGCCCACGACCGTCACGAAGTCGCCGTCCTCCAGCCGCAGACTGATGTCATCCAGCGCCTTCTTTTCGTTGACCGTGCCAGGATTGAATGTCTTGGAGACGTGTTTCACTTCAAGCATTGAACGGTTCCTCCACTGAATCCGCGGCAGCCGTCAGCCGTCTGTATGTGGCGCTCTGCCGGCGTTTGTCCAGAATGACCGGAATGGTCAGGGCCACGCCCACCAGGATCGCCGTGAACAGCTTCAGGTTGTCGGCGTTCAGGCCCAGCTGCAGCACCACTGCCACGATGATACGGTAGATGATCGATCCCACGATGATGGAAATCAGCCGGCGCAGGAATCCGCCCTTGCGGCCGAAGATCACCTCGCCGATGACGATGGACGCCAGGGCAATGACGATCGCGCCAATGCCCATCTTCACATCCGCGTACCCCTGCTGCTGGGCAACCAGGGCCCCGGACAGTGCGATGAAGGCATTGGACAGGATCAGCGCCAGGATGTTGGTCCGATTGGTGGAGACGCCGTTGGCCCGCACCATGTTGGCGTTGTTGCCCGTGGCCCTGATCGTGGCCCCGGTCTCGGTTCCGAAGAACCAGTATGCAAAGCCGATCACCGCCACGGCAAACAGGATCCCGATCAGCAGGCACACCAGGTTGTTGGTGGTCAGCCAGCGGGAGATGGAACGCGGCAGGTCAATGGCGTCTGCCAGGCGGCTGAACATCGTGTCGACCTTCAGCAGCGGCAGGTTGGATTTGTCCATGATCATCAGGTTGATGGAATACAGCCCGATCTGTGTCAGGATCCCCGCCAGGATCGGCGGGATTTTGCACATGGTGTGCAGCAGCCCCGTGCAGGCTCCGCACAGGCACCCGGCCACGATGGCGGCCGGCAGCGTGATCCAGGGATCCACGCCATTCATGATGAGAACCGCCGAGACAGCGCCGCCGGTGGCAAAGCTGCCGTCCACGGTCAGATCCGCAAAATCCAGGATCCGGAAGGTGATGTATACACCCAGGGCCATGATGCCCCAGAGAATGCCCTGTCCAATGGCACCTTCGATGGAAAGAAGAACGCCCATTTTACTCCTCTTCTGTAATGAACTCGGCCTTGTCCTTCAGGGAAGCCGGCAGCTCGATGCCAAGACGGTCCAGCGTGGACTGGTTGACGATCAGCGTGCACTTGTCATCCGGGTAGTAGGCAATGGCCATGTCCGCGGGGTCACTGCCGTTTTCCAGAATGTCAATGGCCTGGTTTGCGGCGAGAACGCCCAGTTCGTAGTAATCGATGCCGTTTGTCATGAGACCGCCGGAGGTCACCATGCCTTCCTCGCCCACGATGGTCGGGATCTTGTGTTCCGTGGCGACTTTGCTCAGTGTGCTCATGCCTTCGGCCAGCAGGTTGTCCGTGGGGACATAGATCGCGTCCACCTTCCCGATGAGGGATTCGGTCACCTGCTGAATCTGGTTGGAATCGGTGACTGTCGCCACCTGGTACTCGAGACCTTCCTTCTCACATGCCTTTTCAGCCAGTTCCGCCTGGATCCGGCTGTTGTCTTCCGCATTGCAGTACATGATGGCGATCTTCTTCGCATCCGGCAGAGCTTCCTTCAGCAGTCCGATCTGGCTTTCCACCGGTGTCAGGTCGCTGGCGCCGGTCACATTGCCGCCGGGCTTGTCGTTGCTTTCAGCCAGGCCGGATGCAGCGGGATCGGTCACGGCGCTCACCACAATGGGGATGTCCGATGTCTCATTGGCCGCTGCCTGGGCTGCCGGTGTCGCGATCGCATAGATCAGGTCGTCACCGTCGTTGACGAAAGTCTGCGCGATGGTCGTGCAGTTGGACTGGTCGCCCTGCGCGTTCTTGTAGTCAAAGCTGTCCTCGGAATAACCGGCCTCTTTCATGGTGTCGACAAATCCTTCATAGGAGGCATCCAGTGCCGGGTGTTCCGCAAACTGTACGATGCCGATCTTCGCGGTCTTTTCGCCGCCCTTTGCGTCTGTCTGGCCGTCGGCGGAGCCGCCGGCACAGCCTGTCAGCACCATGGCTGCACTCAGGATGGCAGTGCATGTGATCTGTTTTTTCATGAAGTTTCTCTCCCTTTCATAATTTTCAATGGTTACATTCTACTCTCGAATGCAATGTTTGTATAGAAATCTCCCGGACTTTTCCAAAACCGCCGGTTCATGAACTGTCATCCTATTATATGTAAGCAGATGCAAATGCCTTTGACATTTTCAGTATTGCCGGTAAAATCACTGAATGAAAATTTCAGGAAAGGATTTGAAATGATTTTCAATGTGTCTATAATGTTGACATACGTGTTCAACTCGTGGGCACGAAAGAGGAGGAAATACGAGATATGAAGAAGTTTGTATCTGCGGCCTGCACCGGTCTGGTCTGCCTGTCCATGGCAGCCTGCGGATCCGGTGGCGGGACTGCCGGAACAGACAGTGGATCTGAGTCTGGCAAGAAGCGGATCACACTGGCCAAGGAAAACGATGTCATCTCCATGAACACAGCCTACGCCACAGACGGCATGTCATTTGAAATGATCGCCGCCACAGTGGACGGACTGGAAGCCATGGATGCGGACGGAAACGTTATTCCGGCCCTGGCAGAAAGCTATGACCTGTCAGACGATGAGCTGACCTACACATTCCACCTGCGGGATGCAAAATGGTCCAACGGCGAACCTGTCACCGCCCAGGATTTTGTCTTTGCCTGGAACGAGACAGTCAAGAGCCCCGAAGCGGAATACTCCTACCTGTTCACGCAGGACGGCGCCTGCATCAAGAATGCAGATGAAATCGTCTTCGATGAAAACAAGGATCTCGACCTGGCCGTCAAGGCAGTGGACGACAAGACCCTGGAAGTGCAGCTCTCCAAGAAGTGCCCCTACTTCCTGTCCCTCATGACATTCCCGGTATTCTACCCGATCAACCAGGAATTCTTCGAGGAACAGGGCGACCAGTATGCACTGACACCGGATGCGCTGCTGGCATGCGGCCCCTATGTCCTGACAGAATGGACCAAGGGCCAGAGCCTGAAGCTGGACAAGAACCAGGACTACTGGGATGCGGACAACGTGGCCATCGACGGCATGGATGTCAACATCGTGCCGGAAGTCTCCACCTCCGCGCTGGACTTCGAAAACGGCAACACCGACTGGACGAAGCTGAACTCCACGCTGGTGGACAAGTACAAGGACAACGAAGCCTATGACACCTTCCTGGAAGGCTACCTCTGGTACCTGCAGTTCAACCTGAACAACAAGTACCTGGAAAACGCCAACCTGCGCAAGGCCATCGGCACCGTGGTTGACCGCGACAACCTGGTCAACAACGTCCTGAAGGACGGTTCCATCAACATCGGCGGTTTCGTGCCCCAGGAATTCACCACCGGACCCGACGGCAAAGACTACCGTGCCACGGCCGACAAGTTCTACACCGAAGTCGGCGAAGACGGTCTGAAGGCTGCGCAGGAATACTGGGACAAGGCAAAAAAAGAGCTGGGCGTCGACAAGATCACGCTGAAGCTGCTGTACGAGCCCTCCGATCCCGCCAAGCCCGCAGCCGAGTTCATCCAGAGCGAGATCCAGAAACTGGACGGCATCACCATCGAGATGGTCAGCCAGGAAAAGGAAAACCGCATCGAGAAGCAGAAAGCCCGCGACTTTGACATCGTGCTCACACGGTGGGGCCCGGACTATGCCGACCCGACGACATACCTGAACCTGATGATCACAGGCAACTCCTACAACTATGGTGACTACCACAGCGAAGCGTATGACGCCAAAATGGAGGAAGCTGCGAATGCCGCCACGCCGGAAGAACGCTGGACGGCCCTGCAGGAAGCCGAGAAGATCCTCATGGAGGATTCTCCGGTTGTCGGTGTCTTCCAGGTCGGCGGCGCTGCACTGAAGAACCCGAAAGTCACGGGCATCGAAGACCACTCCTTCGGTGTTCCCTATATCTACAAGAACGTGAAAATCGAAGAGTAACGATCAGGGTGGATCAGAGCTGCCAGTCGGCAGCTCTTTCTTGTTATGTAACGATCAGAAAGGAAAATCATGGACAAGTCAACGATCAAGTATATACTGAAGCGTCTGGCGATTTCTGTGGTAACTCTGCTGGTGATCGTCCTGGTGCTGTTTCTGCTCATGAAAATGATGCCCGGCACCCCGTTCAACGACGAAAAACTGACAGAGACACAGAAGGCCGCCATCTACGCTGCCTATGGTCTGGACAAACCGGTACTGGAACAGTTCTGGATCTATATCTGCAACATGCTGAAGGGCGACTTCGGCATCTCCTATGCGATTCAGCGGAACATGAGCGTCTCCTCTCTCGTGGGCCCGCGGATCGGTGTGTCCTTCGGCCTGGGTATCGGCGCTGTCATCATCGGCACGATTTTCGGCATCCTGCTGGGCATTGTCGCCGCTCTGAACCGGAACACCTTCTGGGACACATTTGCCACGGTGCTGTCCGTCATCGGTGTCTCCATTCCCTCTTTCGTATTCTGCCTGCTGCTCCTGATCCTGTTTGGCGTTGAGTGGCCGGTGCTGCCTGTTCTATATAATTCCAGCAATGCCTTCCAGTCATCGATCATTCCCATGGTCGCCCTGAGCATGGGCGTCATTGCCAACGTCGCGCGGTTCACGCGGTCTGAAATGATTGAGGTCATGGGCAGTGAATACATCCAGCTGGCGGAAGCCAAGGGCATTTCCCGCCGGCACCTGATTTTCCACCACGCGATCCGCAACTGCCTGATCCCGGTCATCACGGTGCTGGGACCCATCATTGTCGGGCTCATGACCGGCTCCATGGTCATCGAGAAGATCTGCGCGATCCCGGGACTCGGGTCCCTGCTGGTCAAGGCCATCGAGGTGCGTGACTACAACGTCATCCTGGCCGTTTCCTTCCTCTACTCGGTTCTCTACATCGTCGTGATGCTGATAGTGGACGTGGCGTATGGCATCATCGATCCGCGCATCCGGCTTGGAAAGGATGAAGCATAATGGCGAAAATTGTCCGAACCCAGAAAGATCTGGATGAATTCCTGGAAAGCTACCATGTGATGCCCCAGGACTATGAACTGATTGACATTCCCACACGGTTCGATCATGACGAAGTGGCTCCTTCGAGCACGTTCATGCATGATGTGTGGGTGCGGTTCAAGTCCAACAAAGGCGCCCTGATCGGTGCGGCGGTGATCCTGGTGTTCCTCATTCTCTCCTTCTTGTGCCCGGCTGTCTCCAGATACACCTTTGACGGCGTGGATACTGCCCAGCAGTCCATGTCTCCCCGGATCCCGGGCCTGACGTGGATCCCCTGGTTCTCCGGCGGATCGGGCATTGTGCAGTATACCGGCGACTTTGCGAACACCTTCCACTACTTCGGGACAGATGTCCTGGGGCGCGATTTGTGGGTGCGGTGCTGGGAAGGCTGCCGGATCTCCCTGTTCGTTGCGGGAACCGCGGTGCTGGTCAATGTCTTCATCGGCATTCTGTACGGCATGATCTCCGGCTACTTCGGCGGCTGGGTGGATTCCATCATGCAGCGGTTCCAGGAAATCGTGAACTCGATCCCGACACTGGTCATCCTGACGCTTCTGCTGCTGGTCATGAAACCGGGCCTGTATACGATCATCGTGGCGCTGATTCTGACGGAGTGGATCGGCATGGCCCGGATCACCCGGGCGCAGGTGCTGAAGATCAAGGAACAGGAGTTCATCCTGGCATCACGTACCCTGGGTGCGTCGGGATTCTTCATCATCTTCAAGAAGGTTTTGCCCAACATCTTCGGGCAGATCATCATCATGGCGATGTTCTCGATCCCCAACGCGATTTTCTATGAAGCGTTCCTGGCCATGGTCGGCCTGGGCATTCCCGCCCCGCAGGCATCCCTGGGTTCGCTGATCAACGACGGCTTCAAGTCGATCCTTGTCACGCCGTACCAGGTGGTGATCCCTGTGATCATCCTGGGCATCCTGATGCTGTCCTTCAACATGATGGCAGACGGACTGCGGGATGCCTTTGACCCGAAGATGAAAGAGATGTAAGGAGGATATCATGGCTGACACACAACCCATTCTGAAAATCCGCGACCTGGACATCTCCTTCAAGACCGACGGAGGCAATGTCAAGGCGGTGCGCGGCGTGGACCTGGACCTGCACAAGGGCGAGACCATTGCCATCGTAGGTGAGTCCGGTTCCGGAAAATCCGTCACCACGAAAGCGGTGATGGGCATCCTGGCGGGCAACGGCACGATCAACAACGGAACAATCGAATATACCTATGCCGACATGAGCCCGGAGCGCATTACCGAGGTCCAGGAAAAGTACGACGGGGTGATCCCGGAGGGGTACCTGAAACCTGAGGAAATCAAAACGGTGGATATCGTCCAGAGCGCCCCGAAATTCATTCAGTCCCAGATCCGCGGCCGGCGCATTGCCATGGTGTTCCAGGACCCGATGACATCGCTGGATCCCACGATGACCATCGGCAAGCAGGTGATGGAAGCCATGCGCTTCCACTACAACACCCCGAAGCAGGAGGCCTGGAAAAAGGCCGTCCGTCTGCTGGAGCTGGTGGGGATCACCGATGCGGAGAAGCGGATGAAGAACTACCCGCATCAGCTGTCAGGCGGTATGCGGCAGCGTGTGGTCATTGCGATCGCGCTGTCCTGCGATCCGGAGGTGCTGATCTGTGATGAGCCCACCACGGCGCTGGACGTGACGATCCAGGCCAAGATCCTGGAGCTGATCAAGGAGATCCAGAAGAAGAAGGACCTCTCGGTCATCTACATTACCCATGACCTGGGTGTGGTGGCCAAAGTCGCGGACTATGTCAATGTCATGTACGCCGGGCGCATCATCGAGACGGGTACGGTCAACGAGATCTTCTACGATCCGCGACACCCCTACACCTGGGGTCTGCTGGCGTCCATGCCCGATGTGGATTCCAGCGATGACGAACTGTACACAATCCCCGGCACCCCGCCCAACATGCTGCATGAACCGGTTGGAGATGCCTTTGCTCCCCGGAACCGCTTTGCACTGCAGATCGATGAAAAAGTTGCGCCGCCGATGTTCGAGCTGACACCGACGCACAAAGTCGCATCCTGGCTGGCGGCACCCAATGCCCCGAAGGTGGAGATGCCGGAGGACCTGAAAAAGCGGATCAACCGCATGAAGAAGGAGGCGGATCTCAATGTCTGAACGCATTCTGGACGTCAAGGGACTCAAGCAGCATTTCCGGATCAACCGGAAATTCACGGTGAAGGCAGTGGACGGCATCGACTTTCACATCGATGAAGGAGAAACCTATGGCCTGGTGGGAGAATCCGGGTCCGGCAAGTCCACCACCGGCCGGTCCATCATCCGGCTGTACGATCCGACAGACGGCGAAATCACCTTCTGCGGGCGGGATATTTCCGGAAAGATGAGCAAGGACGACGAGCGCTTTCTGCACACAAACATGCAGATGATTTTCCAGGACCCCATGGCGTGCCTGAACCCGCGGGAAAAGGTCATGGACATCATTGCGGAGGGCCTGGATATCCATAAGCTGTACAAGACGGAAGACGAGCGCCGGCAGAAAGTCTACGACATGCTGGAGCTGGTGGGACTGTCGAAGGAACACGCCAACCGCTATCCCCACCAGTTCTCCGGTGGACAGCGCCAGCGGATCGGGATCGCCCGGGCACTGGTCATGGACCCGCAGCTGATCATTGCGGATGAAGCCATTTCCGCCCTGGATGTGTCCATCCAGGCGCAGGTCGTGAACCTGATGAAGAAGATCCAGAAGGAATACAATACAGCGTTCCTGTTCATTGCCCACGACCTGTCCATGGTCAAGTACATCTCGGACCGGATCGGTGTCATGCACATGGGCCATCTGGTGGAAACAGGCACCACGGAGGAAATCTTCCGCAATCCCATCCACCCATATACAAGATCTCTGCTGTCGGCCATACCGGAGCCGAACCCGGTGGTGGAAAAGGAACGGATCTCCCTCTCCTACGACCAGAAGGAAGCCGGTGTGGACTACACAAAGGGCACCAGACACCTGGTGGATGGCGACCACTATGTGCTGGCCACGGATGAGGAATTCGAGAAGTGGACCAGAGAGGCGGCCGGTCAGCCTGCCCTGGCCTGAGTTTCCCTGTCACACAGCCTGTCTGACAGATCCTGCGGGACCTGCCGGACAGGCTTTTTCGTGTCCTGCAGGCATGCTGCAGTCCGCAGCTGACAGGGCTGCGTTTCCCTGCCTGTCCACGGCTGTCCGAGGCAGTGTGCGACAGCAGGTATGGTAGAATCTGTGTATGGAAGAAAAACGATACCCATTCACGCAGAACCGGGAAATCTCCTGGCTGCGTTTCAATCAGAGAGTGCTGGAGGAAGCCTCGGATCCCCGTGTGCCGCTGCTGGAACGGCTGAAGTTCCTGGCGATTTTCACGAGCAACCTGGATGAATTTTTCATGGTCCGCTGCGGCTCCCTCTATGACCAGATGCTGTTCGGGCCTGACCAGGCGGATGCCAAGAGCGGCATGACGCCCAAAGAGCAGCTGCAGGCGATCTACCGGGAAGCCCGGAAGCTCTACGCCATGCGGGATGCGGTGTACCGGGATGTGAACAAGACGCTGCAGGCGCTGTACCTGGCCAATGTCTCGCGCAAGAACATGAGCCGGAAGCAGCAGAAGTCGCTGCAGCAGGAGTTCGAGCACAAGATCCTGCCGCTGCTGTCGCCGCAGATCATCGACGCCCATCATCCCTTCCCGCACCTGATTAACAAAGAGCAGTACATTTTCTGCGAGCTGCAGCTCAACAACGGGAAGAAGCGCTTCGGGATCATTCCCGTGCCCTCGTTCCTGGACCGTGTGATCCCGGTCCCCGATACCCGGGATGACTACATGCTCGTGGAGCAGCTCATTCTCCAGCATGTGGACAAAGTCTTCCCGAAATCCCGGGTGGTGTTCAAGACCATCATCCGGGTGACGAGAAATGCCGACATCAACCTGAATGACAAGGACATCGACGAAGACGAAGACTACCGGCAGTACATGAAGAAGATCCTGAAGAAGCGCAGCCGGCTGTCGGCGATCCGGCTGGAGATGTACAAATACACGAACCCGGAAGCCGTTTCGTATCTGTGCAGCCACCTGCACATCGAGCCGGAGCAGGTCTTTGTCTCTCGCGTGCCGCTGGAACTGAAGCACCTCTTCCAGGTCGTGGGTTCGGCTCCGTCCTCCCGCACGGCTCCCCTGCTTTATCAGCCCTTTACGCCGGAGACTACCACGCAGCTCGATCCGGAGAAGCCGCTCATCCCGCAGATCGCGGACCACGACGTGCTGCTGTTCTATCCCTACCAGGACATCGACCTGTTCCTGAAGCTGCTCAAGGAAGCGTCCTGGGACAAAAACGTCGTCTCCATCAAGATCACCATCTACCGCCTGGCGGACAACTCCAAGGTCGTGGACTATCTGGTGCAGGCGGCGGAAAACGGCAAGGAGGTCCTGGCGCTCATGGAGCTGCGGGCGCGGTTCGATGAATCCAACAACATCCGCATGGCCGAGCGGCTGGAAAACGCCGGCTGCACCGTGATTTACGGATTCGAGAACTACAAGGTGCACTCCAAGATCTGCCTGATCACCTACCAGAGCCACGGCCAGATCCGCACCATCACCCAGATCGGCACAGGCAACTACAACGAAAAGACAAGCCGGCAGTACACCGACTTGTCGCTCATGACCGGAGACCCGGTGATCGGGCAGGATGCCATCGCATTCTTCCAGAACATGCAGATTTCCAACCTCTCGGGGTCCTACAAGAAGCTGCTGACCAGTCCGCGGCAGCTCAAGCATGCGGTGATGGGCAAAATCGACCGGCAGATCGAGCTGGCGAAGGCCGGCAAGCCGTCGAGGATCATGCTGAAGATGAACTCCGTCACGGACCTGGACCTGATTGCCAAACTGCAGGAGGCGGGTATGGCCGGTGTACCGGTGACGATGGTGGTGCGAGGCATCTGCTGTCTGCTGCCGGGGATCCCGGGACAGACGGAAAACATCCGGATCTGCTCCATTGTCGGACGGTTCCTGGAACACTCCCGGATCTACATCTTCGGGCCGGATGAGGACATGGAGATGTACATCTCCAGCGCGGATTTCATGACCCGGAATACCGAACGGCGGGTGGAAATCGCCGCACCGGTGACCGATCCTGCCCTGCGGTCGCGGATCCTGGCGTATTTCCAGTCGCTGCTCAAGGACAACCAGAAGCGCCGGGAACTGCTCCCGGATGGCACCTACAGCCCCATTGACCTGGGCGACGGCAGTCCCTACGATTCGCAGGCTGTGTGCATCCAGAAAGCCGAAAAGGACCGGTTTGTCCCGAAACCTGCACCGGATGGAATCATGCACCGGCTGCGCAAACGGCTGAAACGGCATAGATGACAGAAGTTTTGCCGGCTTCTGTCAGAGTCCACCCGGCCGGTCTATTCACAACTTCATACAGCAAAAGCTGCGGCTTCTCTGACTGACACAAATCAGCCGGAGAAAACCGCAGCTTTTTTCGGATTGGAGAATGTGACTGGACTGGCAGGTTCCATCCACGCTGATCAGCAGGCAGGTGCCATCTGGCGCACAATGGCGGCTTTGGCATCACCCGGATACAGCCGCCGGGCACAGTCATCCAGGACCCGCTGAACAATGGCTTTGGCATCCAGTCCGTACTCCTGCATCAGCGCTTCAACACTGCCGCTTTGCCCGAACCGGTCTTCGATGGCAATGGACCGGATCTTCTGCGGTTCCCTCACCGCTTCCCGGATGGCGGACCCGATCCCTCCCGCTTTCAGGTGTTCCTCTGCAACGAACACGACTGCATACTGTATGATGATCTCATTCAGCAGATCCGTGTTCAACGGCTTGATCACCGGCAGATCGTAGACAGCGGCTTCAATACCCATGCCACTCAGCCGGTCAGCAGCAGCCAGGCATTCCCGGACCATGACACCACTGGCAATCAGCGCCACAGTTTCTCCGCTTCGCAGTTGGGGAATGGCAGCGGGATCAAAGACCGGTTCCTGTTCATACACCGGATCCACCGCCGCTCTGGACAGCCGGAGATAGGCAGCTCCCTCATATGCTGCAAGCCACTTCACCATGGCGGCGGTTTCCAGACCATCCGCAGGCTGCAGCACCATCATACCAGGGAGCATCCGCATCAGCCCGATATCTTCCAGACACTGGTGGCTGCCGCCGTCTTCGCCCACGGTGATCCCCGCATGGGTGGCGCACAGCTTTACATTGAGATGCGGATAGGCGATGGAGTTCCGGATCTGTTCATAGGCCCTGCCGGCCAGAAACATGGCAAAGCTGGAGGCAAAGGGTTTCAGTCCGGATACGGCCATCCCCGCTGCGATCCCTGCCATATTTCCTTCGGCGATCCCCACCTGTACAAACTGTCCGGGGGCCGTTTTCTGTGTTTCTCCGGTTTTGGTGGCCGGGGCCAGATCCGCATCCAGCACGATGATGTCCGGATCCTGGACCGCCAGTTCTGCCAGTGTCTGTCCAAATGCTTCTCTTGTTGCCTGTCTCATTTTCCTGTTTCCTCCAGTTGTATCAACGCTTCCTGCAGCTGCATGGCATTGGGCGCCTTGCCATGCCAGCCGGCCTGGTTTTCCATAAATGACACGCCTTTGCCCTTCACCGTGTGACAGAGAATGGCCGTCGGCCGGCTGTCAGCTTCAGCTTCCAGCACTGCCTGTTCAATCTGTTCAAAGTCGTGACCGTCGATTTCAAGGACCTGCCAGCCAAATGCCTGCAGTGCTTTGCCATACTGGTTGTCCCCGCCGATTTCGCTGACAGCCCCCGCGATCTGAAGACCGTTGAGGTCCACGAACAGCGTCAGATTGCCCAGGCTGAATTTCCCTGCTGCCATGGCCGCTTCCCAGATCTGGCCTTCCTCCAGTTCTCCGTCACCGCAGACACACCAGACCCGGCGCTCAGAACCCTTGTATCGGTCTGCCCAGGCCATGCCCACAGCCGCCGAGAGTCCCTGCCCCAGCGAGCCTGTGCTCATATCCACATCCGGGAGATCTTCCATGTTGGGATGTCCCTGTAAAGGAGAACCAAGCCGGCGCAGAGTCAGCATCTCATCCCGGGTGATGCTGTCATGCACAGCCAGCTGTGCATAGAGTGCCGGGGCTGCATGTCCTTTGGAGAGCACGAGACGGTCGCGGTCAGGCCGTTTCAGGTCAATGCGGCTGTCATACAGCCAGGTCAGGATATCTGTGCAGGAAAGTGAACCGCCAGGATGTCCGGACCCGGCTGCCGCCACCATTTCCACAATGTTTCTGCGCGCCTGCCGGCTGTGCGAGTCCAGAAGATGCATATTCATGTTTTCGATTCTCCTTTTCGTATATTTCCGTTTACACCCAGAATATACCAATTTACGAAAATTAGCGCAAGACTATTTTGCTTATTTTTCGTTTTCGGAGAAAAAGAAAAGAGGGCTCAGCTCTCTTCCAGAACGATGAAGTTGTCCGGGATATCAGGCCCGGCTGTGTCGGTCACGATCCCGTCAAACGCATCGAGATCCGCAAAACTGCAGAACCCCTTGACATGCTGCTTTGCTCCATTGATGAACAGAAACGATTTCTCCGCCAGCTCCATGGCCTTTTTCTTTACTTCTGCGGTCTCCAGCTCGGCCGTATAGGCTTTCCGCCGGTTCAGGTCGATACCCGCACAGCTCAGGAACGCATACTGGAAATTGAAGGATTCCAGCTGCGCCAGGGCAATAGGCCCCAGATTCATCTTGTACTGCGGACTGTAGCTGCCTCCGATGACAAACAGCTCTCCGTTGTCTTCCCGAAAGGAATCCACCACGATCTGACTGTGTGTGACGATCCGGATCCGCTTCCCCTTTAAATACGGGAGGATCGTGGCAAAGGTGGTCCCTCCGTCGATGAAAATACAGTCGTCTTCCTGCACCAGAGAGGCCGCATAGCGGCACAGCCGGTCCTTTTCCTGTTCGCCAACATTCTGCCTGTCATCCATGGCTTTCTCCAGGGACCGTGTCAGGATCCCCTGTGTCTGCCGGCTTTTGGCTCCGCCATGGACCCGGATGATCCGGCCCTGTTTCTCCAGTTCCCGGCAGTCGGCCCGGATGGTCGGTTCGCTGACGTGCAGCAAAGCCGCCAGATCCTTCGTGGAGACATAGCCTTTGTCATTGGTCATCGTTTCAATACGGTCAAGCCGTTCTTCTGCCATCATACTGTTCCTCCTGTGGCTGATCTGCTGTATTATCCAGACGGCTCCCGGTCACAAACATTGCGCAGACCAGCGTGTCTGTCCAGAGTTCATTGTATCGTGACTGACGGCAGTGTCCATCCCAAACGAAAATCTGCGAAAACCGGCATCGGTCAGAACCACAGCAGAACAGAGGCTGCGTGCTGACCGTCGTCAGAACTGCAGCCTCATGCAGGAGTTCGATGGCATGGACCGTGCTGTGACTATGCAACAGTGTCCATATACAGGAGAGATTCAGGGTAAGAGGTGGCGCAGCGGATCATTTCCCGGATACGCCGGCAGACTGCGGATTGCCCGCTGTCTGCCCGTAATAGGCATGAGGACCATGCTTTCTCTGGAAATGCTTCTCCAGCAGCACTTCGGGTGCCGGCGGTGTCTTTGCATTCAGCTGATAGGTGATCGCGGCCATTTTCGCCGCTTCCTCCAGGACTGCGGCATGATACACCGCCTGGACTGCATCTTTGCCCCATGTGAAGGGACCATGGTTTTTCACCAGCACTGCCGGGGTATGCTCCATGCAGATGCCGCGGCTGGCAAACGTGTCCACGATCACCTCTCCGGTATGCCGTTCATAGGCACTCTGGATCTCTTCCGCTGCCATGTCTCTGGTGCAGGGAACCGGGCCGTGGAAGTAATCTGCATGAGTGGTTCCCAGCGGCGGCAGATCCCGCCCGGCCTGGGCGAAGGCCACAGCCCAGGGAGAATGCGTATGCACGACACCCCCAATGTCCGGATCGGCCGCATACAGCGCCAGATGCGTCGGCAGATCTGAACTGGGCCGCAGGGTTCCTTCCACCACATTGCCCTCCAGATCTGTTACGACCATATCCTCCGGCTGCATCGTTTCATAGGGGATACCGCTTGGCTTGATCACCACCAGGCCGGTTTCCCTGTCAATGGCGGAGACATTGCCCCAGGTGAAGAGGACCAGTCCCAGTTCCTTCAGCCGCAGGTTCTCCTTCCAGACCGTCTGTTTCAGTTTCTCAAGCATTCTGCAGTCCTGACTGCACTTCCGTTTCTTCCACGGTATTCTGCACTGCCTGGGCTTTGGCCCGGCGTGCTGCCCTGCGGGCTTCTCTCTGACGCTGTTTTTCGTCTTCCTGTGCCTTTTCCGCCTTTTCCTCTTCCAGGATCCGCTTGCGGTTCCAGACTGCCAGGGCAATCGTGGCCACAACCACCAGCGTTACCCAGATCCAGCCGTGGTTGACTGCCTGCACCAGCAGCCAGGGAATGGGGTTCGAGCCATAGTCAATGCTGGAAATCAGGTTGGCACCTTCCGGGATTGGGAAATGACTCGCTGCAGCCGCGCTGGTGAACAGCGGCGCAAGACTGGTGCCGATCATGAGACCCATGCCCATGACCACCACGCCAATCACGAAGGTCCGGAAGAAATCCCCTTTGGTCACCGCCACGATCAGCGGGAACTGGAAGCAGATGCCGCACAGGCCCACCAGAGGCAGGAATTCGTTGCCGGGAAGAATCACAGCCAGCAGCAGTGTGACAGGAACCATGATCACGGACATGGCCAGAACCACCGGATGCCCGATTCCCGCCGCGCAGTCCAGCCCGATATACACCTTCCGGCCGGCGAATCTCTTCTGGATGATGGACTGAATGCCCTCGGACACCGGAATGATGCCTTCCATCAGAATGGCAGCCATTTTCGGGGTGATGACCAGGACCGCCGAAACCGTGACACCCATGACCAGAATCTGTGCGACTTTATCCGAGGTGGTCAGATCCGGCATGAACGCGAATCCGGCAACGCCCAGCAGCAGGCCGACAATGAGACCCAGAATGGCGGGATCCCCGAACAGGCCCATCTTTTTGTTGATGGCCTGCTCATCCAGATGGATTTTATTCAGGCCCGGTACTTTGTCCATGGCTTTGTCCATGACCCAGGCAATGGGCACGAAGGAAGCAGCCAGACCATGCGGGAAGGTCACGCCAGGCAGTCCCAGCACTTCTTCAGTTGCCTTGGCCATGCGGTCGGCAATCACCATGATCACCACCATGTTCACCGAAGCCAGGATCAGGGACAGCACCATGTTCTGCGTCAGGGCATAGACGATGGAACCGGAGAAGGCGAAGTGCCAGAAATCCCAGATGTCCACATCCACGGTCTTTGTTGTCTTGGTCAGCAGCATGATCACGTTGATCAGGATCCCCAGGGGGATCATCGTCACACCCACGGCTGTGCCGAAGGCAATGGCTGATGCACTGGGCCATCCCACGTCAATGACCGTCAGGTTCAGGCCGAACAGCTCGACCATGTTGTTGACAGCCGGCTGCACCACATCCGTCAGGATGGTCACTGTCGCATTCAGGCCAATGAAGCCGATGCCTACCAGCAGGCCGCCCTTCAGGGCCCGCAGAAACGGCACCCGGATGCACAGGCCAACGATCAGCATGATGATGGGCATCATGACCGTGGGGCCAAGATCGATGATGAACTGAATTGCATTGGTTACGACAGACATGTGGTTTCTCCCTTCACACAGTGGTCCAGAAGATTGGCAATCACTTCCGGATCGGTTTCCCGGCTGAGCCGGTCCATAAGCTCTCCATCGCCGAAACGGGCCATGAGCCCGGACAGCAGCGGCATCTGGTCTTTTTTGTCCTTGACCAGGAGCAGGAAAATCATTTCCGCATCCACCGGATCCCCGGAGCACATCTCCTGGAACGCCAGCGGGTTTTTCGGGCGGACAAAGACCAGCCCGGGTTTTTCGATGTATTCACTGTCGGTATGCGGAATCGCCAGCTGGTGCCCCGGTACCTTCAGGCCCGTGGGAAACTCTTCTTCCCTTCGGCACACCGCTTCACGGTAGTCCTCATTGACATAGCCGTTGTCCTTCAGCCAGCTGCCCATGGTGTGAAACAAGTCATCGCGGCTGCTGAAGTCCGCATCCAGAAATACAAGACTGGTATCCATGATCACAGCCCCAGAACGTCCAGGATCTCATCCACACAGTCATCCATGCCGATCTGTGTAATGAAAGGCAGTCCAAAGACAACCGGAGTCCCGTAGTTGCCCTGAACACGGGATGTGGTCACCACCACGTCGTAGCTGCCGGCGTTCATGGGCAGGTCCGCCACCGAACACTGTCCATAGGTGACCTGGTCCTTCAGCCCTTCCTCTTCCAGTTTTGCCTGCAGTTTCTGAAGAGCCACTGTGCTGGTGCAGACACCTGCGCCGCAGGCCACAAGTATTTTCTTTTTCATAATGTATCCTCCTTGTCGAAGGCATCCTTCAGCAAATCCGGATGCCGGGTCTGTATCATGGTCCGGATCAGCGCCGGTGAAGCCAGGCGCCTGTAGAACCGGAGAAAAAATCCGTTTTCCTTTCGCAGAAATTCGTGACTGACGGCAATCATGCAGACCACCTGCACGGGACCGAATTCCCAGAGGACCGGTTCTGTGAGAATGGCCACAGCCACCGCCGGCTGTCTGACAGTGCCTTCCATACAGTGCGGCACCGCCACCATATTGCCGATTTCCGTGGTGCCCAGGGATTCCCGCTTCGCAAAGGATTCCCTGGCTGTTTTGTCGATCCATCCCTGCCGATACAGCTGTTCTGACAGAAAAGCCAGAATCTCTGACCGGCTGTCCAGGTTCAGGTCCGGGAAATACAGAGAGGGATGGAACAGTGACTGCACCGGTACGGCAAACTGTGTCTTTTTCAGATAGTCCGTGATGACCGCCATATCCCTGTCTGTCATGAGGGGCGTGATCTGCAGCCAGGGCAGCGTCACTTCCCGCGGCAGTCTGACCGTGGACAGGATCAGATCGGCATCTTCCCTGGTCAGTCCCGCCGCCTGCCGGATCGTGAAGGTGCCGGTGACATCCAGGTCCTGCCCAAAGCGCTCGCTGATCCTGGCCAGCAGCAGAAGGCTGGTTCCCATCCCGGTGGTGCATACCACAGCGGCTTTCTGCCGGGATTTGCGGCTGTTGCCTGTTCTCACCAGAGAACCTCCGATGTGCACCGCCAGAAAACCGATCTCCGTCAGCGGGAACCGGCACCCCAGCATCTCCTGAAGACCGGTCGCCGCCAGCTGGGCGATTTCCATGGCATAGGGATACTGAGAGCGGATTTCCTTGAGAATGGGATTGTCGATCACCATGCCATGGTGCAGTCTGACCAGTACCACGCTGAGATGCGCCGTCAAGCCGTTCAGCAGCACGGGATCTGCCGCCAGCTGCGTTCCATAGAGTGCATCGGCATCCTGCAGTGTCGTTTTCAAAGCAGACAGAAGCATCCGGTATTCCTCTTCGTCGATGTGCAGGGCACCGGACTGTTTCTGCGCCGCGATGTGCCACGCCAGGTTTTCCGTTTCCCCAAGGGGGAATTCCAGAGACCAGATGCTGCCGGCTGTCTGTGTCATGGCGCTGGCCAGCTGCCAGAGGTCCTGCGGCACGGTATCAGTGTCCGTCAGGACCCGGCCAGAGCGGATCCGGCTCGCCGCGATCTTCAGATGCAGCAGCAGATTCTGGATCCCGTATTCATCCAGACAGGCACCTTCTGCTTCCAGCAGATCCCGGATCCTGTCCGAGAGCAGCTGTGTAGAAGCTTCGTCAAATCCGAAATCCGGTCTGATCTTCCCGGATCTTGTCCAGTAAATCAGGCAGTTCCGGATCTGTTCCTCCGGTCCGCTCAGCCGCAGTCCTTCACTGCAGCGGGTCAGTGTCAGGTGGAATGGTTTCAGTTCATTTTTCAGAACATTCAAATCGTTTTTGACAGTGGATTCGCTGATGTACAGCCGGTCAGCCAGAGACTGTACCGTGGCGGTTCCGTTCATGAGAAACCACGTGGCGAGCCAGTCCACCCGCTGGGCCTGTGTGTCAGGGATCCCGGTCTGTGATTCAAACAGCGCATTCACTGCATCGCGGGAAGGAACATCCAGGACAAACGTCCCTTTGTGAATCTTTACCGAACTGTCCGCATCCTGCAGGAGTTCATTGAGACGGATCAGGTCTCTGCGGATCGTCTTTTCGGAAACATCCAGTGCCAGTGCCGCTGCGTCCAGCCGCATGGGTTTCGGGGAACTGTCCAGCAGTTTCCACAACCTGGCCATTCTGTTTTCCGTCTGGTTGTTCATCTCGGTTCCTCCTTTGACACATGCATTATCACAGGAAATCGCTTTCAAAAACAGACATGATTTGTCTGTCTGGCGGGACAGAAACTGTCCCGGTTCGCGCTCCTGTCGATGCAGGAAATCAAGGCCGGTTTCCTGGTCTCACAGATTCCCGGCGAAAAAAAGACCATGGACTTTCTTCCATGATCCTCTTTGTGTATTTGTCTGCAGCTGGAATTATCCGGTTACTGCCTGTTTGTCAGTCTGGCAGCTGTCCGACCAGCTCCGGCAGCTGCATCAGCTGGCTGCAGTCTGCACCATCCGTTCCATCCTTGCGAAACCACAACGCATGCATCCCTGCATCTCTGGCACCCCTCACATCCGCTGACAGGGAATCTCCGATCATCACCACCTGATCCGGCTTCAGATCCGGCAGAATTTCCCGCATCCTGTTCATGACATAGTCATAAAACTGTGCTGCCGGCTTGTTCGCTCCGGCCGCTTCCGAGGTAAAGATCCCCTGCAGATACCGATCCAGCCCGGCCAGATGCAGTCTGGTTTCCTGCTGCCTCTGACGCCCGTTGCTCGCTGCATACAGAATAAACCCCTGATCAGACAGGTCCTTGAGGACCTGCGCGGCGCCGGATACCGTTTCATGGGTCGTATCCAGCGCCCCGTGAAATGCCTGCTCAAAGGCCTGCCCATCCGCATCGATCCCAAGCCTGGCGAAGATGCGGTTCCAGCGGATCTGCCAGAGCTGTCGCAGCGTCAGCTTCTCTGCCTCGATCTGCTGCCAGAAACCGGCATTCATCTCCTGAAACGTGTCAAACAAAGACCGTGACCAGGGAACGCCAGTGACCTGACAGGCCTGCACCATGGCTTTGCTGGCACAGGCATCAAAATCCAGCAGGGTGTCATCCACATCCAGCAGGATCACACGGATGGACCTGCTGTCTGCTTTATCTGTCATTGTCCTGACAGACCGCTTTCTACATCAGTTCCTGGATCCAGTCGATGGCCTTTAGACTGGCATTGTCCAGCTTGTTGTGCTCGAACGCCTCGCCCTCTTCGATATCCAGCTCCGGATAATGGGTCTTGAGATCGTCCACCGAGTGCTGCATCCCCGATCCATCGTTGATGACAAACGGAATGATCCGCTTGCCGATCAGCGAGCCGTCCTTCATGTGTTCATCCAGAAACGAGAAGACCGGCATCGGGGCCGTGCCGCACCAGTTGGGGAATCCCAGAATGATGGTCCGGTAGGGTTTCACATCAATGGAAGGTCCTGCCAGGGCCGGCCGGGCATCCATGTCCTTATCCCGCTGCGCTTCCTGGACCACGATGTTGAAGTCCTTCGAATAAGGGTTCTGGGGCCGGATCTCATACAGGTCCGCACCCGTCACGCTCGCCAGGTTTCTGGCAGCATCCGCCGTGGCGGATTTTTTCGGGTCGTTGCCGGAAAAAAAGACAACCAGTGTATCGTTCATTGATTGATTCCTCGCTTTCAACACACCCATTATAGGCTTTTTCCGTCTGTGATTCACGGAAGGCAGACTCCGGCGCGCTCCTCTCACCATGCCGATGGTGGCCAGACTGCCGACGGTGGCCTCACTTTCTGCACCTCAGATGGAACAGTGTATGAGAACCCGAGATATCTGGCCAGAAGCGGAAGGAAGCTCAAAAGAGAACAGAAAAAGCTCTCCCGCAGGCAGAAAGGTTCCAATCGATATAACAGACAGAGACAGAAAGTGAACCGTCTGCATGCGAAGGTCCGGCACCAGAGACAGGACCAGATCCACAAGATGACGACCGGAATGACGGAAAGATACGATGAGAGCGTGATAGAGGACCTGAATGTGAGCGGGATGGTCAAAAACCATAAGCTGGCCAGATCCATCTGTGATGCAGGGTTCCATCAGATCCGTCGGATGCTTGAATACAAATGGGCCCAGAAAGGCAGGAAGCTTTCAGTCACCGATTGATTTGAGCCTACATCAAAAAAGTGCAGCCATTGCGGGGAAGTGAAAACCAAACTTGCCCTGAGAGACCGCACATATGTGTGTGAAGCCTGTGGAATGGTCATGGATCGTGACCAGAACGCAGCGATCAATAGACTGGCCGCCGGGAGTGCCCCGGAGGCCGAAAACGGACGTGGAGAGGATGTAAGACCGGCATCATTGGCAGACTTCTGTGAAGCGTCAACCAGCCAAAGACTGGAGCTGTCCCTGGCAACGGGGGCATGAACACCAAAACAAACTGGTTTTCAACGGAATTCAAGCAATGGCAGTCCTGATGCAAACGGAGAGCCCAGGCTTACATCCGCTCAGAATCGCCCGTCAGACTGCATCTCCCTGACAGGTGCAAAGGTTGCCGCAGGATCTCTGGCAGAACTCACCGGAAAATTCAGTGAAGATTCCGGATATCCCGTTCTGAACGTTACATCCTGCACAGTTTTACAGATTACAGGAGGTGCCATCTCTGGTCCGGAAAACGTCACCAGACCAGATGATATTCCCCACCTGTCCAAAGGCAGCAACAACGATGCCCTGACTGTTGGAAGCCTTAAGGCAGCTGCCAGTGGGTATACATATACCTTCAATGTGGATTCCTGTGAACTGATTCAGAGTCTGCAGGCTGATACCCAAAATTCGAAGCAGAACTTCTGAAAACCAGGAGGCGGCATTCACTGCCTCCTGGTTTCCTTTCCCGTTTTCCTGGAAAATGCCCGGCAGTTTCCTGCAGATGTGGGTTTGCATGGTGTGGATCTGTCCGCCGATGGTCATGACTGCCACTGTGCCCACATGTCCCGAGTCACTGGGATTCTCTGAATCCCCCTCCCCACCTCTCATTCCAGGCACGCCAAAAAGCTGCTTGCAGCCCCTTCATACGGAAACTGTATGCAGCCTTTTCTGTCATTTTCGCAGTCTTTCAGCCAGCATCGGCATCGGCATGAGAAGGTGTCTTATCTTGCAGACACCACCTGGGCGCCAAAGGGCATGAGTGCCAGCTTGGCGAATTTGAAGCACTGAAGACCCAGCGGAATGCCAATGATGGTCACACACAGCGCCAGTCCGTTGAGGACATTGCCCAGTGCCATTTCCAGGCCTCCGAAGATCAGCCAGAGAAGATTCATGAGAAATGACACACCGCCGCCGCTGTAGACAATGGTTTTGCCAAAGGGAAAGGCCACGAATGATGCGAACTTGAAGCACTCCGTGCCAATGGGAATGCCCACAATGGTGATGCACCAGACAAGACCCACGAAGATCCAGCCAAGGGCCATCCACAGGCCGGCGAAAAGAAACCAGAATATATTGGCGATCGATGACACGAATATCACTCCTTCAAAAGCAGACCATCACACGCTGCATCAGCCTGTCGGATGTCTGTTTTGTACACCAGCTACGATACCACCATCAGGACATCAGACGGGTTATGAGACAAGGCATTTGTGTCAATCACAGACCATGACTTCGCTCAGTCCGGGATGTACAGTGCGGCAGTCCGGACTTGCGGAACCATTCAGAAAAGGGCCACAGTCTGGTTGCAGCCGTACTGTGGCCTGTGTCTGCCTTATATGGGACTGCGCCTTAGCGCTTCTTTCCTTTTCCCGGCCTGCGTCCCGGTTTCATACCCGAGAAACCACCCGGGCGTCCATGCCCCTTCACCGGTCTGGCCGGCCGTCCTGCCACTGCCGATTTCTTCGAAGGATACTTTCCTTTTTTGATCCCCCGATACGTCAGCAGACACACCGTCTCGATGTGATCCGTGTTCGGGAACATATCCACGGGATAGATCGTATCCGTCAGATAGCCGAAGCGTTTGAACTTCACAAGATCCCGTGCCTGAGTTCTCGGATCGCAGGAAATGTACAGGATCTTCTTCGGCTTCAGACCGCAGGCCGCTTCAATGAAGGCCTCAGTTGTTCCCGCCCGCGGGGGATCCAGCACGATCGCATCAAACGAAGAATGGAACTTTCTGGCCTCCAGCATGAACTGCGTGGAATCCATGGCCACAAACCGCGCATTGCGGATGCCGTTCTGCCTGGCATTGTAGATGGCATTCTTCACCGCATCCTTGTTGATCTCCACACCCGTGACCTCGCTGCAGGCATCTGCCAGCGTCAGCCCAATGGTGCCCACACCACAATAGGTGTCCAGGACCTTGTCCGCCGGCTGCAGGTCCAGCAGCTGCTTCGCCAGTCCATAGAGCTTCTCGCACTGATCATGGTGGATCTGGTAGAAGGCACTTGCCGTGAAGGAAATCTTCAGACCACAGAGTTCGTCCGTGATCATGCCATTGCCATACAGCACAATGGACTCATCCTGCAGCACCACACTCGTGTCCCGGGGATTGATGTTCTGGATCACCGTCTTGACCTGCGGGAACTCCTTCACCAGGGCATTGACGAAATTCCGGCGCCCCGGGAGCTGTTTCGAGCTCGTGACGAGCACCACCATCACCTCACCGGTTTCCTTCGCCCACCGTAGCAGCACATGGCGCAGGATACCGGTCCCGGTGTGTTCGTTGTAGAGCTCATACTTCATGCCGGAGACCGTCTTTGTGATGAAGTCAATGATTTCATTCAGCAGCTGCGGATGCATCGCACAACCGCTGGTGTTGATCACCCGGTGACTCTTTGGCGCATACAGCCCGCTGTAGATCTTCTTGTCTTTGTCCTTCGCAAATCCGACAATCACCTTGTTCCGGTACCCGATGGCACTCTGCGCCATGATTACCGGCTCGACCTTCACCGAAAGATTTGCGTTTTTCATGATATCCGTGACCTGTTCCTGCTTCAGTTTCGCCTGTTTGACACTCGGCACCGACAGCAGCGAACAGCCGCCGCATAATTTCTGTACATTGCATCGCATGGGATGACACCTCTGTTTCCTCATTGTTCTCTCTGCAACCCCGGTCAGCAGGCCGATGGATGCAGACAGCATGCAAGATCCCGGAACCGCTGCAGATTTCACCGCCTGCAGGAACCGGACTCTGTTTCATTATAAAAGCTGGCAACACCAAATCCCCATGGTTTGAACCACGCGTTCCGCTTCAGTCTGTTTCCAGTCCGGCAAACGGCACGACTTCCCGGGGGGGTGCCGGATGATCCGACAGGTGTTTTTCCATCCACACCATGTCATACCAGCGTCCGAACTTATAACCGCATTTCTCAAATCGTCCCACCAGCCGATATCCCAGGTGCGCATGAAAGTGCATGCTGTTGTCATCCAGCCAGGGATCTTCCACCCCCGCCTGCGGTACTCCGATGCAGGCATTCAGATTGATGATCCCCTGTTTTCGCAGCACATCCTCCAGGGCTTTATAGAGCCGACGTCCCAGTCCCTGGCCTTTGACTGACGGGTGCAGATACACCGTGGTTTCCACCGCCCAGTCATAGGCCCGGCGCTCTTTGAAGGCCCCGGCATATGTATACCCCAGCAGAAGACCGTCTTTCTCTGCCACCAGCCAGGGATAGCGTTCCATCGTCCGCAGGATCCTGCCCCGGAACTCTTCCTCCGTCGGCATTTCCCACTCAAAGGTGATCGCCGTATGCTCCACATATGGACGGTAGATTTCCAGCAGCTCCCTGGCATCCTCCGGCTTTGCCCTTCGAATTCTGACCATAGTCTTTCCTTTCCTGTCCCAGCCGATCCCGGAAACCAGGTATGGCTTTCCTGACCGGCAGTCACCTTATCAGGATAGGACGGATTGGTGACACTTTCCACACAAATATGGCTGTTCCCCTCAGGAACAGCACTGTCCGGACCCTCCAGGCCGATGGTGGACCCCCGGTCTCCCTCGCTGCTTCCTGTTACTGCTTCCTGCCGATATGCACCCTGCAGCCCTGACAGCAGACAACAAAAAAAGCGATGGGTCAGGATGCCAGCTGCAGGGCCTGGTGGACCATCGCCTGGGGATTCATCATGGCAAAATCCATAGGCTGAATCACGCCTGTACGCCGCCGCTGTTCTTTGGGCAGCTGGTGGAAAGCCGCCGACGCCTGCGGGGCATACAGCACCACATCCGCTTCCCGGCTTTTTTCCGGTGCAAATACCGCCGCACAGGAATCCGCCTCGATGTTCCACCCATGCTGGGCAGCCATTTCGTTGATCGCGTGCGCGGCAACCGAGGAGGAGAGGCCGGAGCTGCAGATGATGAGCAGCTTCATGGGATGGCTGGTCTGCATGAGCCAGTTGTCACGGACATCCTGCCGGTGCAGGGCTTTGAAGAAGGCATGGATGTGATCGAGAAACAGGATCGCATCATCGCCGTCAAAGTGGGCCCAGAATCCCAGAGCCGGGATTTCCATTTCCACGATGTGACCTTCCCATAGGCGGATGAACCCGCAGGTCCCGTCGCTGACAAACCATATTGACTGCATTGTTTCACAGAACAGTGCACCTGGCAAATGGCGGACCTGGTCGAAGGTCGCCCTGGCCAGCGCACTGGTATAGTCGTGTTTCATGATGCCTATCTTACGAATTTGGGGCAGTCTTGTCTATACATTTGCACACCTGTTCAGCCAAGTGAATACAGATATCGCAGAGAAAGCGCTGACAGTCAACCGTGCTGGCTGGGCTGCCAAAGGCAGCCCATCAGCTCCGTTGGCTGTAACCGATTGATGATGAAGAGTCGCAGGTGAGAGTTATCCGGGTTTCAGATTGTGTGAGGTGTATCTTGCTCATGCCTGTATCTGAAATCAGAGCACAGCACTATTCTGCACATTTCGCCTTCACTTTAGAACATTCCACTTCATCCTAAAGCGGCGAAACGGGCCGGCAGGACCTCCTGCCGACCCGTATTGGCCGCTTTATGCGATCAGTTCCGTGACTTTTCTTGCATAGTCAATGGGATCCTTGACCGGGAAGCCTTCGATCAGCAGCGCCTGGTCATACAGCACCTCGGTGATGGCCTTCGCCTTCTCCGGATCGCTCTGCCAGGTGTTCTTCAACAATGCGAAGATCTTCGAATCCGGGTTCACTTCCAGGATCCGGTCTGCCTTCAGCGGCGGCATGCCGGAATCCTGCTGTGCAGCCATCGCCGCATAGACTTTCTCCATCTCGAACGACAGCCCGTTGCCGGCCACCAGCATCACGGGATCATCGGCGAGTCGCGCGGACAGACGTACCTCGGATACCTCCGGCAGGGCCTCTTTCATGAACGAAAGCAGGTCCTTGTTCTCCTCCGAAGTCTTCTCCAGCTGTTCCTTTTCTTCCTCGCTCTGAAGATCCAGGTCGGCTGAAGAAGCATTGGTGAAGGGGTGATCCTTGTACTGACCCAGCGTCTGCATCACGAACTCATCCACTTCAGCCGTAAGGATCAGTGCCTGGTAGCCCTTCTTCTGCAGCGACTTCACGACCGGCAGCTTCGCAGCCGCTTCGGTGTCCTTCGCCGAAACATAGTAGATGTCCTTCTGGTCCTCCGGCATCGCAGACACGAATTCCTGCAGTGTGACGAGCTTTCCGCCATCTGTCGTATAGAACAGCAGCAGGTTCTCCAGCTTGTCACGGTCAGCCCCAAAGGAAGAGTAGATGCCGAACTTGATGTCCAGCCCGAAGTTCTTCCAGAACTTCTCGTACTGCTCCCGGTCCTTCGCCAGCATCGCACCCAGTTCATTGAGCACCTTGCGCTCGATCCGGTTTTTGATCAGACGCAGCTGGTGGTCGTGCTGCAGCATCTCACGCGAAATGTTCAGGGACAGATCCTGCGAATCCACGAGCCCCTTCACAAACCGAAGATACGGCGGCAGCAGCTCCTCGCAGTGGTCCATGATGAACACACCCCGGGAGTACAGCTGCAGACCCGGTTTGTAGTCCTGGGAATAGAATCCGTCAGGCACGCGACTCGGGACGTACAGCAGCGCCGTGAAATCCACGTTGCCTTCCACATTGAAGAAAATCGTCTTCATGGGATCCGTGAAGTCAAAGAAGTGCTGTTTGTAGAACGTCGACAGCTCTTCCTCCGTGACCTCCGCCTTCGGGCGTTTCCACAGCGGCACCATGGAATTCAGGGTCTTTTCCTCCGGCACGGTCTTGGTCTCGCCATCCACTTCCTGCGTGGTCTCCACCGTCATGCGGATGGGGTAGCGGATGTAGTCGGAATACTTCTTCACCAGATCCTGCACACGGTAGCTCTGCAGGTATTGCGAGTAGTCCTCCTGGTCGTCATCTGCTTTCAGGTGCAGCACCAGCATGGTGCCCCGTTCTTCCTTGTCACAGGCCTCGATCTCATAGCCATCGGCTCCCTGGGACTTCCATTCCCAGGCCTCTTCGCTGCCCGCCGCGCGGGTATAGACCGTGACTTCATCGGCCACCATGAACGCCGAGTAGAAGCCGACACCGAACTGGCCAATGATATCCGACTGGTCCTTGTCCTGTTTCTTCAGCTCTTCCTTGAATGCCAGGGTGCCGCTCTTGGCGATCGTGCCCAGGTTTTCCTCCAGTTCTTCCTTCGTCATGCCGATGCCGTTGTCGCTGATGGTCAGCGTGCGGTTCGTTTCATCGAGTTCGATCCGGATCCCGAGGTCTCCGGGTTCCTCGTGGTGCTCCAGCGCCCAGTGATAGTACTTGTCAATGGCATCCGAAGCATTGGAGATCAGCTCCCGCAGGAAGATCTCCTTGTGTGTGTAAATGGAATTGATCATCAAATCCAGCAGCCGCCGGCTCTCCGCCTGAAATTCTTTTTTCTCAGCCATGATTGTCACCTCCATGATGTGAGTCAGTATACACCTGTTTTTGGCATATTCAAGTGTTGAGTGCCAAACGGGTGTTCCTCACCTAATTGTATCCCGGCAGAACATGGGTCCGATGCCTGATGCCCGAAGAGAGCCACTGCGAAAAAGCCGGCTCCCTGTCAGAAACCGGCGGGGTGTCAGGGCCGGCAGATCCGGTCCCTTTTCCTCTTCCTTATTTCCCTTCTGTTTCCCGCAACACCCTGGTGACGATCCGCCAGTCATCCTCCGACTGCTCCTTTGTATGGCCTGTATATTCCCCCATATAGGGCTGGAATCCCAGACGGCTGTAGAGCTTGATGGCGCCGTAGCTCTGGGACTGCGTGGATAGATACAGCGGATACTTCTCCGGCATCCCATCGTATTCCTTCGCCAGCGCCGTGATGATGGACTTCGCCAGACCCCGGTGCTGGTGGTTCAGGCCAGTTGCCACCCAGTGCAGGCGCAGGCGGTCCGGGAAATCGTGTCCCGGGAACAGACCGGCGGTCGCCGCCAGGTCACCTTCTGGTCCCAGAACAAACCGGAAGTGTTCCCGGAGCATCTCCGGGGCCTCGTTCATCATTTTGTCCCACTGCGCCAGTCCCGCCTCCTGGTCAGGCACGAGCCCGGTTTCAACCATCAGTGCGGCCCAGGGCTGGCGGAAGGATTCCCGCCAGGGGGCATACGTGTAGCCTTCGTGCAGCGGTGTTTCCGTGTGGATCGTATTGCGGGGCAGGACCATGAGGACCTTGGTAAACGGTATATTGGTATCACATATTGTCATGCTCTGATTGTACCAGCCGCCAGAGGCCCCTGTCACCGGCAATTCTGGACAGGAGCCCTGAGGTTCGGGATGCCGATGGTAGCGGGTACACTCAACTCCATGACCGTCCCCGGCTGATCATCCCGGAAACACGAGAAATCCGGAAGGACCGCCACGAAAAAAATCTGAAAAACCGTAAAAAACAATTGTTATATCATTTAATGCTGTGCTATTATGCCTTCGGAGGAATTAAGAAATGAACACTGAAGCACTTACCGAAAAAACACTCGCGGCGATGTTTGACCACACGCAGCTGGCAGCGGATGCCACGGAAGAAATGATGAAGAAGCTCTGTGACGAAGCACGGGAAATCGGAACCGCCATGGTGGCCATCAACCCGTACTGGGTACCGTTCTGCAAGGAACAGCTCAAGGGCACGAGCGTTCATGTTGGCGCAGCCATCGGCTTCCCCCTGGGTCAGAATACTCTGGCAACGAAACTGTTTGAAACCCGCGATTCTCTGGAGGAAGGTGCGGATGAGATTGATTACATGATCAACCAGAGCAAGGTGAAGGCCGGCGACTGGGACTATATCGAGAAGGAAATGCGGGAGATCACAGAAATCTCTCATGAATTCAATGCCCCGTGCAAGGTGATCTTCGAGAACTGCAACCTGACAAAGGACGAGATCCGGAAAATTGCGGAGATTGCGAAGAAAGTCGGCATCGATTATGTCAAGACGAGCACCGGCAAAGGCAAAGGCGGTGCGACGGTGGAAGACGTGAAGCTGATGAAGGACACGGTGGGCGACACCTGCAAGGTGAAGGCTGCCGGCGGCATCCGTGACTGGGAGACATGCAGGGCCATGATCGAAGCAGGCGCCGAACGGATCGGGACCTCTTCTTCCCTGAAGATCCTCGAGGAATTCAGACGCTCTCGTGAACAGTAGTTTGAAGGACTGCTGTTCACTGCAGCTTCTGTAAAGTTCGCGCTCTGTTTCGGGGGTGAGGCAAAATGCCGGACTGTGGCTCGATCCATCCGGCCGTACCATCATCGGCAAGATCTGTATGAGCGCGTCCGATGGTATCCCGGGATATCTATCGTTGATTACACGCATATCGCAAGAAAGGAATGCAATGAGATGAAACCGCTGATTCTTGGCAGTCTGCATGATTACACGATCTGGGGAGCAGACAACATTTCGAAGGCCCGTGGCGAGGACAAGGCGTATGGGACGTGGTGGGAGGTTTCGGCTCACCCGTACTGTCAGTCGCCTGTCCTGAACATGCCGGGCAAAAACCTGCTTGAGGTGATTGAGGAGAATCCGGAGGAGGTCCTGGGACCGGGGCTGGGTCTGCATGAAATGCTGCGTCTGGCATGGCTGGACACGAAGGACCGTCTGTCGATCCAGGTGCATCCGCAGGATGACAATGCGCCGGAGGGAGATTTCGGGAAGTCGGAATCCTGGTATGTGCTGGATGCCAAACCCGGTGCAACGCTGGTGGCTGGCACAAAGACAACGGATGCGGATGTCATCCGGCGGGCCCTGGAGGACGGGACGCTGGATGAATATCTGGTAAAATGGCCTGTGAAGAAGGGCGACTTCATATACATTCCGTCAGGGATGCTTCACGCACTGGGGGCGGATATCACGGCAATCGAAGTGGGAACCAATTCCAACACCACGTACCGGTTCTATGACTATGGCCGGACAGATGCCCGGGGCAATCCCCGTCCGCTGCATTTGAAGGAGTCTTTCGAGGTCACGGATTTCTCCCTGAAACCGGTCTTTGTGCCGGGATCGAATGAAGACCATGTTCTGGCGGATGCACCGCAGTTCACGGTCGTGGAGCGTTTCATTGGCGATGAACCGGTGGAAATCGAGACTGGTGAGACGTATGTGGTTCTTTCCAATGTGGGGGAGAACACGGATGTGATCTGGAACGGTGAAGCGTTCCCCCTGAAGGCGCTGTCCAGCATCGTGGTTCCCTGGAGCGCCGGCAAAGTGACATTGAAGAACGCACATGTTCTGGAAAGCAGGCCCAAAAAATGAAAACAATTCTGGTGACAGGCGCCAATGGATATCTGGCAAGCTACTGCCGGATGCTGAACAGTGACAAATTTCACTGGATCTGCATGACGCGAAAGGATGCGGATCTGTCGGATCCCGAGAGTGTGAAGAAATACCTGGAAACGGTGAAATTCGATCTCTGTTTCCACACGGCTGCGAATGCAACGACAGCCCTCTGTGAGGAGAATCCGGATCTGGCACACAAGATCAATGTGGAGAGCACGCAGATGATCATCGACGCGTGCCGGAAGCAGAATGCCCGGCTGATTTTCTCGGGTACGGAACAGTCCTTCAACGGCAAAGTCGAGCACGGTCCCTTCCGGGAAGATGAGCCGATGAATGCCGTCACGGTGTACGGGCAGAACAAGGCCGAATGCGAGGGTCTGATCGAGTCCCAGCTGACAGACTATGTCATCCTGCGGTATTCCTGGATGATGGGTCTCTCCTTCCCGGGGATCAAGGCAAGTCCGAACATCATCGCGAATGTGATGAATGCTTTGCTGCACGAGACACCGACGCTGTTTACCTGCAACGAGAAGCGGTGCATGACGTATGCGAAGCACCTGGCCGAACAGTTTGTGCAGATCACCGAGCTGCCCACGGGTGTCTATCACATAGCCGCGGACAACGACAAGACCACCTACGAAAGTGCGGTCTATGTAGCCCGACAGCTGGGTGCCAGCGAAGAGGCCATCAGCCGGCTGATCCTGCCCAACCATGACCGGTACGCAGACCGCTTCCGCGACTACCGTCTGGATGCTTCCAAAGCTGCATCCCATGGACTGCATTTTGGCACCTTTGACGAAAATGTCGCCGAAGTGCTCAGGGACTTCAACTGGAAGAAATAGCCTGCCGGTCTGCCTCATTCAAAAACGGACTGGCACTTGCTGACGACTGGCTGAAACAAACACTGCTTTTCGGGCCGGACTTCCCGGCAGTGCATGCAGCTATCGGTTTTTGACACAGGGCAGTTCGGCTGGAAAAGAAAGGTTTGATTGTATGTCTCTGGTGGAATACGGAGAAAAATACTACAGGGAAGGCGGCTACAACTGTGCGGAATCCGTGCTGCATGCCGCCAATGAATACTATGGTCTGGGTCTACATGAACACGATATGCGATGCATGGCCGGTTTTGGCGGCGGCATGTTTGTCGGCAGTGTCTGCGGTGCTCTGGTGGGAGCCCAGGCTGCGCTGTCGGCCATGATCATCGAAGTGAAGGCCCATGACCAGATGGAAGAGATCCGTCCGGCTTCCCAGCGCCTGCACAGGAATTTCCGGAACGCCTACAATGCGGTGGAATGCAAGGATATCAAGAAAGACTGGCACACCAAAGAGCTGAAATGCTGGAAAACCGTGGAACAGGCCTGCCGGGTCCTGGAACAGACCGTGAATGAACTGGAACTGCCGCAGGCAGCAACCGAATAACAGAATCAGCCGCAACCCCCTGCCGGGCTGCGGCTTTTTCCATGGATCATGCGGCTTTGCCTTGCTGCGGCATCCATCCGTCAGGGACCGGCGGAAGCCTGGGTCCTGTTCAGACAGCGCCGCAGGCAGCATAAGGGCCATCATTCTGCCGCGGCTGGTTATTCGGGCAGTGTCAGGATCTCTCCGACAGCCGGGGGATTGCCGAAGCAGTCTGTCCAGAAAGCCTCATCAGCTTCCAGTCCCTGGTCTGTCACTGTGCCGGTTCCGCTCCCTGTAGACCAGTTCTGCAGTATCCAGTCCTCTCCTTCCTGTTTCAGTGTGAAGGAGAAGTCGTTTTCCACCGGGAAAATATTGCCGGTCTTGGCGAAACGGGAACCCGACAGGGTCGTGGTCAGCCCGTCCCGGTCCGGAATCATCAAGTGCACCGTGACGGTCGGGGTTCCATTCTCATCGGTTCCTGTCTCTTTCCAGGCAGCAAAGGAGGAAGGATATGCCTCCATGATCTCCAGGCCATTGCAGCTGATGGTTTCTGACAGCTGCCTGGCCATCATGTCTTTCGGGGTTCCGTTGTATACAGTATCCCGTTCAAAGACATTTACAACCGCCAGCTATCCCTGGCCGGTTCCGGATGCGTTGATGTTTGTCTGATTTTTGCCGTCAATCGCAAAGGCTGGGACAAACGTATTGTTCCAGTCCCCGGTGTACGCATCCAGGTCGGTTTCAATGCGGTGAAAGACGTTGCCGCTGCAGAATACCAGCACGTCCCTGGCAAGACCCGTATCCTCCTCCTGAACGATGCGGTAGCCCGAATCCATGATGCGGTAGCCCGAATCCATATAGCGGGCTGCCGTGGCTGCAGCTGCGCTTTTCATCAGCTCAGGCAGGACTTTTTCATCGCTGGATACAGCCATATCCGGCGTGGCTGGCAGCCGTTCCAGCAGTTCTTCGGCAGGTCTGGGCGGCTTTTCAGGGGAGCCGCATCCGGCCAGCAGCATGGCTGCTGCCAGGATGAATGTCCATGCAGATTTCTTCATGATCTGTTCCCTCGTTTCACGTTTACTGTATCATAACCGGGTCAGATGCTTAAGGATTCCTGCGGAAAACAGCCGGCACAAACCCGCAGGCAGAGAACTGTCATGACTGGACCGGTCCGCCGCAGAAACTGCTGAAGCACAGCTGACAGTGAATTTGTATCCCCTTTCTGATAAAATCATCGGGAGGTGATTTGACATGAAAATCGCATATTTGATGCATTATCTCGGAGAAGATTATGAAGAAGTCTCCGAAAACATAGACCAGATCCTGGAAGGCGGTGACCACGTCTTCGTGATGCTCAACGATGAAAAACTCCGGGACGATATCTTCATCGCCTATGCCTCGGTGCCGGAATGTCACGTGAGCACCGTGCAGTCGGCAGCGCTCCATGGCGACCTGTCCCTTCCTCGGGGCACCATTCTGCAGATGAAGGATGCCCTGGAGTACGAAGAAGACGCAGATGCGGACTTTGATTACTTCATCAACCTGACAGACGGCATGCTGCCAGTGCGCAACCGGCAGGAAATCGTCCAGGTGCTGGAACAGCTGGATGGCCGGGACAACTACATTGTGACTGCCGACAGTGAAACCAGTGAAGACCTGAAAAAGCGCATGGAAGAGTACGCTTTCTTCACCAACTCCCTGAATTTCCAGAAAAGCAAAATGCTGCAGGGCATGAACTCTTTCACGAAAAACATCGTGAAGAACTTCAAGAACCGGGAAACGGACGACGTGGTGGTCCAGACCTGGCCGTTCTTCGTCCTCAGTCACGACAGTGCCGAGGCTCTCGTGGAAAACCTGGCGTATTGCTCCAACCAGTTCATGATGTGCCTGTATCCCGAAGAACTGTGTTTTGGCACCATGCTTCGCAAGTTTTCTCCGGCACAGCATCAGGAACGCAGGCTGTGGATCACGGGACAGGGTGACTATCAGGAACAGGCGGTGATCCAGCCCGTTTCCATGGATCAGGTACTGGAAAACCCGGAGGCTCTGTTTGCAGTCCGGGTCAAGGCAAAGGAGAACCTGCCGGTCTACCAGAACGTCTTTGATGCCTACAACAGCTGAGGCCTGAAGCAGCAAAGACCAGGAGCCGCCGTTTGATACTGAACGGCGGCTCCTTTTGTGTGCCAAGCCGCTTCGCAGCGGGCTCAATGTCCCTCGCCCCCACCCTTGGACTTAGAATACCGGAATTCCTTTCCATGTACCAAATCTACGTCAACAATCATGCCAGTTCATCCTGCATTCAGCAGAATGTAAAGATTGAGCCAGCTAATTGCCACTCAGTAACAGAACGCATATGCGTTCTATTATGCTATAATCAGCTTAGAAAAGAGGTATGACTATGATCTCAACAACGAAATCCACGACAATTCGTTTTGATTCTGAAGTTCTAAACCTGATCCACAAGGAAGCAGCTCTGAATGGACAGACAGGAACGGAATTTATGAGAAATGCCGTTTTGGAAAAGCTGGAGGACAGTCTCGATTATCGGGATGCAGCAAAAAACCTGAAGGAGTCAGGTGGTCGTTCACTTTCAAGAGAAGAAGTCATCCGTAATCTGGGTTTTTAGCATGAAATATACCTGGAGATTTAACGAGAAAGCATTTAAACAGTTCAAAAAGGAAATTGACCGACCTGTTCAAAAGCGAATCATCGAATGGCTTGATTCTCATATTGAAGGGAGTGACGATCCTCGAAAATGGGGAAAAGCCCTTGAAGGAAATCTCGGAACGTTCTGGCGTTACAGAGTGGGCAGTTACAGGATTCTTGCTGAAATCCAGGATCATATATTTACAGTAGTTATTGTAAAAGCCGGCAAAAGAAACGATATCTATAAGCGTTAGGGAGCCGCCATTTAAAACTGAACGAGCGGCTCCTTTTCCTGTTGTGGATGACACAAATCGAGTAGGTATCTTTTCCCTCTCTCACACCACCCAGCGTGCCCTTCGGTACTGGGCGGTTCATACATATGTATTCATGAACCTTACTGACACCATATCGAAGTATTCCTCCATGGATAGAAGGCCTTTCTTCTTCAGGTGTTCATTTCTGATATACTTGTTCAGGAGCGTGACTGCACAACGGACATATCCCTGTCGTGCACACACGTATGAGTGAGCCTTGTCTCTGGGACACCCCAGCCTGACAAGGCTCTCTTCTTTTTTCCTGATGCTTTTCCACTGCTTCCAGA